>OLHL01000088.1_pt1 | contig 44863 bp, 40 predicted proteins | sample 1609441 | NCBI WGS metagenome assembly OLHL01 (sample SAMN05416833, study PRJEB24817) | seawater metagenome | isolation source: Sea water | place: Canada:Atlantic | collected 2013-07 | reverse complement strand
ACGAGATAGCGTAGCGTCTCGTGGGCTCGGAGATGTGTATAAGAGACAGCAAAAATGGCCGGGCAATAACCGATGCCATTAATAAAGTAGAACGTGAGACTGGCCGAGATGCCAGAGATGTCGATATTGCTAAAAAACTAGAGGTGAGTATTGAGCAATACCATCAAATGCTTAGCGAAGTAAATGCGGGCAAAATTATTGGTATGGAAGATTTAGGGGTGACAGAGGATGTTGTTACCACGGAACAAACCAAAGGTTCAGATACCCCCTTTGAAGATTTACTTCAAGGGTCCTTTCAAAAAGCGTTGGCCCATGCCATTACCACCTTGCCAGAGCGTGAAGCTATTGTGTTGTCATTGTATTATGACGAAGAATTGAACTTACGCGAAATCGGTGAGGTATTAGATGTGAGTGAATCACGTGTTAGCCAAATACACAGTCAAGCGATGTTAAAACTAAAAAGTAAAATGCAAACTTGGCGTATTGAAGAATAAACCAATAATATACAAATATTGTGATTTTGCCCTGAGCGGAGATTATTTTGGATAAGAATATGAAAATTTTGGTTGTTGATGACTTCTCGACTATGCGTCGAATCATCAAAAACCTATTGAAAGATTTAGGCTTTACCAACATTCAAGAAGCAGATGATGGAAGTACAGCACTGCCTATGTTGCAACAAGGCGATTTCGATTTTGTGGTAACTGATTGGAATATGCCAGGTATGCAAGGTATTGATTTATTGCGTGCTATTCGTGCCGATGAAAATCTGAAACATACCCCAGTGTTAATGGTCACCGCTGAAGCGAAAAAAGAGCAAATAGTTGCAGCTGCGCAAGCAGGTGTGAACGGTTACGTGATCAAACCTTTTACCGCGGCAACCCTTAAAGAGAAGTTGGCGAAAATATTTGAACGTTTAGGTTAATCAGGCTTTTTCAACAATAAGGAAGACCTTATGACCTTTCACGCAGCCCCCATGTCGATAGAAGACGCAAAGCAACTGGTTGCTTTGCTTGAAAGCGGTGATAATCAAGGTGCTCAACAACTTCTCGATAGTACTAACGACACCAACTCAGTTGAGCTGTTCGAGGAAGTAGGCAAGTTAACTCGTCAGCTTCACGACTCTTTAAACAACTTTCAGCTTGATGAGCGTATAGCTAATCTTGCAAATGAAGAGATCCCTGATGCAAAAACGCGATTAACCTACGTTATTGAAACCACGGAACAAGCTGCAAATCGCACCATGGATTTAGTCGATGATTGCATGCCTATTGCTGAAAAGCTGAACTCTGAAATTAACGCTATTCTTCCTGAATGGAAAAAACTCTTCAGTCGTCAATTGGAATTGGGCGAGTTTAATACCTTGTGCCGACGTCTCGATAGTTTTTTAGAAGATGGCAAAGTTGAGTCTGCGAAACTCAATGAGTTTTTAACTGAAATGCTGCTTGCCCAAGGGTATCAAGATATCACTGGGCAAATTATCCGCCGCGTAATAGAGCTTGTAAAAGAAGTAGAAGACAGCTTAGTGCATATGCTGACGATGTTCGGTGGAATAGAATCTGCGGAAAATCCTCATATATCTGATAAACAAGCCGATAGTGTAAAAGCGGAAGGCCCAATACTTGATGCTGCTAACCGCGATGACGTCGCATCGGACCAAGATGATGTTGATGACTTACTCTCAAGTTTAGGATTTTAGAGGCGTTAGGATATGGGGTTTGATGTTGACGAGGAAATTCTTCAAGATTTTTTAGTTGAAGCTGGTGAAATTTTAGAGCAGCTACAAGAACAACTCGTCGAATTAGAAAATAATCCACAAGATTCAGATCTATTGAATGCGATCTTTCGTGGCTATCACACGGTCAAGGGCGGGGCAGGGTTCCTGTCGTTAACCGAACTGGTGGATATTTGCCACGGCGCTGAAAATGTATTTGATGTGATGCGTAATGGCCAGCGCACGTTAACCCCCGCATTAATGGACATTATTCTGCAAGCAACCGATGAAGTGGTTGCTATGTTTGAAGACGTCAAAGCGAATAAGCCACTTGTTGCTGCAGAGCAAACCCTTCTTGATACTCTTCATCGCCTAAGTAAACCAGAAACCGCAGATGAAGCAGTCGAGGCGCCGCCTGAGGCTCCTCCTGTCGTTGAAGAGCACCAAGAAACGATTAACGAGCCGTCTACGTCAGCTAAAACAGAATCGGATGACTTTGACGAGTCTGAATTTGAAGCTTTGCTTGATGAGCTTCATGGCAAAGGGAACCCTGTTGGTGGCGCAGCGCAAGCCACTGCTACGCAGGCTCCAAGTACCGCCGATACCTCGAATGACGATGATATCAGTGACGACGAATTTGAAGCATTGCTCGACCAGCTCCACGGTGAAGGTCAATTTGGTGGCGCACAAGTCCCACCTGTTGAGCCGCCCAAGGCGCCAGCGGTGAATACTTCTTCTGATGAAGAAGATATTAGCGATGATGAATTTGAAGCGCTGCTTGATCAATTGCATGGCAAAGGCCAAGGCCCAGCAGGTAAAAAAGACCAAAGCTCAACGCCCAGCGCAGCATCGGCCACCCCAGCGACGCCTGCTTCAGTTGAAAGTTCGGCATCCCAGCCTAAAAATCAAAACGGCGCGAGCAATCAGAGCAAGCCGCAAACACCGAGTATCGCCCCCACACAGGCTAGTGCTGCTTCTAAACATTCTGAACCACAAGCGAAAACACCAGCACCTGCGGTTAAGCGGGATGAAAAGCGCCCCGCACCTCCGCAAGCAGAAACGACTGTGCGTGTTGATACTAAACGCTTGGATCAGATTATGAATATGGTGGGGGAGTTAGTACTGGTACGTAATAGGCTACTGAGTTTAGGTTTATCGGTGAACGATGAAAGTATGTCTAAAGCGATAGCGAATTTAGATGTTGTGACCGGTGACCTTCAAGGTGCCGTGATGAAAACGCGCATGCAGCCAATTAAAAAGGTATTTGGGCGCTTTCCACGAGTGGTTCGCGATTTAGCCCGCACGTTGAAAAAAGAAATTACCTTAGAGCTTGAAGGTGAAGACACCGATTTAGATAAAAACCTGGTAGAAGCACTAGCAGATCCCTTGGTGCATTTGGTGCGTAACTCAGTCGATCACGGTATTGAAATGCCAGCCGATCGGATTGCCGCCGGTAAGCCGTCACTAGGTACGGTAAAATTGTCAGCCTCGCAAGAAGGGGATCATATCTTATTGAGCATTGTCGATGACGGCAAGGGGATGGATCCTGACAAGCTCAAAGAGATCGCTATTTCTCGAGGTGTGCTAGACGCAGATGCGGCTGCAAGAATGTCTGACGAAGAAGCCTTTAATCTCATTTTTGCACCTGGTTTTTCAACTAAAACTGAGATTTCTGAAGTATCTGGCCGTGGTGTTGGTATGGACGTTGTAAAAACGAAAATCAACCAACTGAACGGTAGCGTTAATATCGACTCCGTTTTAGGCAAAGGCACAACGTTAGAAATCAAAGTACCGCTTACATTGGCGATATTGCCCACCTTAATGATAGTGGTCGGCGATCAAACATTTGCTTTGCCCTTAGGCTCGGTCAATGAAATTATTAACATGGATATGAGCAAAACCAACATGGTAGATGGCCAGTTGACAAAAATTGTTCGTTCCAAAGCCATTCCATTATTCTATTTGCGAGAATGGTTAGTGCGTAAAAGCGCAAAACCAATCCCGTTAGATCGCTCCAAAGGACATGTTGTTGTTGTACAAATTGGTACTCAGCAGCTCGGTTTTGTGGTTGATGCACTGATTGGTCAAGAAGAAGTTGTGATTAAACCACTAGACGAATTACTTCAAGGCACCCCAGGTATGGCGGGTGCTACCATCACCAGTGACGGCGGGATCGCATTGATTTTAGATGTTCCAGGACTATTGAAGCATTACGCGAAGAAAAAAGCCGATGCCATTCGACAAGTGCGTTAATCTCGAGGTTTTAATAAAACATACATGGCATACAAGATATTAGTAGTTGATGATTCGATTTTTTTTAGGCGCCGTGTAAAAGAAATTTTAGAGCTAGATCCCAATTTAGAGGTTATAGGTGAGGCACGAAACGGCCAAGAAGCAATTGATATGGTCGCCTCCTTGAACCCAGATGTGGTGACTATGGACGTAGAAATGCCTGTGATGGACGGAATAACGGCAGTCAAAAAAATCATGGCGCGTAAACCTGTTCCTATCATTATGTTTTCTTCTTTGACCCTTGAAGGCGCGAAAGCCACGCTTGACGCACTAGACGCAGGGGCGATGGACTTTTTACCAAAGAAATTTGAAGATATTGCGGCTAACCGTGCGGATGCTGTCGCGCTATTACAGTCAAGAGTGAAAGGCCTATGCCGAAAACACCACGGTCTTAGACCAGCAGCTCCCCGAGTAACGGCTCCAAAAGCGATTTTATTCAATAAACCTGTTAGTCGAAATGCGCTAGGTCGAAAAGGCAGTGAGCAAACAACTCGGTCTGCTGCTGGTATCGTCACAACGCCTCTATATCAATCTTCGTCTAGCGACATACCATCGGGCAAAAAGTATCGCTGTTTAGCCCTTGGCACGTCTACTGGTGGGCCGGTCGCTTTACAAAAAGTGCTAACCACGATACCGAAGCATTTTCCGTATCCGATATTTATTGTGCAACATATGCCTGGTTCTTTCACCAAAGCCTTCGCAGAACGTTTAAATCAGTTATCGAAGCTAACGGTCAAAGAGGCTGTAAATGGTGAAGTTGTGCAAGCTGGTGTTGCTTACTTGGCTCCAGGCGGACGGCAAATGACAATCCAGGGCGATGCCGAACGAGCAACATTTAGAATTTATGATGCACCAGATAGTGCCGATATATTATACAAACCCAGTGTTGATATTACCTTCGAGTCAATTGCTAATGTATATCGTGGGGATGTTCTAGGCATTATTTTAACCGGCATGGGAACTGACGGAAAAATCGGCGCAAGTACACTGAAAAGAAATGGGGCAAAAATTTGGGCTCAAGATGAGCTAAGCTCAGTAGTGTATGGAATGCCTCAAGCAGTCATGAACTCAGGTATTGCTGAAAAAGAGTTTTCCATAGATTCCTTTGAAAGCCATATTGTCAAAGAGATGGCGTAAAATCAGTTTTCATTCTTTGGGTTGGAGTGATAAATCATATAGCAAGAACTAAAAGGGCGTTTACGTGAAGGTATGGACAGTTGCAAACCAAAAAGGGGGCGTTGGAAAAACCACCACAACCGTCACCTTAGGTGGTTTGCTAGCACAGCGCGGTGCTAAGGTAGTCTTAATTGATACCGATCCCCATGCGTCCTTAAGCTATTATTTTGGTATTGATTCTGATGAGCTTTCACGCAGTTTATACGACATTTTCGTACACGATAAACCCTTGGACAAAGATACAGTTTTAGATTGTTTATGCCCAACTAAGCTCGATTCACTTTTTATTTTACCTGCGAGCATGGCGTTAGCGACGCTAGACCGACAATTGGGTAACCAAAGCGGTATGGGACTAACCCTTAAAAAGGCGCTGGCGTTAATTGAAGATGAGTTTGAATACGCGGTTATCGATTGTCCACCTGTTTTAGGTGTACTCATGGTTAATGCGCTGGCCGCTTCTACTCGCGTGATTATTCCTGTTCAAACAGAGTTTTTAGCACTGAAAGGTTTAGAGCGTATGCTCGATTCTTTACAAATAATGCAACAATCTTTGCGTAAAGCATTTCGCTATACCATAGTGCCTACTATGTTCGATAAGCGCGTGAAAGCAGCCATTGGAGCTTATTATACGTTACGGGAAACACACGGTGATAGCGTGTGGCAAGGCTTGATCCCCATTGATACTAAATTTCGAGACGCCAGTTCGCACCATGCTTTGCCATCTGTACATGCGCCGAAGGCTAGGGGCGTGGTTGCTTATACAAGCTTATTACGTCATTTACGTTTATTAGAGGCGGCAAAATGAGTAATAGATCCTCCGGTAAGAAAAACGTAATGGAAGAATACCTGTCGTCATTGTTGACAGAAGAGGTTGCCCATAGTGAGCCGTTAGAGCAAGTCAGTAAGTTACTGGATTCCGCCTCTGTGTTACATATCACTGAGGCAGAGCAACAAAAGCTGTCAGCGCAACCGAGCATTATCGACCCTGACAGTATTAAGGTGGAACAGCTTAAAGAGGCAGTCGAGCTGGTCGACCATACCCAGCCCCAATCCCTAACTCCCCCAGAGCAAAGTGTCGATTCTGATGTTGAAGAAGATAACGACACACAACACGAAGTAGGGAGAGTAACCAAATCCCCCGAAAGCGATATAGCGCAAGACACAGGTATTTACACCGAACCTTTTCAGACGTTAATTTTTGAAGTTGCGGGGCTATCACTGGCACTGCCCTTAACGGAATTAGGCGGCATCCATCAATTGACAGAGGTAACTCCAATCTTTGGAAAGCCCAGTTGGTTTAAAGGTGTGATGTTACACCGTGACGAAAAGATGAATGTTGTTGACACCGCCATGTGGGTAATGCCAGATAAATGTAATGAAAAGCTGGCAGATTCAGCTAAAAATCAATATCTTATCATGTTAGATGATAGCGGATGGGGCTTGGCGTGTGAACGTATTATTGACACCATTACTTTGCAACCAGATGATGTAAAATGGCGAAAGTTTGACGGAAAGCGCACCTGGCTTAGCGGTATGGTAAAGAAAAAAATGTGTGCCTTGGTAAATGTAAAGCAACTCATTAGGCTTTTACAGCAAGGTATGAATAGTAATGACAACTAGCAAAATATGCTGGAGTGACAAAAATGAGTGATGACAGAACATTGAGCAACGCCCCTTCTGACCGTAACGACGAAGTCTTACAGTGGGTAACCTATAAGTTAGGTGAAGAAACTTATGGTATTAATGTTATGCAGGTACAAGAGGTTTTGCGTCACACTGAGATAGCCCCGGTTCCCGGTGCCCCTGAGTACGTGCTGGGGATCATTAACCTGCGTGGAAATGTGGTTACCGTTATCGATACGCGCTCCCGTTTCGGTTTAGAGCCCACAGATTTGACCGACAATACTCGTATCGTGATTATTGAGTCTGATGAACAAGTGATCGGTATTCTGGTTGATAGCGTCGCTGAGGTGGTATATCTGCGCTCATCTGAGATTGACAGTGCCCCCAACGTCGGTACAGAAGAGAGCGCCAAGTTTATTCAAGGCGTAAGTAACCGAGACGGAGAATTGTTGATACTGGTGGATCTGAATAAACTATTAAGTGATGAAGAGTGGGAAGAGTTAACCAATATTTAATTCATTGTTTTGCGATTAACTGATCTGGACGCAATTGTGGAAATAAGTCATTTTATTTACGTGGTTTTTGTGGTCGCCATTTTGCTGTTTATTGGCGCATTTACGGTTTTAGTAAAACGTATTGCGCTATTAAAAGAGCAGAACGAGCAACAGCAAAAACAGTTAACGTCCCTTGAAGAACAATTGCTGGCTAACCAACAAGAACTGCAAGAAGTTCGTGTGGGCAGTATCGGTATGGGCGACAAAATTAAAGCCCTTGTTAGCGCGGTGAAACAAACTGTGAGTCAGCAGGAGCAACTTGCCAGCCAAGATCCTCAGAGTCGTTTATACCAACAAGCGGCTAAACTGGTGGCCAGTGGTTACTCGGTTGAAGACTTGATGCATGAGTGTGATATGCCCAAAGCAGAAGCAGAGCTTATCTATAATTTACACAAGCAATCATCCTAATACTGGCGAATTTAGCGTTGGCATTCGTGCCGCTCATATTGCCGGTACTTGACTCGTCTTTGGTATTTGAATGACTAATCGCTAACCGGTTATTTCTTCCTAACTCCCAGTAACCATTTCCATATTCCTCTAATATATTTTCATACCTCATATCCTATAACCTACAACCCTTGCCAATTGGCAACGAGCTGGTTCGAAGCCAGAGGCGAGTTTGTGAATTTAGTCATACTCCAAAGTTGCGCTTACCATTTTAAGCAGTGTGCACGTTTAGACGTCTAGACGTAAAGAAGTTGACATTCACCGCGTTTTGCTCCAAATTTAGCGTATCTCAACACATCTTGGAGTCACTATGCCTATTCGAATTCCCACTGAATTACCTGCACAAAGCATTTTAAATAGTGAAAATATTTTTGTGATGGATACCGACCGTGCTGCCATGCAGGATATTCGTCCGCTGGAAGTGGGTATCTTGAATTTAATGCCAAACAAGATGGAAACCGAAGTGCAGTTCTTGCGTTTGTTATCGAATACGCCACTGCAAATCAATGTGGATTTAATCCGCATTGATAATCAAGCGCCTAAAAATACGCCTGAGTCACATATGAAAGCCTTTTATCATAACTTTGATGATGTGGCAGATAAGCAATACGATGGCTTGATTGTCACTGGCGCGCCTTTGGCATTGTTAGATTATGACAAGGTAAAGTATTGGGAGAAAATGAAGGTCGTGCTTGAATGGGCTCAACGGCATGTGCAATCTACCTTATTTTCGTGTTGGGCAGCGCATGCGGCTTTGTATCACTTTCATGGTAAAAATCGCCGTCTACGTGATGAAAAGCTCAGTGGTATTTTTGCCCACCAAGTTCAGGATGAACACAATGAACTCATGCGCGGCTTTGACCCCGTTTTTTATGCGCCTCATTCTCGTTATGGTGAAATAAGCATAGCTGACTATGAATCAGTGCCTGGGCTCAGCGTAATAGCAAGTTCGGATAAAACAGGTGCTTATATAGTGGCGTCCGATGACAAGCGATTAGTCTTTGTGACTGGGCATCCAGAATATGATCCTGACTCATTGGATCAGGAATATAAGCGTGATCTAAAAGCAGGCCTAGCGCCAAATATGCCAGAAAACTACTATCCGGATAACGATCCAAGTCAGGATCCTTTGGTGACGTGGCGCGCTCATGGTAGTTTGCTGTTTACCAATTGGTTAAACTACTACGTTTATCAGAATACGCCTTATGATTTGGCATCTTTGTCGAACAAAGGTTAGAGCAATTTAATTTCAGTTTTAAAGGAAAAAATGTGTCAAGGGTATCCTCAGAACAAGCATTAATCGACGCTGCGAAATCGCGTATTCTCGTCTTAGATGGCGCTATGGGCACTATGATCCAAGCTCATGACTTTCAAGAAAATGACTACCGTGGTGAACGTTTTGCTGACTGGCACAGTGATGTTAAGGGTAACAATGATTTGCTTACTCTCACCCAGCCAGAGGCAATTTACAATATTCATTGTGCGTACTTTGCTGCCGGTGCAGACATTATTGAAACCAACACCTTTAATGCCACAACGATATCCATGGCTGACTACAACATGCAGTCATTGGCCAAAGAAATAAACATTGAATCGGCAAAGCTAGCCCGTAAAGCCGCTGATAAATTCACCGCTCAGACCCCTGAAAAACCGCGTTTTGTTGCTGGCGTGCTGGGGCCAACAAGTCGAACGGCCTCTATTTCACCTAATGTGAATGACCCGGGTGAACGCAATGTGACCTTTGATGAATTAGTTGAAGCGTACGTTGAAGCCACCCATGGTTTAATCGAAGGGGGCGTTGATTTGATTATGGTCGAAACCATCTTTGATACCCTGAATGCGAAAGCCGCTTTGTTTGCTGTTGATACGGTTTTTGAATCGCTAGGCAAAACCTTGCCGATCATGATCTCAGGCACAATTACCGATGCATCAGGGCGCACATTATCAGGTCAAACCGCTGAAGCGTTTTATTATTCTATGCGCCATACGAGTCCGTTTTCGTTTGGTTTAAACTGCGCTTTAGGGCCAGATTTATTGCGCCAATACGTTGATGAAGTCTCTACCGTTGCCGAGTGTTTAGTCTCTGCACACCCAAACGCGGGTCTGCCAAATGAGTTCGGCGAATATGATCTAGAGAGCGATGAGATGGCTGAGCATATTCGTGAATGGGCGCAGTCGGGCCTTGTTAATATCGTTGGGGGATGTTGCGGCTCAACGCCAGAGCATATTGCCGCGATTGCCCAAGCAGTTGAAGGCGTGGCCCCGCGCGTTATACCGCAACATGATATTAAGCTTCGTCTATCAGGACTAGAGCCATTTGTGCATTAAAACAAAATTGGTGCAAGGCAGTGCTACTGAACAGATAGTCCGTACTGCTAAAAAACCTAGAAAGTGAATAAAATTAAGTAAACTGAGTAACCTATGACCCAAGCAAGTGCATCTTTTATCAATGTTGGCGAGCGTACTAACGTTACCGGCTCAGCCATGTTTAAGCGCCTAATCCTAGAAGGCGATTTTGAAAAAGCACTCGATGTTGCTCGCCAACAAGTAGAAAACGGCGCACAAATTATTGATATCAATATGGATGAAGCCATGTTGGACTCTGAAGCGGCTATGACCCGTTTCTTAAATTTGATTGCTTCTGAGCCCGATATTTCTCGGGTACCCATTATGATCGATTCATCAAAGTGGACAGTAATTGAAGCAGGCTTAAAGTGTGTTCAAGGCAAAGCCATCGTCAACTCTATCAGTTTAAAAGAAGGTGAAGAAAATTTCTTGCATCAAGCCAAACTCCTTAAACGCTATGGTGCGGCAACAGTGGTCATGGCATTTGACGAAGTTGGGCAAGCAGACACCGAAGACCGCAAATTTGAAATTTGTCAGCGTAGCTATCAACTATTAACCGAAAAAATTGGTTTTCCACCAGAAGACATTATTTTTGATCCCAACATTTTTGCTGTGGCAACAGGCATTGAAGAGCACAACAACTATGCCGTGGACTTTATCAATGCCACACGCCGTATTAGGCAAAACTTGCCCCATGCACACATTTCTGGCGGCTTATCGAATGTATCGTTCTCGTTTCGTGGTAATAACCCAGTACGGGAAGCCATGCATTCTGTATTTTTGTTTCATGCGATAAAAGCCGGCATGGATATGGGCATAGTGAATGCTGGGCAATTAGAGGTGTATGACCAAATCCCAAGTGAGCTAAAAGAGGCGGTTGAAGATGTGATCCTTAACCGTCACCCAGATGCCACGGATCGCCTATTAGAACTTGCCCCTAAATACCAAGGTGATGGTAAGGCGCAAGTAAAAGAAAATTTAGAGTGGCGAGAATTACCGGTAAATAAACGCTTAGAACATGCACTTGTGCGCGGTATCACTGATTATATCGATGAAGATACAGAGCAGGCACGTCAAGAAGCTGATAAACCATTACACGTTATCGAAGGGCCGTTAATGGACGGCATGAACGTAGTGGGTGATTTGTTTGGCGAAGGCAAAATGTTTTTACCTCAGGTGGTTAAATCTGCACGGGTTATGAAAAAAGCGGTGGCTTATTTAAACCCCTTTATTGAAGCCACAAAAGAAGTTGGCAGCTCAAACGGTAAAATTCTGTTAGCGACAGTGAAAGGCGATGTGCACGATATTGGTAAAAATATTGTGGGCGTAGTTCTGCAATGCAATAACTTCGATATTATCGATTTAGGGGTGATGGTGCCCTGTGCTAAAATTTTGCAAGTAGCCAAAGATGAAAACGTCGATATGATCGGGCTGTCTGGTTTGATTACACCTTCTTTGGATGAAATGGTTTACGTCGCCAAAGAAATGCAGCGCTTAGGTCTGGATTTACCGTTATTAATAGGCGGGGCAACCACATCTAAAGCGCACACAGCGGTTAAAATTGAACAGAATTATGACCAACCTGTGGTTTATGTGCCTAATGCTAGCCGAGCGGTAGGGGTTTGCCAGAAGTTAATTTCAAAAGAACATCGTTCGGCCTACGCCGAGCAGTTAACGAGAGAATACGAAGTGGTGCGAGAGCAGCACGCGCGTAAAAAACCGCGAAGTCGCCCAGTGACGCTTGAGCAAGCACGAGCTAACGGCTTCGATTTTGACTGGAGCCAATATACTCCGCCTGTGCCTAAGCAACTCGGTGTTCAAACAGTATCCGTTGATTTGGCTGAGCTGCGCGAATACATAGACTGGACGCCTTTCTTCTTAACATGGTCATTGGCGGGCAAGTATCCACGAATTTTACAAGATGAAGTGGTGGGCAAAGAGGCGCAGTCGGTCTTTGATGATGCGACCGCTATGCTAGATGATTTATGTAGCAGTAAAAAACTGCAAGCCAAAGGCGTCATGGGTATCTTCCCTGCCAATAGCATTGGTGATGATATTGAAGTTTACACCAATGAACAGCGCCAAGAGGTACAAGAGGTTTGTCACCACCTGCGTCAGCAAACACTAAAGGCCAAAGGTTTTAACAATTGTTTAAGTGACTTTGTTGCACCCAAATCGTCACATAAAGCTGATTATATTGGCGCTTTTGCGGTTACCGCTGGGATCGGCGAGGATGAATTAGCACAGAGTTACATTAATAACGGCGATGATTACAATGGCATTATGGTCAAAGCCTTGGCAGATCGCTTAGCCGAAGCGTTTGCCGAGTATCTACATGAAAAAGTCCGTAAAGAAATTTGGGGATTCGCTGCTAATGAGTCGTTGAGCAACGAAGAGCTTATCCGCGAAAAGTACCAAGGTATTCGCCCAGCACCAGGTTATGCAGCTTGCCCTGAACATACAGAAAAGCAGGCGATTTGGGATTTGCTTGAGGCTGAAAAGCACACCGGAATGAAGCTGACGGAAAGTTACGCAATGTGGCCCGGGGCGGCCGTTTCAGGTTGGTACTTCTCTCATCCTGATGCACGTTACTTCGCTGTTGCTCAAATCCAAAGGGATCAATTACTTGATTACGCCACACGCAAAAATTGGTCTGAATTAGAAGCTGAAAAATGGTTGGGGCCAAATTTAAACGCCTAGAGCAAATGTTCTAGGCGCGCCTTAGCCTATAAACATCACATTCCAGTTTAACCAAACGAGTAAAAGTTGAGTGTCAGTCATGAGTGAAAAGCGTTTTAGCCCATCGTGCGAAAACAACCGTATACCGATTTTAACCGTGCTTAAAGAAGCGTTAGTCGGTCGAAAACATTTACTCGAAATTGGTTCTGGTACAGGGCAGCATGCGGTGTATTTCGCCCCAGAGTTAACGCATTTAACTTGGCAAACCAGCGATTTAACAGTGAATCATCCAAGTATTAAGGCGTGGCTGGCTGACTCACCCGCAGCAAATTTACGTCAGCCCTTGGCATTCAAAATTGGTTCTGATAATTGGCCTGTAACTGGGGTAGATTGTGTTTATACAGCAAACACGACGCATATCATGCAACCGAGCGAAGCGCGAGAAATGATGCAAGTGGTGGCGCAAGGGCTACCTTCTGGCGGTGTGTTTTGTCAGTACGGGCCTTTCACTATCGACGGGGAGTTTACCAGTCAAAGTAATCATGATTTTAATCAACATTTGTTGAATGAAGGCTGCGGCGGCATAAGAGATATTGCAGAGCTAACGCTTTGGGCTGGTGAGCTCCAGCTTGTGGAGCAACACGCTATGCCTGCCAATAATTTCATGTTGGTTTGGCATAAACCCTAGACTAGGCATGAGAACAATCACGCCCCTCTAATCTTTGGGTGTGTTGGACTAACTATCATGCTCTTCGATTGATTTAAATGGCAACAGTTCGCTGGCATTTTTTTTGTAGGATACTATTCCGGCGTCTTCCTGCTTAAGAAAGCGTTTTACACCATCGTGAAATGCAGGTTCAGCTAACCAATGGTTCGAATAGCAAAATATCGGCTCGAAGCCTCGTAATATTTTATGCTCTCCCTGCGTTCCTGGGTTAAAAGTACTGATATTTTGTTCAATACAAAACTCTATCCCTTGATAGTAGCAACACTCATAATGCAGATTATTTACGTCTTCCATTGCTCCCCAGTATCGTCCATAAAGTTGTTTATCATCGTATAAATACAGGGCACTGGCGATAAACTCATCGTTGCGCGATGCCATCACTAACATGATATTGTCAGGCATTGAGTGATATAGCCGAGTAAAAAACTCTCGATTAAGATAGCCTTGATGTCCACTGCGTTTTAAATATGTCTGTTGATAGCATTGATAGAAAAAGTCGATGTGCTCCAACGTGATGCTCCCGCTGTATACGCGCTCAACTTCAACATTCTGCTCTTTTACTTTGCGCCTTTCGTTACGGATAGACTTTCTTCGTCTTGAGGTAAGCACAGCACCAAAATCGTCGTAGCTTTGGTAGTTGCGGTTAAACCATTGAAACTGAACAGCGCGACGGGTCATATGTTGTTGTTCATTGAGTGAATAACTTATAGATTCTGGAACAAACAGCCAATGGATAGAAGAAAGCCTATTTTGTAGCACATATTTTTGAATTGCTTTACATAGCTGAGGCATTAATTCACTTTCGTTAACCCCTGCCTTGAGCATTAATCGAGCTCCGGTTACCGGGGTAAAAGGGATAGCTGAAATGAGTTTGGGGTAATAGTTTAAGCCGTATTCTCTGTAGGTATTGGCCCAAGCGAAATCGAATACGTATTCTCCATAACTGTGGTTTTTTGTGTACAAAGGTAGAATGCCTATCAAGTCTTCATTTTGATAGATTGTAAGATGTTGCGGATGCCAGCCGGTTTTAGACTCTACTGATTTTGAGCGTTCAAGTGCCTCGATGAAGGCATATTGATGAAAAGGATCGCTATTAGTGGCGATGTCATTCCAACATTTACTGTCTATTTGCTCTATGCCGCTTAGAAATTTAAAATTAAATATTTGGCGCATAACACTCTACAGGAACCCTTCAATGGGAGAATATATTACCTGATATGACAGATAACGACAGTAAGAACATAAAATATAGTATTACCAAATATTTATCCATGCGTGAACATAGCTGTCATGAATTACTGAAAAAGTTGACCGCCAAAGGTTATGAGAAATCATTGTGTGAACAACGCATTGCCCAATTCAGCAAGGCCGATATACAAAGTGATTTGCGTTACGCTGAAATGATCGTACGCAGTCGGGTAGCGAAAGGCAAAGGTGAGCAATTGATCCGTAATGAGCTAAGCCAACATGCCATCGCACCAGAGTTGATTGAGTTAGCTATTACAGAGCAGGATATCGATTGGGACGCACTGGCATCGGATGTTGCCCATAAAAAGTTTGGCAGTAAGCCGGCAAAAGATTGGCAAGAACAACAAAAACGCAATCGCTTTTTGTTATACAGAGGCTTTAGTCATGAGCAAATTCGCGCGTTGAAAAGCGTGCGCTAAGTGCGGTGAAGTGCTTAACAAGTCGGCAAGAATCATGCTATCTTTGCCGATTAATAAATAGTTAAAAATGGCCGTTTGAGGCCGTTTTTACCCTCAAATCTATAAATGTTGTTTCAGGATCATTAATGAGTAAGAGCACAGCGCAAATTCGGCAAGCCTTTTTAAACTTTTTTGCGGATAAAGGGCATCAAAAAGTTTCCAGTTCGTCTCTGGTGCCTAGCGACGATCCAACGTTGCTTTTCACCAACGCCGGCATGAACCAATTCAAAGATGTATTCCTAGGGACTGAGCAGCGTAAATATACTCGCGCCACTTCATCTCAGCGCTGTGTTAGGGCGGGCGGTAAACACAACGATTTAGAAAACGTGGGCTACACAGCGCGTCATCACACCTTTTTTGAAATGTTGGGTAACTTTAGTTTTGGTGACTATTTTAAGCAGCAAGCGATTGCTTATGCTTGGACATTCTTAACCCAAGAATTGAAATTACCGAAAGAAAAGCTATTGGTAACCATCTATTCAGAAGATGACGAAGCATTTGATATTTGGCATAACGAGATTGGTGTGCCAAAAGAAAAAATTATTCGCATTGCAACCTCAGATAACTTCTGGTCAATGGGTGACACCGGACCTTGTGGCCCCTGCTCTGAAATTTTTTATGACCACGGCGAGCACATTTGGGGCGGCCCGCCTGGGACACCTGAAGAAGATGGTGACCGCTTCATCGAGATTTGGAACTTGGTATTCATGCAGTTTAATCGCCAAGCCAACGGCGACATGTTGCCTTTGCCTAAGCCTTCTATTGATACAGGCATGGGATTAGAGCGCATATCGGCCATCTTGCAGAATGTGCATAGCAACTATGAAATTGATATTTTCCAAAATTTGATAAAAGCCACCGCAGAAATTGTCGGTACCTCTAGCCTGGAAGACAAATCTTTACGCGTGGTAGCTGACCATATTCGCTCTTGTAGCTTCCTTATTTCAGACGGTGTTATGCCCTCGAATGAAGGCAGAGGTTACGTATTGCGTCGTATTATTCGTCGTGCAGTGCGTCACGGTAATAAGTTAGGAGCCAAGGGCGTTTTCTTCTACAAGTTAGTTGCCGCATTGGCAACTGAAATGGGCGACGCTTACCCAGAACTGAACGAGCAACGTGCGGTTATTGAGAAAGTTTTAAGGGTGGAAGAAGAACAATTTTCACGCACATTAGAGCGAGGAATGCTGATCTTAAACGATGCGTTAAGCGAGCTTGAGGGTAAAGTAGTTCCAGGTGAGCTGGTCTTTAAGTTATACGACACGTATGGCTTTCCAGCGGACTTAACTAACGACGTAGCCCGAGAAAAAGGACTGAGTATTGATGAAGAAGGCTTCGAGCAAGCCATGGCTGAGCAGCGTAAACGTGCTCAGAAAGCCAGTAACTTCGACTTAGATTACAACGAACAGTTGCGCAGTGATTTGGAGTCCGTTTTTGTCGGGTATGAACTCGAACAAAACACGGCACAAATAAAAGAGATTTTTGTTCAAGGGCAATCGGTCGCTGAAATAACAGCTGGAACGGAAGGAACGATTATTCTCGACGAAAGCCCGTTTTATGCTGAAGCGGGTGGCCAAGCAGGTGATGCCGGCACCCTAGTGAAGGATAGCGGCGGTTTCGAGGTGCAAGACACCGTTAAATTAGGTAAAGCCATTGCCCACAAGGGCGCTGCGTTAAGTGAATTGAAGGTGGGTGACAGTGTACAAGCCAATGTTAATGGTGCACGGCGCCACGCCATCAAGCTTAACCACAGCGCAACACATTTAATGCACGCAGCCCTTAAATCTGTACTTGGTGAGCATGTAAACCAAAAAGGCTCATTGGTTCAGCCAGAGCGATTACGCTTCGATTTCTCTCATTATGAGGCCATGGCGAAAGAACAAGTGTTAGCGGTAGAAACCATGGTGAATGAACAAATTCTCGCTAACCATGCTTTGCAGACGAAACTCATGGGCTTAGAGCAGGCGAAAGAGGCTGGCGCAATGGCGCTGTTTGGTGAAAAGTACGACGATGATGTTCGCGTTGTCTCGATGGGTGACTTCTCAATGGAGCTTTGTGGCGGTACGCACGTTGCGCGCACCGGTGATATTGGTCTATTTAAAATTATCTCTGAAAGTGGCATCGCCTCAGGTGTTAGACGTATAGAAGCCGTCACAGGAATTACAGCACTACAATATGTACAACAACAAGCTTTCGAACTAACTTCTATCAGTGCGGTCTTAAAAACCGACGTGACCACGGTAGGAGAGCGTGTACTTCAACTTATCGAGCAAACTAAAACCCTCGAAAAAGAAGTCACTAAGCTCAAGCAAGAGATTGCAAATAGTGCTGGAAGTGATCTTTTATCTCAGATAAATGAAATTAATGGGGTAAAAGTGCTGTCTTATCATGTACAAGGCATTGAAAGTGGGGCATTACGCACCATGATAGATGATCTAAAGAATCAAATTGGCAGTGGCGTCATTCTATTGGGTGTGGCTACTGGCGAGAAGGTTAGTTTAATTGCAGGTGTCACAAAAGATTTAACCCAAAAGGTGAAAGCCGGTGAGTTAGTCAATTTTGTTGCTCAGCAAGTAGGTGGAAAAGGCGGCGGACGTCCTGATATGGCCCAAGCCGGTGGCTCTCAACCTGAAAACTTAGACAGTGCAATTGCCTCAGTAAACGAGTGGTTGCAAGAAAGGTTATAAACGTTATATCGACGAATTTTTGCGGTGACAACAAAAATAGGGAAGCGTCGAGTGTGTAATTCTTTGGTTATTTCAAAGGGATACGCTAGTTTTAAATTAGGGATTATTTTTTGTAAACGGATAAGGAGCTAAAGAATGCTAATTTTGACCCGTCGTGTTGGTGAAACTCTAATGGTCGGTGACGAAGTCACAGTAACGGTATTAGGGGTAAAAGGTAATCAGGTAAGAATTGGTGTTAACGCACCTAAAGAAGTATCTGTGCACAGAGAAGAGATTTACATGCGAATTCAAGCTGAAAAAAACGGTCAGCTGACTGGACATGATCAATCATCGTCAGATGAAGATAATTAAATTTATTTTTCTGCATAAAAAAAGCTGGTTAACCCAGCTTTTTTTATGCCAAAAATTTGCGGGCTATTTTAAAAAAAGCGCTTTTTAGCGTTGGATTATTATACGTTTGTGACGCTTTTTGTACGAACAGCTTAAAATACCAGCAAGCAGTATAATTCTTTATAAAAAATGTTTGACTTAATTCTGCGTGTCGGTAAACTTCGGCTCCAGATTTAGGAGACACACCAAACGGTGAAAGGCGCTTCCAACGCTAAGGAAGTTAAGTAAATAAGGCCTTTGTCAGATGGATTATGTTTTGACATAATATGTCGGCAGCGAATAAATCGGTAGCAACAATTTTGCGGTTTTCCGGAGAGGTGGGTGAGTGGCTGAAACCAGTTCCCTGCTAAGGAACCATACGTAATACTCGTATCGAGGGTTCGAATCCCTCCCTCTCCGCCATAACTTAAACGATAATCATTAGATTATTAAGAAGCTTAGACTAAAGGAATTAAGCTTGAATAAAACAGGGTAGAGTGCCTAAGATGTTTTATTCGTAACGATTTTGCGCATGTAGCTCAGCTGGATAGAGTACCTGGCTACGAACCAGGCGGTCGGAGGTTCGAATCCTTCCATGCGCACCAATACAAAAACCCACTATTGATAGTGGGTTTTTTTTTGCCTAAATTACTGCATATAAATCTTCCACGACGAAAGGTTTTTATGTTGATATATACCTATAACTCCTTCGTTGCTTAGCATTAATTGCTATTTTTTGGGTAATAATGCAATAAAAGTGAATTAATTCTTATTTTTTATTCTTTTTTAAAAGCGTGTAAAAGTTGTGTTATTTCAGTGCGCATGGTACTTATCGGGTCGTTTTGTCAGCTATCGGAGAAATACTAACTATGCAACCTGATGTGATGTCGTTATTACTTGAAGCTGGCATGCTCCTTTTAGTGGGTATGTCGGTGGTTTTTCTGTTTCTGACGTTGTTAATTGGTGCTGTCAATTTTATTGCCTGGGTTTGCGCTAAATTCCCTGAAGAGGAATTGACCCCTGCAGTACAACCTAGTCGCCGAGCCCCACCTGCCGCGAATCAGTCAGGTATATCAGCGCCAGTAGTTGCAGCCATTACAGCGGCTGTCGACCAATATCGCCGCCAACATTAATTTTTTACTTTTTGATAAATAGGAAGCCAAGATGTCAAAACCATTAGCCATCACGGACGTAGTGCTGCGTGACGCACACCAATCATTACTTGCGACACGTATGCGCATTGAAGATATGCTGCCTATTGCAGCCAAGCTCGATCAAGTTGGATACTGGTCACTAGAAACTTGGGGTGGTGCGACGTTTGACTCCTGTATACGTTATTTAGGTGAAGATCCTTGGGAGCGTATTCGTCGACTCAAGCAAGCAATGCCTAATACTAAGCAGCAAATGCTCTTGCGTGGGCAAAACTTACTAGGTTACCGCCACTATGCTGACGACGTCGTTGAAAAGTTTGTAGAGCGCGCGCACACAAGCGGAGTTGATGTATTTCGCATCTTTGATGCGATGAATGACATCCGTAACTTAAAAACAGCTGTTGGGGCCGCGATTAAAGTAGGCGCACATGCCCAAGGCACTATTTCATACACAGTTAGCCCTGTTCACTCTTTGCCTTTATGGCTAGATATGGCAAAGCAGTTAGAAGATTTAGGCGTACATTCAATTTGCATTAAGGACATGGCGGGTTTGCTTAAACCTTACGTATGTGAAGAGCTGATAACGCGCCTTAAAGAGACCGTGAGCGTGCCAATCGCTATGCAGTGTCATGCTACTACCGGTCTAAGCACTGCAACCTATCAGAAAGCGATTGACGCAGGAATTGATATTCTTGATACGTCTATTTCGTCCATGAGTATGACCTATGGTCATAGTGCTACAGAAACCATGGTGGCAATTGTTGAAGATACACCCAGAGACACTGGACTCGATTTACCTTTGTTGGCTGAAATTGCCGCTTACTTTAGAGACGTACGTAAAAAATATGCCAAGTTTGAAGGCAGCTTAAAAGGAGTTGATGCGCGTATTTTACTGGCGCAAGTACCAGGGGGCATGTTGACCAACATGGAATCTCAGCTTGTCGAGCAAGGAGCTCAAGATAAACTAGACGAAGTACTAAAAGAAATCCCTAGAGTACGAGAAGATCTTGGTTTTATTCCTCTTGTGACCCCCACATCACAAATTGTTGGTACTCAGTCAGTACTAAACGTTTTAACTGGCGAGCGTTACAAAAGTATCACTAAAGAAACCGCAGGGGTGTTAAAAGGTGAATACGGGGCGACCGCAGCACCCGTTAACAGTGAGTTACAAGCGCGGGTACTGGATGGAAAAGAAGCCATTACGTGTCGCCCAGCTGATTTGTTAGACGATGAATTAGCCACCTTAGAAAACGATTTGTTAACTCAGGCTAAAGAGCAGGGTATTACATTGGCAGACAACGCAATTGATGATGTGTTGACCTACGCACTGTTCCCGCAAATCGGTTTAAAGTTTCTTAAAAATCGCAACAATCCAGATGCATTTGAACCTGTACCTACAGGTGAAGAGGCAACTAGCTTGCCTGCACAAAACTCGGGTGCTGCTAAAGCAACAGAATCTTATTCTGTGCGTGTTGATGGCAAAGTATACGCAGTAGAGGTTGCACAAGGTGGCGCGCTAACTGACATACAAGTTGCAGATAATGGCACAAGTGCACAAACTGCAGCTCCTGCGCCTGTTTCATCTGCTGGCAGTGAAGAGGTAGCAGCCCCGCTTGCTGGGAATGTGTTTAAATTACTTGTTCGCCCAGGTGATACGATCAGTGAAGGTGACGTCATTGTCATTATGGAAGCCATGAAAATGGAGACAGAGATACGCTCAACGGCCAGCGGTACTATCCTTGATATCTTGGTCAAAGAAGGCGATGCGGTGCAGTCTGGGCAAACGATGTTGACGTTGGGGTAAGGGAACATTTATGGATAAACTCGCCTTACTTTGGCAAAGTACCTCGCTAGCCCATTTTGAGATGGGCCAAATTATTATGATGGCAGTGGGGTGTTTGTTATTATTTTTAGCAATCGTAAAGAAGTTTGAACCCTTACTGCTAGTGCCTATTGGCTTTGGTGCCATTCTAACCAATATTCCTTTAGCTGGGTTTAGTGAACCAGGTGGTCTGCTTTACTACATATACTATGTCGGTATTGAAACGGGCGTTTTTCCGCTACTCATCTTTATGGGTGTCGGTGCGATGACCGATTTTAGTGCGTTGATCGCCAACCCTAGGATGTTATTTCTAGGAGCTGCTGCTCAGTTTGGTATATTCGGGACCCTATTCGGCGCTATCGCCTTAAATTTGGTGCCTGGCTTTGAATTTACCTTAAAAGATGCGTCAGCTATCGCCATTATTGGGGGCGCTGACGGGCCGACAGCAATATTTCTGGCCTCTAAACTTGCCCCGGAATTGCTTGGTGCAATCGCAGTTGCTGCCTACTCCTATATGGCATTGGTGCCGATCATTCAGCCGCCAATCATGCGTTTGTTGACCAATGAAGAAGAACGTAACATCAAAATGGCTCAACTTAGGGTGGTTTCAAAACGTGAAAAAATCATCTTCCCGTTAGCCGTACTGTTAATGACAATTTTGTTTTTGCCTTCTGCTACACCACTGGTGGGTATGTTTTGTTTAGGCAACTTGATGAAGGAATCTGGGGTGGTTGACCGTTTAAGCAATACTGCTCAGAACGAATTGATCAACATAGTGACCATATTCTTAGGCTTAGCCGTTGGCTCGAAATTATCCGCGGATAAGTTTCTCACCATAGAGACTTTAGGTATTTTAGGGTTGGGCGCAATAGCGTTTTCAATGGGTACGGCCGCAGGTATTTTGATGGCTAAAGTTTTGGGTAAATTTTCTAAAGAGAAAATTAACCCATTGATTGGCGCAGCAGGTGTGTCGGCTGTACCGATGGCAGCACGGGTTGTGAATAAGGTTGGTTTAGAAACCAATCCACACAACTTCTTGCTTATGCATGCGATGGGGCCGAATGTTGCTGGGGTACTTGGCTCGGCGGTTGCCGCAGGGATATTGTTGGCGTTGGTCGGTTAAACGCAGCTATAAACCGAAATCATAAGAAAAGGGCTTGGGATAATACATTCTAAGCCCTTTTTTATTAGCTTGTTAACTCTGGCCGTTTATAAGCGCTTGATGAGCGTGCACCAACTTTTTGGTGTACTCGTCTTTTGGCCAGTGGAAAATCACATCTGTTTTGCCAGATTCCACTACCTTTCCTTGCTTCATGACTAAAATTTTATCGCTGATATGGCGTACTATGCCCAAGTTATGTGAAATGAAAATAAAGCCCAGTCCTAGCTCACGCTGCAATTCCATCAGCAGATTAACCGTTTGGGAGCGCACTGATGGATCGAGCGCAGCAAAAGGCTCGTCGGCTACAATCACTTGCGGATTTAGTATTATTGCACGGGCTAGTGCAACCCGCTGTCGTTGCCCGTCAGACAGCATATGGCGATAAAAAAAACGGTGTTCTGGCAGTAAGCCCACCAATTTTAAGGTTTGCTCTACTTTTGCTATGCGGGCTTGATTGTCAAGACGAGTGTTAAGCTTTAGCGGTTCTTCTAAAATTGAGCCTAGAGTGATCCCTGGGTTGAGTGATTCATTGCTATTTTGGAACACCATGCGAATATTTAGCACTCGGTGCTTATTGTCGTAATGTTCCAATTTACGTTCATTCAGATAAATGGAACCGCTGTCTGGTTGTTCAAGCCCGACTAATAGTTTTGCAAGTAGAGATTTACCTGAGCCATTTGCCCCAACAATGGCTAATGTCTCGCCCGCTTGAATACTGAAATTGATTGGGCCGAGCGTAAATTTTGAGCCCTTGTTTTGCCAGCGCTTTCCATGACAATTATCGAACCTTAAATTTTCAACTGAGAGTAAATCGTTCACTTTTGATCTCGATGCAACGGAAAATGACAGCTATAGGTATGTTCGTGAATGCGCCGCACTTCTGGCACTTTCACGCACTCTTTGCGCGCTCTGGGGCAGCGCGGGCCCAAGCGGCAACCAATCGGCAAGTGTTGAAAGGTTGGTATGGTGCCACCTAAAGAACTCAGTGGTGATTTGGGGGGTAAATCAGTACGAAAGCTCGGAGCGCTTTCTAACAGGGCTTTGGTATATGGATGTAATGCGCGCTTGCGAAGTTGTGACATACGCCCACTTTCAACCGTTTGTCCGCAATACAGTACCGTCATATGGTCAGCCATACTGGATATAGCCAATAAATCGTGGCTCACAAAAAGAATACTCAGCTTGCGTACTTTGTTCACCCGACTTAACAACTTCAAAATTTGGCTTTTGTCGGTAATTTCCATCCCACGCGTTGGGTCATCGGCAATCACTAATTTAGGTTGCGACGCAAGCGCCATGGCAATCATGAATTTCTGGCACACATCATTCGGTATTTGATGAGGCAAGCTACGCATGTAGACTTCATGATCCTTAATACCCACTCTGTGCAGGAGTTCAGACGCGTATTTTTTACGGGCTTTAGCGCGGTTCCAGAACATGCCTTTTTCTAAGCGTGTAGCCAGAATCACCTCTTTTAATTGATCGCCTAAGGGCACGATAGGGTCGAGTGAGCTTTTTGGGTTTTGAAAAATAACTGAGATATCAGAACGAATAATTTTACGCCGCTCTCGCACGGACATGGTGAGCAGGTCTTGTCCGCGCCAGGTCATACGGTCAGCGGTAATACGCCAACGGTCTGAAATAGCACCAACAATCGCCTTAACGATAATGCTTTTACCTGAGCCTGATTCACCTACAAGTGCGTGAATTTGCCCTTCATTAATGACGAGATTTATTTTGTCTAACGCTTTGATCCAGCCGCTTTGAGAATCAATCTCCAGGGTCAGGTTTTTAATATCCAATAAGCTCATTAGCGTAATAACCTGTAGCGTAAGGCAGAGCGCAACCCGTCACCTACTAAGTTAATTGACATCATCATAAAGAAAATAGCAGCTCCTGGTAGTGCAATGTTCCACGGGGCAACATAAGCGGTGGTTAAGCCCTCTGATAATAAGGCGCCTAATTCTGGCGATGGTGCTTGCGCCCCTAAGTTTAAAAAGCCAAGAGCACTAATATCAAGGATAGCAACCGATAAAGCCAAGGTGACTTGAACGACAAGCATTTCAGCCATATTAGGAAGTATAGAATTAAAGAAAATATGTATTTTACCAGCACCGTCAAGTTGAGCGGCCAGTACATATTCTTTCTTCATTTTTTGGCGCACAATATCGCGCGTCTGGTGAATAAATTGTGGTATCAGTGCTAGCGAGATAGCCCACATACTGTTGACTAGACCTGTTCCCACAATAGCGATAATAATAATCGCAATCAACAGGGTAGGGATAGCCATGATGGAATCAAGTAAATGATTCACAACACTTGAACGCAGGCCTTTGCTCATACCAGCCATTGCACCTAGGGCCACCCCTACTAGCATGGATATTATCACCAGCACTAAACTGATCCCAAACGTCATCCTACACCCGTAGATGATGCGCGATAGCATATCTCGGCCTAAACCATCCGTACCAAATAGATAGCTAATATCACCATTGTTATCCCATGCCGGCGGCACCAAAAGTAAGTCAATATTTTGCTGTAGCGGATCATATGGCGCCAAAAACGGGCCAAAAATCATAAGGAAAATAAAGAAGATAACACAGTACAAACTGAGCAGTGCTGCATGGTTCTCTTTAAACTCTTTCCACGTATTTTGTATAGGGGAAGGGTAATACTCTTCTTGATATAGATTAAGACGTGGCATTTTCTGGCCTTCTGCCCGCAGGGTCGAATATTTGAATGACCATATCTATCGTGATGGTAAAAGTGAGCACCAAGGCAGATACAGCTAACATACCAGCGCGAATTGCGGGAAAGTCACGTTGGTAAATCGCTTGAATAAGGCCATTGCCGATACCGGGCCAAGAGAAAATTGTTTCGACGATCATAGCGTTTGTCAGCAGGGTGGTAAATTGCATAACTAATAGTGGCAAAATAGGAATAAGTGCATTTTTTACTCCGTGGCGCAAAAATACTTGTCGCGGGCTTAGGCCTCTCGCATAAGCGGCTTGGATATACTCACTGCTCATCACTTCTACTATCGAACGGCGCGTAATACGAAGCACTATGGTACAGGTAACGATAGCAATCGACACACTGGGTAGAACTAAATGGCGCAGTGCGTCTTGGAAAGCAAACTCTTTGTCTGGCAAATCGCTTAATAAAATATCGATTAAGATAAAACCTGTTTCAAATGGAACGTCATAAAGTAAGCTAATTCTGCCCGAAAGGGGGAACCAACCAAGCTGTATCGAGAAAATCAAAATCGCAATCAATGCAGCCCAAAATACAGGGATTGAGTAACCAATAACGCTCGCGGTAAGCAATGTGAAATCGGTAAACTTATGATGGCGAAGCCCAGATAAAAAGCCTAGAGGTAAACCAATCAAAAACGAAAAGATAAGGGCATAAGCACTAAGTTCAACACTGGCCGCTAACGAACGGCTGATTTCTTCTGCCAGCGGCAGGCCGGAGCTAAAACTTAGCCCCCAGTTTCCGGAAAAAAGGTGCATTACGTATTGCCAGTACTGAACGATAAATGACGAGTGCATCGCGTACTGTTCTGCCAATAACGCATACTCTTGCTCTGAACTGCCTCGAATGCCAGTCAGATTGACTAACGGATCGCCAGGGAACAAATACGCTAATGAAAAAGAAAAGAAACTCAACACAAACAGAGTCAAAATAAGTAAGCTGGCATGACGTAGGATAATTTTCAGCATTACGGCTTACTCACGTTTCTAAACTGGATCCCGCCATACGGGTTTATCTCGATCCCTGTGAGATCATCGCGATAAGCTTGATAACGAAAAGCGTGGGCAATTGGCATAAGCGGCATTTCATCGTTTATCATTTCGATGGCTTTGCTGTAGAAGTAAGCACGATCTTCTTGATTAGTGTAGGTGAGCGCTTGATCAATGAGTTTGTCGTATTCCTTAGAGCACCAGCGCGCACGGTTTGTACCGGAATCGATCGCAGAGCAGGTAAGTAACGGTCTGAAAAAGTTATCTGGGTCGCCGTTATCTGCAGACCAGCCAATTAACACTGAATCATGTAACCCTTGGTTTAATCGAGCGCGAAAGGTGGACCACTCATAACTAACGATATTGGCGTCAATCCCCACATCGCGCAAATAGCGTTGCATCAATTCAGCCATTTTCATGGCGTTCGGATTATACGCCCGCTCAACTGGCATCGCCCATATCGTCATACTAAATCCTTCTTCGACACCATTTTCACGCAGTAATTTAGCGGCTCCTAACGGGTTATAAGTTGACGAGCGAGTATCTGGCTGAAACGCCCATGAAGAAGGAGGAATAATAGAAGTGGCTGGAATTGCACTGCCGAAGTAGATTGCTTCCATCAACGCATTTTTATCAATAGCCATAGCAAGTGCGCGGCGTACTTCAGGATTATCAAAAGGTGCTTTCGCTGTATTAAATGCCCAAAAGCCCACATTCAACCCTGGTTTTTCATCTAATGTGAGTTCTTTGCGTTTTCGAATAATGTCTAATTGGCTGTGCGTCGGAAACGCCATGGAGTCACATTCACCTGTCATTAATTTTGCTAAGCGTAATGAGCTAGAAGGAGTAATATCAAAAATGAGCTGTTCTGTCGTGCTACGTTCACGCCAATAGAGTGGATGGGCATCAAAGCGAACATATCTGTCTTGTCGGAAGCTATTGAATTTAAACGGCCCTGTCCCTATTGGATGTGTATCTATCAGTTCAGGTGTGTCGGCTTTAGCCAATTGGTCCGCGTACTCTGCGGATAGAATAATGGAAAAGTCGGTGGCTAAATTAGCTAAAAAAGAGCTTTCTGGGCGTACAAGGGTTATCTCAACACGATAGCGATTTATACGTTTAATATCGCTAATAAGATCGCCCAACCCTACGCTGTTGATATAGGGATAGCGTCCGCCTGATACCTCATGGTAGGGATGGTTTTTATCTCGCCACCGATTGAAGCTGAAAATGACGTCATCGGCATCGAAGGTGCGCGTAGGAGCAAAGTAGGATGTACTGTGAAAAACGATGTTTTTGCGTAATTGAAAGGTATACGTTAAACCGTCAGTACTGGTTATCCAACTGCTAGCGAGGCCTGGAATAATTTCACCCGTGATCAAGTCAAAATCTAAAAGGCGATCGTAAATTTGATGGGATGACACATCAACGGTGGTGCCTGAGGTATCTAGTTGTGGGTTAAAACTTGCTGGGTTGCCCTCTGAACAATAAATTATGCCATTTGGCTGTTGATAGTGAGTATTTTCAGGACTACAGCCCATCAATGTGAGCATCACTGTTAAAATAACAGTAACTGGGATGAAACACGAAGCATGTCGCTGAGAAACAAGCATACAGTTTATTCTCTGTCTTCTGGTGGCGTATCAAGTAAGTTATATTTCTTCAAATAACCTCGTAGCTGATGATACGTCAGGGATAGCCGCTCTGCTGTTTTCTTTTGATTATATTGACTATCCGCGAGGGCTTGTTTAATTAAATCAATTTCAAAGTTTTGAGACAGCTCTTTTAAATCGACGGGAAATTGAACGCTTTGGGTACTGGTTGGACCTTGTACATTTGGCTCAATCACTGGCGTAGGTGTTTCTGGTGCGTTCGGTAAAGTGGATGGAATAGCGGTATCTTGGTTTTTGATTCGATCGCTGGTACGCATTCTAGTGGCAGGGCGATATATCGATTCAAAGGGATCAAGCACAATGTTGTGCACCGGAATATCTGGATTATTTGCGCGGTAAACGGCGCGCTCAACCACATTTTTCAGTTCTCGAATATTGCCCGGCCATTCATATTCAAGCAAGGTACGCTTGGCTTTTTCTGTGAAGCCACTGAATACTTCCATCTCTAGCTCGCGGGCCATATTGATAGCAAAATGTTCTGCAAGCATCATGATGTCGTCTTTACGCTCCCTAAGTGGTGGCAAGGTAATAACGTCAAATGCTAAGCGGTCAAGTAAGTCAGCTCTAAATTCACCTGACTGGGCAAGGCCGGGTAAGTCTTCGTTGGTGGCTGCGATTAGCCGAATATCGACTTTGACACTTTTTGAGCCGCCTACGCGCTCAAATTCACCATACTCGATAACACGTAACAGTTTTTCTTGTATCAATCCTGAGGTGTTAGCCAATTCATCTAAGAATAGTGTGCCATTATCTGCAGCTTCAAATCGTCCTTCTCGCCTTTTCGCTGCACCAGTAAATGCGCCAGCTTCGTAACCGAATAGTTCGCTTTCCAGCAAGCTTTCACTTAATGCTGCACAGTTAAGTTTTGAGTAGGTTTGATCCCAGCGTTTTGATAGAAAGTGCAGCCGAGCCGCCACTCCTTCTTTACCTGTTCCGCGCTCACCAATGATCAACACGGGTTTATTGAGCGGTGCAATTTGCGATATTTGCTCCAACACTTCGAGGAAACTATTGGATTGTCCTAACAAATTATCTTGTTGGCGGTAGCGGTTCATCAATATCCTCAAAAAGTGGTGTAATCGACTAACTTGTGGTGTATGTAATTATAATTGTAGATCTCAGTTACCCGAGAGTAAATTAATATTTGTTTAAAATCAGATGTTTAGTTAATACACTAAGTTGGCCTGTTTATTGAATAATACTAATCAAGACGAGCTTCCAGCACATGCTAGTTGTTCACCATTAGCTGACATTATATAGAGGTAAAGACTATGGGTATATTCTCTCGTTTCACAGACATAGTGAACTCAAATATCAACGCCATTTTAGATAAGGCGGAAGATCCTGAAAAAATGGTGCGTCTAATTATTCAAGAAATGGAAGATACATTAGTTGAAGTACGTTCAGCTTCTGCGAAAACTATCGCAAATAAAAAGGAAATTAGCGCGCAAATAAATAAGATGCAAAGCGAAGGCCGAGATTGGCAAAGTAAGGCAGAGCTTGCGATTAATAAAGATCGTGAAGACTTAGCCCGCGCGGCGCTTCAAGAAAAGAAAAAGTGTGACGAGTATGCTGTGACACTTAACGCTGAACTCGCAGCCGTGGATGAGCAAATCAGTAAATTGCAAAGTGAAGTAACGCAATTACAAGATAAACTCGCGGATGCAAAGGCGCGTCAAAAAACCATTATTATGCGTCAGAAAACAGTGAGCTCTCGTTTAGATATTAAACGTACGTTGAATGATGGCAAAGTTGATGCCGCAATGGGGCGTTTTGAGCAGTACGAACGTAAAATTGATGATCTAGAATCTCAAGTTGATGCATATGATCTTGGCAAAAAGACGTTAGCTGATGAGTTTGCCGATTTAGCTGCGGATGACGAAATCGACGATGCACTTGCTGCATTGAAGAAAAAAGTTAAAAAACAAACGAATGAAGCGAAAAGCCAAGACTAATATCGATTAAAGGAGAAAGGCTGTGGAAGATATCATTGGGATAATTATTGCGCCAATCATCATTTTTATGGTGATTGTCGCCCCGATTTGGCTAATTTTGCATTACCGCAGTAAAAAACAGATTAGCCAGGGATTGTCTGATGAAGAATATGCGACCCTTCAAGGGTTAGCTGACCGAGCTGAGAAAATGGCAGATAGGATCCACACGTTAGAATCTATCCTTGATGCTGAGGCACCCCAGTGGAGAAACAAGGTATGAATACACGAGGAGAACTAACGCGTGACCCTGACAAAGGTAAAATATCTGGGGTGTGTGCTGGGGTAGCAGAATATTTTGGCATTGAATTATGGTTGGTGCGCATATTAGTCGTATCAGCTTTCTTTTTAACCGCAGGTACGTTTGTCGTTGTTAGTTATGTTGCGGCTTGGTTTATTTTAGAAAAAAAATCAACCCGTCACGGCGCGGGAAACAACAAAAGTACTCGTCGCCAGTCGTTTAGTGCTACTTCGAGTGGCAAGGGCTGGCAAACAAGTGGTAAAGGTTGGCAAAATTCGAATGACGATGAAGAAGAAAAAGTTAAAGTAAAATCTAAAGTATGGCAGTCAGGGGAGCCCCCTAAACAAGCATTCGCTGACATTAAACAACGTTTTGAAAAAAACGAAGTGCGTTTAAGACAAATTGAAACTTATGTAACGTCTGCTCAATATCAATTAAATCGCGAAATTAACAACCTATAAATTCGTTACCGGCTGAAACTAGGTTTGCATAGTGCATAGTGCATAGTGCAGAGTATGGCTAAGCCGGTACCCTTTCAATTTTATCGCTCGCCACCATATCTGACACTTACCCTGTGTAACTACTCTGTGCTTAACGCTCAAGAACGCTCATTAGCTTAATAGGATGTCGCAATGAAGAAACTGCTCAATACCAGCCACCTGATTGACCAATTAAAGCAAAATGTCAAAGTAACAGGGGCTCGCCTTGCCGACAGACACCTTAATCTTGCGGTTACCGGTTTAAGCGGCAGTGGTAAAACAGCGTTTATTACATCGATTGTCAACCAATTATTAGAGGCCAACGACAGTGCTGAGTTGCCTTTTTTCTCTGTTGTAAGAGAAGAGCGTTTATTCGGTGTAAAGCGTGAGGCGCAACCTAACCTAAGTTTACGGCGATTTGCTTACGAAAATGCTATGCAAGCACTAAACGGCTCCCCACCAATATGGCCAGAATCGACGACTGGGATCAGTCAAGTGAGGTTACATATTCGATATCGCAAAGATAAAGGAATATCGCGTTATATCAGCGAAGATACCAAGCTTACGCTAGATATCACCGATTACCCAGGAGAGTGGCTGCTGGATTTACCTTTACTTGATATGGATTATTTAGCTTGGTCTGCTCATTGTGAATCCGAGCTGCAATCAGCGGAACGCCAAGCGTTATCTGCCGAGTTTTTGGTCGCTAGAGAGGCAATCGATTTAACAGCGCCGGGGGATGAATTGGCGTTAAAGCATATTGCTAGCCTGTACACCGACTATTTACACAAGTGTCGTGCAGCTGGATTTCAGTTATTGCAACCTGGGCGTTTTATTTTACCGGGGGAGCTGGCGGGAGCTCCAGTTTTAGACTTCTTCCCATTGTCAGAAGAGCAAGTTGCTCAAATAAAACAAAATCGGGGACCCAAAGGAAGCAATCAGGCTTTGCTGTTTAATCGCTATGAGCATTATCAAGAGCAAGTCGTGAAGCCTTTTTACGTAGAGCATTTTAAACGCTTTGATCGCCAAGTGGTCTTGGTGGACTGCTTATCAGCATTGAATAACGGTAGAGCGCATTTTGATGATCTGCAGCGCGCATTAAACTGGCTGCTCACCAGCTTTGAATATGGAAAAACGAATCTATTATCACGCTTGTTTACACCGAAAATAGATAAACTTATTTTCGCTGCTAGTAAAGCTGATCACGTTACACCTGATCAGCAAAGCAACCTAGTTAAACTGTTGGACTCCATGTTACATAACGCAAGAAAGCAGATGCAGTTTGATGGTGTATCCACGGAGTCTACCGCAATAGCTGCAATCCGCGCTTCTCAGGCAGGGCGAGCAGAGCACGAAGGCCAAGATATTCAAATCTTGCAGGGCACAGGAGCAGATGGAAAAACAATTCGTTTATTTCCAGGAGACGTACCAGCGAAATGCCCTGATAGCCAGTTTTGGGATAAGCAGGGCTTTGACTTTCCGCGCTTTTCTCCGCCAAGCAGAGATGAAAATCAAGCATTACCACATATTCGAATGGATAGAGTTTTAGAGTTTATTCTTGGGGATAAAATACGATGAGTACGCAGAATCAAAATTCGTTACATCAAGATGCGACAGACACGACGCAGATTAAAACAAAAGTCGTGCTAAGCCCTGAGCACACAGACACTGCTGGCGAACCTATTCGACGAGCAACCACCATCGAACAAGACGTTGACTGGCAGGCACTGGCTCAAGATGAATATGAATTTGAAGAGAGCGTCGTGCGTGATGAAGTTGAAGTTACCCCAAAGCGAAAGCCTTGGTTGGGCAGATTTTTTACAGTATTGAGTGTTGTGGTACTGGTGGCGAGTTTAATTGAACTTGGGTTATTTATACGTGAAATGTACCTAAGTGATGATTGGCTTAGCGGAATATGGCTAGGGGTTGGCGTGTCGGTTTTGGCATTGGTTGTCGGCGCGGTTTACAGTGAATGGCGAGGGTTAAGACGACTCAAGCGACAAAAGGCATCTCGCCAAACATCGTTAGAGTTGTACTCGACTCCGGCAATTGGCTTAGCAAAAAAGCACTGTTTAGCTATTGCGCAGACTTTACCGGCTGGATACGAAAATGAGATTGCAATATGGCAAAAGAGTATCGACGAGCACCACACTGATTCTGAGGTATTGGGTTTATTTGAGCAACAAGTTATCAGCAAAGTAGATCAAGCTGCATTAGCTAAAGTGATGCGTAATGCGGGGGCGTCCAGCGTCATGATTGCAGTGAGTCCTTTTGCGTTGGTTGATATGGCGATTGTGTTGTGGCGGAATATTCGCATGATGCAGCAGGTCAGTGAGATCTATGGCGTACATTTGGGATATTGGGGGCGAGTGGCGCTAATACGCCAAGTGTTTAGACATATGCTCTACGCCGGCGCAGCTGAAATTATCTCTGATGCAGGCAATTATGCGCTTGGTGCAAGTTTAACGGGGAAATTATCAACGCGTATTGCACAAGGTATGGGAGCAGGCGTATTAACAGCGCGTATTGGCTTGAACGCCATTCATAGTTGCCGACCTGTTCCTTGGCTATCTGTACAACGTCCAGGCTTGAATCAGCTTAGCAAGAAAATTTTAACCGACTTACATAAGCAGCTGAAATAAAGTCACTTTATCACTTAGAAAGAGGTGCTGATGAGCAAACGTTGTAGTTTTATGTTTACGATTTGTAATTTTATTGTTGTTGGATTGTGTCTTTTGATTTAGCTCACTTTGGGTAGACTTCGCTCCATGAATGACTCAAATACGGCAGTTTTGTTATTATGGCTAAGCAATCTCAATACACTTCTCATACACCAGACGAAAACGGTATCGTTCATTGGAGTGAGACAGAAAATAAAATCTGGCAAAGACTCATTTGCCAGCAAAAAAATCTGTTAAAAGGCCGCGCATGTGATGAATATTTACAAGGGCTGGCACAGCTCGACCTACCAGAAAATCGTATTCCGCAGTTAGCTGAAGTGAACGCAGTTTTGGCAAAAACGACAGGCTGGCAAGTGGTGCAAGTTCCGGCCTTGATAAACTTTGATTCGTTTTTTAAGTTGTTGGCCAATAAGCAGTTTCCTGTGGCCACGTTTATCCGTAGCGAAGATGAGTTTGATTACTTACAAGAGCCAGATGTATTTCATGAAATATTCGGTCATTGCCCCTTGTTGACTAATCCTGCATTCGCTCATTTTACCCATACGTATGGCAAACTTGGCTATGCTGCTTCTCCAAAGGAGCGACAGTATTTAGCACGCTTATATTGGTTTACGGTCGAATTTGGACTCGTCAACACACAAGAAGGATTACGTATTTATGGCGGAGGGATCTTATCTTCACCTCAGGAGACACGTGACGCTTTAGAAAATACGCAAGCAGTACGCCACGAAATGGAGCCTCTAGAAGCGATACGGACTCCGTATCGTATCGACATTATTCAGCCGGTGTACTACGTGCTTGACTCGCTTTCGTCATTGTTTGATTTAGCGGATTCGGACATTATGGGGCTGGTTGAAAAGGGACGATCTTTGGGGTTACATCCTGCCATGTTTGAACAAAAATCCAGTTCGGTCAGCTAGTAAAACTTACAATTAGTAACAATCTGCACGGAAATTACTCGCCTATATGCACATCTTAACCCGTTTATTTGGTGTGCTGTTCCTCATGTTTGTGTAATAATATCTTTACATTAATTCAAATTAAGAAATTTTATGCGTCTGGAAATAAGTTGTCAGGACCGTTTAGGGATAACGCAAGATGTCCTTGATATTTTGGTCAGCCATGAAGTGGACTTGCGTGGTATCGAAATCAATGAAATGGGCAAGATTTATCTTAGCTTCCCCAATATGGATTTTGAAGAATTTCAACATTTAATGCCAAAAATTAGAAAAATAGAAGGCATTGATGATGTAAAAACGATTCCCTTTATGCCCCTAGAGCGTGAGCAAAACCAATTGCGCGCGTTACTACAAACGTTACCTGATCCTGTATTTTCGGTAGACACCAAAGGACGCATATTGTTGATTAACGATGCGGTCACAGTGAGTTTAGAAACGGCACGAGAATCACTCATTGGGGTGGAAATCGACGAATTGGTAAAAGGCTTTAACGCAACGCGTTGGCTGGAAAGTAAAAAAATAACGAGCCTCACGCAAAAGGTGCGCTTTATAGAGCAGAACTACTTAGCGGATATTTTACCTGTTATGGTGCCTGATTCCGGAGGGGAGCCAATTTTGGCGGGTGCTGTTTTTATTCTTAAATCTGAACAGCGCTTAGGTCAGCAGTTAACTGTATTTCACGAGGCGTCCTTGGACAGTTTTATGTCTATTCAAGCCTCAAGTAAGATCATGAAAAAGGTGGTTCGCGAAGCTAAGCGAATGGCTGAACTTGACGGGCCAATTATGTTGTATGGTGAAACGGGGTCCGGGAAAGAATTGATTGCCCATGCCTGCCATGAAGCGAGTCGCAGAAAGGATGCAAATTTTTTAGTGCTCAATTGTGCATCTCTTCCTGATAATGTGGCGGAAACCGAACTGTTCGGTTATGCGGCTGGGGCGTTTGGCCAAAGCTCAGGTAAAGAAGGCCTACTCGAGCTAGCACAGGGCGGTAGTTTATTTTTAGATGAAGTGGGTGACATGTCGCCGCAACTCCAAGCCAAATTACTTCGCGTATTGCAAGATGGTAAGTTTAGGCGGGTGGGTGATACGAAAGAAGTTAAAGTAGATGTTCGTTTTATTTGTACTACTCAAAAAGACTTAGCTCAGTTAGTACAAGAAGGGCGTTTTCGCGAAGATCTATATTACCGATTGAATGTGCTGAGCTTAGGAATTCCTCCTTTGCGAGAGCGCAAGATGGATATCATTCCATTAGCAGAAACATTTTTAAAGCAACACAGCTTAACTCTGGGGCGCAAGGTACCTAAGCTGACTAAGTCGTGCGTAGATTATATTCAAGCTTACCCTTGGTTTGGGAATGTGCGCCAGTTAGAAAATGTACTTTATCGCGCGGTATCTTTATTAGAAGGAAATGACTTAGGTAAGGAACATATTCAAATTCCTTCAAGTGCGAACGCCATGAGTTTTGTTAGTGAAGACTTTGAGGGCAGTCTGGATGAAGAAGTGAAACGTTATGAAAAAAGCATTTTGCAACGGCTTTATCCAAGTTACCCGAGCTCTCGCCTGTTAGCCAAAAAACTAGGGCTTAGCCATACTGCGATTGCGAATAAATTACGTGACTATGGGATCAACAAAAAGTCTGTAAAGATATAAATACGCCTTTGTAGCGTAAAGCTGACAACATCCTTACCAATATGGGCGTTTCTCGGCGCATAAAACGGGCTTTAACCTAATGTAAACTTTATGTTACTTTTAGCTCGTTTCTACACTAATTTCTATTCTCTTTCTCCCTCTGTTCAGCAGCGTTTTTTTGCGGTCTATTAGCGCTTTGACGAAACCTTTCACAAGATAAGAATGAGAATATTATGTGTTCAGATATCAGCTATAACCCGCTCAACACCGATGGATTTGAATTTGTTGAATATACCGCTGCGGATGAAAAAGGGATTAACGATTTAGCTAACTTGTTTACGTCTCTCGGTTTTGCAGAAGTTGCTAAACACAGATCAAAGCAAGTTTGGTTGTACAAGCAGGGCGACATCAACTTCATTATAAATGCTGAACCTGCATCTCAGGCAGAAGAGTTTGCAAGATTACGTGGCCCGAGTGTGTGTGGAATGGCGTTTAGGGTTAAAGATGCCAAAGTCGCTTTTGAGCACGCAATTAAAAATGGCGCCAAAGCATTCGTCGGAAATTTAGGCGCGATGGAACTTAATATTCCAGCTGTTTACGGAATTGGTGAAAGTACCTTGTACTTTGTTGACAGATACGGCGATGACTCTATTTATGATGTGGATTTCCGTTTTTATCCTGATTGGCGTGAAAAGGTGAAACAAAGCGATGCTGGTCTTCTGACTTTGGATCACCTCACGCATAATGTTAAGCGCGGCAATATGGCGGTATGGGCGAATTTTTATGAGCGCTTGGGTAACTTTAGAGAAATTCGCTACTTTGATATAGAAGGAAAGCTAACAGGTTTAGTCAGTAAGGCGATGACGTCTCCCTGCGGAAAAATTCGCATTCCGATCAATGAATCTTCTGATGATAAATCCCAAATTGAAGAGTTTATTCGTGAATACAATGGCGAGGGTATTCAACATATTGCGTTGTCTACTGAAGATATTTACCAAACTGTTAAAACGTTGCGTGACGTTGGGGTTAAATTTATGGATACCCCTGATACTTATTACGAGGCAGTGGATGCTCGCGTTTCAGGGCACGGTGAGAACCTGGCCGATTTAAAAGCGCAACGTATTTTAATTGATGGGGCTCCAATGAAAGACGGTATTTTACTGCAAATATTTACCGACACTGTGATTGGCCCAGTGTTTTTCGAGATTATTCAACGCAAAGGAAATGAAGGCTTTGGTGAAGGTAATTTTAAAGCGCTGTTTGAATCAATTGAGGAAGACCAGATACGCCGTGGCGTGATTAATCAAGATAACGAGTAATTACATAACGTTAGGCAATTGCACATCTTAATGAAGCAGATTCGTTCTGCTTCATTATCGTCGTTCTATTGCTGTTTTATCGGTAGCTCTGTTGTATTTTTGACCTGCTTTAACGCAAACGTAGAGCTGAGATGATCTACTAAGGGTAAGTGAGTTAATTTCGCTTTAAGTAAATGTTCGTATTCTTCAATACTTTCAACAATCACTTTTAGTAAGTAATCTTTGTCGCCACTCGTGGTATGACATTCAACAATTTCATCTATGTTTTGCACCGCTTTTTCAAAATCATTCAAAGATTCACCATCATGATTTTTTAACGTCACATAGATAAAAACAGAAACCCCAAGGTTAAGCTTTTTACTATTTAGTAGGGTGACCTTTTGAAGAATTATCCCATCGGCTTCCATTCGCTTAACTCTGCGCCAACATGGTGTGTGAGATAGTCCAACTTTTTGACTTAACTCAGCCATGGAAACAGTAGCGTCTTTTTGCATCACTCTTAAAATTTCGCGGTCAAACTTGTCCAATTTCATCATTATTTTTCAATTTATAGCGAAGTAAAATTCGCGGCTAGCATGCTGAATATTTTTATCATTTTCAAGCACGAATATTAGGATATATATCCTATATTAACTAATGGATTATGGCCACTGTTGCAACCGAGTAATTCTGCCACATTAACATCGCAAGGCATGTCCTCATTGATTTGAGCTAGTATATCAACAAGTTTCACATACCTTACTCAGAGTAATATTAGAATGTCTGTTTTTGACCATATCGAATTTGATGAACACGAGCATGTTGCTTTTTGCCATGATAAAGGAACCGGGCTAAAAGCGATTATTGCTGTGCACAATAGTCATTTAGGCCCAGCATTGGGCGGTTGTAGAATGTGGCCATATGCAAATTCAGATGAGGCACTAAATGATGTGCTCAGGCTATCAAAAGGTATGACCTATAAAGCTGCGATGGCCAACTTAAATCAAGGTGGTGGAAAAGCAGTGATTATCGGTGATCCTCGAGCGCATAAAACCCCCGAGATGATGCTTGCCATGGGGCGTTTTGTGGAAAGTTTAAGCGGTAAATACATTAGCGCCGAGGATTCAGGTATGTCGGTCGCTGATTTACGTACCATGGCGCAAGAGACAACATATATATCTGGCACGAAAGCAAATTACCATTTTGCTGGCGAAGAAGCGGATGGAAATCCTGCACCATCTACTGCGTACGGCGTATTTACCGGCGTAAAAGCGTCTGTTGAGCATTATTTTGGTACAGGCTTACAGGGTAAGAAAGTCGCTATTCAAGGTCTGGGACATGTAGGCTATAGACTCGCAGAGCATTTACATCGTGAAGGCGCTGAATTGTTTGTCGCTGATATATATCCCGAGGGGATAAATCGTGCGAAAGAAAAACTGAACGCTAAGATCGTCTCACCCGATGAAATCCTTAAATTAGATGTAGATGTGGTCGCGCCATGTGCAATGGGGGCGACCATCAATCGACAATCAATTAGCACCCTTAAGGCTAAGGTAATTGCCGGTGCAGCAAACAATCAGTTAGAGACTGAAGATTTAGGGGAAATTTTAAAAGGGGAGGGTATATTGTACGCTCCAGATTATGTAATTAATGCAGGAGGCATAATCGACATTTATCATCAAAAGATGTTGAGTTCGAATGAGGCATTAAAAAGTCACCTAGAGAAAATTGGCGCGACGCTCAAAGAAGTGTATAAACGCGCTGATGAACAAAACTTAGCCACAAATAGAGTCGCTAATACAATCGCAGAAGAAAAATTTAAAAAATAGTCGTAAAAAACTCCTTATATCAAGGATGCGGCTTGCATCTAAATTTAGTTTTGTCATAATGCGCCGCCTAAGTGATTAAGAGCTCGTTTTTATCACTTAGGCAAGTTTCTATGGTGGTTCTTTGGTCCCTCCGCAATGATACTCTGTGAACTCGGTCAGGCCTGGAAGGGAGCAGCCGCAGCAGACGACTCATGTGCCGGAATGTGGCTGGAGAACCGCCACCCAAATCCCCATAAATTATCTATTTTATATTTCCATTTATTTACGTGTCTTTTTTGTCCAAAAAGCGGATCGCTTTATTTACGGCATTTTGCGTATTCATTTCCATTTGCTGGCGCTCACTTTGCGCTAGGTAAAATGACATATCCACTTCATAGCGAATATATCTAGGTGGAAGCTGATTCAAAGCCAAACAACACAAATCCGCAATATAATCATCATCGTTTGCCGTGGGTAGTTTTAACTCAGCAATATGTTCAAGCACTAAATGCTCATAATAGTTGTGTATATCATCATCAAGTTTCATTGCATTTTAACCTTGTCACCTTTAACGCAAACTGAATTCCACCTAAGTGAATGAATTCGTGCACCTTCAATATGTTCAGCATAAACCAAGACAAAATTTATGAAAGAGTTTGTTTCAAAGTTTGTTATCTGACAATTTAAGCGAAGTGAAAAATACGTGTTTTAATTGAGCGTTTATTAAGCTTTGTTTTTAATTTACGTAAAATGAACAAATACTTTTTTGTGATTTTTCGTTGTTCAAAATAGGTGGAAATGCTGTTTTTGTGTAAATTTTGTAAATATAAATTTACTTAATCGCCACTGTATTGGTATTTCATTCATAACTTTTGAGTATTAGATGTTCTAAAGCATTGACCTAGGCAAGTTTGTTTGGATACTATTCAAGTGAGGTTCACCACCTTTATTTAATAAAAAATCGCATTAGCGAATAAACACTAAACACATATAGTGGTCCAGGGAGACATACATGTTTACAAACTCTAAGTTGACGAAGTCAGTTCGTCTGGCTATGGCTGTTGGTACAGCTGCAGCTATTTCATCTAGTAATGTTTACGCTCAAGAGGTTGCAAGTACTGCTGCAGAAGACGCAGCTGTTGAGAAAATTCAAGTTACGGGTTCACGTATTCAGCGCGCTAACATGGTTAGTGCTAGCCCTGTAACCGAGATTTCTGCCGCAGATATTAAAGTAAGTGGTATTACGCGCGTAGAAGATATCTTAAACGATATGCCGGCAGTTTTTGCAGGCCAAACCTCAGGTACAGCTAACGGCGCGACCGGTACTGCTACTATCGATTTACGTAACCTTGGTCCCGAGCGTACGCTTGTACTTCAAAACGGTCGTCGCTTGCCGTCAGGTTCCCCCTCTGCGGGCGGTATCAGCGCAGATGTTAACCAAATTCCAGCTGCATTGATTGAACGCATCGAAGTATTAACTGGTGGTTCTTCAGCTACATATGGTTCTGACGCTGTTGCCGGTGTTGTAAACTTTATCCTAAAAGATGACTTCGAAGGTTTTTCCTTTGATTATCAACACAGTTTTTATCAACACGATAATGATAACTCTAATATCCAAGACTTAGTAAGTAGCTCTGGATTCCCTGTTGCTAGCGGCACTGTTGATGATGGTAATGCCAACGACTTTTCTTTCCTGTTTGGTGCAAATACTGACGACGGCCGAGGAAACGTTACCATGTATGGTACGTTCCGTGACATTCAAGCCGTAGTTCAATCTTCTCGTGATTATAGCTCATGTGCAATCAATGGCTCTCCAGATGCGATGGGATGTGGTGGTTCAAGTACTACTCCGTTTGGTCGCTTCACTGACTTCGATACCTTTAATTTCCAGCTAAGCGGCGAAGAGTTTGTACCTTTTACTGATTTATATAACTACGGTCCTTTAAACTATTTCCAACGTCCAGATGAGCGTAAAACGTTTGGTGCGACGAGTCATTATGAGATTAATGAACATGTAGAAGTTTATGCAGAACTAAGCTACATGGACGATCGCAGTGTGGCGCAAATAGCTCCATCAGGTAACTTCTTCAGTACTGACCGTTTATACTGTGGCAACCCTTATCTTTCAGATCAGCAATTTGCTGCAACATGTGGTGCTGCAGGTTTAACTGATGAAGATTACTATGAAGGTTTCTATATTGGCCGTCGTAATGTTGAAGGTGGTCCGCGTCAAGATGATCTTCGCCATACATCATTACGTGGTGTGTTAGGTGTTCGTGGAATCATCGACGACAATTGGTCTTACGACGTATTCGCTAACTACGGAACAGTTTCTTATCTTGAAACGTATCGTAATGAGTTATCAGTTGATCACATGAAGAAAGCTTTGGATGCTCGGGTTGATCCTGATTCAGGCGATATCGTTTGTGCCTCAGTGTTAGACGGTACCGATCCAAGCTGTGTGCCATGGAATATCTTTAGCGAAGGTGGTGTTACAGACGAAGCGTTGGCTTATTTAATTAAACCGCTTTACTCACGCGGTGATACCAAATCAACGCAAGTTAGTGGTTATGTTACTGGCGATTTGACCGATGCGGGTATTGTTGTTCCGGGCACATCAACGGGTGTTGGTCTTGTTGCTGGTTTAGAATATCGTAAAGAGCAATTAATTCTTGAGCCTGATTTTGGTTTCACATCTGGTGATGGTGCAGGTCAAGGTGGCCCTACGGCCGGTGTTCGCGGTGATTTCAGCGTAAAAGAAATTTTCGGTGAGTTAAACGTACCTCTTTTAGAAGGTAAAGAGTTTGCTGAAGAGCTTACTTTAGAGCTTGCATATCGCTACTCAGATTACTCAACTGATAAAACAACTAATACCTACAAGTATGCAATGAACTGGGGTATTAACGATCAGGCGCGTGTTAGAGCTAGTTTCCAACGTGCTGTAAGGGCCGGTAACATCCGTGAGTTGTTCCGTCCTTCTTCTCTAGGTTTGTTCAACATGGATATTGATCCGTGTGGCGTTGGTGGTGACTTCACATTGGCACAGTGTCTTAATACTGGCTTGACTGAAGCTCAGTATCAAACAAGTGCTCTTGAAAGCCCAGCAGGTCAATATAACAGTATTACTGGTGGTAACACTGAAGTAAGCCCTGAAGAATCAGATACGTTCTCATTCGGTGTTGCTTTATCACCTGAATTCTTACCTGGTTTCACTCTAAATATTGATTACTTTAAGATTGAAGTTAAAGATGCAATTTCATCTATTCCTGAAACAACCATTCTTCAATTATGTGGTGATACAGGAAACGCTGCATACTGTGATTTAATCAATCGTGGTCCTAACGGAAACTTGTGGGTAGGTACCTCGTCTATCACTGCGACTGATTTGAACATCGGTTACTTGAAAACAGAAGGCGTTGATTTTGATGCTAACTACGAAATGGATCTAGGTGAAGGCGGCGAGCTTAGACTTGGTTTCATCGCAACATTACTTGATTCATTGGCAACTCAGTCAATTCCTGGTGGCGACATTGATGAGTGTGCTGGTTACTGGGACCGTACCGTATGTGGACAGCCGACTCCAGAATGGCGTCATAACTTGAAAGCGACTTGGGTTTCACCTTGGGACGTAAATGTTACGGCTACTTGGAGACACATGTCTGAAGTTAATGAGTATGAAGGCGTTGGCCAAGAAGATGGACCAGGGAAAATTGATGCTCAAAACTATCTTGATTTGAGTGCTAACTGGCAAGCGCATGAGAATGTTAATTTACGAGTTGGTGTGAATAATATCTTAGACCGCGATCCACCTATCATCGTGAATGCACCTTCTGGCACGGGTAACGGTAATACGTTCCCAGGATTCTATGATGCTTTAGGTCGTTATGTATTCGGTGGCGTTACCGTTACGTTCTAATTAGTCATTAGATGATTAAAAGGTCGGCTTTCATGCCGACTTTTTTTTTGATTTTTTTTATACTAATGAAATAGAAACTAAAGAGAACAGATTTGGAAAATAGAGAGCTGGACGAAATAATTAAGTTATTTCATGCGTCAAAATTTGATATGGCAAAAGAGGCTTGCCTAAATTTATTGAAGCTACCTATCGTTGAAAAAGAGCCTTTGTACATAATCCTTTTAGAGGTAGCGAAAATCAACAGAGATGACGGCCTTGCTATCCAGTATCTCGATGCACTGATTAAATTGCGCAATGACAACATGGAATACTATTGTGAAAAAGCGGAGCTGTGCCATAAATCAGGCAAGATAAATGAAGGTATTCAGTGCTATGAGCAATTTATTGCACGAAATCCTGAACATGCAAATGCTAGATACAATTTTGCCTTATATCTTAAAAAAAATGGTCAGACCAAAAGAGCGTTAGAGTGCTATTCAGATGCCTTAGCATTAAATATTGATAACCCTAGCGAGGTCTATTTGAACCAAGGGGTGATATACACAGCAATCAATGACACGAATAGCGCAATTGAATGTTATCTGAAAGCTTTGACGTTAAATAAGCACTATACACCTGCACTATATAATTTAGGGGGAGTATACGAAGAGTTAGGGGAGAGAGCTTACGCGATAGAACAATATTCGAAGATTATTGCACAAGAGCCCGAAAATATAAGAGCACTGTCAAGATTAATACAACTGAGAGAGAAGCCCCCATTCATAACTATAGAGGTGCAGAGACTAGAATCCATATTAAAAATGTCACGAAGGAAAGTTTTAACTTCGATCGACATGGAAACAGGCTATTTTGCTTTAGGTTATGCATACGACTGTGCTGAAGAATACTCAAAAGCGTTTCATTACTATAAAAAAGGCAATGAGTTAAGCGCTAACCGTAGTGAATTGTATCAGCCTGATGGTGTTACTAACGAAACCCAAAAACTTATCTCGCATTTTACTCGTTCTTGGCTCGGAAATAATCAACTTCAAAATGACTATTCGCCAATTTTTGTATGCGGCATGTTTAGAAGTGGTTCTACCCTCGTTGAGAGTATATTGTCGGAGCACCCGGCGGTCTATTCAGGGGGGGAATTGAACTTTCTTGATCAGGTGATACGCCGGACGGGTGATGACATTACGCGCTTTTCTGTACGTGAACTCCAAGAAATTTCAAAAGAATATCGACAATTAGTAGTCGATACCTTTGGAGAAAACTGCTTAGTGATCGATAAAAGGCCGGACAATTTTAAATATATTGGATTAATTAAAGCTGTATTTCCAAACGCTAAAATTATATGCACGGATAGAGACCCACTTGATATCTGTATTTCTATTTATTTTCAGCAGTTAGACTCATCACTAAACTATTCAACGGAATTACGCCATATTGCGCACTATTACTTAGAATATAAAAAAATCTTACAGCATTGGAAAAATATTTTACCTGATGACATCTACGTCGCAGATTACGAGAGGCTGGTCGATAATCCTAAAGAGGTGTGCTCGGAGCTCTTTGCACACTTTAATCTAGAATGGTGTGAGGAGTATTTAAACTTCTATAAAACTAAGAAGTTAGTTAAAACGGCTAGTATTTGGCAGGTTAGGCGTCCATTGCAAAGGGGCGTGGCTCGAAGCGAAAAATATAAATCGAATATAAGTGAGATTAAGGAACTGCTTAATGGAAATCATAATTTGAAAGAGGGATGATAATTTGTTTTGATTAACGTTGAGGTACTAAGCGTATCTCGTTCGTACAGTACAATCTTCTTATCAAGTTGTTTAGCGGCTTACCACCTTGTCCTCTTTGAATTTTTTGTGGATACACATGTGATTGTTGTTCAATGTGTCACGTATCTAAAACCAAAAGTATATTGTCGTTTGTACATTAAAATAATAAAATTAAATCGACTAAAGTATATAGCTGTCTCTTATACACATCTGACGCTGCCGAC
>OLHL01000069.1_pt1 | contig 49576 bp, 36 predicted proteins | sample 1609441 | NCBI WGS metagenome assembly OLHL01 (sample SAMN05416833, study PRJEB24817) | seawater metagenome | isolation source: Sea water | place: Canada:Atlantic | collected 2013-07 | reverse complement strand
AATTCCCTTATCGGGACACCCATGATAATTCCCTTATCGGGACACCCATGATAATTCCCTTATCGGGACACCCATGATAATTCCCTTATCGGGACACCCATGATAATTATCACTGCGTTTCACGCTGCGTACACCGGTCATTTCTATGCGGTACAGACAATTATTGAGACCACAGTTATGAGCATCGTCGCGAGTTGGTAGAGGAGCGTTTATTATTTTTAGCTACTGTGTTCGCGCTCAATAGCTCGGCCACGTATTGGCGCGTATGCACTAATGAATAATCGGTAAAATGTCGGTGCTCTTTACAGCCGCTTTAGCTGGCCCGAAGGGCGTAAGGCAGGATGCCTGATGTAGACTCACATCGTGCTCTACGTTGATAAATCTTTAGCTGATAACTGGAATACTGATGAGGTTTTAGTTCGTTATTATCGTTTACACAAATGAGGCTAAATGTTTGCTGTTCTGCGCCTTCAAACTCAAATCACTAGGAGCGCTCTTATACCAGCATGACTTCGAAAGAGAACTAGTTTTCTTTTAATAAAGAGCTGTCACTCATGCGCCTTGTTTATGCCCTTTTAAACTCTCGCTGAGTCATCACTTATTAACGTGGAATGGCATTACTATGGCTGTCACGATAACACTATGGATGGCATCAACACTTCTGCTCTACAGGCATGAGTGCCATGCTATTTGAACGGTAATGCTATTTAAACTGACCTCTATCATGGGGGGTCGTAGTATCTACCGTATGCAAAATTTCAGCTAATGCACGAAACTCACAGTCGCCTAAAGCATGCTTGCTGGGTATAAATTTGGATATAAAAAACCCGGCTAACATATCGCCGGTTTCCCAATTATTAATTGCACAATACCTAAGCGTTTACAGGTATCAGACCTTGAAGGACTGAGCTTTGCATAGTGAAAAGCTCAAGTCTGCAGACTACCCGGCTATATGCAGGAAATGTAAGTGACGATGATACTGATCAATAATATCGTTGATAACAGCGACCTTTGACCAACCCATAATGTCATAGTTTTGCCCACCTTCGCTCAAATGAACATCGGCTCGATAATACGTGTGCTCGTCGTTTGAGTCGGCTGCAACCTGTTCTGCTGATTGGCTATACTCAGGCAGAAGATGAATGGTTGGGTAGACCGCATAAATAAATTCGGCGTCTTCGCCGTGCTTAACCGTTAAAATGACCGCTTCGTCGGTTTGGGTAATATCAGCGTCTATCTGATTTTCATTTAACTCTTCGGCAACCGCTGTAAATGCTTGCTTTACGCGGTGCTCTACAAATCGCTCAACCGCCGCTTTATTCGGAAAATCCACAATAACCTGCAAGCGTTCCTTCCAGCTATCTGTATTTGTTGTGTGCTGAACAGAAGGTGCGTGCAGCGTCATACTCTCGCGCTTGTATTCTTCAACTCGCAGCGCTTTAACCAAACCATACATAGCAATAATAAGCACGACGGCAAATGGAAGCGCGCTGGCGATTGTCATCGTTTGCAAGGCACTTAACCCGCCGGCCATAAGTAGAATGCCAGCCACTAAACCTACCCCACCAGCCCAGTAAATACGCTGCCATACAGGCGTGTCATTCCTACCGTTCGAGCACAACATATCCACTACCATGGCCCCTGAATCACATGAGGTAACGAAGAATACCACTATCATCAGCACCGCCACTCCGGATATCACATTCGACCAAGGGAAGTTCTCTAAAAATAAAAACAGCGCTACAGGCGTGTTATCAGTGGCCAATTTACCCAGCTCTGTACTGCCTTGATTTAACACCAATTCGATGGCGCTATTACCGAAAATTGTCATCCATGCCAACGTAAACATAGACGGAATTAAGATCACGCCAATAATAAATTCACGTATCGTGCGGCCTTTTGATATACGCGCTATAAACACACCAACGAAAGGTGCCCAAGCTAGCCACCAGCCCCAGTAAAAGATAGTCCAACCTCCTAGCCAGTCTTTCTTGTCATACGCGAAAAGGTTAAACGTGTTACGCACAATATCTGACAGATACGCGCCCGTGTTTTGCAGCATAGCTTGCAATAGAAATACCGTAGGGCCTACAAACAAGATGAATAGCAACAACCCAACCGCCAGCAACATATTGAATTCAGATAAAATGCGGATCCCCTTATCCAACCCGCTGACCACTGAAATAATCGCCAAGCCAGTAATAGCCAGAATTAACAGCAATTGATAAGGAGCTGAAATAGGAAAATCAAATAAATAGTTAAGGCCCGAACTAATTTGCGTAACACCAATGCCAAGTGATGTAGCGACCCCGAAAATAGTACTGATTACAGCGAAAATATCGACTAAGTTACCGCGCCAGCCATAAATTTTATCCCCGATAATGGGGTACAACGCCGAACGCAACGTGAGCGGTAAATTGTGCCGGTAACTGAAATAAGCCAGAATTAATGCGACCACTGCATATATCGCCCAAGCATGCAGCCCCCAATGGAAGAACGTCATTTTCATCGCTTCGCGCGCAGCTTCTATTGTTGCCGGTGTTGCGGTAGGCGGCGCCAAAAAATGCATTAATGGCTCGGCGACACCAAAGAACATCAAGCCGATTCCCATTCCCGCCGCGAACAACATGGAAAGCCAAGATATAAACGAATAATCAGGCTCTGCGTGGTCCTGCCCAAGTTTAATTTGGCTATGCCGAGAGATAGCTAAATACATAACGAAAATTAAAATTGCGGCAACGGTAAGTACGTAAAACCAACTGCCGTTATCAACGATCGCCGTTTGAACTTTAGAAAAGGTTTGGTCCGCAAACTCAGGCGAGCCCAAAGCAAAAAGGAGTAGTGCAACTATAACGCTGGATGCGCCAACAAATACGATTTTATTCAGATGACTAGATGAGGCGATAGGGTTCAATATAATTACCTTATTTCATGCGCTGCTATTAAAAACGCAAAAGCGCTACAGCTTGTTCTGATTTTGGATTCTCATAGTACCACAACCAATGGCTGGAATTTAAAAGTCAAAAGTATGAGAGAAAATCACTGGCAAACATAAACTTGCCTGTAACCGAAAACAAAGACTGCAACGATATCGGGATAGTTGTCGTGCTCAATTACTAAACTTTCTATTTATCAAGACACCATGCTTATTATTTATCAAGACACCCATCTTTATTACTTCGATGAAAGCGCACCTCATTTACCATGGATGTCCTGATAACTCGAAAACATCTACAACGCTTTTTATCATGGGTGTCTTGATAATTTTGTAAACGAATTCAGTTTTTCGAGTTGTTGTTATAGAAAGGCAAATAAAGTAACCTGCCAAAGCATTGTTTCATTTGATATAACTTCACGTTTAATGGATTAAATTAGGCTATACAGGCAACTAATGGACGCTCTTACTTTATTTATTTGTACAATTCTAGCCAGCGCTATCATGACGTTAACCATGGTAATTTTGCGCACCACCGACAAAACGGAAAAATACTTGGTGGATTGGGCTATGGCAGGCATATTTTTTATGTCATCAAACGTACTTGCCATACTTTCCATTAATTTTGATCTTCCCACCACTATCCACCCAGCAATGGGGAACGCATTCTATTTAGCTGGTCATTCAGCTATTTATAGCGGTGTTCATAGGTGCCTCCATGGCCGCTCAACGTGGCCCCTAACGTTAGCAATATTTTTAATTCCTATTCCGTTACATCACATTCCTATGATTGCAGAATCAGTCGAAATGAGGATTTTTATATTTTATCCGATGATATTTGCACTTAATGTTTCTGCTTTGGTCGCACTATGGCGAAGAAAGAAGGACAAAATAGGCAAAGCTTATTGGCCACTTATGGCAATCTTATTTTTGTTTATCACGCAGTTAATTATACGAGCGGTATTGATGTTGGCAGAAAATGTTCGTTTAGAATTTATTGGTAATCAATTTATGCAAACGTCCGGAAACTTAGCGATCATCGGGTTCATATTTTTGCTGACCATAAGCTTTGCGATTATTGTGTTCTGGAAGAAAGAAGTGTTGCTCCGTGAAGCGTCAATGACCGATTACCTCACTAAATTATTAAACCGTGAAGCGTTGTCAAAAGCAGCACTGAAAGAATTCTATATAGCTGAAAGGAAACAACGCTACTTTGGATTTATCATGTTTGATATTGATCACTTCAAGCATGTAAACGATAACCACGGCCATGCGATAGGAGATCGAGTATTAATAGAGATCAGTAAAGCGACCCAAAATCTCATGAGAAGCTTTGATTACTGTTTCAGAGTAGGCGGAGAAGAATTTGTCATATTAGTTAGCGACACAAACGTTAACGAACTAAACAAAATCGCTGAGCGAGTTCGTAAAGCAATTGAAAAAACTAATTTCAATGCCAGTAGCGGCCCGCTCGAAATTACAGTCAGTGTTGGCTTTGCCATATCTTCAGAAGATGATGAAACTTGGGAAGCAACACTTGAAAGAGCCGATAAAGCTCTTTATCACTCGAAAAAAACCGGAAGAAATAAAGTGTCTGGTGAACCACAAAAAGCAGTCCTCTACTCATCTGCGCTGGAACACTCACATCTCGCTTAGCCTATATCATGACTGTCACGATAACGCGCAACGAAGCCGGCCGTATCGCAGATGTCATGTTAAGGTGCCAGATGTCATACTTAGGAGTCACGCGGGTGACATGCTAACAAGCTGTCGCTAAATTAGCCTTAGTCCCAACATCACTAACATAACCACATTCGCCAATAGACCAATCAAAAAGAAGTAGGTGCGTGGGCTGGGGTTTTTCTCCGTCGAAATCACGTAGTACAACACCATATGCACAACTCTTGCGGCTAGATATACCCACACACAAATAGCAAATACTGGACTTTGCATATTTAGAAGAAATGCGAAAAGTACCGTACCAACGAACAGGGCACTGTTCTCTAGGGTATTCTGGAAAGTACGATGCGCCCTGAACACAAAACTATCGTGAGATAAGTTTTCATCTATCTTCCCAGGGATCGCATTTGGCTGCTTTGCCTTACTAAACGTCGCAACCGCCCACTGCACTAGTAGCATCACTAAATATAAGTAAAACGCCGTATATGACGAATAGGTAAGATCGATCATTGTTACTTTCCCTTGATAAATTTATGAGTAATACGTTACAAGTATTAGCAATCTTAATGCCCAATATAAGTCATTGATACATAAATTATTAAAAGGTCTTCTTGAGGTTGAAGTGTAACTGGTACAGGGGTAATTATAAGAATTACCACCGGTCCAAGTTAACGGAAAGCCATCAGTTGAGGGCGAGATTCCAAATCAAAAAGTGCAGAGTCGTTATTATGGGTGTCTTGATAAAAAATACTCGGCATCATTCTCGTGGCGTTTTTACTGCTCGCTAAATGGCGCAACCACCCAAAATAGCAACCAATGATAGTCACACTAGGGTCCACAGCTATCGCATTAGTCGCAGGCATCATTTTATGCCAGCGAGTTTTGGGCGGATGGGTGAAGCAAGTTAGATTTAACCAACCCTGTTGGTCAATACTATAAATATGAAAAATTCTATATTACTGAGCTATCACTTTTCCTATATCCTCGGTATTGAAGATGATATGTCAAAGGGATTTTATGAACCAAACTGGTATCTATGAACAACTAATTACTCAATTAGTTGAACAGAAGTTAGATAGAGATTCTTTCTATGTTGGAGAACGAACTCTTGAAACGGCAGAGGCCGCAACTTGGTTATCGCGCTTCTTAACTCGCATTGTTGAAATTGCTATGGATTCAATTCCAAATGGCGAGGATAGAGTCTATGAACAGATAAGCCTAGCCAATACTATTGTTCGTTGGCTCAGCAAACATATTAGAGATGAAGAATTAATTAGTGAAAACCTACTAGATAGCCAAGGTAAGATACTTACCGCTTTATTTGATAAAACCAATCCCATCGCTGCCGACATTTCAAAATATGTTGAGTCAATTATGCCAATAACTGGCCTCACGCAGAGCGAATTATTTTGTGGTAGCAACGTTGGGGTCTCACTAGAAACAGAAATAAAAAGGGAAATTCAATCTTCTGACAAAATTTACTGGCTTGTGTCATTTATTAAATGGGCGGGTATTCGAATATTTAAAAATGAACTAGAGTCTTTTACTCGTAGTGGTAAGCAGTTAAAAGTTATCACTACATCTTACATGGGAGCGACCGACGCCAAAGCAGTAGAGTTTTTAGCCTCGTTACCCAATACGGAAGTAAAGCTCAGTTACAATACAAATCGTGAAAGGCTTCATGCAAAGTCCTATTTATTTATGCGAAACACAGGATTTCATACTGGTTATATTGGCTCATCTAATCTCTCTCATTCAGCTTTAACTAGTGGTTTGGAATGGAATCTCAAAATTACTTCACAGGAAATTCCTCACATAATAGAAAAGTCGCTGAGCACATTCGAAACCTACTGGGAGTCACCAGACTTTGAGCACTTTGATGGTGAAGTAGAAAGCCGAGAAAAATTGAATGATGCGTTACTAGAAGCTAGAGGCAGTGTAAATGGTAGCTCATCTCGTTTTTATTTTGATATCAAACCACATTCTTATCAGCAATCAATTTTAGAAAAACTCAAAGTTGAGCGTGAACTCCATAACAGATATAAAAATTTAGTCGTTGCTGCAACAGGTACGGGTAAAACCATTATTTCTGCATTTGACTTTGCACGTTTCTATGCTGAAAACCCCACAGCTAAATTTTTATATATTGCGCACAGAGAAGAAATTCTAAAACAAGCGTTGAGTGCATACCGAGGGGTACTAAAAAACAGTACCTTCGGTAATTTATGGGTTGGAAATCACAAACCAAGTAAATATCAGCACTTATTCGCCTCAATCCAAAGCCTAAATAATCAGTTAGACAATCTCTCTTTAAGTGAAGATTACTTTGATTATATTGTAATTGATGAAGTTCATCACATAGCAGCAACCAGCTATCGCGGCCTATTAAACCATTTCACTCCACAAATACTATTGGGCTTAACGGCCACACCTGAGCGGCATGATGGGACAGATATTCTGTGTGATTTTTGCAATACCATAGCTGCGGAAATTAGGTTGCCAGAGGCAATTAACCAACGACACCTATCGCCGTTCCAATACTTTGCAATTGATGACAATACAGATTTAACGCAAATTTCATGGTCAAGAGGTCGGTATGATATTGCTGAACTAACAGATCTTTATACTCACAACAATCAACGTGCTTTGCGTATTCTACAAAGCCTTGATGAAGTAGTTACCGACATATCGCAAATGCGAGCTTTGGCGTTCTGTGTCAGTAAAGAGCATGCCACTTTCATGGCGCAAAAATTTAAACTAAAAAATATTGCCTGTGGTGTGTTAACTAGCGATAACAGCAGAGATCGTGAAATTCAACAACAGCGATTAAAATCGAAGCAAATCAACGTGCTGTTTGTAGTAGATATATTTAATGAAGGCGTGGATATACCTGACTTAGATACCTTATTATTTTTACGACCCACAGAAAGTTTAACTATATTCTTACAGCAACTCGGTCGTGGCTTACGCCTTACAGATGATAAGGAGTGTTGCACAATAATAGATTTTGTTGGTAACTCTCGTCCTGAATACGACTTTTCTCAAAAATTTAGAGCCTTAGTTGGTAAAACAAATCAAGGAATTGAAAAAGAAGTTAAGCAAGGCTTCCCCAATCTTCCGCTAGGTTGTCGTATTGAGTTACAAGAAAAAACTCAAGCCATGATCTTAACCAACATTCGCCAGGCAACTCTCAATAGAAACAAGTTAATTAGCTTAATAATCAACTTTCCTCATATCACCAATTTGCCATTAACTCTTACTAATTTTTTGATGATCCATCCCAACATTACGCTAGAAAATATATTCAAAATTAGGATCGGCAAATTTGGTGGATGGAATGCATTACTTGCTGCAAGTAAAAATAAAGAAATAGCGCCGGAGAGCAACGAAATTTATGCTGCATATTACAGAGCTATCAATAATAGACTTCTGAACTGTTCCTCACTCTCGTATTTACGCTTCGTGAAAAAACTCTGCTATAACAACTTTTCGATACCAGCGATGACTGATATTGAAGAGCTTTATGCTTTAATGTGCCACTATGACTTTCGGGATAAATCAGGTACAGAGCTTAACTTTAATAACATTGCAAACAGCTTAGCCGCATTGAAAGACAGAGCACTACAAACTGAGTTGAGTGATGTTATTTCAATACTCATTGAGCGACTCGATGTTCGCGAGTTCGACATGCCAATAGTTGATAACCCCATAGTGGATTCATCTCCACTTAAAATGCATGTTCGATACGCTAAAGAGCATATCCTTGTTGCTTTTGGTGACAGTACTTTTGTTAAGAAGTCATCTAGCCGTGAAGGTGTCTTGGATATTGCAGAAGCCAATACTGAGTTGTTGTTTGTTACTCTAGACAAATGTGAAAAGCAATTTTCCGCTACTACTATGTACCATGACTACGCGATCAGCCCAACGCTATTTCATTGGCAAACACAAAATAGTGCAAGACCGACTTCTGGGCGAGGTTTAGGTTATATTAAACAAAAAGATAATCAAAAAACCTTTCTGTTATTTGTGCGCGAAAAAGGTAAAGATGAAAATGGTCGAACAATGGGTTTTGTAAACTTTGGCCCTGTCGATTTTGTAAAGTCAGAAGGCAGTCAACCAATGAGTATTACATGGAAATTGAAACACCCAATGCCAGCATATTTATGGAACGAAACAGCGAAGTTGGCTGTTGGTTGATTTATTCATGAGCATTTATTTGCATGTCTTTTGTGTAACGGCATTTTGGAAAAGAAGAGCAGCCCAAAAATGTATTGCCTAAATTAGCACCTCGTTTAGCTTGCCTCCGAACAAGCTGATTACCACATTTTGGACAAGGGGATTGATTAATGATTGGCGAAGGTTCTAATTGTTGTCTTGATTCGAGAGGCATATGTTTTGTGGGGCTTTCTACGTTAGAAGCGGAATTGTTTTGTATATCTTTTACTATGCGCAATAGTTCGGTGCCACCGATTAATTCAATCGGTTTGTTTTCAGCAAAATTTGATGCCTCACGTGTAAATCCTCCACAACAAATGATAACCACCTTAGACGCATTTTCAGCAGTTAATATGCCGAACATTTCTCGAATTACAGCTACCCCGACATTTTTGGATTTCCATTGCTTACATTGAACTAAGGTCGTTTGTTTATTTTTAATCAACTTGACGTCGACACCACCATCAGGCCCGAAGCCGTTTTCGATAACCCGAAACCCTTGCCTGCGATAAGCTTCAGCTACTAGCTCTTCAAACTCTTTCCAACTAAGTGCCTTTATGGAGTCAATATCTTGTTGTAGCTCGAGTAATTTTCGTTTGCGTCTGCTATTTAAATAAGCAAACGGAGCAGCAAGTAAAAAAACACCGGAAAAAAATGGAGCTGCCTGTGAAAGCGCTATAAAAATAGCAGTGATTATTGGGTTACCGGTTTGGATGTTAGGTAGTATCATGACTAAAAATACATAAGTAATTGCAGCAACAGCTGCCGTCACCCACCACGGAGCTTGGGTGAGTAAATTAAAGAAAGATGTATTTTTCTTGGCCATGAAAGTTTTCTTCAACAACTAAATGTGTGGCTTGTAAATTAAATAGATATTAACAGCTAGAATATTTTAGAAGGTATAAAATAGCCAAATAAAGTACTCATTTAAACACCCTAAGGTTGGCCCAACCTTAAATATTCATCAATATATAACCCTAACCTTCCCCCTACCACTCACTCAATTGCTGCATATCTTTCAAGCGCCCTCTTTGTAGCAACAGAGCTTCAAATAAATCATCGATAGAAACGTTGTGTGCGCTGAGCCCGGGGAGTGCGATATTCGCTTCGGCGAAGAAGCGCTGTTTTTGGTTCTGTTTGTCATCGTTTAACCACGCAGATGCCCACCAGTGTTGCATACGCTCTTTGGCGGCATTGAGTCTTTTTTCGGAGGGCAATTTATCTCTTTTACTATTGTTCTCTTTACTGTCACTGGGGACTAGGTTCCATAAGTCGTTATTTGGCCAACGGGAAAAAGGCATACTGTGATCGATGTCGTATTTTCGCTGTAAAGTTTTCGCTGACCAGACACATTGCATTTGTTGGGTGGTTGCAAGTGCGTCGAACCGCTTGCGTACGTCTGTGGTAGAGCGCACTGGCTCTTCCCATTTCAATGCTTGGTACAGCAGGTGTTGTTTGTCTGACGAGTTAAGGCGTTCATTACCTTGGTAGCTGGCCATGGTTTTTACCCATTCGCTGACTAATACGGGCTCTATCCAACAGGCATATCGGCTAAGCGCTAACCATGTTGTTTCAGGTAATGAGAACTCGCCCCACTTAGTGAGGGAATCTAAGTCGAGAAATATACTGTCTTTTGCTCGAACTGTTTTTGCGTCTACTTCAAACACCCGAGCATTACTGTTAGGTAGCGTAATGTACTTGCATGGCATGTCTCTTATATTTTGCGCACTGGCCGAGAGGGTTCGGTATAACGCTTGCGCGTCAGCACCGATAAATAAGTTACCAATACGAAAATCGGCGGAGGTTCTGTGAGTTAGTTGCCTCCAGCCGTCGTCTTTCATAAACCCCATGTTGGGACTTTGATTAGGTGTTTGAAATAACCCATGATAATCGATTAAATCTTTGTATTGGTGTACCCAATACAAAGCCACCAATCCTAGCGGCAGTATGACTCGGTCGCCGTTAGCAGAGGTTTCACGCCTTAGTACCGCACCGGCATGGCCATCGGCAATTCTTAATAAGACTCTTAACAATGCCAATTTGTGCGTAGCAGATTTGCCGTCATTAATAGCCACATGGCGTATAAATGGGAAGGCCCCTGTACCGTCGTCTGGCATTTGCAATACGAGGGTTTGCCAGTAAACACCATCACGCCCTAGCTGGTCTTCTGAGTTTTGCGCTTCAAGCTTGGAGAACAAACCCAGGTTTTGCGCTAGTGCTTCTACCTCTTCAACGCTGACGTCGAACATTTTCCTTTCATGCTGCTCTTCGGCTGTCATACCAAATTTCAGCGATATAACGATTTTACCGCCGGGTTTGAGCAAATTGGCTAGCTTTCGTAATGAGCGACTTCGTTGACTTGTTGGAACGTGCATCCAAACGGCACTTAATAAAATGAGGTCAAAGCTAATTTCTAAGCGTGTGGTTTTATCTAATGCGGGTAATGAATCTTGCAGCCAATGAACATTTTGCCCTTTGGTTGTAGCTTGCCCTTTTTGCAGCATTTGTATTGCGGGCTCTACCGCATATACACGGCACTGATTGTTACTTTGATATTTTTCGGCGAGTAGATTGGCAATATGACTAACGTCTCGGCCAACGCCTGCCCCAACATCAAGAATGCTCACATTGGGTTTGTCTAAAATAGCAGGTAAATAGTGAACCCAGTTTTCGTGCACTTGGTCAAACGACAACGACAAATATTGCGGCGCTATTTCTTGAACTTTACTGTTGTAATAATCGTTAGACACATTAATCCTTGTGACACATCAACTGGCTATTTTTACGGCAGTGCGAATTTCATAATATCGCTGAGGGTAAAATACTTAAAGTGTAAGCACAGGCAACAGCTTGAACTTTACGTAACAAAATGTACCCGATGAAAAATGATTTGTCTTTCTTAGTTAATAAGCAATCTGTATAAAGAACACTTACCTCAGGGTTTTCAGTACGTTAAAGGAGTAACAACACTGTGTCTTACCTCATGCTTTATTTCTCGATTGGGTTATTTTCTGCTTTTGTGTTTGTGGGCTATTGGTGGCTGTACAAAGACAGGGTAGATATTCCCGCGTCACTCAACCTTATGCTGATTCGAGCGACTGCCTATATCTTTGTGTGGCCTGTGTTGTTTTGGAAGTGGTTTAAAAGTGAAGACAAAACACGTTTTATTACTGAACCAGAATTTGTGATGCCTGAGCCGAGGCCAGTTGACCCAAACATAGTGAAAAACAACGCGCGCGATGCCGAGCGTGAAGCCCAAACATTGCATCAAGAATGGGAGGCATTTGTAGATACACTGCCTCAGTGTGGCTCGCATATTATGTACAAAGGCACCGATCTTTACGGTGAAAGGCTCGATGGGCGTTTTATTTTTGAAACCGCTGATTTGCTACCCTTGGTTTTCGATAAGCTAAACCCTAAGCCGGTTTCTTTCGATGATACCGACAGCGCAAACGACAGCGCTGATGCTGAGCGCGAGGCGAGTGATGGCGAAGCTGAAATTGACTCGCAAACAATCAGTTGGGTTAACACGCCTAGTCTTTCAAACACCCAAGAGCATTATATTCATCGCTGGTTACGCACTTACGACCCGGCGCTTTTTGTGTGTAACGTGGTGCCCACTTCGTTTAACCGTTTTGAGTATATCGCCGCCGATATGATTGAAGCGGCTAAAGGGCAAGTGCATTGTAAAAGCTGTGACACAGTTTATGACGCGAGTGATATAAAAGCCGTGGATGGTGGCCAAGGTGGCTGGATATTGGGCGAGCTGTACTGCCCTAATGACCACTTATTAGCACGGCGTAAAAAGATTCATTTTATGAGTCCTAGAGGTAATTAAACGCTTAAATACTAGATTAACTTAGTGCTTATTGGCCTGCTGATTAATAACGGTAATTCACCCCTAAATAAAACGTTCTACCACTGGTGGTTGAGTTGTACGCCCTATCTTGTGAGCTAGTGTATTGCTCTTCGCGTTCGTTTGTTAAATTCAGTGCTTCACCTTGTAGTTGCCACTGACTATTCAATTTGTAACGCACGCTGGCATCAAGATAGGTAGATGGGTGAAAACCTGTTTCGTCTTCATCGTTTAGATTCGCACTGTTAACCCGATATATGTAACTGTCTCGATATGTCGCAGAAAGACGCGCATTGAAGCGCTCCGTTTCATAGTACAGTGTGAGTGAACCTGTGTGTTTAGATAGATTAGGCATGGATTTATCAAACAAAGGTTGTCCGTTAAATTCGTTGTAGTAGGTCATTTGTCCCTGAATAAACGTATAGTGACCAACAACGCCCACATTCCCCCAAGGTTTGGGTAGATCTGGGCGTTCATAGCGCACCATGGTTTCAATACCAGCGATGCTTGCCTGTTCCTGATTGGTTTTATTTACCAAGGTGATTAAGGTTGTTGAGTCTAAGTCGGTATCAGCCCAAAGGTTAGGCAAGTTTGCTTCGCCAAACGTCATTTCAGTGGCCTGTGGCACAATAAAATCGCTTATATTTTTATAAAAAACACTCACTGACATAGAAGTGTGCTGTTCGATGTAACGTTCAATAGCGATGTCAACATTGTCTGATGTATATGGCGCTAGTTGATGATTCGCGCCATACACAATTTTATTTTGCTCATCGTAAGCTAACGCGCTGCTTAAATCTTCGAACGACGGAAACCCTATATTGCGTGACAGGCCTAAACGTATTATCCATTGTGCGTTAGGTTGAAACGCTAGGTTTATACTAGGTAACCATTGTTGATGTTTTGCGGTTGAACAACACGCCTCAAATGAATCAAGAGTCACGCTGATTTTCTCTTTTTGATAACGCAAACCAGCCTGGATGGTCAACGTATCTGTTTGCCACTTAGCGCTAATATAAGCCGCGCTTTTGTCTTCCCTTAATCGAGTCGTATTGTTTTGTATAGCATAAGGGTTTGCGGCTAAGTCATAGGGGTTTAGGGAAAAAGATTGAATCGCTTGATTCGTTTTCAAGCCTAACCAACTGGCATTGGAGTGGCTATTTAACAGACGCGTCATTCCTGTAGGTAACGCGGTTTCTGTGTTTGCCCACAGCTCTTTTAACAAGTCTGATTGATATGTAGAAGATGAAAATGTCGTAAAACGATTAAAATCCAGGCCCCATTCAATATTCAGTTTATCAAAAAATATTTGATTAACAGCGGTTTTAGCATGTCGGTAGTGTGTGGCTGAGGCATATTCTTCTAAGTCGATTTCATTCATGTACCACATACTGTCTTGGCGTAAATTGCTAGCATATTGGATATCAGCAAAGTAACGGTCATCACGATAATCAACGCTGACATCGCTAACCCCGCGAGTATAAATTTTATTGCTGATGGGGATAATAAAACTCGATTTCTCTTCGCCAAGTAATATGTTCCAGTGGGTGTCTTGGGATAAGGTAAACACCGCACTGAGAACAACTTGATCGTAGTCGGTTTTTGTTTGCTGATAACGACTTTCCGTGGCAACCCGTGCATCTTGGTAACGGCTATATATCAGTTCGTTTTTGTGGTTAATTTCGGCATCGGTCAATTGGGTTAACCCCCAAATAATAGGGGTGGATTCATATCCTCTGGGGTATAAGTGAAATTCATCGCGTTGTGAATCCAGTTTTGCGTGTAGCACATCTAAATTCACATGCCCTTTCGGGCCTTTGTACTCTAGCCCTCCTCCGATCCCCAATCGATTTTGCTCGCTGCGCCATATAGAATACCGGTTGCCTCTGGGGATAATGACATCACCCTGGGCCAAGGTAGATTGCAACTGGGGAGACAGCAATGAGAGCGAGTTATCAGGTAAAGCGATTTGCCGCCAGCGAATGGTGTTCGCTCCCTGCTCTTCTACCCAGCGTTTACCGTATGACACAGATAAAATAGCCCCCCAATCACCCCACGTATTCGACACCATACTACTGATTCGCTCTGCGGGCTGTTTAGTGTATTCGTTGTAGCTCACTTGCGGTGTCACTACAAAGTTGAAACCTTCTCGGTCGAAGGGTCGTGTTGTACGTAGTGCCAAGGTACCCGCTAAACCACCAGCTGGTTGCTCAACAGAGTAAGCTTTAAACACTTGAGTTTGGCTAAATAGTTCGGCAGAAAAAAGGTTAAAATCAAAGGAGCGATCATGTTGCTTTTGTACGCGGCTGTCCATGGGGGAGTCATTATTGGCTAATACCGGCATGCCGTTTACAGTCACAAGGGTGAAGTCAGCAGAAAGCCCACGTAAGGATACTTGACGCCCTTCCCCCGCTTCGCGAGTAATAACAACACCGGGTATTCGTTGCAATGCCTCAGCTGTGTTGATATTGGGGTAGGCTGCTATGTCTTGTGCAACAACGGCATCTGAAATCTCTGTGGTGGCCTTTTTTAAGGTTTGAGCCCGCGTCAGTGACGCTTGAATGCCCATCACCACTACCTCATCGATAACCGTATTTTGGCGGTTATGTTTAGCCGCCGGCTTACTCGTAACTATGATGCCATCGGGCGTCATTTGATAGGCGTAAACGGTACCCCTTAGTAGGATGTTTAGCGCTTGTGTAATCGAATAACTGCCTACTAGATCTGCGGTTAAAGACTTGCTATATGCCCCTTTCGCGCAAACAAATGCCACATCATATATGCGTGAAAGCTGATGACATGCTTGCGCAAGCGTTTTTGTTTTAAGGCGCAGGAAATGTTTTTTTTCAGCATCTTTGGCTAGCACAGGCGTGCTGGCTGAGCAAAGCAGTGCAAATAGCAGTAACGTTTTGCCTAGCATGTTATCAACACGAACAGCACCATGGCGGGCACCAATCTATGCTGCGCGTTAGTGCGCTGTTAATTGCCTCAATAAAGTCACGATTAACGCTGAAGCACAAACTGGTTCGACTCATCTAACAGCCTAAGTTGGTGCGCACTCGCCAATAAGGCCAATGCTTGTTGTGGGTCGTCTAGCGAAAAGCGCCCCACAATAGGAATAGCAGCTAATTCTGACGAAGAAAGCGCCACAGGCTTAGGTAAATATCGCTGTAGCTTTTCAACAACCTGCGCTAAAGGCAGGTCATCTGCTTCAAGCCAACCACTTCGCCACGAAGGTAACATACCAAGGTGCGCATCTTCATCGATTTGTAGCTTATCCCCTGAAATGGCAAGAGATTGCCCCGCAGTTAACTCAATACTCTGCCCAGACTGCACTTTCACGTGCCCCTCATATACGCGAATAGTGGTGTGCGAAGTGGTGTAATCAATATCAAAAGCGGTGCCTAAAACCGTCACCTTGGCTTGACCAACATCAATTACAAAAGGCCGCGTGGCGTCTTTAGCCACATCAAAATAAACCTGACCGCTGGTAAGTGTTACGTGGCGTTGTGCAGAATTTTGCTGTATTTGCACGGCGCTGTTGGCGTTTAGATGTAATTGTGTGCCATCGATAAGCACTTTTGAACTTCGCTGTGCAAGTGGTGACTCAAGCTCAAGCTGATAATCATTGGCCGTGGCAGCAACGGGAACGTCCCTAAGCTGCTCTGGTTGCATTGATGAAACAAAATACGCCAACACACCTAAACACGTAACCGATGCCGCCAACGCTAAATACGATGTCACTTTTAGCGGCCGCTTTATATTAACGACGGTTTGCTCAGCCGGATGGTTGAGTGCTTGCGTAAGCTCATCAGATGCCATCACCCCTTTCATTTTTTGATAGGCGCTAGCATTTTCTGGCACCGCCAACCACTGCTTGAACTCGCTTTGCTGTTGTTCATTCAATTCTTGTTCTTGGTCAAGCCAGTCAGCTGCTTGTTCAAGTCGATGTTTATTCATAATCAATCTTAAGTTCAATTCGTTATCGAGAGGTGTCGCTCTTGGTTATAACGGAAATGGGCAAAAAAAGGTGACATATTTAGTTAAAATTCCCAGCCGTGTTTTTCTGCACATAGGGTTACTTCCACCATCGCACGGTTGATGTGCTTTTTGACCGCCTCAACGCTTAAGTCTAATTCCTGTGCTATCTCTTCTCGACTTTTATCCTCAATACGGCGCATTTCAAATACTTTACGCCTAAGTGGGGGCATACCCTCAAGCAGTTGCGCAATTATGCGCACTTTTTCACTGTTTAAATATTCAAATTCAATATCCGTGTGATGGGCTTGGCTTTCATTAAGTTCTTGATCCACTTGGTGCTTTTTTTCCACGCGCCAATGATCAGATAAAACCGATTTCGCTACCGTTAGCATATAAGCAAGTGGACTTTGAAGAGGATCACTCGGGGCACAGCGAAAGGTTCTGAGCATAGTCTCTTGAACAACATCGTTGGCAACGTCTGTATTTTGGGTTTTGTTAAGAACAAACCGCCTCACCCTAGGCATAAAAGAAATGAATGAGTCACTTTGTTTCACAATAGTCACTGCCTAATCACGAGTAAACACCACATGAACGGTGCAAAACATTCCTAAAAGAAGAATTTAGCGTATGTCGAATTGCTTTAATTTGGCTAAATCCAATATCTACAAACGAACTACCAGCAGGATATAAAACTCTTTTTAATTCAGCCAGTTAACCATTTATCTTATAGGTTAAATATGACAGGTTTATGACTACTTTTGCTTCTAAAAAAATATAAAAAACTTTGTCACCTTTTTTCTTTTTGTCGCGTCAGTTGCACGAGCTCTTCAATACACACTTGAAGAAAAATTAAAAACGCACCGCTGTATGGATGATAAAGGAACCCTAAATGAAACTTCGACATTTTGCACTTTCACTGGCCGCGGTCAGTGTACTAAGCGCTTGTAATCTAACCGACGACAACGACAAAGAAGTTAACGCCCTTGAGGAGCAAGTAGCAGCTCTGCAAGCTCAGCTTGATACGCTCAATGAAGCCAGCGTATCGGAGCTCGCAAGCTTACAAGCTACCGCTGACGCTATGCAGGCAGAATTGAGCGCAATGGAAACAGCATTAGCAGCCCTTCAAGCACAAAGTGACGCTTCAACCGCCAGTGAAGATGTCATCGCACTACAGGCAGAAATCGATACGTTGCAAGCCGAACTTGAAGCATTGATGGCTACCGCACCTATATTAGGAAGCGCAGGCACAGAAGGCGCTAACATACTGGCAAAAGACTCAGATAATATTTTACGTTTTGCGGTATTTCCTGACACCCAAGGCCGTGACGACGACAACATGATTGTGTATGCAGATGTCGACCGCGATGGTAATACCTTGGCGGTAAAAGAGTACATTGGCGTAGATTACAATGGCGATGGTTACTACGATGCAGGCACAGAAAGCCAAAATGACGCCGTAAAAGAAGGTGACTGGGATGAAGATGGAATTAGTTATCTCGTCAACGTAATGGACCCATTTCATCCTTTTATCGAAACGGATGATGCGGGCGAGCCTATCGTGGTTGCCCCTGAAGATCGTCAAGATTTCGGCCCTGATTGGAAAGTATTACCGCTACCTTTAGTTGAAGCGGTCACCGATAAGATGATTGAGCTAGGCGTTGATATGGTGCTAGCCACAGGTGACATCACAGAATATCGCGCTGAATCTGATTACGTGCAATGGATGGAAAAAGTCGCTCAACCGCTTATCGATGCAGGTGTCGGTATATTTCCTGCGCGTGGAAATCACGAAGTAGTAAACGGTCGGAATTGGCCGGCGTGGTTTACCAACGAGCAAGAATGGGAACGTCAATCGGTCAACAATGTGTACAACGACATCAACCCCTATGACGGCTACGAGCAAGTTGATTTCGATCAGGGCTATCGCCTCTATCAAGCTTACACTGGCGCTTTGGTTCAAGAGCATTTAGATGCAGGAACCGCGGTTGGCTTCCCGGGTGCGGAGGATTTAGTCTATTACGTGATCAAAGATAAAACCCTGTTTATCGCATTAGACTTCTATTTTGCAGAGCTGTACAGCAGTGCTTATCGAGGCACATGGACTATTTTGCACGAGTGGTTGACTGAGGTCATTACAACCAATGCGGCAGATGTAGATCATATTGTTGCATTTGGACACGAACCTTTGTCGACCAAAAAACGTCCACAAACTTATCAAGTAGAAATATATGATGCATATGTTGCTGAACGCTTATCGCTTGAAGCAGCGCTAGAGGAAGCGCAAGCAACTTTAGACAATGCTGTCGCCGGCGATGCTTCCGATGAGGAGATCGCGGTCTACACCAATGCAGTTGAAGCAGCCACCAGCGCCTACGAAGAACTAGAAGAGCCTAGCCTAAATGGTTATGACATAGGCCAGTTAGGTTATTTACAGCTACAGGATGAAGCAGATCCTGGCCTTGCGAGTGACATATTAAATTTATTTAACGATTACAAAGTCACCTATGTGGCCGGTCATGATCATCAATATGCACGCAGTCTAATTCACCCATCAGTTGAAGATAAAGATACCGCTAACGGCTTTACCCAAATTATCGGGGGCAATGCGTCTTGGAAGGCCTATGAAGATTTGTACGGCATGCACGACGAACATGAAACGGGTCTGTTTATCAATAATTTCTACGACACCATTACTGGTGGCAATCTAACCAACAGTGAAGGTACAAGCTACGCCAGTGTTACCTCAGATTTAGGTAATGGTATTTCATTCGTCGTTGTTGAAATAAACGGCCGTCAAATTACCACCAAATCATATTTTGCCGACCATACATTGACCGAAGTAGATATGAACTTGGGGGCATATTATGACTACACGCAAAATTCATGGTGTACCTTCAGTGGTGATTATATGGTAACAGGCTCTGTAACCACAGAAACCTGTGCAGAAGTAGAATGGCAAGTATTGGATGAAAATACGCGTACAACAGATGCAACAATGCGCGTTGTAGCTCCCGATCAAAACTACTACGCTCACTCAAAAGCTAGCTCAGATGATGGCTATATTGGGTCAGAGGCAACAATAATTGACGGTTACAACCTGACCTACAACAGTTCATATGCTGCTTCAGTAGGCGAAGTAGAACGTCTGCGTGAGTTATTGACGATGAGTTGGTTTGTAGACGAAGATGCAACCACCCTATCGGATGTATTACAAATAAGCGGTAACCAGACCCAAGAAGGTTCGTACTTTGACCAGTACGGTTACGTTAGCCTACCCACTGTGGATGTTGACAATAGTACGTTAGCACAGGGCGAGTCGGCTTCGTTGACCTATGTTAACCAAAACGGTGAAGAGGTAAATAACCCCACTCACGTGACACGTGATGGTGTATTTAATAAAGGTACCGATATTGAAACGTCGCTTAATCCCGATATCGTAAACGGTAATCCAAGTGGTAACGATGCCAATTGGACAGAGCGTTACCTTGACGATGGGCTAGATTTTGCTGACGCCATGACGTTGGTATTTGCCGCGCCAGAGGGAGAAACCCTTACTGATTTAACCATTGGTCGTTATGACGAAGCTACCGAGTCATGGGTACCTGCTTTTGCCGATGAGTGCTATATCGAAAGCGGTTATTCGGATCATTACTCTGTTTACTATCGCTTAACGGATCAACACCCAGAAGGTGGATTCCAAATCAGTAACTGCCAGCAGCGTTACTGGGGATATGTAAAAGACAGCAACACCATTTGGGGCTTTATTCACACTGATGGTAAGTTTGCAGTTATCGAGAAATAACGTTTTAGGCTTCAACCTAATAATGTAAATACCTAAAGGAAAAACAAAGCCTTTTGCTACTCTGTTGGCAAAGGGCTTTTTATATCTAACCTGTAAAATACGAGAAAGCTATACCATTTCGTCTAATAGAAGTTGACACGTTGCAGCTCTATAGTACCTTGATTAATAGGTAATATTTTGACCGCCATTAAGGTATTGAATTTAAAATATGACGCGCAGACTATCCACTCTATTTTATACCTGCTGGTTATTGTTACTGTTTGTTGCGCCTACGCTTCACGCTGAAACAGAGGATAAACTCCAATTATCGGGCTTTGCTCGGGTGATTCTGGGCTACCTTGATGACGAAAATGCTGAGTATGTGGGTTACGACAACAGCATCAGTGCTAACCAACAATCCTTGCTTGGGCTTCAAGCCGAGTACTTATTTAACGATGAATTGTCTGTCACTGGGCAGGTGGTTGGCTTTACTGACGATCAGCGTAATTCTGGCTTAGCGTGGTTATATATTTCGTATTCCCCTAGCAATGCCTTACAAATCAAACTAGGCAGGCAGCGCATTCCGTTTTTTAATTACAGCGACAGCCTAGATGTTGGCTTTGCTTATCCTTGGCTAACCCTGCCGCAACAATTTTACGACACGGCATTCTTTTCAACCTTTGACGGTGTACTAGCCAATTACCAATTTGCGCTTAACGATTGGCAAATCAATTACGAAGGCTACTGGGGCCGTTTTGACGATAAAATCTACTTAGCAAGTGAAGAAATTAACACTCAGGTAATTGGATTATTTGGTTTCAATACCAGCTTTGCTTATAAAAACCTTTCTTTGCGTGCTTCGTATAACCAAGGTGATGTAAACATAGAGCAAGAAGAGGCGCGCCTGTTTAGTCAGCAATTACGCCAATTTGGTTTTGCGAATAACGCCGAATGGCTTGATGCAAATGGGCTTATTCAGTTTTATCAATTGAGTGCAAACTACGAAAACTTAGACTATTTCTTGCGTAGTGAAGTATCTAAAATGGTCAGCGATGGCGGCTTAGTAGCTGACATAGAAAGCTTTTACATTTCCGCTGGCTACAATTTCTACCCCTACACCTTTTACATATCCTACAGCCAAAAAGACCTGCATTTTGACCACCGCCCCAGTGAAATCCCCTTGGGCGTGACCCCAGAACTCGATTTCTTGGCCGCCACCTATGCCGACGTCATAGGGCGCTTTGCTGATGACAAAGCCACAGGAATAAAAATAGGCTCTCGCTGGGATTGGCAACCTAATATCGCCTTTAAAGCAGAAATGACCTTTGTAGAAGCCCAAGACGAAATTAGTAACGATTATGCAGTTAAAGATTTAGGCGGGTTTGATGGTCACGCTATGCTGTACCAACTCGGTGTAGAGTGGGTATTTTGATGAAAGTGTATTCTACCTTACTACTGCTTTTCGCATTTTGCTGCCCCCATCATTTGGCGGCTGCTGAAACGATTATCGTGGTTGCTAATACCTCTGATAAATCCATTAAGCTCAATCGTCAGCAAGTACGAAACTTATATATGGGCGGCATAATGCCTTACGATTTAAAAGCAATTGCTTTGCCCCCTGAAAACCATACACGGGTTATATTTAATACTAAGGTCGTTGGGTTAACAGAGTCGCGGATTCAGTCTTACTGGGCACAAATGCGCTTCACAGGGCGTAAAAAAGCGCCCAAAGAAATTAAAAACGAAATGTCAGTGCTTGAGTATTTGCAAAATCATGAGGGTGCCGTGGGCTATTTGCTTGCAGGCACGCCTATTCCTGATGGGTTATCTGTTATTTATACCGTTCGTTAAGCACAAAATCTTCTTTCAAAGCCAAGCTGGATGCTAGGTCAATAACACCTTCACCGCTTGCCACATCAAATTTAGCGCTAAAACAGACAAGGTAATTTGTACAATACGCTTAAATCGCTCTGCGGGTATTTTGTTGAGCAGTTTTAAACCTAACCAAGTGCCGATGGCACCTGCGGCGATCATGGCGATGACCAAAGGCAGCCATTGCCAAAATGCAAACCCCGCCACACCATACACTAACGCTTTAAGGGTATGCTGCATGGTCATGCTGGATGAAAACGTCGCAGTGAAACGCATTTTGTCGTAGTCCTTGGTGTGCAAATAGCTGCCGACTAACGGGCCACTGGCGCCTACAAACATCGACAAAAACGTAGTGCTCAGCCCTGCCATTGCTTTGCCAAGCGGGCTTGATTCTTTAATGCTAGGTTTTTTGCCCCACAGTAAAAAAAGTACAAACCCGCCGACGAACAGTTTCATCCAATCCAGTGGTACATCACTGACCACAAAAAATGCCATTAGCGCGCCAATCAAGCCACCAGCCACGAAAAACAGCAACATACTGCTATCAACATGGCGATACGTCAGTAGCATTCGGTTAGCGTTTGAGCCTAACTGCACCAAACCGTGCACAGGAATAACAACGGCCATAGGCAAAAACGACGCCATGACCACCAGCAGTAACAAGCCACCACCAGCGCCCATCGCAGCGGTTAAAAACGAGGTAAAACCTGCCAGAACAATTAAAAAAAAGGAAAGCGTTGGGCTGACCAACTCACTGCTAAAAAACTCCATATCACTATGCTTACAACTGACTTAAGAGGGCTATAGCCTATATTGAATAAATAGTTGTTTCGACCCATTTTGCTGTGCCGCTAACATATTGTGCAAAGATAACCGGAAAAGAATTTGACTCTTAGCCATCCTAGAGTATTTTTAATACAAAGATGTTGCATTTCACACAGTTGTAAATCGAATTATCTATTATATGACGTTCTTTCCTAGACCAATTTTCGCCATCTGCTTATTGCTTGGCAGCTATACATGTTTTGCTAGTGCGCAAGCAGAAGATAACCTGCAATTCTCCGGCTTTGCGCGTGTGGTAATGGGCTATTTAGACGATAGCAACGCCGAATATGCAGGCTATGACGACAGTATCAGTCTAGGAGAGCAATCACTCTTAGGCTTACAAGCGGATTATCAATTTAACGAAACCTTGTCTATCACTGGTCAATTGGTGGGGCATACAAATGAACGGCGTGAATCGAGGTTGGAGTGGTTGTACGTCACGTACAAACCGAGTAACGCTTTTCAAGTAAAATTGGGTAAACAACGTCTTCCTTTTTTTAATTACAGTGACAGTCTTGATGTGGGCTTTGCTTATCCTTGGCTCACCCTACCAAAACAATTTTACGAAACCTCATTCTTCTCAACTTTTGAAGGATTGCTGGCCAATTACGAGTTTCCGGTTTCCGTTCTACTCATCAACCTTGAAGGATATTGGGGTTATTACGACGATGATATTTACTCCCCAGATGGCGGCGTTGAAACCAAGGTAACTGGGCTATTTGGCTTTAACACCAGCGTGACATGGAAAAACTGGAACGCTCGGGCTTCATACAACCAAGGCAACACTGAATTAACGCTGCTGAGCGCGAGTCAATTTGGCGAGCAGTTAAGGCAAGTAGGTTTTGAACGAAGTGCTGATTGGTTAGACCCGAACGGATTGATACAGTTTTATCAATTCAGTGTTAACTACGAAGATTTAAATTATTTTTTGCGCAGTGAAATCGCTAAAATGGAAGGCGAAAGTGGCATGGTGCCTGATATAGACAGTTTCTATGTTTCAGTCGGCTACAACTTTTATCCTTATACAATTTACCTTTCATACAGCAAACGCGATCTTTACTATGACCATCCAGAAAACGAAATACCATTTGGTGTATCTGATCAGTTAAATGCCCTTGCGGGCGGCTATGTTGCCGTCACAAACGGCTTTTTAGATGATAAGTCCGCAGGCACCAAGGTTGGTATACGCTGGGATTGGCGTTCAAATGTAGCCCTAAAAGCAGAAGCAACCTATATTGACGCCGACGAGAAAATCAGTGGTGACTTTACCCTGCGAGACCTAGGAAACTTTGACGGCAGTGCAATTTTGTATCAGCTTGGTTTAGAGTGGGTATTCTGATGAATAAATACCTCTGCATAGTGATACTTAGTTTTCTTGGCTCTGTAAAAGCGGCAATGGCAAATGACGCGCTCATTATTGTTGCCAACACGTCTGACGCTTCAATTCAATTAACCCGCCAACAGGTGCGTAACCTCTTCATGGGGGGCGCTTTGTCCTATGATTTAAATGCGGTGGCGCTACCACCTGAGAATCACACTCGCGTGTTGTTTAACACCAAGGTAGTGGGCCTAACTGAATCGCGCATTCAGTCATATTGGGCGCAAATGCGTTTTACTGGGCGTAAAAAGGCACCGAAAGAAATCAACAATGAGCAGCAGGTTTTAGAGTACTTAAAAACCCACCAGGGCTCTATCGGTTATTTACCAGCGGGAATGCCTGTACCTGATGAACTAACCGTTGTGTATAAAATCAACTAGCCAGAATATCTTTCAAACTCTTAGGTTTAGAAAACAAATACCCTTGCAATTGATGACAGCCATTGGCGATTAAAAAGTCAGCTTGCTCTCTTGTTTCTACCCCTTCAGCACAAATATGTAAATTGAGCTGCTTGGCCATTTCGATAATGGTTTTGGTAACCAGGGTACTACGTTTAGAGACATTCAAGTTGTCTACAAACTGCTTGTCGATTTTCAAAGTATTTAAGTGAATCTGCGTTAAATAGCCTAGTGACGAATAGCCAGCCCCAAAATCATCAAGAGCGATTGAGCAGCCCATATCTCGAATTTGTTTTAGAAACTGATTAGCCACGTCAAAGTTTTCCAAATAAGCAGATTCCGTGACTTCAAACTCAATAAACGACGTATCAACGCTATATTTCTCAAACATCGCGCGAATGTAGTCTACCAGAGAGGCATTATTGATATCATGCGCAGAAAGGTTGATGGATAACACCACATGTTCTTCATGCAACGCTAGCAGCTGGTTTAGCTCTTCGCATATCTGCTGAATAACCCACTTGGTGATGGATAAAATCTTACCGCTTTGTTCTGCGATCGGAATAAACTCAGCAGGAGAAACGAAACCCAGTTGTTCACTATGCCAGCGGATCAAAGCTTCGTACCCCACTACAGTTTCATTCGGTGAAACCTTAGCTTGGTAATGTACAGTGAATTCGTCGTTTTTAATGCCATTAGAAATAGAGTTAGCCACCAACAGGCGACGTTTATTGTCTTCCATCATATCGGGCACAAAAACCGTATGAGTGCTTCGCCCAGCCATTTTTGAGCGGTACATAGCGATATCAGCATTACTGATAAATTCACTCACATTGAAATGTGAATCGCTGGCCCGGGCAATACCGATACTCACACCAATTTGCATTTCCCAAGATTGGATTTCAAATGGCTTGCTTAAGCCGTTAACTATGCGTTCTGATATTTCAAATAGCATAATGTCGTCAGGGTCGTTGTGCAGCAAAATCAAAAACTCATCGCCCCCCAAGCGAGAAATTAAATCTCCTTCACGTAAAAAGTTTTTAGTGCGCTGACAGACTTCTAACAACAGCAAATCACCGATTTCATGCCCAAAGGAATCGTTAATGCCTTTAAAGCCATCAAGATCAAAATACATCAGGGCAAGATTGCGCTTATCGCGTTTCGCCTTCGCCAACTCTATACGCAAGGTTTCCATAAAAAATTGTCGATTAGGTAAGCCGGTTAAACCATCAAAGTTAGCTAAACGTTCCATGGCTTTTTGCTGTTCTTTTAGTTGCTGGGTGTATTCGCTGTTTTTCTCAGTTTCATTGCTGATGGTTTCCATCATGCTATTGATATCACGGCTTAACTCAGCCACTTCTTGTTTACCGCGAATGTCGATCCTAAGGGAATAGTCATGGGTTTCTTGAATTTTTTGCGCTAAGCGCGACAAGCGGCTCAGTGGTAAAAAGAGCTTTCGTTGAATCATCAACGAACCCACTATCGCAATAAACAAAACTAACAATACCAAGGGTAATACGCGTTTTAACAGCGTTAGCTTACTGTTATTCAATGGCCCTACTGAGTCATTCACTATGAGTAAATAACCTAAGGGTAAGCGAGTATCACCTACTAGTTTGAGTGCAATCAGTTCGCCGGCTTTTACCGACACCCCAAATTCGCGACGTTGCAATTCACTTAGCTGCACATCCCCTTCAAAGTCGTCAGGCTCAAAAAGCGGGCCGAAGTAAACATTAATACGCTGCCATTGATCATCATAAACCACTGCGTATTTAACGTTTTCGTAGCGATCTAAACGCAGCAAGGTAGTGGTGACCTCAAATACGTCCGGTTCAGACGCAATCAAGGAAACAAGGTCGTTCGCCATGTTTTCTGATAAGCCATCTAAGTCACTACTGGTTGTTTCTAAATAGAGTCTTTCATACTCTTCAATGGAAAAAACAACCACCGCAGCACACACCAATGAAATGGCGACGACAGTGAGCATAGTGGTAGTGCTTTTAATGCTTTTAAACAACATGTATCTATCCCTTTCAACCGAATCACTTTAAAGCTAACAGCATGGCTTATCACGCTAAAATACAATCACTAAACACATAAATTAAGCATATTCCGGCGGGCTATAAAGTAACCCATTGCCGATTATATAGCATAATAATTATTCTAAAGATTCGATATTAAACAATTGGTTAAGTTTTCAACTTCTCTTTAAACATGACGCACTGACGCCATCACCTTGTTGCTCTTTGGTTAAGCGCACGAATTAACGCTTTTCGCCGAGCTGCCCCTTCGCTCCCCATATCGATTCAACTCACTTTACTTATTTCAACTTGGCTTAAAAACCAGAATTAAACAGGCTTTATTGCATAAGGTCACTGTTAAGCAAGCGTTAAATAAAGCGAACTCGCACAGCAAGTGCACATTTAAACAACATTTTTAACAAAGTTAAGCCGCTGATCTTCCTATATATATTTTAAAACGGGCGGAAATGTGAAGTTTTTGTAAGCAAAAACAATTGACGATGTTAAAACAATTTGGGAATATGCTCACCAGTCGGGCATATACCCATTATATATATTTTAGCGATACGTAAGAGCTTATGCTCCAAATCAAATGATGGTTAATGGGTTTATCGGCGTTAAGTGATTTCCTAAGGAAATCTAACCACCACACACATATTTACTTTTACTAGGACACAATGATGTTAAAAAACATACAGACAACACTAGTTTCAACAGCCACCAAACGCTTTCACAATGCATCTAACGTAAAGGCGAGTCATGCCCGTTCAGCGTCACTTTTTAGCAAAGTAGGCCTAGTAGCTGCCGCTGTAATGACCGCATCAGCGCCTGTTAACGCCGCTTCATTCCTTGATGGCTTAGTGGATGTAAATTTTTTAGCCATGCAAAATTATCAGTCGATTCAGGCGAAAGAAGGCGCGTTTCGCCCAGTAGATGAAGAGCAATCAGCTGGATTTGGCCGTATCAGAGCCAACTTGATGTTTAAGTTTCACGTTAACGAGTACATCACCGCTGATATCGATATTGCCGAAGAGCCAAATGACTTTGGTAACAATGGCGACCGAGACTTCTCGTTTCACAATGACTACGCCGGTATCGAGTTTGATGTGTTTGGTTTGACTAAATACGAGCGTGAAAATGCAGATTTGACCCTACGTTTGGGTAATATCGGTGGCTCGCCATTCCAATTTAAAGGTTTTCAAGACGGTGCTGATAACCAAGGCAACGCGCTTATTGGTAACTGGATGACCGACTACGCCACCGCAGAAAACGGTGCACAATTACGCTACAACGAGCGCTTTGATAGCGGTGTGCTTCGCGCTTATAACGTGACGGGCCACATTACAACCTCAAGCTTTGGTGAAGCATTTCAAGAAGATCGCGGTTTTAACTACCTTCTTCAAGGTACCTTGGAGTTCACCGGTGGCTTTAAAGTGGGTTTGAACTTCTTACAAGCCAATCAAGGCGACCAACTACGCTTTGAAAACGGTGTTGCCAGCCTAGACGGCCTAACTACCACAAACTATCGCTTTGGTGATGGTGAAAACTACAACTTCTCAGCTTCACCTAGCAGTGAGCGTGATACTCACGTAGGTATTATGCCTGGCCTTGACCAAACAACGATTCAGCTAAACTTAGCTTATCAACCGAATGCAAATACCAGCGTTATTTTGATGCTAGGCCAATCAAGCGATGACTATACCTTTGCAGATACCGAAGGTAACGCTGTTGCCGGTATTACTTATTTCGGCACCGATGGCGTAGCAGACCCTCAGGGCACTACATTTGATTCCAACAGAGTCATCAAAGGTGAGTCATCTGTTGAGTATTGGACCGTAGAAGCCCAGCACTACATTATTCCAGGTAAATTGTATCTTGCTGCCCGTTATGGAGAAGCCGAAAACACCTCTGACTTGATTGCCCAAACAGACAACACAGTAGAGCGCTTACAAGTTGCCGCAGGTTACTGGTTCAACGATAGAACCCTATTGAAAGTTGAATATGTTGATCAAGACGAAGGCATCAACTCTGGTGGCCAAATTGGCGCAGGCTTTGACGGCATCACGTCTGAGATTTCAGTTAAGTTTTAATTTTTGGCCGGCTACAGCTGGCTTCTTGCACTTCACTAAGCGTGCAGTTGAAAACAGCGCTTAGTGAGTCACCCACAGAAAACATAAGGGGAATGCCCGATGTTGAAAAAAATAACGATAGCAACTTGCACCGCGCTTAGCATAAGCGCGGCATTAACCATCAGTGCCTCAGCAAGCGCTGAAACCATCACCATCGCAACGGTTAACAACGGCGATATGATCACCATGAAAGAGCTCAGCTCAGATTTTGAAGCTAAGCATCCTGACATAGACCTAAAATGGGTCACCTTAGAAGAAAACATATTGCGCCAACGTGTTACCACGGATGTAGCAACCAAAGGTGGCCAGTATGACGTGATGACCATAGGTACGTATGAAGTGCCGATTTGGGGTAAACAAGGCTGGCTAACTGAGCTTGACGGATTAGGCGAAGATTACGACGAAGAGGATCTATTACCTGCCATTCGTAGTGGTTTGTCTATTAATGACAAGCTTTATGCCGCACCGTTTTACGGCGAAAGCTCAATGGTAATGTACCGTACTGACTTGCTTGAAAAAGCCGGTCTTGAAATGCCGACTAAGCCAAGCTGGAAGTTCATTCGCCAAGCAGCGAAAGCCATGACCGACAAAGAAGCCGGTGTTTACGGTATTTGTTTGCGCGGTAAAGCGGGTTGGGGTGAAAACACTGCGCTTATTACAGCTATGTCTAACTCATTTGGCGCACGCTGGTATGACGAAAACTGGAAGCCACAATTCAACACCCAAGAGTGGAAAGACACGCTGCAATATTATGTTGATGTGATGGAAGAATCAGGCCCTCCTGGTGCCTCATCAAATGGCTTCAACGAAAACCTAGCTTTGTTTCAAACCGGTAAATGCGGCATGTGGATTGATGCCACCGTTGCAGGTGCATTCGTCACCAACAAAAAAGACTCTGAAGTCGCTGACAAAGTCGGCTTTGCCATGGCACCCGATATGGGCTTAGGCAAACGCGGCAACTGGTTATGGGCATGGACCTTAGCCGTACCATCAAGCAGCCAAAAAAGCGATGCGGCGCAAAAGTTCATTAGCTGGGCGACCTCAAAAGAGTATTCAGCTTTAGTGGCCAAAGAAAAAGGCTGGGCAGCTGTTCCACCAGGCACACGTACATCACTGTACGAAAACCCTAAATACATGGAAGCCGCTCCTTTTGCTGAAATCACCCTTGCTTCAATTGAATCGGTAGACCCGAAAAACCCAACTGTAAAACCGGTTCCTTATGTGGGTGTGCAGTTTGTTGCTATCCCTGAATTTCAAGGGATTGGCACCGCCGTTGGTCAGCAGTTCTCTGCCGCATTAGCAGGCAAGATGACCGTAGAGCAAGCTCTCAGTAACGCCCAACGTTTAGTAGACCGCGCAATGCGCAAGGCGCGCTACCCCAAGTAGCGCTTTGGTTCGGGTAAGCACAATGTGCTGTGCTTACCCGCTTTTTATTTCAGTAATGGGACTCAGTTATGGCGACTACACATTCACGTACGCTAGCGCAGTTCATGCTCTTTCCTTCGGTGGTTTTATTACTCGCCTGGATGATAGTGCCTCTGTGCATGACCTTGTATTTCTCGTTTTTAGATTACAACCTTCTTAGCCCAGGAACAGAGGAATTCATTGGTTTTCTTAACTATGAGTTTTTCTTAACCGACCCGGCTTTCTTTGAATCATTTTTTAACACCCTACTGTTAGTCGGTGGTGTGTTGCTCATCACAATTTGTGGTGGTATCGGTTTAGCCATTTTGCTCGACCAAGCCATATGGGGCCGTAATTATGTACGCATTATGGTACTCGCACCGTTTTTCGTTATGCCTACTGTGTCAGCACTCGTATGGAAGAATATGCTAATGAACCCAGTGAACGGCTTGTTCGCTCACTTTGCGACCTTCATTGGAATAGAGCCGGTAGATTTCTTTTCGCAAGCGCCCTTGCTGTCAATCATCATTATTGTGTCTTGGCAGTGGTTGCCCTTCGCGGCATTGATATTACTCACCGCCATTCAGTCACTGGACAGAGAACAACTTGAAGCAGCTGATTTAGATGGTGCAGGCCCATTCAGCAAGTTCTTTTACATTGTGCTGCCGCATTTATCACGAGCGGTTACCGCAGTGATATTGATTGAAACGATTTTCTTATTATCGATTTTTGCAGAAATTTTGGTCACCACTAGCGGCGGCCCAGGCTATGAGTCGACCAACATTACGTACCTGATTTACACCCAATCCTTGTTGCAGTTTGACGTAGGCGGTGGTTCAGCAGGCGGCATCATTGCGGTCATTATCGCCAACATCGTGGCTATCTTCCTTATGCGCCTGATTGGCAAGAACTTAGAGGGTTAATCATGGCTATTCAAACCAGCAATAAATCAAAAATCATTTACACCCTACTGGCGTGGAGTATAAGCGCCGCTATTTTCTTTCCGATTTTCTGGACGTTACTTACCAGTTTTAAAACGGAAGCAGAAGCCATATCAGCCAGCCCAAGCTTATTTATGTTTGACTGGACGCTAGAAAACTACCAAGACGTGTTGGCACGCTCGCCTTACTTCGAGCATTTTTGGAATTCAGTGGTGATTTCGCTCGGGTCAAGCTTGATTGGGCTATTAATTGCAATACCCGCTGCATGGTCAATGGCGTTTGTGCAAACAAAGCGTACTAAGAACCTATTGATGTGGATGCTTTCCACCAAAATGTTGCCACCTGTAGGTGTGTTAATCCCTATTTACTTGTTATTCCGTGATTTCGATTTACTGGATACTAAATTAGGCTTAGTCATAGTCATGACCTTGATTAACCTACCGATTATGGTGTGGATGCTGTACACCTACTTTCGCGAAATTCCGAATGAAATACTTGAAGCATCCCGCATGGATGGCGCAAGTATTAAAGCAGAAATATTCCACGTATTGCTACCCATAGCATTACCTGGCATTGCTTCAACTCTGCTACTGAACGTGATACTCGCGTGGAATGAAGCATTCTGGACACTCATTTTAACCGCAGCAAACGCAGCCCCTTTAACCGCGTTTATTGCCAGCTACTCAAGCCCTGAGGGCTTATTTTACGCCAAATTATCAGCCGCATCAGCGATGGCAATCGCCCCAATACTGATACTTGGTTGGTTCAGCCAAAAACAACTCGTACGCGGATTAACCTTCGGCGCGGTGAAATAGGAGAATTATCATGGGCAGTATTACCTTAAAACAAGTAACCAAAAGCTTCGACGAAGTGAATGTCATTAAACCGCTCGATTTAGAGATCAGAGACGGCGAGTTTATCGTTTTTGTTGGGCCATCGGGTTGTGGCAAATCGACCTTGCTACGCATGATCGCCGGCTTAGAAGATACCACCAGCGGTAACATTGAAATTGACGGCCAAGATGCCACTAGCACACCACCGGCTAAACGTGGCCTTGCGATGGTGTTTCAATCTTATGCTTTGTACCCACATATGTCGGTACGCAACAACATTGCTTTTCCGTTGAAACGAGCAAAAGTGCCCCCTGCTGAGATAGAAGAAAAAATCGCTTCAGCTGCACGCATTTTGAATTTAGGTGATTACCTAGACCGTAAACCAGGCCAGCTTTCTGGCGGGCAGCGTCAGCGCGTGGCCATTGGTCGTGCCATCGTACGCCAACCTTCAGCGTTTTTATTCGATGAGCCATTATCGAACTTAGATGCATCGCTGCGGGTAAACATGCGCTTAGAAATTTCAGAGCTACATAAAAGCCTGAAAACCACCATGATTTACGTCACCCACGATCAAGTTGAAGCAATGACCATGGCAGATCGAATTGCCGTATTCAACGCGGGTGTCATCGAACAAGTCGGTACGCCACTTGAGCTATACCAATATCCTGTAAACCGCTTTGTGGCTGGCTTTATTGGTTCACCTAAAATGAACTTCATCGAGTTAGATACACCTCAAGAAGACGGCGCCACCTGTTTAGGTGTTAGACCAGAACACATCGAAATCACTGAGTCAGGCGGCCTTTGGCAAGGTAAAGTGGGCGTAGTTGAACACTTGGGATCTGAAACCTTTTTGCATGTACAAGTTGAAGGTGCAGATACTCTGACGGTTAAAGCCAATGGTGACTGTGCACTTCGCTATGGTGATGACGTTTATTTAGGTGCACAACCTAATAAGATTCTGCGTTTTGATAGCCAAGGCCAAACCATAGCCAACGGTTAGAATATGCCGTAGGCATAGTGGCGAGGGCGGCCAAGCGTAACGTTTTTGCCGCCCTACTGAAGTACGCATTAAATCAGTTAATGAATATTTGAATTTTAAGCGTATATTTGTCAGCCTATTGAGCAATGGCCAATTTGTCTGAAAAGCAATGACTTAACGTCTATTAAGTCAATGCATATTGCCTTTATGACAGATAAACCGAGCCGCTATTTAACCCAGAAAACGTGGTAACAACATGGATTTAGTGAACACAATGCCTGAGCTGAAAGACATCAAACTGATCATATTTGACTGCGATGGTGTCTTGATTGACAGCGAAGGACTCAGCAAACGCGAATTACTGGCGCTACTTAAAACGTTAGGCGTGAATATCAGCGACGACTATTTTGAAGCGCACTTTCTTGGCCATAGCTTCGAACACGTGACTGCTAAAATTTACCAAGACTTCGGTGTGGCTTTACCTGACACGTTTCGACCTGAATATCAAAAAGCCTTGATTGCCGCTTTTACCGCCGAGTTGCAACCTACCTTAGGGCTAAAAGACCTGCTCGATTCATTAGCAGTGCCTCGCTGTATTGCCACCAGTAGCTCACCTACCCGTGTTGGCCATGCGATGAAAGTCACCGGATTAGACCAATACTTTGCGCCGCATATTTTCACTGCGTCGCAAGTCAAAAATGGTAAGCCCGCCCCAGATTTATTCTTACATGCTGCCAAAAATATGGGCGTTGATGCCAAGCATTGCTTGGTCATTGAAGATTCGCCTGCTGGGGTTCAAGGGGCAAAAGCAGCGAACATGCAGGTTATCCGCTATGCTGGCGCAAGCCATATGGAACCTTGGCGCAGAGCGATCGACCCGCTTACGGACGATGTTACCACTATTAGCCAGTGGCAAGATCTTTATGCCCTTGCTCCCGAATTAACAACAACATATTGAGACTGAGAGGTATCCGTGGTTAAGCTTTCCAATGCCGAAAATAGACGACTAGATGACGCCGCCCGAGCCGGTTGGATGTATTACGTTGCCGGCAATACCCAAGACGAAATCGCTAAAAAATTAGGCGTATCTCGCCAATCAGCTCAGCGCATGGTTGCTTTGTCTGTCAGTGAAAAACTGGTCAAAGTTCGCCTCGACCACCCTATTGCAAAATGCATGGATTTGGCTGATAAAATTGCCAACCGTTTTGGTTTGCAAACTTGCGAAGTGGTGCCCAGCGACCCAAGCGATCCTTCTTCTACCGTTGGGTTAGCCCAAGCTGGGGCGAATGAAATTGAGCGTCATTTAAAATCATCTCAACCCAAAACACTGGCCATGGGCACAGGCCGCGTACTGAGAGCCTGCGTCGATGAACTCGCTCCGCTGAATTGCCCCGAGCATAAAGTGGTCGCGTTATTGGGCAATATGGCATCTGACGGTTCAGCATCACCCTATGATGTTGTAGTGCGAATGGCCGAACGTGTTAACGCCAAGCATTACCCCATGCCACTGCCCGTCTTACCGGAAACGGTAAAAGCTAAAAATCAATTACACGCCATGCCGCACATTTCGCAAAATATGCAACTGGCGCAGCAAGCTGATGTCACCTTTGTAGGCGTTGGCAATTTAGGGACTAACTCCCCGCTGCACTTAGATGGTTTCGTGACCCCAAGTGAGCTAGAAGAATTACAATCTGGCGGGGCGGTTGGTGAAATGATCAGTTGGGTATTTGATAAAAATGGCCAATTACTCGATTGCGCAATTAACCAACGAGTGGCCAGTACGCCATTGTTGGTGGCATCAGAAAAACCGGTTTTTGCCTTAGCTGCTGGTGAAGAAAAGGTGTATGCCATACTAGGTGCACTGCGCTCAAAGCTGGTTAACTCGTTGATCACCAACGAATACACCGCAGAGCGAATACTCAGCATCGATTAAAAAGTAACAGCCGCACATAGAAAAGGGACCACATGGTCCCTTTTTTGTTGATTCGATTTAGCGTAACGCTACATCATTATTTGTTTTTTACCACAAAGGTCATACCATTTACTTCAGACAAGGTCGGTAATGCTGTCATTGCACCAATTTTGGCGCATACCAAACCGCTGACTTTGCCCGCGAACTCGATAAACCCTTTAAATTCGTCTTGGAAGAAGTTATCCCCTGGCTGGCTATTCGCCATTTGGAATAAAATAGCACCGATGAATGAGTCACCAGCTCCTGTGGTATCAACGGCATTGATTTCATACGCAGGCACAATGTATTGCTGAGAATTTTGTGAAATCAGGCATCCGTCTGGGCCCAAAGTAACCAGCACCACTTTAACGCCTAAGTCATGAAAATGTTGGCAACCTGCCGCCATATCGCTCTGCCCAGAAAGAAGTACTAGCTCTTCGTCGCTGACCTTAACAATATCCGCTAAGGCGAAATAGCGATTACAAATCGTTTTAAACTGCTCTTCGCGCCCGCGCCATAAATCAATTCTGAAATTCGGATCAAAACAAATGATATTGCCATTCGCTTTGCCCTGTTCAGCAAGACGCAAATAACTATCGCCAAGCTCGCCGCCCAATAACGCGGTAGCCGAGCCTAAATGCAAAATCGAGTCATCAAGCAAAGTGTTGATTGTGCTGTCATCTAAATTCAGTTGTTCGTCAGCACCACGGTTGAAGGCAAATTCGCGCTCGCCATTGTCCCCTAACGAAACAAATGCCAAGGTAGTAGAAGAGGCCAAAGATGCTACATGGTCAGTGTTTACTGAATACCCTTTTACTTCTTCAATCAGAAATTCACCAAAGGGGTCATTACCCACTGAGCCGACTAAAATTGGCTCGCCGCCTAACTTACCAATACAGGCTGCCACATTGGCCGGTGCACCACCGGATTTTTTTACGTAATTAACGCCGTTTACCAAACCTTTATTGGTATCTGTACATACAAAATCGATGAGCATTTCACCAATGCAAATAACCTTCATAGTCTCTTTCCGTATTAAATAATTGAATAAAGTTGGTTTGATGAGAAACACAAGAAACAACACGAACGCCTATCATGCTCTCTTGTTTTAACGTTGCTCATACACAGCCATAAATGCTTCGCGAGCCATCCTCAGCCCTGCACTGAAATCAATCCACAAAGAATGCGTTTTTCGTGGTGTGCAAAGGCCTGATTATACGCAAACCAACGGCCAATTAACATCCTTGTAGCCCTTTGATTACCGCTAATTTGATATAATTTATGACTTTATAACGTTTACTGGGATGCGGCTAAATTTGCAGTGATTTTTTCCAGTAATGCATTCAACCAGCCTGGAGCGAGCGTCGGCTTCCAAATAAGATAAATATCTTCGAAAGGGCGTGTCATTTCCTGCTGAAATTGACCACTCCCCAAGGCGTTTAACCCTTCATGTTGAATCACATATTCAGGTAAATATGCCGCTGCTACGCCGCGTTTCACCATGGCCAGTAAAGGATGCAAGTCGTTAAAGCGAAACTGAATGTTGCGCGGCCATTGATCATCGCGCCAGCCGTCTGATCCAACACCGCGCTGCAACCCACAAAACGCAGAGTTTTTGGGGCATGCAAAAGCCAAACGAGCGAATTGCTCTAGGGTAAGATCCCCCACAAGTTCAGCATAATCAGCATGTTGGTCTGAAATAGCCAAGGCAAAATGCACCCTGGCTAAATGTATTCGTTGCACCTCGCTGTTTTCGACATTATGTAGCGCCTCACCGGTCACAAACCCCATTTGTGCTAAGCCATGCTTCACTTTTGTCAGGGCTTCACCTTCGTAACAGTTATCAACATGAATATAAAATTGCTGACAAACGGCGCTCGGCAGGATCCGCTCAAGCCAGTAATTTTGAATAATACTCGGCCCACTGATTTGCATACTGTGACGAGTTTGTTTAGCCGCAAAGTGACTCATAAGTTGATCGCTATCATGAACCAGGTTAGCTGCATGCAGAACAAAAATACGCCCTTGCTCATTCAACTTAATATTTCGCCCGATACGATCAAATAGCTGCGTATTCAGCGATTTTTCCGTTTTTTTAACGATTTTAGATAGTGCACCCGCTGACGTGAAAAGGGCTTTGGCACTGTGCTGCAAGTTCTGTGTTTTAGCCACATGAATAATTTTACGCAAGTCATCAATATCCATGTTCGTCGCTCTTTTTGTTTCCAATATGGATATGATAATACGGTTTTTGTCTATTTATCGACACTAAAGTTCAGGCTACTGTAAGCAGTGTTATTTAACGTCATCTAAAGGAAAGAGTGCCATGCAACATTTTTCGATCTGGCTATTGTATCTGCTCGTTATCACGCCAGGTATGAGCTTGGCCGCTAACTCACCTGACAGTTTGCCAAAAACCGAGCACACAGCGCATAGGCATTATATCGGCGTTCACGGAATGGCCTTACTGTTTGCTCAAGATGGCAGCGCATACGGGCATCACCTGCCGTTATATACCCCGCCCCATGATTATCAGCTTGTCTATCAGTTGAAGATAAACAAGAGCTTGTCAGCGGACGGGTTAAAAGCCCAGCCAAACGAAACGTCTAAGCCTGTTAGTGCTTTGAAAAAGCATGGCTTACTTACCATAAAACCTGAGCCGTTTGATTTACATCGCCTGATCAAAGGTGACACTTTTAAGGTGAAAGCGACCGTATATCAGGGACATTTTGAGAGAGGCGGAGAAGCGCTATTTAGCAGCGAAATTACCTTTGTAAAACCTATTTATCGCGAGAAAATTGTACTTGAGCAAGCGAGCCAACCACGCTTTGTTCAGGTTGAACTTAACGAAAGCGAAACATTGATAGTGCATCAAATTACCTCGCGCCCCTCTTTCGATGCACTGTGGCTCACACATCACCAGAGCTCACAGCCGAAACAAGCGACAGCGTGTATTGGCATCAGTGAGATAAAAGAACAAGATGGCTATGACTGGCAACGAACGTTTCAGTATTTGTCTCATTGCTTTGCGCCACCAACGTACTTAGAAGTACAAGATTTTGCTCAGTAGAACGCAACAAAACCCCACCTCAACGACGTGAGCTGGGGGTTAAATATCACTCACCTTTTGGAAAGCTAGCCAGCGCCATATTTGCCACTTCAACTAACTGTGCTTCTGTCGCACCGCTGCTGGCTTGAATGGCTATACCATTGATAACCGTGCATAAGTAACGAGATAACGCGGCAGCATCGGTGTCACTGGGTAAATCTTTCTGCGCGATCGCCAATTCTAAGCGCTCGCGCAAATCTTCTTCACTTTTTTGTCGGCGCTGGGTTAGCACTTCTTTTACCCCAGAGGCCGCTTCACTGCAGGCCAATGCGCCCTGCACCATAACGCAGCCTTGAGGATGAGACGCATCGGACATATTTTTTGCCGCGCCAATCAACATCGTTTCAGCCACTTGGTAAGCAGTTGGCTGCTCTAAAGCCGGCTTAAAAAAGCTACAAGGACGGTTCTCGTAGAACTCGATAGCTTTTAAAAACAGCTGCTCTTTGTTACCAAATGCAGAGTACAAGCTGGGTTTATTTATCCCCATGGCAGAGGTTAAATCAGACAAAGATGCGCCGTCATAACCTTTGGTCCAAAAAACGTCTAACGCTTTTTCAAGGGCGGTTTGCATGTCAAATGCCCGTGGTCGCCCCACAGCGGCAGTACAACTAACAGCACTCATTTTTTTGCTCCTGATGTCATTATGCTCACATAGTAAACAGCTAATTAACCCTTGTCTATATGGGGTTATATACTCTTTAGTACAATACAGACCATTTATTGTATTCGTAGAATTAGGCAATAAAGCTGAAGTTTTCGACATTCAGAATGTCGCTTTAACTGCGTACTATGCATCTTGATGCTTAGTCTGTTGAAACAGATCAAAGTTCAAATTTTAGCATGCTATCAATTCTATTTATCCCCGTGACTTCGGGGGCTATAAAAATCCATTATTAATTAGATCAAAATTAAATTACCGACCGGTACAAAAATATATTGACTAAATGCTGCACGTCTATATTCTTACCGACCAGTACATAAATAGCAAATTCTATTAGAACGTCGTCGTGAACAAGGTTAAATCAGAGGAAATGAATCTCATGAGCACAAAACACATTGTCAAAAATTGGCTACTAGGTGGGATCGCCAGCGTCGTGTTGGTTGCTTGTGGCAACCCAGACGAATCAAATCAGCCTGTTGCCCCCGTAGCGCCGCAAGTCAGCGTAGCGAAAGTAGTAAATGAGCGTATCACTGAATGGGACGAGTTCACTGGCCGTTTACAAGCTCCGCAAACCGTGACGTTGATCCCGCGTGTATCAGGATATATCGAAAATGTACTGTTTGAAGAAGGTGCAGTGGTCAACAAAGGTGAAGTGCTATTTCAAATAGACCCCCGTGCCTTTAAAGCAGAAGTTGACCGTTTAAAAGCAGAGTTACTCAGTGCTAAAAGTGCCTATACCCAAGCACTAAATGATTTTGAACGTGCGAAAACGTTAAGCGAGCAACGAGCAGTTTCAGTTGAAATACTTGACGGTCGCTTAGCCCGCAAGCAACAAACATCGGCCACTGTGGCATCGGTTTCTGCCGCATTAGAGCGCGCAGAGCTTGATTTGTCTTACACTCAAGTCACGGCGCCTATCTCAGGTCGGGTATCTTATGCCCTTATCACTGAGGGTAACTTTGTCACCGCCGGACAAAGCCAGCTTACGAGCTTGGTATCAATGGACAAGATGTACGCCTACTTTGATGTAGACGAACAAACCTACTTAAAGTACGCACAATTGGCTGAGTCAGGACAGCGTTCAAGTACCCGAGATGATAATGCCAACCCTGTCTATATGGCACTGGCCAGCGAAGTGAACTTCGAGCACACGGGCAGCATTGATTTTGTGGATAACGCGGTTAACCAAACCACTGGCACGATCCGCATTCGTGCGTCTTTCGCCAACCAAGAGCACTCTTTACTACCGGGCTTATTTGCACGGATTAAATTGACTGGCAGTAACTCATATCAAGGCATTTTGATCGATGAAAAAGCGGTTGGAACAGATCTCAATCGCAAGTTTGTATTGGTCGTGAACCAAGACAACCAACTTGAATACCGAAATGTAATGTTAGGTGAAAAAGTCAACGGTTTACGCATAGTCACTGATGGTTTAGCGCCTGAAGAAACCATAGTGGTCAATGGCTTACAGCGTGTTCGCCCGAATATGCAGATTCAACCAAAATTAGTAGAAATGACCTCCATTGAGGCACTGACCGCCCTTCGCCAGCAACAGAAATTACTCGACCAAACCAGCAATGAATTGACGGCACAGGCCGACGAAACATTTGCTGATCGCGGTTAACGGAGCCTCTCATGTTTTCGCAGTTTTTTATACGCCGCCCTATTTTTGCGGCGGTTATCTCGTTGATTTTCTTTATCGTAGGGGCCATCTCTGTATGGCAACTACCGATTACCGAATATCCAGAAGTAGTACCACCGACTGTGGTCGTTACCGCTAACTACCCAGGTGCCAACCCTAAGGTGATTGCCGAAACGGTTGCTTCCCCCCTTGAACAAGAGATCAACGGGGTTGAAAACATGTTGTACATGTCTTCTCAAGCCACGTCTGATGGCACCATGACCCTGACCATCACGTTTGCCATTGGCAGCGATGTGGATTTAGCCCAAACCCAAGTACAAAGCCGAGTTGAGCGTGCTAAGCCGCGCTTACCAGAAGAAGTACAACGTTTAGGCATAGTCACTGAGAAATCTTCCCCAGATTTAACCATGGTGGTGCATTTAACCTCACCTGACGAGCGATACGATATGTTGTATTTATCGAACTACGCCGTGCTTAACGTTAAAGATGAATTGGCCCGTATCGAAGGCGTAGGCCAAGTGCGGGTGTTTGGTGCTGGCGACTACAGTATGCGCGTTTGGTTAGATCCAAACAAAGTGGCTGCGTTAGGGTTATCCCCAAGCAATATCGTGTCAGCGATTCGTGAGCAAAACCAACAAGCTGCCGCCGGTAGTCTTGGCGCACAGCCCAGTGGTGACAGTGACTTTCAACTTTTAATCAATGTTAAAGGTCGTTTGACTGACGTTGAAGAGTTTGAAGACATCATTATTAAAGTGGGCGAGCAGGGGCAAATTAGTCGCCTTAAAGATGTCGCCCGCGTTGAACTTGGCGCCTCTACTTATGCGCTTCGCTCGATGCTAGACAACAAAGACGCTGCCGCAATGCCGGTATTTCAGGCGTCAGGGTCCAATGCGATTCAAATTTCCGATGATGTGCGCAGCAAAATGGCTGAGCTATCAAAAACCTTTCCTGAAGGCTTGAGTTACGACATTGTTTACGACCCCACAGTGTTTGTGCGCGGCTCTATTGAAGCTGTGGTTAAAACCCTGTTTGAAGCCGTTTTATTAGTGGTTTTAGTCGTGGTGCTGTTTTTACAAACATGGCGCGCCTCGATTATTCCATTAGTTGCTGTGCCAGTATCGTTAGTGGGCACCTTTGCCTTTATGCATTTACTGGGCTTTTCACTGAACGCTTTATCGCTATTTGGTTTGGTACTCGCCATTGGCATCGTTGTGGATGACGCCATAGTGGTGGTAGAAAACGTCGAACGAAATATCGCAGATGGTTTATCGCCAGTTGCTGCAACACAAAAAGCGATGAAAGAAGTAACAGGCCCCATCGTTGCCACCACCTTGGTATTGGCAGCAGTGTTTATCCCAACGGCGTTTATGTCTGGTTTGACTGGTCAGTTTTACAAGCAATTCGCGCTGACTATCACAATTTCGACCTTTATCTCGGCGATCAATTCGCTCACCCTAAGCCCTGCCTTGTCAGCTTTGTTACTTAAAGGCCACGACAGCAAAAAAGACGCCCTCACCCGAGGTATGGACAAACTGCTCGGCGGCTGGTTATTTAACCCGTTTAATCGTTTCTTCGCTCGCTTGTCAGACGGCTACGGCTGGGTTGTGAAAAAAGTGCTGCGTTTTGGTCTATTAGTCGGCGTGATTTACATCGGTTTAGTGGGTTTGACCGGCTTACAATTTGCCACCACCCCAACAGGTTATGTGCCAGGACAAGACAAGCAATACCTGGTGGCGTTTGCCCAGTTACCAGATGCAGCATCACTTGATCGCACAGAAGAAGTGATTAAAGAAATGTCCCGTATCGCCCTTGAACAGCCCGGTGTGTCTAACTCTGTTGCTTTTCCTGGCTTGAGTATCAATGGTTTTACCAACAGCACCAACAGCGGAATAGTATTTACACCACTGGATGACTTTGCCGATCGCACAGACCCATCATTATCAGCTGGGGCGATTGCCGCGGCACTGAATCAAAAATTTGCCGCCATTGAAGATGCCTACATCGCTATCTTCCCGCCGCCGCCAGTACAAGGTTTAGGCACCATCGGCGGCTTTAGACTGCAAATTCAAGACCGCGCTAACTACGGTTACGACGAGCTGTACAAGGTCACCATGCAAGTGATGCAAAAAGCGTGGGCTACGCCCGAATTAGCTGGCGTGTTCTCTAGCTATCAAATTAATGTTCCGCAACTTGATGTAGACATTGACCGCACCAAGGCTAAACAGCAGTCGGTTTCTTTGGATGAGCTGTTTACCACCTTACAAGGTTATATGGGCTCGGTGTACGCCAATGACTTTAATCAGTTTGGTCGTACTTATCAGGTGAACGTGCAAGCCGACGAGCAATTCAGACAAACCCCAGAGCAAATAGCGCAGCTCAAAGTGCGTAACAACAATGGCGATATGGTGCCTATCGGGTCGTTCATTAATGTAAACAATACCGCTGGCCCTGATCGCGTTATGCATTACAACGGCTTTACCACGGCTGAAATCAACGGTGGTGCAGCGCCGGGTTACAGTTCAGGCGAAGCACAAGCAGCTATTGAAAAGATATTAGCTGAAACCTTACCCAACGGCATGACCTACGAGTGGACCGAACTCACCTATCAACAAATATTGGCAGGTAATGCGGGCATGTATATCTTCCCGTTGATCATCCTGTTGGTGTTCTTGGTATTGGCGGCCCAGTACGAGAGTTTGAGCTTACCGCTGGCAATCATTTTGATTATCCCGATGACGCTACTGTCGGCATTAAGCGGTGTGCTTATCGCAGGGGGCGACAACAATATCTTTACCCAAATTGGCTTTATTGTACTGGTGGGGCTGGCGACGAAGAACGCGATCCTTATCGTTGAATTCGCGAAAGAATTGCAAGACGAAGGCAGAACCGCTTACGAAGCCATTCTTGAAGCTGGCCGCTTACGTTTGCGCCCCATTTTGATGACGTCCATCGCCTTTATCATGGGCGTGGTGCCTATGGTGTTCTCAAGCGGTGCCGGTGCAGAGATGCGTCAAGCCATGGGGGTTGCAGTGTTTTCGGGCATGATAGGGGTCACCGTGTTTGGCCTACTACTCACCCCACTATTTTACTATGTGCTCGCTAAGCGCGGCGAGCGTAAATCTCACCAATTACCTATAAAAAACAACGCTAAACAGGAGGCTGACCATGGGTAACATCTTGAAAATCGGCACACTGGCTGGGCTGATCTCAGCCCTTGCTGCCTGTGCTGTGGGGCCTGATTACCAAGCCCCAACCAAAGCAAATAACATTGAATTAGCCAGCACTTATGAGCAAGCAGAGAAGCTCACCAACTGGTGGCACGCTTTTGGTGATGAAGACTTAAATCAGCTGATTGACCAAGCGTTGAAAGAAAACCGCACGTTATTTCAAGCACAAGCCAACGTGCTGCGCGCCTATGCCATATTTCGTGATAGCGATAATGACTTGTTGCCAAAAGGCTCGTTAAACGCAGGCTACGAGGCGGGAAAGAACATTACTGTGCTCGAATCTGACGACGATACCATTGCCCGTGGTTATAACGCAGGCGCTAATTTAACCTGGGATGTGGACCTGTTTGGCAAGGTACGCCGAGCTATAGAAGCATCACTGGCTGAAGCCGAGCAAGCTGATATTCTGTGGCATGACGCTCAGTTACAAATTATCAGCCAAGTCGCTGCCACCTATGGTGACTATCGTGGTGCCCAGTTCAGATTAAAAGTCGCGGAGCAAAACTTAGCTAACTTGCGCCAAACACGGACTATCGTAAAAGCGCGTTTTCAAGCTGGGTTTGCCTCAGAACTTGAAATGGCGCGCATTGATGCTCAAGTCTTTCAAGTTGAGGCCAGTGTGCCACAAATGCGTAACTTGCTTGCCAGAGCCGATGCCACACTGTCAGCACTTTTGGCCAAAAAACCAGGTGAACTTGCCCTTAGCACAGAGCCAGAATTACCCCAGCTATCAAAGCCCGTGACCTTGGTACCCGGTGAAAACTATTTGCGCTATCGCGCTGATGTTGCAAGTTCAGAACGGGCGTTAGCCGCAAGTACTGCGCGCATTGGCGTGGCAACCGCTGACTTATACCCGAATGTATCTGTAAGCGGCTTTTTAGGCTTTTTGTCTGGCCCCGGCTTAACCTTAGGCGGCGACACCAAAAGCTGGAGTGTTGCCCCGACTATCAGCTGGCAAGCAGCTGATTTAGGTTCGATAAAGGCGCGTATCCGCCAAGCAGAAGCTAATTCTGATACCGCTTTAGCCCAGTTCGAACAACAAGTGTTTGATGCGCTAGCCGACATGCAGTTTTCATTGCAAAGCTATAACTTCAGCCGCCAGCAGCAACAAAGCACTGAACACCAATGGCAAGCTAGTGAAAGAGCGATGACATTAGCCCGCCAGCGATTTGAAGCTGGTAGCGGCGAGTTTTTGGAATTGTTAGAAGCCCAGCGTGATGCCTTGCAAAGCCGAGAACAACTAGCCGTGCAAGAACAGCAAAGCTTTAACCGCTTAGTGGATATTTACCGTGCATTCGGTGGCGGGATCAGCGTTATTTAATACGTTAGGGGCTCCGTTGTGAGCCTCGCAACACAAAAGCCGGAGCGAACTCCGGCTTTTGTATGACTGCTATTTATTTTACATTGCTTGCGCTTGAGTCGCTGGAACTTGCTTCTTATCAAGCGAGCCCGACCACGACGTTAGTAGCCATGCAAACACAACGATCAACCCACCTATCCAAGGAGTATCAGTAAGTTGCATGTTTTCTACCACGCTACCACCGATAATCGAGCCTATAGCAATACCCACATTAAATGCTGCAATGTTTAGCCCTGAAGCCACATCTACCGCGTTTGGTGAGTGCTTTTCGGCCAGTTGTACCACATACACCTGCAAGCCAGGCACGTTACCAAATGCGAACGCTCCCCAGACTAATACGGTTAGTACGGCAGTAATTGGGTTGCCTGCGGTAAAGGTAAAAATAAACAGCACCACTGCCAGCGCTGCGAAAATAAACTGCAAGGCTTTGACCGGGCCGTGTTTATCTGCAAGTTTACCCCCCCAGATATTGCCAAATGCCACTGACACCCCGTATACCAAGAGTATTAAGCTTATGGCACTAGCCGAAAAGCCTGACACTTGTTGCAGCATAGGTGCAAGGTAGGTAAAGGCGACAAATGTGCCGCCATAACCCACTGCTGTCATAGCGTATACCAAGAGTAATCGTGGCTGAGTCAGTACTTTTAATTGCTGAGCAATCGTGGCTGGTGCAGATTTTTTCAGCTTATTTGGCAGTAAAATAGCGCTGCCGATAAGCGCAACTAATCCGAGTAAAGCGACAATTAAAAACGTTGCGCGCCATCCGAACATTTGCCCTATCCAAGTACCTAATGGCACACCTGTCACTAAAGCAACGGTCAAACCCGTGAACATAATAGCGATAGCGCTGGCTTCTTTGTCTTTGCTGACCAAGCTTGTGGCTATGGTTGAGCCAATTGAGAAAAACACCCCGTGAGCAAGGCCAGTAAGAATACGTGCGGTAATCAAAGACTCATAGCTAGGTGCTAACCACGCCAGAATATTGCCCCCGATAAACAAAGACATAAGCGCGAGTAACACAACTTTACGGTTCCAGCGACCGGTTAAAGCGGTTAGCACTGGCGCGCCAATAGCAACACCTAAGGCGTAAAGACTGACCAACAGGCCAGCAGAAGGTAGTGATACGCTCAGGTCTTGAGCGATAGTAGGTACCAGCCCGACAATAACAAATTCGGTGGTACCAATAGCGAAGGCACTTAAAGTTAAGGCCCATAGAGCAAGTGGCATAGTAAGACTCCGTAATGATTCTAAAAACGCCGTCTTGTGAAATAACAAGACGAGCAGTGAATTTACGCAGTAGTATGCCGTTATAAATTATTGTGAAAAATACCAGTAATTACAAAATACTTTATCGAAATAAACAACAATAGGCCTAACGATAGTCGCCTTATGGGGTGAATTTTACTATTTAGCGTGTGGCGAGTAGCCCAGCACTGGCGGTAACAAAAATGGCGGTATCGTTCATGGCCTTGCTAACCAACATAGCGCCTTCAAGCAAAGACAAGGTCGCAATAGCTTGCGCGTTCGCTGCTTGCTCAGAAGCACCATCCGCTTGTTGATACGCTTGGGTCAACCACTCAATATTTTGTTCAAAGAACCGCTGAGTTTGCGCTTTAACTTTCTCTGGCAGGCCGTCTGTTTCAGCACCTAGCAAACCGCAGAGGCACATTTTTTTGTCTTGGGTGAGTGCACATTGAAATTGCTGCAAATACACTTCAATAGGCTTTTTACCATCAGCAATAAGTATTTTAGGATCACCTAAATTGGTTAAGAAATTGTCTGTGTACTGACGGGCTAACTCAGCGCCTAAATCCGCTTTCGTGGGAAAGTGATAATGCACGCTAGAACTTTTAATGCCTATCTCATCTGCTAGCTCACGAAAACTAAAATTGTTATATCCGCCGGTTCGTACCTTCGCTTCTGCCGCTTTAAGTAGTTGCTGTTTCTTGCTCATATATGCTCCTGTTTCGGGCATTATCTATCAGTAGGTAAATAGGCACAAGCCAAGGCTACCATGCCTGTTTCATGGCTTTTGTTGTTAATAAACTGCAGTAAATTAAATAGATACTTAAATGGGATATTAGCCTGTGCAGCTGCATTGCTGGCTTTATAGCCATGAAAATAATCGCTGGGGTTTTAACAAACCTAACTCTTTGAAAAGATTCGTTAAAAATTACAGACCTCTCGCTTTTATAAAATACCTTAACTGAAAAACCTTGACAGATTTTACACAGATCTCTATAACTACCTATCAGTAGGTAGATAAAATACGAAGTATCTTTTAACACTCATCAAAAAGATATTCATGATGCCTATGTGACTTTATCGAAATTACCAAACGTTAACCCAGCTTTAAAACAAAGCCTAAGAGAGACAAGCATGATCATTTATGACGTAGAAAACTTTCCAAACCCCCTTCGGGTACGTATTGCATTGGCAGAGAAAAATGCTCTCGATGCGGTCACCTTTCAACCGGTAGATGTAATGAACGGTGAGCACAGACGCGAGGCATTCTTAAATAAAAATCCGTTTGCCGGTGTACCTGTGTTGGAATTAGACGATGGTACTTATATCGCTGAATGCACAGCCATTACCGAATACATAGATCATCACTTTGCCGGCCCCTCCCTAACTGGCGAAACGGCCAAAGAACGGGCAGTGATAAGTATGATGCAGCGCCGCGCAGAAACCCAAGTGCTTGATGCTATTGCCACCTACTTTCATCACGCGACTGATGGTTTAGGCCCTGCATTGGAAACCTATCAAAATATTGACTGGGGACAAAAGCAGCATACCCGAGCACTCGCAGGCTTGGCTTACTTTGATAATATATTGGCTGAACAACCCTATGTAGCTGGAGAAGCGTTTACCATGGCGGATATTACTCTGTGGTGCGGGCTGGTCTTCGGTGGATTTTGTAATGTCAGCATTCCTGCCGATTTAACACATTTACAAGCATGGTACGAACGCGTAGCAAAGCGCCCTAGTATTGCAGCATAGCTCGGCGCCCTCTGACGTTTGAATTAATGCCAATCCGCATCAAAAAGTAGACCGGAGCCAGAAAATGAACACGAATGCCGATTTTAGCCAGCGCGTTGTAGTACATAGCCAGCAGCAACCTTGGGTTGCATCACCTATGGCAGGGGTTGATCGCCGGCCACTTGATCGAGTTGGCGATGAAGTGGCTCGTGCAACGACTATAGTACGCTATGCACCGGGCAGTGAATTTTCACCCCATGTGCATACCGGTGGCGAAGAATTCATCGTTCTTGAGGGCGTGTTTCAAGATCAGCATGGTGACTTTCCTGCAGGCTCCTATGTTCGCAACCCGCCTCAATCGTCACATAAACCTGGCTCTGATGAAGGCTGCATCATTTTCGTAAAACTATGGCAATTTAACCCAGATGACAGGCAGCACGTCAATGTACCGGCTCGGGTAGATAGCACGTTAGTACCAAACGAATTTACGCCACCAGCCTTAGGTAATGTTTGCAAAGAATTGTATCGCGATGAATTTGAAGTAGTTAGCGTGTATGAGCTAGCGCCTAATAGCGTGCTGGAACTAGGAGCCGCTAAGGGCCTAGAAGCATTAGTGCTTGATGGTGAATTTCATGAAAGGAGTGACACGCTAGAAAAGCATAGTTGGCTGCGCTTACCCATAGGCCGCAGCTTACATGGCAGAGCGGGAAAAAAAGGCGCAAGAATGTGGATAAAAACCGAACACTTACCATTCGTCGACGAACAGATAGCCCGAGTAAAAAACGCCTAAGTTCACACCTAGAAGGCCCAAGGGACTAGGGACTAGGGACTAGGGACTAGGGACTAGGGGCTAGGAACTAGGAACAAGGAACAAGGAACAAGGAACAAGGAACAAGGAACAAGGAACAAAGAATGCAGCATGAAGAGTGAAAAGAAAAATTAATTACAGGCTCGAAAGCGCACAAATTGGAGTTAAGAAAAACGCATTTTCGCCTTGCTCATTAGCTATGTTATTAATTTTAGCTCCGGCCTCAAAATATAAAGAAAAATATAGAGACACCCTTTGCAAAAACCTCAAGAAAATATAGAAATTATAAAGACAGCCATGTTTATAAGCGTCAAAACCGATTCAATTATGCTTTAACGTTGCCTTTCAGTCGCACGAATTCAACGTGATACAAAGTAACCGTAATTTTAAGCTGACTATTTGGTGGTTTTCATGGAATTTCGTTGAGATTGAGAACAAATTGGCAGAGGTAAGTGAAATTGAGCCAAGCGCCCGCCTCACAAGCAGTGCATTAAGTGTATTTGTTGAGATTAGTTTAAGTTTAAGCGCGCTTTAGCAGCTCTTTTGCTTTGCTCATCCCGCGTATTCGTTGATGATGGGTATGGCGCTTAAAGGCATTCATCATTTGC
>OLHL01000053.1_pt1 | contig 52217 bp, 48 predicted proteins | sample 1609441 | NCBI WGS metagenome assembly OLHL01 (sample SAMN05416833, study PRJEB24817) | seawater metagenome | isolation source: Sea water | place: Canada:Atlantic | collected 2013-07 | reverse complement strand
GATAGCGTAGCGTCTCGTGGGCTCGGAGATGTGTATAAGAGACAGGTTTATAAGTTGCTCAACAAAGTGATGGCCAACCATACCGTTGCCAATTATCACTATGCGTTGTTGCTGCTGTGAGGAAAGCGTCATCTCGTTCACCTTTATTTAAAGCAAAAAAAAGCCCGCAACCATTCCTGGTTGCGGGCTTCATTGCCTGATTAAGTACAGTATTAATTGTGTTGATACTCGATGATACATAGGTACCTAGTCGAGACTATGAAAATAATAATACAAGTATAGTGCCAATGCTTTTCATCACTATATTACAAAGACTTAGCAGTATAGCTTTGGCGTAGCCCCAGTGATATCGCACCATTAGAAAGCAAAAAAGATAATTTATGGTGCATTAGCGTAGTACTGAATAACTCACTGCCTTTACGTAGCTGGAGCCGCTCGCTAAGTATAATGAACAACGAACATAACAATGAGCAATACCAGCAATACGCCAGACATAGTTTGCCATGCCCGCACTGGATGTTGCTCCATCAGGGGCAAACTTTTACGGTAAGACGGATTAGGGTGATTTAAGTCGTACAGAAATTCAGACAAGCTCGGATAGCGTTTCGACGCTTTAGGGTGACAAGCCCGTTTCAGCGCTTCGTCAACCCACATAGGGACAGCAACGTTTCGTTGTAGCAAGCTGATATAGCGCAATTTAAGTAACCCTGCGTAATTGCTCTTCTTGGCAACGTTACTGTTAAAGGGGTACTCGCCACTTAATAAAAAATATAAAACCACTGCTAGAGAAAATTGATCTGCGCTTTCATCAGGCCACAGCCCTACAAAGTATTCCGGAGCGGTGAACAATAGATCGCCAGGAACGGCATGCTGCACATCACTTTGCGAAACATAATAACCCGCTATGCTCGCGGCACCAAAGTCTACCAGTGTAATTTTACCGTTTTCATCAACCATGATGTTCTCCGGTTTAATATCTTGATGAAGCACGTCTTGCCGATGCAGTGCCGTTAGCGCGCTAACGATTTGCGCACTCCAGTCTCGAACCTCAGAAAGAGAGACACTACCAACGTCGTCTCGATATTGGCGTAAACTTATTCCAGGTGTGTACGCCATGGCAATATAAAAGTAATGTCGTAAAAAAGGGGACGTGTAATTTTTAAGGACATTGTCATGTTGTACCCGCGCACCAATCCACTCTTCTTTCACCATTTCATCTAAAAAGCTTTCGTTATCGTGCATCGACTTTGCAGGAATTTTTAACACTGCCTGATGATTGTGGAGGTTATGCTTAGCAAGAAAAACCAGGCTGCGTTCACTGGTATATAACTGCCGCTGTATTGTCCAATCGTCTATGGCATCGTTTGATTTGGGTGTATCTAAAAAAGGAAGGAAGCCATTTGAGGCATAATGTACTTTCTCTTCCTTAGCAATGGATAGTACCTCAAGCAGCACTACAGTGACGTTATCATCACAATCTGCATTCAGTGCTGCTTGCGCTATATGCTGTGCGCTCAAGTCGATACTAGGCGTATTATGCTGATGTATTGAGTACCATGTTTTTGGTGACAAGGTATCCGCTATGCCATCTGTCATTAATACAAATATATCGCTAGGCGCAAGCGTTCGGATAGCCATATCAATGCTTAAGTTAGGCCGAATACCGAGGGCATTGCTTAAATAAGTATTGTTACTCTCGCCGGCTTCTCGATGTTGGCGGGTGCAGAGCGTTACTTCACCGCGGTGTACGTGATAGATGCTGCTATCACCACAATGCAGTAACACCGCAGACTGCCCTTTCAAAATAACTGCACTAAAGGTACAGACATAGCCTTTATCAAGATTTTCAAAATAAGGGCTTTGTTGGTTTTTTATGTAAAGCTCGGTGTTTATGGTACGCAGTACATGTTGTGCCGCCCTCGACAAAGACCACACACTGCTTGTTCGTGAGAATTCACGAGCGAACGTTTCAACGGCGAAGTTACTTGCAAGCTGACTAACCTGACTACTACTTATTCCATCAGACACAACAGCGATAGCATCGAAATTTGCCGATGGCGAAAAATCAGGCACCACCACACAATGGTGGTCCTGATTAATCGGTTTTGTGCCTTTATTCGAAAAGGCACCATGACGAAAGGTGATCACGGCTTATACTTTGTCATTCACTTTTGCTGCAAGCACCGTTTTGTTGCTAGCACCTGTAGCAATAACGCGTTTAGGGGCAGTACGCACATGGGTAGAATAAATAGTCAAACCAGTAAACGCTAAACCTCCCACTAAATTACCCAGCGCGGTAGGAATTTCATTCCAAATAAAGTAATCCATAACAGAGAACTCGCCGCCCATAATTAAGCCGAACGGAAACAAGAACATGTTAACCACCGAATGCTCAAACCCCATAAAGAAGAACAGCATGATAGGCATCCACATAGCCAACACTTTACCGCTTACGTGAGTAGATATCATTGCACCAACAACACCAAGCGATACCATCCAGTTACACAACATGCCGCGAATAAAAATAGAAAACCAGCCCGCAACGCCATGCTCTGCATATCCTAGCGTTCTTGCCTCACCGATACCCGCTACCTTAGCCGCTATAGCACCGCCATCAATGTTGTAGCCCATGGTGAAAACAAACGACATCATAAATGCCACGCTCAGCGCACCTGCAAAATTCCCTAAAAACACTAAGCCCCAATTGCGGAGAATTTGCGGCCATGTCACGCCAGGTCGTTTTGCCAACCAGGCTAGTGGAGTAAGCACAAAAACACCGGTAAGTAGGTCAAACCCCATGAGGTACAGCATACAAAAACCAACAGGAAAGAGTATTGCACCAATTAAAAACACCCCTGTTTGAACCGCGATGGTTATTGCAAAAACCGCGGCCAACGCCAAAATGGCCCCCGCCATAAAAGCGCGAATTAATGTGTCGCGAGTAGACATATATATTTTGGATTCGCCAGCATCAACCATCTTGGTTGCAAATTCAGAAGGAAGTAAATACGCCATGTTTGATCACCTTTTCTATTGATATTAATTCCTTAGAAACATTCTTTACCTAAATTTCAGGCACAAAAAAGCGCCCGCTCTTATTTCCTAAAAAAATAAGTTGCGGACGCCTTTATCCGAATATTGTTCTTAAACAATCTGCATTGTTCATAAAAAGTAAAACAATATTGATGCCAATATTGAGGCGCAAAACTTTAAATGAAATTCTCTTCTATAACAGATAATTACTCAACGGTAAGAATAAACATGTTCGATATACCCCCCATCGTTTGCACCTGTCTCGAGAAAAAGCGCACTAATTTGGAGCATGATGTAGTGCAATCCGTTTGCGTGCTTTTGTGATCAGTCCATTATTTTTAAGCAAGATAGTAAATAGTGGCGCCCAGCTGCTTACATCGGGTATATCGATGTGAATCCCTTGCAGTTTGATTGAAGGGAACAACATTTGCTTATCCTATGTATCTCTTTTCTGGATACTTCACGATGGGCCATCATAGCGATATCACAAAGCGGTTTTTTTTATTAGCCAAGCATCAAGAAATACAGGCACTGCGACACTTATCATCAAATTGCAAAATAGTGAAAGCGGTAACGGAGATGATTCATCAACTGCAGCGCGAGCGCGGTATGAGCAATGTATTTCTATGTTCTCGAGGCGAACGTTTTGCCACTCAAAGGGCACAACAAGAAACCGCAAGTGAGATGAGTGAGAAAACACTTCGTAGCTTGCTTAACGCTTTATACCTATCTAATTCTGATAATGGACTTACCATGCGATTGGTTACTACCATTACATTTGCGTTGCAAGGTATGGACAACCTTAAGGATTTGCGCAGCAAAGTGGCTCTGCAACAACTAACACCAACCGAATCGACCAATGCATTTTGCCGCCTAATTGCCGCGTTGATTGATGTGATTTTTGAAGCCGCCGACGTTGCTAACGATCCTGCTATCACGCGACTTTTAGTAGCGCTATTTAATTTTATTCAAGGTAAAGAGTATGCGGGACAAGAGCGCGCTTGTGGTGCAATTGGATTCTCTTCGAGCCACTTCCAGCAATCTTTGTGCGATCGAATTACAGCACTGACAGACTCACAAAATCACTCGTTTGAGACGTTTAGTAAATTTGCCGATGACACAGAACTCTCTATGTGGCAGCAACAACTAGAAAGTGACCACGCCCAACACCTGAGCAGACTACGCAAAATGATTTGCGAGCTTGGCGAGACAGACACTTGCACCGCTGAGCTCAGCGAAATTTGGTATGACATAGCCACGTTGCGAATTGACGCGATGCAAGACATAGAGGAACACATTACCGATAGGCTGATAGAAAAAGCAACACTTAGAATTGCTCAAGCCGAGGAGGAACTGCGTAACAACGAACTGCTGATTGCTTCTTTAAACAGTAGCCCTCCAATTAGCGATACACCTATTTCAATGATTTACGATAAAACCGTTAAAGGACTTTCAATGGAAGGCACTCATAGTGAGATGGGGATTACCTCAACATCACTTTCTGCACACAAATCGTTTTACGACTTAATTCGTCAACAAGCGCAACATATTCAGGATATTGCTAACGAGCTAAATGGGGCCAAACAAGCCCTTAATGAGCAAAAAGCCATTGATAGAGTAAAGTTGCTATTAATGCAGCAAGGGAAGCTTAGCGAAAGCCAAGCATACAAAAAGCTGCAGTCTGCGGCCATGGACCAAAATATACGAATAGCTGAGTTAGCCCAGCGTATGCTAGACAACCTACGTTAACTTAGTACTCTTCGATGTTAGTTGATACACAACAACTCTCTTTTAATACCGAGTTAGAAGAGATGGATATCACGCTCTTTTGCAGCATGAAAGCACCTGTAATCACCAGATATATCCCAAATGCGCGTTTTAGCATATTAGGATTTCAATTATGCGCGAGTTTCGCACCTAATGGAGCGATAAGCACAGACACAGCGCTAATAGCAATCCAACCTATGGCATTGACGTAGCCTAAGGACCCCAGCGGTAAGCTAGCTTTATTCCAGCCGATAATAATAAGAAGAGATAAAAACGAGGAAGCACAAAAATGAATTGAGTCCAACGGACCCAATTCATCAAGTGGGAGAGTAAACTTTCAATTTGATTCAATTAAATGCAATAGAATGCTCACATTGGATCTAATGTGAGTAACACTCTTTTTTCGCCTTTTGCAACAGGACATGAACGATGCACGGCCCCTAACGACTCATGCCAAGCTTCGCCCTTCAGCATACCAACCTCGAACGCATTCATTGTTTGAATGTCGTTGTCTTTGTAGTACATACCAAAATTCGTTTGAGAAAAGGGCTGCATACTTTCAGTAAAAGGCGTTGAGCACAGTTGCTCTAGCGGAAGCCACTGAGTTCCAGCACCAAGATAGGTGTTTACAAGGCGCACGGGTATATTGTCCCGATGAAAGCTAGGGCACATTGCTGAGGTAAGCGGCACTAGCCGAAGACCCACTTCTTTGCAATCGAACAAACATGTAAGCATGTCGGTCAGTAAATAAATATCATCGATAACGTCAGCTTTACCATCGTGCTTAGGCAACATAGTGTCTAGTTGCTGCTTAAGGGTATTAACCTCAAACACACCTTTTAGGCCTAACCCTAGCGATGTAAAAACCGCTTCAAAGTAGCCAGTGATAGCATCATTTTTCACTCGCTCCCAAATAGCGACGCTTTTTGTATCGCAGATAATATCGCCAAGTACGATAGGAGACTGTCCACTGCTCCAAGAGCATGTCGTTTTTTCTTTCAATGCAAGCATGTTAGTGTCACCAAGATGGAAATGGATCGGGAAGTGTTGACCATTCTGCCCTTCCTTTATTATTAAGAATATGATTTAACACGGTGGTTTTGCCTGCACCTAGAAATCCAGATAGCACCGTTACTGGTAACTTTTTTTGCATCATGCTTTTAGCCTACGTTAGAGCCCAAAGAGTAAATTCTAATAGTGAGTCAGCAGAGAGCTTTGCATTGAGACTGCTCATTCGCCACCAGCAAATTATGTTATAACATAACAATAAAGATTTATGTTGTAAACGCTATAACCACTCATAAATGGCAATGATGAATTTAATTGCGAGCAAAAAGTAAAGGCATGTGAGGAGATGGCGCACCTGGCGCGATTCGAACGCGCGACCTTCGGCTTCGGAGGCCGACACTCTATCCAGCTGAGCTACAGGTGCTACAAATGAAGTTTGCAGAAATTAATGAATGTTAATAAACACATTAGCAAACGCGCCGTAATGATACTTAGGCCATGGGCAGGCATCAACTAGTTTGTTCTTTTCTTTCTATCTAATCGATGTTCGATTGTTAAAAATCCTTACTTTTTATAGGTAATTGGATTCTAATAGTTGTTCAGCCGCCATTTACCGTTATAATCTGGCCAGTTATATTTTAAACAAATTCATCATTGCCTGGAGACAGATGTGAAATTAAAGACTTGGTTAACTGTTGCTGCTACGGCGCTAACTATTTTTGCGGCTCAAGCGCAAGAAATGAGTAACGATGAAATTGCAGATCGTATTAAGCCACTTGGTAAAGTACACGTTGCCGGTGCCGCTGCACAAGGCGATACCGCAGCCGCGGGCGGAGCAAAATCTGGCGAAGATATTTACAACTCTGCATGCGTAGCGTGTCACAGCGCAGGCGTTCTTGGTGCTCCTAAATTTCAGGTAGCCGCTGATTGGCAACCTCGCCTAGACGACCGCGGCCTTGACGGCGTATGGCAAAACGCAATTAACGGTATTAACGCAATGCCTCCAATGGGTACGTGTGGAAACTGTTCAGAAGACGATATTAAAGCCGCAATCGAGTATATGATTGAAGGTATTTAAACTAATAGTTGATAGTTTAAGTTGTTTGAAAAATTAGCGTTTTTTCGGTGGATGAGGTAAGTTATTCCGCTACATAAAATGTTAGTTTTTTATTGGCGAGTGGAATGTCATCAAATTCGACACAATCTGAGCTGTCTGAAGAAGAGCTGCGGGAACTTATTCCGCAGCTTCAACAGCTTACAGATAAGTATAGGCGTGCTGAACGTGTTCAGAAAGCCCTTTTTGACATTTCCGAACTCGCCAGTTCAGTAAGTAACCTCAACCACCTCTACACATCTATTCATGAAATCATTGGTGATTTTATGAATGCCGATAACTTTTACGTCGCTTTTTACGACCCTGAAAGCAATATTGTCGATTTTTCCTATTTCGTTGATGAATTTGACGAGCAGACCGTACGCCAACTTCCTGCTGAATCGCTAATGGACGGCATGACCGGTTATATTCTTAAGTCGGGTAATCATCTTTTTTACAAGCGTGACGAAGAACACAAGTTTGCTGAAGAGCTTGGCTTTAAGCTTGTCGGCTCCCCCCCTTATGAATTATGTGGCGTTCCGCTTAAGCGCGGCAGCCAAGTTATTGGGGCGATGGTTGTGCAAACTTACGATGAAGGTGTGCACTACAACCAAGAAGATTTAGAAGTACTGCTGTTTGTGTCACAGCACATTGTTACCACTGTTGACCGTGTAAAAAACCGTGAGCTAACCGAACGCACCATACGTGATAGAACCCGACAGCTACGAAGAACTAACGATGACTTACAGGAAGAAATTCTTGAACGCCAAAAGGTAGAATCGTTACAACAAGCATTGTTTGAGATATCCGAGCTCGCCGCTAATCTTGAAGGCGACATGAACGTGTTTTATTCAAGTTTGCATGAGATCCTCGCAAGGCTGATAAGCGCACCAAACTGCTATATAGCGATTGTGGATAAGGCTCAAAATAAACTTGAGTTCCCGTATTTTAGTGACATCAACCAAGCAACCATTGACCCTAGACCGCTAAGTCTAGGATTAACAGAGTTTGTGCTTCGCACCGGACAGGCAGAGCTAATTAACCCACCTCGTGTGCTGCAGCTTGCTGAAAGTGGTGAGCTTGACGTGACTGTAGCGCAGAAAATGCTGAAAAGTGCGAACTCCTGGTTGGGCTCTCCACTTGTGGTAGATGGCGATATAGCTGGTGTAATTGCCGTTCAAACCTACGGGAAGCACGCCAAGTACACCGCTCGTGATCAAGAGCTTTTACGCTTTGTGTCCCATCATATTGCGGTGGCTATGGAGCGCAAAAGTAATACGGAAGCCATTCAGCAGTACAACACGCAACTTGAAGAGAGAGTAAAAGAGCGCACCGCTGAGCTTAATCGCGCCAACTCGTTTTTACAGCAACAAATAGACGAACGTAAAGAGATTGAGCTTAAACTCATTCACGATGCCCACCACGATTCGCTAACCGACTTGCCAAATCGAGCAATGTTTACCAGTCGTCTAGAACTTGCGGTAGCTAGCAAACAGCGTTACAGCGAAAATATGTTTGCCGTTTTGTTTATCGACCTAGACCGCTTTAAAGTGATTAACGATACCCTTGGTCACCATGCTGGCGATGAATTTTTAATTGAAGTTTCTAAGCGCATTGCACTGTGTATTCGAGGCCACGATTTACTGGCTCGATTAGGCGGCGATGAATTTGTTGTGCTACTTGATAACTTTGATGAAAACGCAGATGTTGAAGAAGTAGCAAGTCGAATTATCTCGTCAATATCAGAACCTTTTCTACTTGATGGCCGTGAAATGTATTCCGGCGCGAGTATTGGTATTGCTCATCTTGAGCCCTATTACAGTAGCGCCGATGAAGTACTGCGCGACGCCGATGCCGCTATGTACCAAGCTAAAACACTTGGCCGCGGACGCTTTGTTATGTTCGATAAGAGCATGCGGGAACGCTTAATTGAAGAGCTTGAGCTAGAAAACGAATTTAGACGCGCTCTTAGAGACGAAGAGTTTGATTTTTTCTTACAACCCGTCATCAATCTTATCGACAACAGCATTTTGTATAAGGAAATGTACGTACGCTGGTCGCACCCTACTTACGGTAAGATTGCGAGAGAGCAGTTTAGACAAGTAGCAGATCATAGTGGATTAACTATCGATTTAGATCTCTTCCAGTTAGCTAAGGCATGTGAGCTAATAAAGCGCTTTGAAGACACCGACGAAGCGATTGAGCGCATCGCTGTTAATGTATCTATTAATCATTTGCTACAACCTTCAATGGTTAATCACATGACCGAGGTTATTGCCGACTCGGGCATTAAAGCAAGTCGATTAGTGTTTGAGTTCGATGAGAATGATTTGAATCGCCGCTCGCAGTTTATACTGCCAGCCATTAAAAAGTTAAAACGCGCTGGCGTAACGCTGGTACTCGATAACTTTGGTAGTGGTTTAGCCTCGCTGAGCTACCTGTTTGCCTACCCTTTCGACTTCATTAAAATTGACCATCGATTTGTAAAATCGTTACCACGGTCTCAGCGTAACCTTAAACTTATTCAGTCGGTTATGTTAATTTCAGAACACTTGAAGTTTAATGTGATTGCAGAAGGCGTAGATTCGCCCTCGCAGCTTAGTGCATTAAACGACATTGAATGTGTATATGGCCAAGGTAAAACACTGCAGCGCGCCGTTGTTTTAGATATGACTAAAGCAACTGACTGAGCACCAGCAAGTTAGTAAGCGCCCACATTACACTACTTTTTGCCCAAAATATCTCTTAGGTTTGCAATACCCACCTGAGCCTTTTGTTGACGCTCTTCTTTAGACGCTTTGGGCTTTTGATTTTCCCATTGAATATCATCTGGGGGCAGTTCGAATAAGAACCGGCTGGGCTCTGGCTGAATCACCTCACCAAACTGCCTGCGCTCCTTCGCTAAGCTAAATATTAACTCTCGTTGCGCCCGCGTTATGCCTACGTAGGCTAATCGTCGCTCTTCTTCTACATTGTCTTCATCTACACTGCTTTGATGGGGTAACAATCCCTCTTCCATTCCCACAAGAAACACAATAGGAAACTCTAGTCCTTTTGAGGCGTGCAACGTCATTAGCTGAACTTGGTCGCTTTCACCATCTTCTTCGCCACGCTCCATCATATCGCGAAGTATGAGACGATTTACTACCTCTGTGAGGGTCATCGGAGCATCAAGGTCGTTCCCCTCAAGCATATCGGTAACCCAGCCAAAAAGTGTACTTACATTGGCCATGGCCATTTCGGCAGCTTTAGGACTTGCGCTCGATTCGTAAAGCCACTCTTCATAACCCATCGTACGTATCATACTTCTTACTGCATCTGCCGTATTGCCGCGCTCTGCATTATCAGATAGCTCTACGACCCATCGGGCAAAACCAGACACCGAATGAAACGCTTTATCGGGCAATACGCTGTTTAGGTTGTTGTGTGTTGCAGCCTCAAACATGGACACACCCAGGCTATTTGCAAAATTGCCGAGTTTTTCCAATGTGGCTCGGCCAATACCGCGACCCGGAGTGTTGATAATACGCAGCAGTGCATTGTCATCGTCTTGATTCACCAACAGCCTCAAGTAGGCCATGATGTCTTTCACTTCGGTGCGCCCAAAGAACGACATACCGCCACTTATTTTGTAAGGAATGCGGTTGCTCATTAGTAGCTTTTCGAACAAACGACTTTGGTGGTTACCACGGTATAATATCGCGTAATCTTTGAACTTGGTTCGGTTCATGAATTTATGGGCTAATAGCTCTGCTATCACGCGCTCAGCTTCATGTTCTTCGTTTTTGGCTTCAATAACTTTTAACGTTTCACCGTAGTGAAGTTCTGAAAACAGGGTTTTATCGAATAAATGGGGGTTGTTCTGAATTAAGATATTCGCGCAATGCAGTATACGCCCCGAAGAGCGATAGTTTTGCTGCAGCTTAATAACGTTTAAACGGGGAAAGTCTTTTTGCAATAAATTCAGGTTTTGTGGCTTGGCCCCACGCCAAGAATAAATAGATTGGTCGTCATCGCCTACCACGGTAAAACGAGAGCGCTCACCAACAAGTAGCTTCACCAATTCATACTGACTGGTGTTGGTATCTTGATACTCATCAACCAGTAGGTAACGTATTTTGGTTTGCCACTTGGCTCGAACCACCTCGTTTGTTTTTAATAACAAGGTAGGTAATAAAATAAGATCGTCAAAGTCTAAGGCATTATAGGCTTTTAAATTGTCTTGGTAGCGTCTGTAGGCCTGCGCAAACTCTTGCTCGCCAGTGCTCTGAGCTTGTTTTAATAACGCATCGGGTAGCACCAAGTCGTTTTTCCAATTTGAAATACAGCTTTGCAGTAGCTTCAATTGGTCTTTGTCACCGTCTAAGGTATCGGCGGTAAGGTCGGTAAGAAGAGAAAGAGAGTCTTTGTCATCAAATAAGGAAAAGCCTGGCTTTAGCCCTAAGTCTTTCACGTGAGATTTAATAATATTTAGACCAAGAGTGTGAAACGTTGAAACCTTAAGCCCTCGCGCCTCTGGCTTGCCTAGGGTTTGCGCCACCCGCTCCTTCATCTCTCGTGCTGCTTTATTGGTAAAGGTTACTGCTGCGATATAGCGAGCAGGCATGTCACAGTTTCTAACTAAATGAGCTATCTTGTTGGTGATTACACGAGTTTTACCACTGCCTGCTCCGGCTAACACTAAGCATGGGCCCGATACGAAAGTAACGGCAGACTCTTGAGCTTCATTTAGTTTCATTTTTTTCCTAAAACAGGGTTAACAGGCAGTAAATGCATAGTTCACAGTTTTGATTGCATGTCGTGTCGATACCGATAGAATAGTGACACTAATTTGAGCTGCGTATTATAAGGGAAATCCATGTTGGATCCGAAAAAACTCGAAGATTTGGCTAAACAGATTGCTGATGCCGTTCCACCGGGCGTAAAAAATATGGCCGAAGGCGCAGAAACACGAGTTAAAACTGTGTTGCAGTCTCAGCTCTCTAAACTCGACTTGGTAACTCGTGAAGAGTTTGATATTCAAAGCCAAGTACTGATTAGAACTCGCGAAAAGCTAGAGGCGATGGAAGCTCGTATTGCAGAACTTGAAACCAAGCTTAATGGCTAATAGCCTAGACAGCCAATAATCTCGATGTACACAAAGGCACTTTTTAGTGCCTTTTTTATCTTACGCATACTTTAGCTAATGCAGACTTTAGCTAATAAAGCACGTAGTTAACTGCCAACCCTACGGTCATTGATAAGCCCACTAAGTGGTTTTCTAAAAACGCGGTAAAGCAGCCTTCTCGTTGTTTTCGCTTAATAAGTTGATACTGCCTAACACACAGAAGCGCTGCAAATAACACCGCTACAAAATAAGGCCAAGCCGCCTCAATGGTTAAGCCAACACACCATAAAGTCACCAGTGTAAAAACCTGCAGCGCCATCACAATCACAACATCGTACTGACCGAATAATATGGCGGAAGACTTTACGCCTATCTTAAGATCGTCATCTCTATCGACCATGGCGTACATAGTGTCGTAGGCCACTGTCCAGGTAAGATTTGCGATAAATAACCACCAGCCATAAGCGGGCACAGTTTCTAAAACTGCCATAAAAGCCATTGGAATAGCCCAGCCAAATGCAGCACCAAGTACCACCTGCGGCAGGTGGGTGTAGCGTTTCATAAATGGGTATGATGCGGCCAGCAGCAGCGCCACAACCGACAGTGCGATAGTCTGCCAATTGAGAAATAACACGAGCACAAACGCGATGCCTATTAATAGCGCAAACAGCTGCAACGCTTGCTTAGCAATTACCTCACCAGTAGCAAGGGGGCGTGTAGCAGTACGCTTAACACTGCCATCAACTTTTCTATCTGCATAGTCGTTAATAACGCATCCCGCACAGCGCATAACAACAACACCTGCAATAAAAATAGCGGCTATATCAAGCGCTGGCATTCCCTGCGAGGCAATAAGCAGAGCCCATAATGTGGGCCACAGTAAAAGGTAAAACCCGATGGGTTTGTCTAGGCGCATTAGGCGGGCATAAGCGCCCCAGTTGTGCTGTGTCATACTCTCGTTTCTCTTTTTATCACTTGTTTCTACCCTTCATTTTGCGCGTAGGCCGGAGAGCCAGGAAGAAACACTTCTGCAACAATTAAGTGATGCGATTCAAAGGTAAACACAGACCGCCTACCCCATAATTTTTGCTTTGTATCGTTTTTTAACTGCGCACTTGATTGCGAGTTTGATTGTTCAGCGAGGTGCTGAGAAAACTGCTCATAAGGTAGCGTACACACTTGAAACTCAGAGCGTACAAACCGCTTGTCGTTGAACAATCGTTTGCCTAATGGCTCACTACCTAGGTTAGATAGCTCTGCTTCGATAATAGCTTGAGGGATGACTGAGCGAGCAAATACCCAAGGCTGTTCATCACCACACAAAACTATTTCTCGTATTTGATAGGCTGTTTGGCCGTTCGCTTGTAACAGAGCTAACTCGGTGCTGTGAGGCTCTAACGCTTGCTGACCTAACAGCTGGAGCGAAAATTCACCGCAGGCCGATTGCACCCTCTCGGTTAGAGAGCCAGTATCTAACAACCAGTCTTTTAACGTTGGTTCAGGTATGTTTGCTTCTGCTAAGGAAAGCCAATCAACGGCAAGGCCAACGGGAAAGTCGGCGGTAATACTCACTTTAAAGCACCCATTTACAAAGACTCACTTTACAAAACCTACTAGAAAAAACTCACTGCTGGCGCTATTCACACAGCTTCTGAACTGGCAACATCATAACATTTATTTTTGCGCTGTAATCTTCAGGAAAAGCTAAACTGTAAATTTCCATCACTTTGATTGTAAGCCTTTGGCAGGCATTTTTTGCTTATTAACCTGAATCCTGTTTAAAGGATGGTGCAAGCATTTGTTCTATAAAATATAAATTAAAATTTCAAACTCAGTACTGCTAGAAATGCGAAGTGCAAGGCGCAAAAGTCACGTAATAGTTGTTCTATTACTTACTTTTGCAACGCAGTAATTCGCGTTTCTAGTGGTGCTGAGCGCCGTTTCTTAAACAGGATTCAGGTTTATTAAGATGCGTACTACTTTTGCAGTAGTGCGTTTAACCTCAGCTTTGCTACAATAAGGCTGATTTTAACTTATCCTTTTTTCGGTTCTTACCATGCTTAAGTCTTTAATTTTACATTGTTTAGCGATAACTGCGCTTTTACTGAGCGCTTCGTTTAGCGCTCAAGCACAAGAGAAAGCCAACTTTGCCTATATTGGCTTAGAGCCAGAAATCGTCACTAACTACATTAGCGACAGTGCGCGTAAGCTTGGTTATGTTCGTGTACAGGTTGAACTCATGGTATACGATATAGAGCAGCTGGAAATAGCGGAGCATCACATGCCGCTTTTACGCTCTACTGCTATCGAAATATTTGGTCAACAGCCCGCTGAAAAAGTGAAATCTCTTACGGGCCGTGAAGACATTCGATTAGCGCTTTTAAAAGCATTAAAAGAGCACATGAAAGAAGAGACTGGCGGCGAAGTGATAAAAAACGTGATATTTACCAAGTATCTATATCAAGGCGATTAATCTATACAAAACCGATTGCACGCTAGCGTTCTTATCCAGGCTTTTTGGAACCTAAGCTAAGCATCGCAGCCAATAAGCATCCGGTGATCAAGCCCGCCGTATGCGCTGCGTTTGCCATGTTTACTCCCAATACGTTAGCAAAGAATGTATCTGCAAAGCCAAGCACTAGCCACACCAACATAAAGCCTACAATAGAATTGGGTAACGATAACCCCCAACTGGGGCGCAGCCAACCTAGCCACCACACGAATCCCATTACGGCATATACAACACCAGAGAGGCCACCAAATAGAAATAGGTTAGCCTGCACTGGCTCACTAAATAGCGCCTGAGCCGCATTAGATACTACCGCTGACACTATAAAAACAATGATGAGCATAGTAATACCAAAAGTACGCTCTATTTTGGCGCCAAGCATACTCCACCACAATAAATTAAACACAATGTGCAACACACTGAAATGTATAAATGCCGGGCCTAATAGCCGCCACCACTGATGGTTTTCTGCCAGCAGGCCAAAAGGCTGCATCAGCAAATGTTGTGCAATAGGCGCAAATAGTCCAAGCAAAGATAAGCCGTATACCAATAAGCACAAAATAAACACCAAAGAAGTAAATGGCGCTGAAATAGCATTTGCGGCAATGTATTTAAAGGAAAACCCGCTGGGCGACGCTGCTAGCTGAACATTTTGACCATTGTCCCATGCTGCCTGTTGATATTTTGGGTGACCTGGGTTTGCAATAAAGTCTTTAGCGATAAGCTCTGCTTGCGCGGTGTGCTCAGCATCATCAATAAATACAACAAACTCTGACGATGCAGACTGCTGTGGTGAAGCCTGTTGTTTAACAGAAGCAGTAACCCCTTGGCTATTGAGATAATTGGCGAGAAGGTGCGCAGCACTTTGCTGATTGAACGCGATTAATGGTTGGCCCATAGGCTGAAGTAGCTCCAAAACACATGACTCGAAATACCGAATCTAATAAATATGAATACAATAAACATGGGTGTAAAAAGGAAAATAACACGGTAAACCAGTCTATCTATTGAACAAGTGTATTGATAAAGCGTTATGAGGGAAAGGATAAAAATAAAGGTGCTCATCTCATCACACCCTAGGGCGTGTTGAAATGAGCACCTTCATTCAGCTTCTAACTAGGGCGTGTTACTCGGTTTCTACTGGATTAGCTAAACGCCAGGCCTCGAAGCCCCCATCCATGCTGTATACCGTTTCAAAACCTTGCTGCGCGATAACTTGGGCAGCTTGCTGACTGCTCACACCGTGATAACACACCACAACAACAGGCGTGTCTTTCGGCGTTTGCTCTACAAACGTAGCGAAATTGTCATTGTTCAGCAGCGCTGCGTTAGGCATGTGCCCGTTCGCGTAAGATTGTGGATCGCGAATATCAACAATAGATACCGTACCCGAAAAATCAGCAACGTCTTGCACGCTGATATGAGAAAATGTGCTCATTATTGCCAGTCCAAAATAACTTTACCTGATTGCCCTGACCCCATGGTATCAAACCCTTTCTGAAAGTCATCTACGCTATAAGTATGAGTAATGATTGGGGTAAGGTCTAAACCGCTTTGAAGCAGGCTTGCCATCTTGTACCAGGTTTCGAACATTTCGCGACCGTAAATGCCTTTGATCACGAGTCCTTTGAAGATAACCTGATTCCAATCGATAGCCACATCACTAGGTGGAATACCTAGCATGGCAACCTTACCGCCGTGATTCATTTTATTTAGCATATCGCGAAGCGCAACGGGCACGCCCGACATTTCGAGCCCCACATCAAAGCCTTCTGTCATACCTAAGTCGTTCATGACATCTTTCAGGTCTTCTTTAGACACATCGACAGCACGGGTAGCGCCCATTTTTTCAGCAAGGGCTAGACGATATGGATTGATGTCTGTAATGACAACGTGACGTGCGCCCACGTGCTTTGCAACCGCTGCTGCCATAATACCAATGGGTCCTGCGCCGGTAATCAGCACGTCTTCACCAACAAGGTCAAAACTGAGCGCGGTGTGCACGGCATTGCCGAACGGGTCGAAAATTGACGCGAGTTCATCGCTGATATTATGAGGTATCTTAAACGCGTTAAAAGCAGGAATAACGAGAAACTCAGCAAAGGCGCCAGGGCGATTAACGCCTACCCCTTCGGTGTTGCGACAAAGGTGTCTGCGACCCGCTCTGCAGTTACGGCAATGCCCACAGGTAATATGACCTTCACCAGACACTCTGTCGCCTATTTCGAAGCCTTTAACTTCTTGACCCATTCCAACCACTTCACCCACGTATTCATGACCCACAACCATAGGCACGGGAATAGTGTTTTGTGACCATTCGTCCCAGTTGTAAATATGCATATCGGTACCGCAGATAGCGGTTTTGCGAATTTTTATTAACAGGTCGTTGTGCCCCACCTCGGGCTTTGGCGAGTCTTCTAACCAAATGCCGCGCTCGGCTTTTGCTTTTACCAATGACTTCATGAAATCACTCCCATTTCACGGCCAATTTCAATGAACGCGTCAATGGCTTTGTCTACGTGCTCAATAGAGTGCCCCGCAGACATTTGGGTGCGAATTCGCGCCTGCCCTTTTGGTACCACTGGGTAAGAGAACCCAATAACGTAAATACCTTTCTCTAACAGCTTGTCTGCCATGTCACTCGCTAAACGGGCATCGCCAAGCATAACTGGGATGATAGCGTGGTCTTTACCTGATAGCGTAAAGCCAGCGTCTTCCATACGACTGCGGAAATGTTCTGCGTTGCGCCATAGTTTAGCTCGCAGTTCATCGCCCTCTTTCATCATTTCAAATACTTTAAGCGACGCTGCCACAATAGGAGGCGCTACTGAATTTGAAAACAAGTAAGGACGTGAACGCTGACGCAACCACTCAACCACTTCTTTTTTACCCGACGTATAACCGCCAGATGCTCCACCAAGTGCTTTACCCAGTGTACCGGTAATAATATCTACGCGGTCTAAAACGCCACAATATTCGTGGCTTCCGCGACCGTTTTCCCCAAGAAAACCGGTAGCATGGCAATCGTCAATCATTACCATTGCATCGTATTTATCTGCAAGGTCACAGATAGAGGCTAAATCGGCAATAACACCGTCCATAGAAAATACGCCATCGGTAGCAATAACTTTAAAGCGTGCGCCTTCTTCGTTTGCCTTGATGAGCTGCTCTTCTAATGCTTCCATGTCGTTATTTGCATAGCGGTAGCGTCTTGCCTTGCTCAAGCGAACGCCATCAATGATGCTCGCATGATTAAGGGCATCTGAAATAATGGCATCTTCTGGACCAAGAATGGTTTCAAACAACCCACCGTTTGCGTCAAAACAAGACGGGTAAAGAATGGTGTCTTCGGTGCCTAAGAATTCGCTGATAGACGTTTCAAGCTGCTTGTGAATATCCTGCGTACCGCAAATAAATCGTACGGAAGCTACGCCGAACCCGTGAGAGTCCAGACCGTCCTTAGCTGCTTTAATGAGGCTTTCATTATTTGCTAGCCCAAGATAGTTATTGGCGCAGAAGTTAACGACATGGTCACCGTTAGCCACATCGATATCAGCTTGCTGCTGAGATGTGATCACGCGCTCTTTTTTATATAAACCATCTTGTTTGGTGGCTTCAATTTGCGATTGCAAATGGGAAATAAATGCCGCTGACATGCCGTTCTCCGAAATTCGTAAAAGGATATTTTAGTAAAAGCCTACAGGTGGGTATACAGTGATGCGCTCTATTTAATAGGAAAGCCGATGAAGTGTGTAAATTATTTAGCACACCTTGCCATATACGCTAACTGTTAGGCGTTACGCTTGAGGTGGTTTCCAATAACCATTTTCAACATTTGTGCTTAATACGCGCCAAATATGTTGCTCTGGAATAGGTTTACTTATCATGTAGCCTTGCCCGTAGTCGCAATCAAATTCGCATAGCAAATCGTACTGCGCCTGTGTCTCTATGCCCTCGGCAACCACCTGCATCCCCATGTTACGCACCATAGATACTGTGGAGTTCACAATATTCCTATCGTCGGCATCGTCGGTAATATTTGAAACAAAAGAACGATCGATTTTAATAAAATCTGCCGGCAAAGATTTGAGATAACTCAATGAAGAATAACCGGTGCCAAAGTCATCAATAGCCAACATACAACCCATTTCATGAATGGTGTTCATAATAGCGCGGGCTCTTTTGATATCAGAGACTAACACCGTTTCTGTAAGCTCTAAGCATATCTGCTCAGGCGCCAGTTCATTGCGCTGTATTTGCTGCTTTAGATAATCGGGTAAGCTAGGATCGATAAATTGCCCTGCCGACACATTAATAGCCAGTTTCATATTGCGGTAACCGCTATGACCGAGCTCTTGGATAAGGGAGCAAGCTCTAGCGATAACCCAGTAGTCTAACTCAAGCATAAAAGTGGTATTTTCTAATAGCGGTATGAAATCGGCAGGCGAAATTGCACCTTTAGTTGGATGGAACCAACGAAGCAGAGCCTCAAAGCCAATGAGTTTACCCGTATGCATTTCTATTTGGGGTTGCAAGGCAAGACTAAACTGATTACCTCTTAGTGCTTCGCGGGCCTCAGATTCTAGCTCCACCTTTTGCATTACCGCTAAATTCATTTTCGCTTCATACACTCGGTAGGCTGCACCTTGCTTTGACTTTGCTGCATACATTGCAATATCAGCGTGTCGCAATAGCTCAACGGGTGTGGCTTGAGCATGGCTTGTAATGGCAATACCTATGCTCACAGAGATATAGAATTTCTGACCATTGATGACAATAGGTTCGGCAAATTCATTGAGCAGTTTATTAGCAATAAGATCGACCTGAGAACGACTCTCAATGTCTGAAAGCAATACCACAAACTCATCGCCACCAAAGCGAGAGGCAATGTCTGTTTCCCGAATAGGCCGTGATATCCGCATGGCCGCGGCTCTCAACAGCGCATCACCTACATCGTGACCGTGGCTATCGTTAACCTTCTTAAAGTCATCTAGGTCCATAAACATAAGTGCAACAAGCTTTTCATCGCGAAATGAACGGGCTAACTGCTTTTCAATTTGAAACTTCAGCATGTTTCGATTGGGCAAGCCAGTCAGCACATCGAACATGGCCATTTTTTCTAGCTTGGCGGTATTAATTGCCATTTGACCATCAAAGTCTTCAAGCTGCTTTGCCAGGTTATTCGCCGCGCTTTCTACAACGTCTAATTCATCTACTAGCTTTACACTCGACATCTTTCGCTGTTTGGCGGCGTTAGCATGAAATTCAGTAAATTTGTGCTCTGCCAACATGGGAAGACGCTCGCTGATAGACAACAAACGTTGGTTGTATCCATTCAAAAACAGGTAAAGCAATATTGAAAAGATAACAAACAAAATAACGGCCGAGCCAACAACGATGGCTTGATATTGATTGGCCTGCTGAACGGCTGCAGTGACATCTTGCACAAGTAGCAGATAAGGACGGTTGGCGTTGCCTTTTGAAAATGGTAGCAAGCTAACAAGCAGCTGCTCTTTATTGAGGGTTATATTGCTGCCCCTTGTGACTAAGCGATTCACCGACCAGTCAGCAGGTAGTCCAGTAAAAACCTGCTGTAAATATTCTCGATTCGCTGCAGACAATTGACTGGATAGCGTCAACGAGGGTGTGCCTGCCTTGTTAGCATTTTCTGCGTTGGTTGGCGCTGATTGCCCGGTTGGTAATGATTGCATAATTTGCACAATCGCAACTTTGTGTACTCCCGCTGCGCGATTAAATAGGTAAAGCAGCTCGCGCATTGAGGTAGATACCACGACAACAGGTACGGTATCGCTGCCGCTCATAATAGGAATCGACATATAGTGAGTACAAACTTTGTCGCAGACAATAGTTGAACGGCTTTCGAAGCTGGTTCGGGTTGAGCTGACTAATTGGGCGACTGCTTCACGAGAGTGGCTCATGTTGGTGCCCACGACACCAGACTCATCAAACAACAAAAGCTCTTCTACTTGGAAGTTAAGGGTGAAGTATTCTGAAAGGTTTTGAAGTGTACGTTGAAGCTCATCGAGGCTTTTGCTTTGTAAATCCCGCTGCTGACTTACAATATCAATAAGGTTTATCATGCGGTTATGCAGTACCTCCTCGAAAAGCCGGATACGCCGCTGGTGACTTATCTGGTTTTCTTTTTGCTGCAAAAGCAAACTCGCTTCCGACTCTTGTATCAGCACCACCGAGATCACTACGGTGACGGTCAGCACCATCGCCATTAATATAGCAATCGTTTTAGTGGTGAATGATACCTGCACCTTCATTTTACTTATTACCACCAATACATCAGTTGTAGCGACCACATTTGCCAGTTTTTATCTGCTTGCGCGGCCACGTTGCGGTCTAGCAAACTCACTACCCGCGTTGCGCCTTCAACCCAATGATATTCCCCCTGCAAACGCCACTTTGGCGCAATATCCCAACGTAAGCCCAAGGTGGTAGTGTCTTGGTAACCAAAGTACGCAGGTACGGCACCATTAGATAATTGCTCCAGACGTTTTCCGTCCCTGTCGTTAACATCATTGACGTAGGTGTCGTAACCTATTAGCCCGCTAATCTGACTATTGAACAAATATCTGAACTGAATAAACCCGCCATCACCTCGACGCTTATCGTTAAAATCTGGCGCAAACAAGCCCCTACTGTGCTGGGCTTCTGACAGCAGCTCTATTGACACTTCCCAATGCTCAGCGAAGTATTGTGTTGAAAGCATAAAGCGCTCAACATTAGCCTCGCCTGCCAAACGATTATCCTGCTGTGATGGGGTATAGCTAAAGTCTGAGTTAAGCCAGCTGACCCCCACTTTCCAAGCCATGGAGGCAGGCTGCCAAAATACACTCGCTTGATGAACAAAATCCTGCTTCGCCTCGCCGTTCGCCTCTTCACCCAATAAAAAATCACGTTGTGATGAATTGATGTTCGAGCGCCCGTAGCTCCAGTTCAATTCCCAAATATTGCTTTGCCCATAATGGGTAAAGCTGGTCAATATGCCGTTACTGCCAAGGGCAATATCGCGAAAACCATCAAAATAAACAGATTGAGGCAGTACTGCGGTATAGCGAGTTTGAGGCACATCACGGGTGACGGAGTAAAGCCAATGTCTGTTTTTAAACCGGCCGGCGTGAATATGAGCTTGCCACCCATTCCCTAAATTGGGAAGTTTCCAGTCAACAAATAAGTAATCAAGCCGTGCACCTTGTTCAAACCGGTTCCCGCCGTCTAGGTAATTTATTTGCCCTGCAATAGATAAATTTTCGGACAATCTGTAAAGCCCATTAATACCAATTTCGGTAAGTTCACCTGTAACAGCGTCGCTATCTGTTATAAAGCTACTGTTATTAGACTGAGTAACCCCTTGGGAAGCGTACCCATGCCATGCGAAATCTGACTCTGCTGAAAAAACAGCGAAGCTGCTCACTAACAACGAAAAATAGATTAATCCTTTCATTTTTCTTCTACCTCAATACGGCGCAGCTTAACGATATCGTCTTTATCACCATAGCCGATAGCTCCCTCTGTTGACTCTAGTGCTTCAATTAAAGCGTCGTATGACGACACTCTTACGGGCGTAACACCTTGCCCTGAATAGGTTAGCTGATCCCATAAGCGAGATAGCTGATAAGGAAACATCTGCAATATGTCTCGGCAAAACTGCTTATGTAATTCGTTGTTATCTTGTAATACAAAAACGGTAATTTTTTTGCCGTTTTGCCAGTGTTGGCGGTGGCCTGTAAAAATTTGGCGAAGCTCAGAGCGGTTCAATTGAGAAATGGAGACGCTGTCGTGCGCCATAACCTTCAAGTCACCGGCGTATGAAAAAAAAGATGTCGCAACAAGAGACACAACAATAAGAAATGTACGATAAGAAATTTGAGATAAAGACTCTAAGAGCCGCCTTATCGAGGGCGTTTTCATTCAGTAACAGCTCCCTGTTTTTAAACAAAAGCACAGTGCAATGTATGGTTAGTTAACTACAGTGTAGATAAAAGCTGAACAATTTACCCAGTAAAAAGTACGCTAAGCGATATATGGATGAACTTTTTCTTTTACTTGCTCGAAAGAAATTCTTTGCATGAGAGTATCGCCTTTCGCTCGTACGCCCCAAGGCAATTCTTGCCACGACTTACCTTTTTGCTCTTTAATGCATTCATCGTAAACCGATGCGACGTCGTTGAGATTATTATACGGCCCGGTTCGCAGCGGATTTGAATGGGCGTAAAGCCCCACAACCGGCGTATCAACAGTGGTCGCCATGTGTGCGGGACCTGTGTCTGGCGCAATGACGAGCGCGGCGTGTTTAAGCAACATAAGCAACTGATGCAGCGACGTTTTCCCCGTAAAATCTTGCAAGGTAACACCTGCTCTTTGCTTTATTGCATCTGCAGTTTCACGGTCTAAACTCCCCGGTCCGCCGCACAATATCACGTTCACATTGTTGTTTTGAATATATTCGGCAATACGCGCGTATTGTTCTGGCAACCAATTTCGCTCAGCCTTACTTGCTGCAGGGGCAATAACTACATACTTACCAAGGGTTTTTGCCTGTTTTAATCCCCATTCGCTATCTTCATTGGAAACGGGAATACGCCAAGCTGGTTTGTCTACACTAGGTACGCCTAATGCATCTGCAAAATCCATAAACCCATCGAGTACGTGAGCATGCTGATTTGCCGATATGCGTTTATTAGCAAACAGCCAGTGCAGCTCTTTACTACGAGCCCAATCAAAGCCTATACGCTGCTTTGCTTTAATAACGCGAGACGCTAAGTTTGCTCGCAAAGCCACCTGCATCATTAACAAGGCATCAAACACCTCGCCTTTTAACGCATGCTTAAGGTCTTTTACTGCCGCTTTGCCGCGCTTTTTATCAAAAATGATAAAGCGTATATTAGGCATTAGTTTAACGAGTTGATGCTCAACTTTTCCTATCACCCAGGTTATTTGGGCATCGGGCCATTGGGTTTGAATTCGAGTGACCATGGCAACCGCATGACACACGTCGCCGATAGCAGATAAACGCATTATACAAATCTTTTTTCCCACTTAGCGCTCACTTTTTGCTGAAAAACTGTTGCTGAAAAACTTTAATAAACCGTTAGAATGTTAAATTTACCATAAGTTGTGAGAAACATGGCGACAATACGACGAGACTTAGGTGCCGGACACCACTTTCTATTTGATGACGCCATTATCGGTGGGCCAAGTATTGATATGTTCACCCATGAGCATTGGCAGTTTCAAAACAAAATCACTGGCCATGCAAAAGGAAGAGGAACAACGCTGTTTATTGAACATGAGCAGCACAGTTGGGTACTTCGACACTTCCAGCGCGGTGGTTTAGTTGGCAAACTGTTAAGCGATCAGTACTTGTTCTTGGGAGTTGAATCGTCTCGTCCTTTTGAAGAATTTAGGCTACTTGCTGAAATGCGTAAAGAAGGACTGAATGTTCCGGTGCCGGTTGCTGCTAGCATTCACCGCAGGGGAGTGATTTATCGCGGCGACCTCATCACACAGAGAATACCAGGTAGCCAAGACTTACACCAAGTATTGTGCCATGAGCCACTGAGTGAAAGTCAGTGGCACGCCGTTGGGCGCGCACTTGCGGCAATGCACAACTGCCAGGTGTACCATCACGATGCCAATATTCGCAATATTATGATGGATGACAAGCAAGCCATTTGGCTCATTGATTTTGACCGCTGTCGCAAACGTCAAGGACACCAGTGGAAAACCGGTAACCTCGACAGATTACTGCGCTCACTGATAAAAGAAAAAGAGAAAAACGCCATTTTTCATTGGTCAATGGACGAATGGCAGCATTGTCTTAACGGCTATTCGTCAATAGCAAGAACAGCATAACGACGCACATAGCGGCCAATATAACGACAAGTATAAGAGTAATGGGAATAGCGCCTAACTATGATACAACTGTGTTACATTGATGGCGCTGATATATTGAGTAATTACCCTACAACCCAGCTCTATAATAACTCTACACTCATTTTATAACTAAAAAGATTCAACAACATGCATACTAGAGCACTTTATCCAGGTACTTTCGACCCGATTACAAACGGACACGCCGACCTTATTGAACGAGCATCACAATTATTTTCTCGCGTGATTGTAGCTATTGCATCAAATCCAAGTAAGAAGCCTTTGTTCACGCTAGAAGAACGTGTGGAAATGATTAAGCAAGTTACCGCCGACCTTCCTAACGTTGAAGTGGTGGGCTTTACTGGGCTACTTGCAGATTTTGCTGATGAGCAAAACGCCACCATACTAATTCGTGGCTTACGAGCAGTATCTGATTTTGAGTATGAATTTCAGCTAGCGAATATGAATAGACGCCTCAATCCTAAATTGGAAAGTGTCTTTCTCACTCCTGCTGAAGAAAATTCGTTTATCTCGTCTACGTTAGTAAAAGAAGTTGCCCTTCACCGCGGTGCCGTGAGCGGATTTTGTCACCCTGTTGTAGAGGCTGCCCTGCAAGAGCGATTAGGCAAGAAAAAATAGACCCGCTGACGCCTGACTCTGCTTAAACAAGAGACCGCAAGAGCCGTTATCGCTGGCAGTGAATACAGAAAAAGGTATTGCGTTGCCCGATGACTTTACTTTGAATTGGGTTACCGCACACCTCACAGTCTTCGCCTTTCCTACCGTAGACATTAAGGTGCTGCGCGAAGTAGCCCGGCTTACCATCGGTTTGCGCGAAATCTTTTAAGGTGGTTCCACCTTGTGCGATTGCTTTCGCTAATACCTGTTTAATATTGTGGGTTAAACGCTTATAACGCTCTGCACCTATGCGACCTGCTTGCCTACGGGGGTCGATACCACTTAAAAACAACGCTTCATTTGCATAAATATTGCCCACGCCGACCACAACCGCATTATCCATAATGAAACTTTTCACAGGACTTTTTCTACCGCGAGATAGTGTATAGAGACGATTTTCATCAAAGGCCTCAGTAAGCGGCTCTGGGCCTAAATTGTCTAATAGACCAAGTTGTGTATCAGGTGCTTGAAATAACACCGCACCAAAGCGCCTAGGGTCGTTAAGACGCAAGCATTGCCCAGTATCTAAGACAATATCAACATGGTCGTGCTTTATTAGCGGCGTTGACGCATCAATTACCCGTAGCTTGCCAGACATGCCAAGATGTAAAACCAAACTTCCCACGGCCGTCTCAATTAACAGGTACTTAGCTCTGCGCGTAACATTGTTAACTTTGTGCCCTACCACCAATGAAACCTCTTCAGGTATAGGCCAGCGCATCCTTCTCTCGCGAACAATGACGTTTGCGATAGTGTTGTTGATTAAATGCGGTGATACACCTAAACGGCTCACTTCAACTTCTGGTAACTCAGGCATTGGTTATATCCATGGGAGCAATGTACTTAGGGACACATTGTCTAATGCATACCAATTATTGTCTACTTTCACTACGGTGACAGAAGACGTGGGGTAAAAGGCGTAAACCCGACCATTTGTTTCACCCGCAAGCCACACCACAACAACAAGGGGCTCTATGTCCGATATATCGTTTTTAAGGGAAGTTAGATAACGAAGGCGCGCTTCTTGCCATCCGCCTATTTGTGCATCTGGACTGATTGAAAGGTTGCCCTCAGTACTGCGTTGACGCCACTGCTGACCACTTCTAACAAGCTGGTTATCGTCATGCTCTATTTTTAACACATAGGCGTTTTGCGGCAACAAGCTGCGTACTTCAGAAATATCTTTTTGAGGACGTAAGCTGTCGATGTTGAACAAAGCAATCATGACCAACATGGCAACGATGACCACGTTATTCATTGCCCGCTGTGAAAGTTTTGCCATTGCCTATGCCCGTTACAATGAAAAAGGAGAAAAATAGCAGATATAGTAAAGCCTCTATTCTTAAGATACTAGGGCGTGTTTCAACATATCAAGGCTCTATCGCATTGGGGCGGGGAAAGGATCTCACCACGATCTCGCGTTTATACTCTTCTCTCGACGTGTAACTATGATTTGTTGTGCCTTAAAAGACAAAAAGACGATCAGTACTGAGAACGAGTGACCGAATAAACGCAAAAAACCCGGCAAAAGCCGGGTTTTCGTGGAGACAAAAGCAAGTGCTCTTTCTAAAAGGGCTTTACTTGATTTTTGCCTCTTTGAACATAACGTGCTTACGCACAACAGGATCAAACTTTTTGATCTCCATTTTGCCTGGCATGTTACGTTTGTTCTTATCAGTAGTGTAGAAGAAACCTGTACCTGCTGAAGAAACTAGTTTAATTTTATCGCGCATTGTCGGCTTCCTTAGATTTTCTCACCACGGGCACGAACGTCAGCTAATACTGAGTCAATACCTTTTTTATCGATGATACGCATGCCTTTCGCAGACAAACGTAGTTTAACAAAACGGCTTTCGCTCTCAACCCAAAAACGGTGAGTTTGAAGGTTTGGCAAAAAGCGACGACGAGTCGCATTTCTTGCGTGTGAACGGTTATTACCAACCGTTGGACGCTTACCTGTTACTTGGCATACTCTTGACATTGTATTTGTCTCCAGAACAACGATAACTGTCGCGCCAGTCGTTCCCACCACTCAAATAGTCGTTGGGTCAAAAGGCGTATTACTATAAATTAGAGGGCGCATTTTATACAGCAAAGGCAGGATCATTTCAATAAAAAAGTAAAAAAAGCTCAATTTTTAACTGCTTTTTCTACGATCTCGGTATTTCTACTACTAATTACCGTACTTTAATTAATAACCGCAACCCACACCCGATTATTTTTGTGCTAATTTACATTGAGCAGTCGGCTCAACAAAAGCCACAAATAAAGTGGGCGCAAACATACCATGCGAGCTCGAGCACGTCACTAAAATAAAAAGCATCTATAATAAAAAGCAACTATGCAAAAATAGGAACAATCTTGCGAAGAATAATTACATTTGGCACGTTTGATGTGCTCCACGTTGGTCACGTGCGTATTTTGCAGCGAGCAAAAGCCCACGGCGATCACCTTACGGTGGGTTTGTCTTCTGACGAATTGAATTTTAGTAAAAAGGGTAGAGAGCCTGTTTATCCCTATTCCAGCAGATATGAAATTCTTACCTCAATGCGCTTTGTCGACAACGTTTTCATGGAAGAGTCACTGGAGGAAAAAAGAAATTACATCATTCATCACAGAGCGGATATTTTAGTGATGGGTAATGACTGGGAAGGAAAGTTTGATGAGTTTATGGATATTTGTCAGGTCGTTTATCTTCCTCGAACCCCATCAATTTCGACTACTGAAATTATAGAAGTTATCAAAGACAGTCATTAAACAAGATTACTCATGCCTATTATTTATCTTATAAACCTTGATAAGTGTACTCAAAGACTTGAGCAAAGCGCGTCTCGTTTAGCACAGCAAAATATCGACTTTGAACGTCTGCCTGCAACATTAGGTAGCGCGCTTTCAGATGAAGAAAAGTTTGTCCATTACAATATAGCTCTGAACCAGAGGCAGTATTACTATGACCTCTCTGCCGCCCAAATTGGCTGCTATCTGAGCCATAGAAAAGCATGGCAACGCATAGCAACAGGAGGCGAGCCCTTTGGCATAGTGCTAGAAGACGATTTTATTTTAAATCACGACTTAAACAGCGCAATTAAAGCTATCGAGTCGACAACAATCCCTTGGGATATCATAAAACTGTCTGCCTACGCTAATCGCTCACGCCCTATCGCCTATTCTCACGCCCTTGATAATAAATTTGACATTGTTATCCACAAAAAGCCAATGAGTGGCGGCGCGGCAACGGCGATTACAAAAGAAGCCGCTCAGCGACTGCTCGATACTACGCAACATTTTGGCCGTCCTTGTGATACCGACATACAATACTTTTGGGAACGTGGTGTAGAGGTTGTGTCACTAATGCCTTTTCCAGTCGCACAAGATTTACGCTATGAAAGCACAATCAATAGTTCTGAGGGGAAAAAAAACCGACGCCCAATTCGCAGAGTATGGCTGCAAATAAAGCAGCACATTAAAAACGTTTACTATGTGAAGCAACAAGTCGCTAAATTTAAACGCAGCATCAATAAGACCTATTAAGAGTAGTGATAACTCCTTAATAGATCTTATTCATGAAATGCCGCACCTTTAAAGTAATAAAAAGGGAGCAAATGATTAATGCCAGTCAGTTAAGCTGACTGTCAGTTAAGCTGACTGTCAGTTAAGCTGACTGGCATTTTTCTTTTTAGTAGGGTACTTGCTTGGTTTGGGTTTGACGCACCGAGGGTATAACCTGTCTTCTCGCCTTGTTGGAAGCTCGTAGTAAGTCAGTTGGTTGATGAGGTTTTCATACAACACGGGCAGTTTTCCAGGGCTATTGAGCACTGTCGTTAGTAGGAATGCTACGACCGCGCTTGAGCATCCGCTGAAACTGAGCTGATTTGGCCAGATGCCTTTGCGCGTTGCAGCTTCGGTCATTGCCACTCTTATCAAGTTATAGGCAAGCAGTAATCCCCATAATTCTTGTTCAACCATGTCAGGACGCTTGCTCCTAAGCGTATATTCACTGTTCAGTAGCGTTTGTTTCATTTCGCGATACCCTAACTCAATTTCCCAGCGATGGGTGTATAAGTCTACAATGTCGTCACTGGGGTAGCGCATTACATCGGTAAGCGAGGTCAGAATTCGGCACTCTTTTCCTTTTATTTTCTTCGTCACCAGCCGCGCCTCAACCTCGTCTGGAAGCCCAGGGAATTTCTTTCTCGATTGAGGTGTGGTTGTCAGTTTTACCCGTTTATCTACACGGCTATAACTTTCTAATATATCAAATTGAAGCCCTTTTCTGGCGGGTATCATCCAATGTCTTTCTTTTCCAGCGTTTTGCCACTGATGAAGCAAGCCTAAGGAATAAAAGCCACGGTCAAACATGGTCAGTGAATGATTAGGCGTATCGCTAATCAGCTGCTCTGCTAGCACCATCTCATTCGATTTGTATTTATCAAACGCACTGCTGATGAGTTGGTGGCTTGTCAGTTCCATTTGGCAGACCATGCGAATCTGAGGAAATGCAGTATCACCATGTTGAGTACTGCCAGAGCCATACTTATCGCGGTTTTCAGCGGTATCTGCCGTTCGCCAAACGACACCATCGACACCAAGCAGATTCAACCCGTTCCATGTTTCGAATTGATTTTGTTGATACCAATGTTTAGCCATCTTTTTAAAGGATTGTTCGACAGCCTCGGTTCCTAGGCGCTGTCGGGCCTGAACCATCGCGCTTGGCGCAACAAGGGGGGCTTTACCGGGGAGTGCGATATCCATCTTAGTGGCAATATTCCACACAGATTCCTGTCTAAAAAGGCTCATTCCCATGACACACCACATCACCGATTCAAGCGGTAAGCGACGCTTTCTAACGGTTGCCACGCCTGCTTCGACAAAAGCTTCATCAATAATAGATGGGTCTAGAAATGATGAGAGTTTTTCAAATGAATGGAACTGAGTACTGGCATTAAATGCGGTGTCTAGAGCTGTTTTAATATCCATAAAAAAATCCGATGGCGAGTGCTCATCGGATTTTTACATCTACAAAAGATCGGTCAACCGATCGCTAAAATATTTCTTAACTGATCGGCATTAAGCAAATGCTCCCTTTTTTAATCGTAAAACGGCGCTCTTATTTCGGTCTGATTAATTAACCTTGCAGGTCGCTGTAACATTTGACCGCCATCTCGAGATATTGGTACCCAAGGGAAGAATCCACGCCCTTTTGACGGCTGCAGCAAAAATAAGTCAGTTGGAATTGAGATATAGAAGCCTTTTGTAAAACTCCCTTCCCCATACTCTTCTGACGATACATCCGTGAAAGCTGCAAATGCGCCCACAATAATTCCGCTGTCAAAACGCTTAGCGTAATCGATATTCACGCCTTTATCTTTTGCAAGAAATTGCCCTGCACTCACGGTTATTTGGGTGTCATCTAAAAATTCGGGCTTCCAATACACACTCGCGTGTCCGGTGATAGCATCGTAGTCTTCCAACGCCATTTGTTTTAACGGGTCGCGCTGCTTTACGTAGTTAATATCTAAGCCATAGGCGATATTACTATCCACTTCGCGATACATTATTTCGCCGCCGACTCCAGCAAACATGGTTTCTAAATAACCCGCATAAGCCTGCCCAAATAGGTTTTCAGATAGTCTATCTTTGTAATGCAAAATAGCAGTATCTAGCCAAACGTCATTTTCAGAAACATACTCTCTTACCCGCGTTCTTACTCTGGGTAAGGCGACTTCTTCATTATCGACCAGGTAATTAAACTTATCGAAATTATCAAGCAACGTTACACGAGCGCTACCTCGTACTGAAAACTTCTCGTCAAACGCATATCCACCGCCAAGCAAAAAACCAGTTTGGTAGAGGTAAAAATCTTCTGGGTTACCAAAAGACTGAGTAAAGAAAAAGTCTGCGCTATAAAATAACCCTTTGGTATTTTCAGGTTCATAAGCGTCTAATACTTCTTGAGAGGGGTCAGTTCTTATATAGGTTTGCTTAATATCACCATCCACAGACTCATAACGCGCAGCCGCAATAAAGGCTTCAGCATCTACCTGAGTATCTACCATTGGCTGTCCGCCACGGTTATCAACAATATGATAGGTTTTTACCGTATCTGGCAGCTCAGAGGCCGCCACACGACCAATGCGCTCTATTGCTTCGTCTTGATCGCGATAGCTCACTTGTGTGCCATAAAACGTTGCTTCGTTTTCGGTTAATTCTGCATCAGAAAGTACAAAGCCAGCATCGCGAAACATGTCGTTATACAATGCTGATTTATTGACGTCTTCAATCTTTTTAGGCGGGCGCCTTGCCATTAGCGACCGTGGCTCCTTATCGAATTTCAGCTGCGAGGCTGTATTCATATTGAAACGATACGTTAAGCCAAACCCAATAGTATTACCACGCTGATAATTAAAAGAAAAATCGACGTCTTTGTATCGATAAACCGCACCAATATTCCAACGAGAATCTTGCTCAAGCTCACCAGCCCGGTCTTCGGAGTAATCATTCCCTTCAAACTCTAGCTTTAGTGTGAGCGGTTCCCAAGGCGTTTGATACTCAATCCCACCAAAAAATGAGGCTGTACCTTTGAAGAACTGATCGTAATCTACTTTTCCGCCTCTGCCGGAAAAGCCTCCAGGGCGTTCGCAGAAACTGTCTCTTAGCTCGCAAAACGGGTTGGTAATGTCATCAGCAGTACCGAGATAACCCCATCCCAATCCTAAATGAAAATCAAATGGCCCTACAGATTTACTGGCGTTGATATATTCACTTTCAAAAAAGCCGGTGCCACCAAAATCTCTAAAGCCAACACTAATATCCGGTAAGTAATAGCTCTCTTTCCACAATCTAAACTTAACGTCTAAGCCTTTGTCTTTGAGCGTTTGGTCTCCGCTGAACGACTCTACCGGGCTATAGAGCTGTGTACGCACATCGGTATAACGAGCAGTCGCCTCCATCCAATCATAGAGCTGTATATTCACAGACCAAAAACGATACTCTCCGTTGTCAGTGTAATTTATGGCCATGCCGCCTTGCTCGCGCATACGCGCCGTTGGCGTTTGTATAAGACCGTTACCACCTTGCACCATTTGTGAAGGCGTTACGTTTATTTGCGTGTCTGCTTGCGTTGTTGTCGATAACACACTGCCCACAACCAGCGCTAGTGTTGTTCTTTTTGAAGGAAAATACGCACTCATTGAGGAAGAACCCTGTGTACTGCTAAAGCGGCAACCCGCTGATTAAGCTGATTTATTTTATTACTGAATAGCTCTGATGAAACAGGTACGTAAACCTGACTGCCCGGCATCAGCTGTGAAAAGTCAAGATTCCAATAAGCAACGCCTTTGCGCTCAACTTCACCATTTGGGTGTATAACGTAAACAATACTCTTGTCTGCATCATCGAGTTTGGCCACTTTGTGCGACGCTGTATAAACAGACGTATCGCTTTGATGTTGGTATGCCCCGGGCTTAACAACCGCACCAGAAAAATGAAGCACATTAGGCCGACCATTCAGTCTCAACCAATACTTGCCGGGCTGAAACATAGGGTTATCTTCAAAAAATAAACGGGAGCGGTTATAGGATATGGACATATCTAGACGGGTAGACACTGTCCACTCGGCCACTTGCCCGTATAAGTTGCTCAGCGCTTTATGTGTGTTGCTAGTTTTATCAAAGTGAGTTAACAACTCTCTAATGCTAGACAACACCACTTCTTTTTCATGCTCTGCTTTAGGGTTGGTCAAATCAAATGCGGCAGCAGTCGGCCAATACCATTGCCCGTTGTCCGCAACAATCGACAGTGCACTCGATAGCCTAATGGTTCTATCAAATTGATAGGTTTGCTTGTTGATCATTATTGTAACCAGATCGCTTTGAGCCACTGCAGCCTGCGAAAAAGTCATACTTAAAAACTGCGCGATAGCAGCAAATAAAATGCAATTTAGCCCTTTCATTGTATTTCTGCTCCTGCCTTATTCATCTGACGAACAATGCGGCTTAAGTACACCATTTCGTAGGTATCCCCAACAGGGCTAAACTTCTGTGTTGAAGCCAAAAGCTCTTTGGTGGATTTATGCAGAAAATACGTGTTTTCCCACGACAAGCCTACATCAATAAAAGGTGTATATTCAGGGAACGACACTGTCTCTACTATTTTGATAAGTGGAACTGAGTGGTCAAAGTACGTGCGGCTTGTTTCACCTTCTACACGCCATGCTGAATTCACAGCCAGTCCAAAACCGACCTCAGACACATCAACCTTCCGCTTCCAGTTAAAATTAAGCGTGTCGTTTCCACCTAATGGATTGTGTTGAAGATTACCCGTATAGAAGATGTCGTTATCTAACCCTTCTGTTTTAACAATAATACCGTGATGCATAGTGAAGATGACTTTATCAGCCGAAACCCAGCGATAACGATCGCCGTCTATATAAGCTAACGCTAAAGAGGCATTATCACGATCGCCTGCTTTAATTTGCATAAGATCGGCTTTGTTATTCGCGATCTCTTCAACGGTATAGGTTACCGTTCTATCTTTTAGCGCTAATTTTAACGTGTTGTAGTAAGCAAGCGTGGTTGTTGAACAACCAGAAATAGCGAGTAATAGAAAGCCAACAGTGGCCAAGGAAAAATATGGTTTCATTTGAATGCGCCGACGAAAGGGAAATTAGGTATATCTGTTTTAACTGTTTTTTATAACGTTTTAGCAATAAAAAAGCCGCTAATAAAAGCGGCTTTTAAAAAATACGTTTTGTTTACTGTACTGTCGGAGAGTAAGTAAATGTCACTGGAACAGTGACTGTAGTTGTTGCTGTTGTTGTACCAGATGTAGTAACCGTTACTGTGTTAGTTGTACCAACACATACACCGTCTACTAGCGGATCTGTACCTTCACAAGTCGGAACCGCTGGATCTGGATCTACTACTGTAGGTGCATCAGCATTTGAATTGCCAGCAACACCAACACCGATAGCTCCAACAACTACTACCGAACCTAAGATCTGACCTGTAGTCAGACCAGCGCCAGTAGCTCCACTACCACCTTCATTGTCTTGCGCGTTAACACCAGCCACCATTGTTGCGGCTGCAAATAATGCGATAATCGACTTTTTCATAACAGTCCTTTAATAAAAATACCCACTAATATCCTATGTTAAATCATTCTGAACGCTTTGACTAGAATATAATCAAAAAAAATGACTTAAGTTGCTATGATAACAAGCCCCTTTGTGCAAAAGAAATAGTTTCTTTGTCGCCAACAACAAAATGATCTAGAACAGGCACGTCGATCATTCCCATTGCACTTTTGATCTCGCTTGTTAATCGAATGTCTGCATGGCTTGGTTCTGCTATACCAGAAGGGTGATTATGTACCAGGATCACAGCGGCAGCATTGTCTTTCATCACTTGCTTTATCAGCTCCCTGGGGTACACCGCTGCACTATTTATCGTGCCAGTAAACATCACTCTAAATGCGATAAGTTGATGCTGACTGTTGAGCATTAAAAGAGCAAACTTTTCTTGCTCGCAATCTCTAAGCTTAGCTTGAAGATATTGTTTTGTGTCATCGACATTATGAAATGCATCTTGGCGCGTAAGCTGTATTTCTAAGTTGCGACGGAAAATCTCAAATGCGGCTTGAAATTGCGCATAGCTGCAGCGGCCAATACCTTTTAACGATGTAAAGCGCTCTTCTGAAACAGTGACAACCTCTCGTAATGTACCAAGCTCATTTAACATGTCGTGAGCAAGCTCTACTGCTGACTTTCCTTTTACTCCTTTGCCAAATAGCACCGCAATTAGCTCAGCATCACTGAGACTCTGTGCCCCTGAAGTTAGCAACTTTTCTCTTGGTCTCTCACCAAATGGCCATGCTTTAATCGTCATTTTCTTACTCTAGTTAACGTGAAAGCATGTTATATCGAAAACTCAAATCAGCAGCGACTGTCTTCAAGGCGGGTTTGTTGGTGAAACCTACACACCTACTTTTGTTTACCTATCCCAGATTTTAGCTTCATGATAGTTTAGTATGCGTGTATCACTACTATTCGTTTCAATCCGTATTTATATGACTATGTCTCTTGCAAATAAAAATGTACTGCTTGGCGTTACTGGCGGCATTGCAGCGTATAAGACACCCGATCTTGTGCGCAAACTCACCGCTTTAGGCGCTAACGTACGCGTTGTACTTACAGGCTCGGCAACAGAGTTTGTCAGTCCGTTATCTCTTCAAGCTGTATCGGGTAATCCAGTTCACCAGCATTTGCTAGACCCCGCAGCAGAAGCAGCAATGGGACATATCGAACTGGCGAAGTGGGCAGACATATTACTTATTGCCCCGGCCACAGCGAACGTATTGGCCAAATTAGCCATTGGTATGGCGGATGACTTATTAACTACACTGTATCTTGCCACCACAGCCAGCGTTTTTATTGCACCCGCAATGAACCAACAAATGTGGAAAGCGCCGGCGACACTGGGTAATGTAGAGCGATTATCTCGGTACGGAGTTAATTTTATTGGTCCAGCAAGCGGCGAGCAGGCCTGTGGGGATTTGGGCGCGGGAAGGATGATGGAGCCAGTAGAGATTGCCTCTATTGTAAGTCATACAGTCAACCGACATGCAGTTGCTGAGCTTCGAGGCAAACACGTTTTAATTACAGCAGGGCCAACAAGAGAGCCTTTGGATCCCGTGCGATATATATCCAACCATAGCTCTGGAAAAATGGGGTTCGCTATTGCCGAAGCTGCCGTGAACGCGGGGGCTGAAGTCACCTTGGTGGCAGGCCCAGTTTCGCTTCAAACACCGCGAGGATGCGAGCGTATAGATGTTACTACGGCAGATGATATGCTAGATGCTTGTGAACAGTTCGCGCACAAGGCAGATATTTTTATTAGTACAGCGGCGGTAGCCGATTATAAAGCGGTAAGTGTGGCTGAAAATAAAATCAAAAAATCAGATAATGAGTTAACACTTACTTTTACAAAAAACCCTGATATTCTAGCTACAATTTCACGTAAAGATAACAGACCGTTTTGCGTAGGCTTTGCGGCTGAAAGCCAAGATGTTGAGCAATATGCCCGCCAGAAGCTGACCAATAAAAAGCTTGATATGATAGCGGCCAACGACATAACAGCAGACGGCTTAGGCTTTAATAGCGACAACAACGCACTTCATGTTTTGTGGAGCGGAGGCGATAAAAAGTTACCCGCCACCAGCAAAAGTGAATTAGCACATCAATTAATATCGCTGATAACAACACGGCTTAGTGAAATAGAAAAAAATTAAACGACACCTTTATCGTGTCGATAACAGTAACTCAACATGCTGATTAATAGAAACGCGGTTTAAGAGTGCTGCCACAAAAGAAAGTGGTAGGCTTGATAAATAATAACAATAAAACGATAACGTTTTGGCATTAGCCAACTTAACAAGGAACCCGGGTAGAACTTACTCGGTTGCGGAGGAAGTCATTTCGTCATGCCTGCAGTCAAAAAAACAAATCGCAGAGCGCAAATTCTGCAAGCACTTGCTGGAATGCTAGAAACCAACCCAGGTCAGCGTATAACTACAGCAAAATTAGCGGAAAAAGTGGGGGTTTCTGAAGCCGCCCTTTATCGTCACTTTCCAAGTAAGGCTCGTATGTTCGAGGGCCTTATTGAGTTTATAGAAGAAACCTTGTTTACGCGCATCAACAAGATTGTAAACGAAGAGAAAGATTCGTTAACTCGCTGCCAAATGATTTTGCACCTTATCCTTGGTTTTGCAGAAAAAAACCCGGGTATTACCCGTATTCTTAATGGCGATGCGTTAATGGGCGAACAAGACAGGTTACGCGCCCGTATCGCAAAACTTTTCGAGCGCCTGGAAACTCAGTTAAAGCAAGTACTTAGAGAGCGTAAACTCAGAGAAGGCAAAACCCTTTCTGCCGATGAAGCCATTATTGCAAACATGCTAATTTGTTACACTGACGGGCGCATAAACTTGTTTATTAGAAGCGGATTCACACGCAAACCTACCGAGCAGTTCAACGAGCAGTGGGCAGCCTTTAAACAAATGTTTGTATAAAAAGTTAGAATAATTCGAGGCACCTGAGGATAGGTGCCTCGAATTAAAGTAAGAAATGTTTTAGCCAGCTTCTTCCACCATTTTTGAAAAAGTATCTTCCTTGAGCAAGCGTCTCGTCAGCGCCTCTACATGTCTATCGTCGACGCTTCCCCAAGCGGTGGGAATAACGTAGTGCTCATACAAACAATTGAGGAAACCATTTTTAACTTCGCTGTTCACTTCATACAAGTTTAAATTATTAAGTATATGGATAAGCTGTTCTTCTGAAGACGCTTGCGCGCACACTTCATCAATTCCATAACATGCATTTCCAAGAGCGATTACTCGCTTCCCCAATAACAGCGACTCAATACCTACCGTAGAATTTACTGTTACTATTACTTCAGCCCCTTCAATAAGTAACTGTGTATTGCACTGATTGGCAAACAATATACGTTCGTGCTGATGATGCAGTGAGTCATGACGCACAGACTCAGACGGATGCTCTTTTATAACGATGTGAATATTTTTATCATTCAGTTTGTCGATAACATTCGCAAGGTGATGATAAAACTGACCCATGCTCCTTATCCAAGGTGAATTACTTATTATTTGACTGTCTGTCTCAACTTGAAATGGAACGAATATATACTGCTTAGGTAGTGCTTCTGACTCTACCCCCTTCGCTTTAGTAGCTATTGGCGACCTAGGTACTAACTCGTTAGGTAAAGATTTCTCACTGTTAAATTGTCGATAAAATTCACTATTGCGAGGGAGGGAATTTTCACAATTCACACCTTTCCAGTCGCATGTCGTTGAGTTGGGCAATAAACCATTTTCAAAATACACCACCTCTTTCCCCAATGCTTTTGCTGCCTCAGCTATCGACGAACTAGGCTGCTTTTGACCATTCCACACCCCTACTACATCGGCATTTCTCTTATCAATTAGTGCAGCACTTTTAGCAATGTCACATTTGATAAAAAATCGACTGAGTTTTTTATAAATATTCCATAAAAATGATTTCGATAGTTTAGGGTGTTTACGTGCTTTTTTCGCCAAATGAGGAATAAGCAAACGCTCGATACTCACATTATTTGCTAACTGTAAAAAAGGTATATGGCTTGGCAAGAAAGGAATTGCGTTTACTTTAATGACGTGAGCATCAAGCTGAGAGGCATCGGCAAAATGCTTAAAGTAACTAATATGTGAACTGCCTCGCGCTATAAGCAAATACTTTTTTTGTCGTGTCACTAAAACCATCCCTAATGATTAATATTATTCTTTCAATTACTTGCACAGCACTTTCTCGTTATTATAAACAACAGTAAGCGTTATAACTATACCGCCCCTCAGTAAAGAATAAAGAAATCATCTACCCATGATGAGAGCCGTCACTTCAACGATTATAAAGCCATAAAAAAAGCAGCATTTATATGCTGCTTTTTCAAGCTCTAATTAACCATATTTACTAGCATGGTTACTTACCAAACGTATCCCCAAAAAAGTCGCCTTCATTCCACTGAGGCTTATCTTCTTGATTAGCTAACGTCCAACCTATTTGAGCATTCACCTTGGTAAAGGTTTCAGCCGCTTTCCAATTAAATGGCTGGTTAATATCGTCGCTAGGCTTGTGATAGTGAGTCGACAAAAACTGCCCAAACACTTTGCTGCCATCTACACTTGGATCTTTTGATTTAAGACCTGGCACCATAAACACCGAAGGAACACCTTGCTTAACAAACGCGTAGTGATCTGAGCGCGTAAACAGTGCTTGTTCAGGCCATGGATCTGGGCTTAGTTCAATATCAGCATTTGCCGCCGCTTTTTCCACCGATTGCTGTAAATCGCTGTGGTTTGCACCAAATGCAATAACATCAGCAAACTCATAGGTAAGAATAGGCATATCTAGGTTCACATTAGCCACCATAGACGTTACTGGTACCGTAGGGTTGCGTGCGAAATAGTCGGCACCTAGCAGTCCTTTTTCCTCACCCGTTACAGATACAAACAAGATGGAACGCTTAGGCTTTTCGTCCATTTCACTGAAAAGTCGCGCTGTTTCTAGCATCACAGAGGTGCCAGAGGCATTATCCATCGCGCCGTTATTAATGTTGTCTTTTTTAACGGTTTTCGCAAAGCCTATGTGGTCAGAGTGAGCTGAAAATACGACGTACTCTTCTTTTAATGTGGGATCTGAGCCTTCCAACATGCCCACTACGTTTGGACTTGTGATGGTGTCATGCACACTCTTTTTACTGATATCCACTGTGCCTTGCAACGCAAAACCTTTTGGTACTTTGTCAGCCTCAAGGTCAGCATACACGTCGTCTAAACTGCGCTCAGCGCCTTCAAATAACGTGCGAGCAGCCCCTTCACTCATGTAAGCGCCACCTTTAAGCTGAGGAAAACTGTTTGCAGGCTCATTGTCATCGTTTAACCATGCCATGCGTGGTGTATGGATATAGCTTAAACGACTTTGATAAGGACGCACCTTTTCATTTTTCGGGGTAGTGATAGTAATCATGCCAATGGCACCATTGTCTACGGCATACTTTTGCTTTTGATAACCCGATGCAAAATGCGCTCCTTCTTCTGATGGGAAATCACTCGGCTTACCCGCTAGCGCAACGACAATTTTTCCGTCTACATCTACGCCTTCATAATCGTTGTGCAACAGTTCGTCGGCAACAATTCCGTAGCCCACGAAGACCATTTCACCACTTACCTTCGCATCTACGTTCAATAAGCTAGGACCAGCAAGATATTGTTTTGGATAGGCGAAATCTACGGTATTGCCGTTTTTCGTCAACGTAAACTGAGGAGATTCTTGAACCAAGTTTGCCTTGCGAAATGATACATCTTGCATAAACCCATCAGTGCCGGCCGGCGTTAAGCCATACTTGGCAAACTCTGTTGCAATATAAAGCGCAGCAATATCGTGCCCACGAGAGCCGGTATCACGTCCCTCTAGTAAATCGTCAGCTAAAAAGAAGAGGTGAGATTTGATACGCTGAGTATCTGGGCTAAATGCCCCCTCAGCTGATGCTTGGGCTTTTGAGGAATGTTCTGTCGTTGAATGATTGTGTGCACTCGCAGCAAAGGTGATTGCCGTTATTGCACTACCTAGTAGTAGTTTTTTTATCATTTTAGTTCACCAAGTTTTTATTACGCAAAAATGTTTATTACATGCTTGTCGCTGTAAGTAACATGTTAACTCAGTTCATAGGGGCATTGCTATGCAACCCATTTTGTTTAACACGGGTTTTCTGCCATTGCTCGCATAGTAGGGTCGTTATAAAATTCACTCGTAATTTTTTAAATGATAAGAGTGGAACATGTCTAACGAAGCGTTGTTATATCGTATTCAATTTATCAGCAATGGTGAGCGATACGAGCTATATGTAAAAACTCTCATGCAAGGAAGTCTATTTGGCTTTGTTGAAATTGGGGATTTTGTCTGGGATACGCATACCAGCGTTGTGCTCGACCCTAGTCATGAGAAGTTAAAATCTGAATTTGCAGAAGTCACAAAAACCTATATTCCTATGCACAATGTCTTGCGCATTGACGCTGTAAATAAAAAAGGTTCTGCCAAAATTACTCAATTAGAAAACAAATCTGATAAAGTAACTCAATTTCCTAGTCCAATTTATACACCAACTAAAGAGTAACGCGCCGGGGTTTTCCGGTTAAGGTTACCGGAGACCCTTATGGATCGCTTACTTCTCGCCGCTACACTTTTACTTTGCAGCCTAGGCTTATCAGCCAAAAGCTATGATGATAAAAGTCTGTATACACTGCTCGATAACATTTGGCAGTATGAAATGTCTGTATCCCCACTGCTTGCCTCTCGCCAGGGTAATACAGACCTTGCGCATGCACTGCCTGACATATCTCCTGAAGGGCTGAGTGGTCAGCATAAAAATTGGCTTAAGTTCCAAAACGAACTGGCTCATTATGATAGAAGCAATTTATCGCAAGATGCGTTTATTGCCTTATTGATGCAGCGGTACAGATTGGCAAACTATATAGACCAGTACACGTATCGCTCTTATCTTGTTCCAATTAACTCAGAATACGGTTTTCACAGCGCCATGGCCTCTTTGCCAAAGCTATCTACGTTTAAGCGCGCAGCAGATTACGAATCGTATATCAGTCGCTTACAGGCGATAAAACCTTATTTCGAGCAGCAAATTGACTATATGAAACAGGCATTAGCAGAGGGATATACCCAACCTAGTGCCGTACTTGACGGTTTCGAAGATTCTATTTCAACGTATTTAGTCAGCGATGTGACAAACAGCAGCTTCTACGGGCCCTTTACTCGCTTTCCAGACTATTTTAGCGACACAGAAAAAGCAGCATTGAAAAGGCAAGGCCAGCAAGCAGTACGCAATTTTGTACTACCGGCTTACCAAGCGTTTTATGAGTTTATGGTGAATGACTATATTCCTGGTGCTCGGGATGACATAGCCGCAGAGAAATGGCCTGATGGGGTTAACTATTACGCAAACAGAGCTAAACATTACACAACCACAGATATGAGCCCAAAAGAGATCCATGAACTGGGCTTATCTGAAGTAGCAAGAATTCGCGCGCAAATGCAGCAGATTGTTGATGACTTAGCGTTTGATGGCTCAATAAATGAGTTCATTACATTTTTACGGGAAGACCCTCAGTTTTATGCCACCAGCGCGGAAGAACTGCTGAAAGAGGCGTCTTTTATCGCTAAAAAAATGGATGCCAAACTGCCGGAATTATTTGAATACCTGCCCAGAACCCCCTACGGTGTTGCTCCAGTGCCAGATGCCATTGCGCCTAAGTACACTACCGGCCGCTACATTCATCCAAGTAGAGACGATCAGCCTGGTTACTACTGGGTAAATACCTATGCTCTTGATAAGCGCCCCTTGTATGCACTACCTGCATTAACCCTTCATGAAGCTGTGCCGGGGCATCATTTACAAATATCATTAGCAGCTGAGCTTGAGGATCTTCCCATGGTTCGCCGCAATACATACATTTCGGCATTTGGCGAGGGCTGGGGATTATATTCAGAGTTTCTTGGTATTGAAGCAGGCATTTATGAAGACCCTTACGATAACTTTGGCCGTTTAAGTTATGAAATGTGGCGTGCATGCCGCTTAGTCGTGGATACAGGTATGCATACTATGGGCTGGAGTCGCCAACAAGCGGTAGACTACATGATGGAAAATACTGCACTGTCTGAGCACAACGTTAACACCGAGATTGACCGTTATATATCTTGGCCTGCCCAGGCGCTGTCGTACAAAATAGGCGAAATAAAAATAAAAGCGCTACGTGAAAAAGCAGAAACTGAATTAGGCGAACACTTTGACGTTCGAAAATTCCACCGAGCTGTGTTAGAAAATGGCTCAGTTCCACTTTTCATCTTAGAACAGCGTATTAATACGTTTATAAAGGAACAAAAGGCTAAAGAACTATGATTGTTGCATTTGGTGTTATCGGGGTACTCATTCTGCTTTTGATTTATTTCGTGCTACGCGCGCAAAACTTGCAGAAAGATTTAATACTTTCCCGCTCTGCCAATAAGCAGAGCAACAGCAAAGTCAATTACGCTCAGCGCAACTTGGTATTAGTGACTGATGCTTTGGAAAAAAACCTGACGCAGCGTTTGCAAAGCTTGTATAAAAGCAGGCTTGTTAATCAAGACCAGTATAATGCTTTGTTACCCTTGATGACGTACTTTTCAACCATTGTGATGAACTGCTGCGAAAAAGGCGATTCGCTGGAAGAGTCACTTAAAAAAGCGTTAACTAATGAAGAGATTTCTTTAGAAGGAATACAGCTAGTTGTAAAAGACTTACCCAGTAACCTTAGAATGTTGTGGTCTAAAAACACAGCCGATGGATTTATAGCATTTTGCCAAGCTGTTACGTCGGTAAAAAGCAGCAGCGACTCCCAAGACGCAGCACAAGCAAAAAAGGCATCCTAACGGCCTAGATTCGGCATAACCTACTCTCGGCATAGCCTAATTTCGGCAAAACTTGGTCTCGCTATCACTTAGCCTCCATATCATCTAACGAGTACAGATTGATTGAAAGCTGCTGTTACAGGCAGCTTTTTTCGTTAGTTGTGGTTTTAAAGTCTCCATCTTTGTTTTTTCTTATTACTTTTTTATTGCCACATTCATCGAGCAATTTTTATATCTGCCCTTATGAGTGGCTTCTCACTCACAATGAGTGTGAAGTGAAATTTAATGTCTTCCCTTTTTAAAATAATCAGTACGTTAGCAAACTACGCAGTAGAAAGGCGCCGGTTTATCTTGAAAAGACTTCACCTCTCACTATAATACTGTACATGCATACAGTATTTGTTGATGTTATGAATAAGTCATTATCTACGTTAGAAAACCACCCGCATATTTGGCGGGCTAGAGAGCAGAGTCAGCAAGAAGAGCGATTTTCGTTGGGTTTTGCTCAGCTAGATGAAGCGCTAAACGGCGGCGTTTCAACCTCTGGCGTGGTTCGTATACGCACACTAACTGGCATTGGCGAGCTATCTCTATTCAAACAAGTCATCAGCAAGCAGCGCTCGCACAAGATGATTGTGTTTGTAAACCCGCCAGGAGATATTCAAACCCCTTGGTTAGCAACATTTGGAATTGATGTTAAACAGGTTTTAATTATAAAGCCTAGTACGGAAAAGGAGTCACTGTGGGCAACTGAACAGTGTTTGAAGAGTACGGCCTGCCATTGCGTTATTTTGTGGAGTAACGGGGTGAATACAAAGGAAGCCAGACGTCTACAAGTGGCAGCAACACATAACGATGCACTTTGTCTTCTTTTCACCCGCCCTAACAGAAGCAGTATGCACAACAGCGCAGCACTGCAGACATTACCTATCTCTCTAGATTTATGCCTTAACTATCGACAACATGCGTTGGAAGTTAGCGTGCTAAAGCAGCGCCACGGCTGGCCAAAAGATAATATTGCCATACATAACGACTGGACTCCGAACAACCGTGCAATCAAGTGGGCAGTTGAACATAACAAAGTAAAACGTCATGTACTTCATTCAGTGAGTTAATGATGTTGTGGGCATACCTGTATTTTCATCAAATCACCTTGGATACGCATGAAAAAGCGAGTTTGAGTGTGGGCAATAACTCACACTACGACACGAAAAAAGAAGTACAACATAAAAGAACAGGTGAATCGACGAACGGGCTACACCAACCGAGCAAAACACAAACACCGGCTGTCATTGTTTATTGCGAAAAAACAAACCACATCGTTCAACGAAATAACGGGGCACGACAGCAAGGTATAGAGATAGGACACGGGCTTGCTCAGGCTGGTGCACTGTGTCCTCAAGTATGTATTATTCCTTTTAGCGAAGCAGATGAACGCCTCACTCTCGTGCAATTAGCGCACCGCCTCTATCCATTTGTTTCCGATATTGTCATAGACACACATAACACACTGGCTATACGACTTGATAATTTAGTGCATTACTATGGCGGCCACAAAGAGCTGTGGAGCACTATCACCCATGAACTTAATTTATCAAAAGTGAGCTACCACTTCGCTACAGCTTGGTCTATTGAAGCCGCACGAATACTGGCTTTAAATGGCCTTGATAACTATGAGTGCGATTGTGACAACATCAAACATAGGTTATCGCAATGCTCGCTGTCATTAACTGCGTTGGATAAAAAAACAAAAGAAGCGCTGACTCGTGTGGGCATACGTCATGTTCATCAATTACTTGCCATGCCTGTACATGAACTTGGCAGACGATTCGATAACAACACCATTTCATACCTCACTGCCCTGCGGGGAGAAACCTTTCCTCATGTCACCCTTTTTCGGCCTGCAGAGCACTTTGAGCACTTTACGCTTCTCCCTTTTGATGTTGAAAACACGCAACATCTCACTCCTTTTATGGAAAAGCTGCTGGGCTACCTTGCCCACTACTTACGCGCCAGAAATTTACAAACGTCCACACTCTGCTTTCAAATTGATTTTCGAGAGCACCCATCAACGCAGTTAGAAATAAAGTCAGCGCTACCACAAAGCACCGTCGACAGCTGGCTGTCGATACTCACACTGCGCATTGAGAACGAAGTATTACCTGAGCCAGCAGTGTCGATAACCCTGCGCTGCGACAACTTCGAAACGATTGAAGGCAGCAATGGTGACTTTTTCAGCAATCGCTTTAACGAGGTAGCTCAGAAACAATTAATTGGACGTTTAAACGCGAAATTAGGGGAAGAGTGTACTTTTCAGCCAAAAGTGTCAGATACACATCAGTTTGAGACTATGTCGAATGATGAAATTTCATCTAGCACGCCTGCATCAACATTTACTTCAGACATTGTTCCCACTTTTCTGTTCGACAGCCCCAAACCACTCACTCAATCAACGAAAGTCTGTTTCGGCCCTGTGAGATTACACAGTGAGTGGTGGCACGAGACGTCTCGAAAACGTGACTATTTTATTGCTCAAACCTTATATGGAGTGCGCATGCTGATATTTAAAGACGAAGATAATCAGTGGTGGGCACAGGGTCTTTTCAGTTAGGGTTGTTATGAATTACAGCGAGCTTTTTTGTCAAAGTCATTATAGCTTTCTAACGGGTGCATCTTCCCCTGCCGAGTTAGTGACTACCGCTTCGTTTTTAGGTTACCAATCTATTGCTATAACCGATGAGTGCTCGGTAGCGGGAGTAGTACGCGCATTTGATGAGATAACTCATCAGCGTTTACCGATAAAACTTATTATAGGTAGCTATTTTGTATTTGATGAGTCTCTTACTTTTTTATTGCTATGCCCAAGTAAAGAAGCATACAGCGAGTTATGCCGAATTATTACTAATGCCCGTCGGCGCTCTGAAAAAGGCGAATACAAACTGGCAGAGTGGGATTTGCGCACCATTAAACATTGCCAGTTTATATGGCTGCCATCTGGTAAAAAGGAGTACGACGACCACTGGGCAAGCTGGCTAGCAAAACAGTCGGCTATTCAGGTTCATATCGGTGCGCAGCGACTACTCGATGGATTAGATCACCATAGGTTTGAAAACTATAACTATCTTCACGCAACCTATGGCTATCCAGTTATAACCTGTACCGGCGTACTTATGCACCATAGTGACTGCTTACCACTTCAGCATGTGTTGCACGCCACACGAACACATAAGCCTGTAGATGAAATAGGGCGCGCCGCGCTAAGTAACGCAGAGAGAAGCTTGCGAACCACGCAGAAAATTAAAAAACTGTACCCAGAAAAGTGGATCTATAATACCAATACCTTAGCTTCACAATGTCATTTTTCACTGAGCGAATTACGCTACCAATATCCAGCAGAATTGGTGCCTTCGGGCTACACACCAACCTCATATTTACGAGCGTGTGTTGAACGTGGAATTAAACTGCGCTTTCCTGAGGGCTTACAGCCCGAGATAAGGCAAATTATAGAAAAAGAGCTAGTACTCATTAAAGAGCAAGAGTACGAATACTTCTTTCTCACTATTTACGATATTGTGCAGTTTGCTAAACAGCAGGGTATTTTATATCAAGGCCGAGGCTCAGCTGCTAATTCTGTCGTGTGTTATTGCCTTGAAATAACCGCTGTAGATCCTCGCCAAATCAATGTTCTTTTTGAACGGTTTATCTCAAAAGAGCGCAACGAGCCTCCCGACATCGATGTAGATTTTGAACATCAACGACGCGAAGAAATCATTCAGTACATTTTCAAAAAGTACGGCAGAGAGCGGACTGCTATTGCGGCTACTGTTATTTGCTACCGTTTTAAGTCGGCCTTCAAAGACGTGGGTAAAGCACTAGGATTCAGTGAATCTCAACTCGAGTTTGTCATAAAACAAATTAATCGACGGGACAAGGTAATTCCATGGAAGTCTCAGTTAGCCGACCTTGGTTTAGACCCTAGTAATAAAAGGGTGAGTCTTCTTATTGATTTAACAGAACAGTTGTTAGGTACACCTCGGCATCTTTCACAACACGTGGGAGGTTTTGTAATAAGTGCGGGGCCACTTTATGAGCTGGTACCTGTTGAGAATGCGGCAATGCCAGAACGTACAATTATTCAGTGGGATAAAGACGATATAGAAACCCTTGGCTTACTTAAAGTGGATGTACTGGCCCTTGGTATGTTGAGCGCAATACGTCGAACATTTGAACTCATCAATAAGCAGTTTCCAGTAGACGTTAGCATTCCCTTTATTACTAAGCTAGGTGATGACAAACAAGTCTTTGATATGATTTGCAAAGCCGATACCGTAGGCGTTTTTCAAATAGAGTCACGGGCTCAAATGACGATGTTACCGCGCCTTAAACCCCGTAAATATTACGACCTTGTTGTGCAAATCGCCATAGTAAGGCCAGGTCCAATTCAAGGCGATATGGTACATCCCTACCTTATTCGACGTCATGGTAACGACACAGTGACCTACCCCTCCAAAGAAGTTGAAAACGTATTGTCACGCACAATGGGTGTACCCATTTTTCAAGAGCAAGTCATCCAGCTTGCCATGGTGGCGGCAGGGTTTAGTGGCGGCGAAGCTGATCAACTGCGAAGGGCAATGGCCAGTTGGAAAAAAGACGGTCGCATATTTGAATTCAGAGACAAATTAATTAAGGGAATGACGGACAAAGGCTATGACAGTACTTTTGCGCACAACCTATTTGAGCAGATTAAAGGCTTTGCGGGTTATGGGTTTCCTGAGTCTCATTCTGCATCATTTGCTGTGTTAGCCTATGTGTCTTGCTGGCTGAAATTTTATTTCCCGGTGGAGTTTTACGTGGCGTTACTTAACAGTTGGCCTATGGGTTTTTATACGCCATCACAATTAGTTCAAGATGCTAAACGACACAATATTAAAGTATTACCGCCTTGCGTTAATAATTCCAATGTAGAACATATAATGGTGATAGATGGCGAACAAAAGCTGCTGCGTTTAGGGTTAACTCTCATTAAAGGGCTTAGTAAAGAAGGCGCTCATGCCGTCGTTAGTCAGCGCCCTAAAAATGGCTTTAGCAGTGTAAATCAGGTTAGGCAAATAAAGCTACGTAGTAACGAATTAGAGGCACTCGCAAGTGCCGATGCTTTTAAGTTAATTTCTGGCAATCGGTATGAAACTCGGTGGCAAATGATGGATAGCCAAGCCAGCCTTCCCCTCTTTGAAGATGTTATATCAAACAATAATGCTGACAATAAAAGGGCAAAAGACGGTGAGCCGCTGCACTCTTTACCTTCTCAATCTTTTCTACCTTCCCAATCTTCTCAACCTTTGTCTAATGCTCCCTCAGCAGCCCAAAACTTGCTTGAAGATTATGCAGCCACTGGGCTATCTGTTGATAATCACCCTATCTCATTGCTCAAACAACATAAAAACCTTAAGAAGATTAGCTGGGCACACACCCTTTCTCATAAACCAAACCGTTCAGTGGTGAGCATACTTGGTGCTGTAACTGGTAGGCAGGCACCCGGTACAGCATCTGGCGTTACTTTCCTTACCTTAGAAGATGATACAGGTAATGTGAATGTTGTTGTGTGGCAAGCCACTGCTAGAGCTCAACAAAAAGTATTTTTGAAAGCAAAACTGCTTCAAGTTAACGGTATTGTTGAGCATTCTAAAGAGGGAGTTGTACACGTTATTGCAGGCAAACTGATTGATAGAACCCCTTGGCTAGAATCGATTATTATTCCATCTCGCGATTTTCATTGAGATAATTTATGTTATCTTCATACAGGCTAGCGTAACGTAAATGCATTATCGTTTTGGAGTATAAAGTGAAGCATTGGGCAGTAGCGTGTACTTTTGCAGTGTTTGGTATCTTGGGTAGTGCTAATGCCATAGCTGAACGTTTTATTGTGGGCGCGCAAAATTTATCTTATTTCCCCCATTACGACTTTGAGTCAGATGTTGATAAAGGCGTTGGGTGGGCAATACTTGAAGCCTTTTCAGATGTGTCAGGTCACGAGTTTATCTATGTAGACTTACCTATAAGGCGACTTCAGATGGAGCTAATGAAAGGTAATGTGGATTTCGTCTACCCTGACAACGATAGATGGTACAACGGTATTACAAAAACCAAAGATAAAAGCTTTTCTCTTCCGCTCACTCATGCGGTAACGGGTACTATCGTAAAGAAAAAGAAAGCAGGTAAAGGCTTAACGGCAATAAAGAACCTTGCCATGCCGCTTGGTTTTACCCCTGTAAACTGGCAAGAGAGAGTCAATAATGGCGACACCTTACTCACCTCAGTAAAAGATGTACCGCAGGGATTTGCCTTACTTCAACAAGAAAAAGTTGATGCTTTAGATTTAGAATACCATGTGGCCCAATACTCAACTGCAACATTGCCGCAATACGACGATGTTACTTTAGACCTTACCTTGCCGCACAATGAAGTCTCATTTTGCATTTCCACCTTAGCGCATCAGGGCATTATTGATGAACTAAACGGGTTTATTACATCAAACCCTGAGCTCATAAAGGAGATAAGGGCTAGGTATGCAATAACACCCCTCTCTGAACTTTTCGATACTCTGGTAAGTGAGCAGCAATTAGCACCGAATGAAGTTTGGACAAAGAGCATGCCCAGCGCAGAATAAGGTTATAAATGACCTACACTTTTCTGCTTTGTAAAAACTTCTCATCGCTGGGTAAATCTCTCTACTGATGCCTTGAATTTTTATCCTAAAAATCTTTAAACTACTGTTTTTAATAACTTATATTACTTGGTCACGTTTTTGCTAAAACTCCTTATCATTAAGGAGTACACATGAACCGTTTTACACTTTTATTCTACATTTTGCTTTTCCCTTCATTACTATTTACCACCAACTCACTGTCGGCCAAACAAACTGTAAGTGCTGATTACATGCACGGGTTTGATGGTATTGATGGGTTGAGGTTTGCTTACCGTCCATTTACACAAGATATTACTACCCAGTGGTTTGGTGATATAAAGCTCTATTGGGAAGCTAGCGCTGTTGTGTGGGAATACGGTGAAAGTAACACCAGAAGCACAAGCTATGCGGTTTCTTTAACCCCTGTTTTTATGAAGCAGATTACGACCATTGCCAACCAATACCCTCTATACATTGAAGCAGGAATTGGCGCTAGCTATATCGGCGATCAAGAAGTAGCGGGTAAAGACATTGGCTCTAACTATCAGTTTGAAGACCGACTCGGTGTATTCGTTGAGTTAGATGAAAGCCAACACGTGGCCGTAAGATACATGCACTTTTCAAATGGTGGATTTAACAGCGACAACCCAGGACTAGACTTTCTCAACCTATCCTACGCTTATCATTTTTAAATCAAAATAACGTGTGCTTAGCCCTATGGTCGTGATCTTCGCGCTAAGCACATTTCATCACAACACCGTATATTAAGCTCTCCTACCAATCAATTTATCCTAACTGCTATTCCTGCTATGCCCGCTATGCCCGCTATGCCCGCTATGCCCGCTATGCCCGCTATGCCCGCTATGCAGCATTTTCAAAAAACTGTTTCCTTTTAACAATCTTTAACGAAAAAAATAATGATGATTTTACTCAATTAACAATAAAAACAGCAGGTTAGGTTTTTGGCATAAGTCGTGAATAATCTAATGAAAACAATTGGAAAGTTATAAGTGAATACTTTAAACGCGAATAAAATTTATAGAGATACTGGTATTTCGTATCTCATCGTTTAGCTCATCAATGAGCAACTCTGTAAATCGAGACACTATAGACATAGAAGGATTTATATTATGAAAATTGCCACGCTTACCGTAGTAATAGGAACTGTACTTTCGACATCAGCTCTAGCAGGTCATCACGAAACTAAGATAGAGAAAAGCTTTAGCGCACTTGATAAGGACGGCAGCGAACTTGTTACTAAAGCCGAAGTTAAAGGTACAGTAAACCCCAAACTACTCGCGAAGATGGACACTGATGGCGATAGCAAAGTGAGTCGTACAGAGTTTAATGACTTTATTGATGAGAAACCTAGCATGTTTAGCGACGATATTATTACATCAGCAAATACGCAAACTGCAACACAACCTTTAATGTCTGAACGAAAAAAAATGTCAGCATTAGACGATGGTGAAATGATCTCAGAGAAGAATAAAGAGCTTCGTACAGAGATGTCAGCTACAGCAGATAGCAGATTCACAGGTCTCGATATGAACAGTAACGGATCGCTATCTATGAAGGAACTAGAAGCTAGCAAAGTCGAAGGCAATATTTCAGATATGGATACCGATGGCGATGAAGAGATCACAAGAATGGAATACCGTGCATACTTCGAGAAAATAGAAACTGAATAAGCAATAAATGGGGTCAGATCCGTATTATTTGCCCTTTGTTTCAATTTAAACACTTTGAACATCATTAAAATGGGGCTTAGCCCCATTTTTTGTGTCCGATAGCCAGAATTAAACGCTATGGATATTAAAAATACTGTTCTGTCCCCAATTTATGGTCATTAGATTGGATGTAATTAGGGGAGTTAATATGGACCTGCCCCCCATTATTTTTCGGGAGCAGAAAACAAAAAACCCGCCGTTAGGTGGGTTTTTCTTAATGGGACCTGGCAGTGTCCTACTCTCACATGGGGAAACCCCACACTACCATCGGCGCTAATACGTTTCACTTCTGAGTTCGAAATGGAGTCAGGTGGTGCCGTATCGCTATGGCTGCCAGGAATAAACTGGTTAACAATTGTGGAAAATCTGATATCAATGCAATCAAAGAGTCATGAGTTTTACTTTTCACTCTACTTGCTTTATTCGTTTTGTGCTTGTCATTTCACAACACACCAGCCTAAAGCCTTTTGGGTGTTGTATGGTTAAGCCTCTCGGGCAATTAGTACAGGTTAGCTTAACGCCTTACAACGCTTCCACACCCTGCCTATCAACGTCATCGTCTATAACAACCCTTCCAGACCTTAAAGGTCAGGGATGACTCATCTCTGGGCCGGCTTCCCGCTTAGATGCTTTCAGCGGTTATCCGTTCCGAACGTAGCTACCGGGCAATGCCATTGGCATGACAACCCGAACACCAGCG
>OLHL01000045.1_pt1 | contig 56180 bp, 43 predicted proteins | sample 1609441 | NCBI WGS metagenome assembly OLHL01 (sample SAMN05416833, study PRJEB24817) | seawater metagenome | isolation source: Sea water | place: Canada:Atlantic | collected 2013-07 | reverse complement strand
GCGCTGCATTAAATGAGCTGGCTGGATTGCGTACTGCCGTTGATGCTTTCTTCGACAACGTGATGGTCATGGCCGACGATGACGCCGTTAAAAATAATCGCTTAGCGTTGCTGAAACAGCTGCAGGGATTGTTTATTGGTATTGCGGATATATCGGTGCTGTAACGCCATTCCATATATCTGACCGAATAAGCCCGATCACTTAGTGAATCGGGCTTTTTTTATGCCGGTGTATTCTGAAAAAATAGTCTCAGTTCACAGAAGGAATATGGCCTGACATACGCACTATTGTTACACTGATAACCAATTCAGGAATCTATGCAATGGACTATGTTTAAGCGACTCTTTGCCTCACATAAAAATCCCTATGTACCCGGCCTCGACAACCCAGAGCGTGTTTCCGTCTCTATTGCCGGTTGTAAGCTCGACATCACGCTACCACCGCACTATTCCTCAGCTGGTTTTGATGCTGATGTTACGCCTAAAGATATTCCCAATATCTACGAACGCTCTATCTACGATTACGGCAACGAGTACGACGATAATAAGTTCAGTTATGCCAACTGCATTCGCCGGACTTGGGAGTTCTTTGGTCCTATATGGAAGTTTGATTCGATTGGCATGACAGACTTTCAGGTTACTTCTTTGAGAGTCGACTGCCTACCTGAGGGAATGAGCTGTTTCAATCCGGCGCACCTTGAACAGGTAGTGATGCGCTACCTTTATGATGGTGGCCCTGCAAGACCTCACCATGGAAAAAAGCTCTCGCCAGTCAACTGGAAAGTAGAAACGAAACAGGGCAACCCGTGGATTCTCTGCGAAGAACGAAAAGATCTGCCGAAAGGTAAACCTGAAGAACCCGAAGATGCCAATTTTGAAGCATATGCGTTTACCGCTCTAGATGATGGGCATGTATTATTTTTGCGGTTTAACAACTACGGAGATGTTCCTACTGAACACTCCATCAATGCCGCAAATCAGGTACGAGATCTTGTCTGTGGAAATATTCATTGGCAACTCAGCGAATTCGCAGAAAAACGTAAACAAGATGTGTTGGCCCACAACTCAGGAGCTTCTATTACTCCGAGCCGCCAGCCAGAACCATGGAAATATCCAGCCAAATGGCGCAATGGCGAACGTGAAAAGGGCGAACCTAGAATTGTAGTGCTTGAAGCTGGTAATCCAGCGCCGGAATTTAATCCTTAAACCATAACAGGGAGATAAGTTATGTCGATCCAAAAAGCAGGCTATGCACAAATTTTTAGTAGCCACGAAACTGGAATATCACACAACGTGTATATTCCTGAAAGTCAGAAGGCCTCTTGGGATGTGATTAAAGATTCCCACGTTGGTAACTACTACGAAACCACCCTGTTGCGAGCGGTACTGCGCTTGGCAGTTGGCGACAAAACGGTTGCCTCGCAAGCCAATATTGGTGACTTCAATTTTTCCTATTCAGCTAGCGCCGACCGCAAGAATATTTTTATTCATTTGATCAGCACTCAGAGTAACAACTCTATTTCTAGGAAAACTCCTGGAATATACGAAACTGAATGGGATAAGGATAAATGGATCATCCCTGAAGGCTCGGCCCCTTCAACTTCGATGGACTTAAAGCATAGCTGGACCGATAAGGCTCACGTCTCTGCCATATCAGGAAAATTTGAAAACAAAGAAAGAGCTGCTCGCATGATGGGCACACATATCGAAAAAGCATATTTAAAAGGCAGTAACGCACTAGCGACGGCACATCAAAATGGTAACCACTTCTCTTTGTTCTGGCTCAATAACGAATTCACCAGCAAAGAACATATCCAAAGTCTCGTCTCAATGATTCAGCAAGCGCAAAAACAAAGCGCGAAAATGAAATGGCTGATCCATGGAGAAGGCTGTGGCACTTTCGTCCAAGCGTTACGTTTTATTAAATCAAACCCTATCGCGAGCGATCTTATTACTGCACAAAAAGGCATGTCTGGACAGGATGTGTTTTTCTCCAATCCGCGTGGTCGCCTCACCGGTAAAAAAGATCTAGAAACCCTTTGCAAGTCCGTCGGTATGACTTTCGTAGACGTAAACATCAATAAAAATGATGTTCTATTTAATCCTGATGCACGCAAAGATGCCTCAAAAGAAATCATGAAGGCGGCTGGTGCTGTTTCATTTACAGGCGCAGGCGCACACCTAGCCGGTGAAGCTGGCTTTGATACAGCTCAGAAGCTATGGGAGATGGCAACATCTAGTCCGATGGCAAGTGTCAGTACGGCACTCGCATTTGCAGGCGGTGTTGTCGTTGTTGCTGGCAAGGCTGCTAGCTTGAGTGCATATTGCCGGAATATAAAAGGTGCTGCTTCTTCTACCTTAGGTAAGGGCAATCAGAGCTGGGCTGCCTAAAATACATATTTAAGGCACAAAAAAGCCCGGCTGCTTATTCAGCAGCCGGGCTTTTTTGTACAGCTTTGAGTTCCTTAATTCCACCCAAAATGTCCTCTATGCTCCCGGCTGGCTTGGCATACCCCATAAGCACATTGATCAATTCTTAATCAAACGGTAAGGTGCCTTCATATTAATCAATAAGGACATTCTCATGAAACACAGACTAGTTCCTGCAGTTATATTTGCAGCGCTATTACCTAGCACTGGTTATGCTGGTGCCGCCGCAGTCATGGTTCCAGACTTCCCCACCATCAGTTCACCTGCGGACGAATCGGTTGGCATAAGCACGACGCCGGAACTGAGTGCGAGCACACCAACGGCAGGGTTATCTGACGGAAACACAGATGTACCAGTCACTTTGGTTTCAGCTGATTGGATTTTTTATGAAAAAGAAGATGGCCTAACATTACTCGGCGGACCTATTGTTTATCCGCATCTGGCATTTGATGTTCCCGGTGAAGTCACAATTCCACCGCCCATCCCCTTTACGATTAATAGTTCTAGCGTAGACCAAATGACCATAAGCCTGACAGGCGCGGTAACCTTCTCTAATGATGAAGTAGGTCTACTTGGAGAAGTCACAATAAGGCCTGAAGATCCATTGAAAATGAAACTTAGCAATAATGAGTTCATTCAAGTCGAGAAGGTGAATGACAGATATTTTACTGTAACGTGGCCATTCGAAAACAGCGCGAACGACTCGCTTGTGTGGTCTGGTAAATTTCAGGCAACGGTCGATACCCAAGCACCCGCGTTAGGGATGCACTTGATGAGTTTTTCATCCGCTGATTTCGAATCTGACTTTTTCGCAAAGACCTATGCGGCATCTAGATGCTCAATAAAAATTGACTCGACGCGACCGTATAGCACCCCTAGAGCCATGAGTGATTTTGCCACCTTAGGGCATACCACTGAAAACTGCTTTGAAAACAACGAAGGAGGGCTCTCCACTTCGGTGTACGTCGATCCTAGCTTTTTAAATAGTGATACCCCGGAATTAATAACAATCAATGCCGACTCCAATCCTTATGATGTTGAGTCTTCAGAAAAGCTGAAGCCACAAACGGAGTATCAAGGTATTGTTCGTTATCTGGTTTCCGACAATAGTTCGCCTTCTACAACCGCATACTCTGGTTGGTCAGAGCCTGTTTCATTTTCGACCGGCGTTAATAGTAACTACCAAATTTCACTCAATGGTCTTCCAAGCTTTAAGCCCGCGACGACCGAGACCCTCACATTTTCACTTACCAATAACGGCATAGATAATGGCGCACCTAAAGTGACGGTTTCTTTGCCATTTAGCATCCTCAGTGGCATTAGCTCCATTGGCGGCGGCGATGTTGACCAAGCGCTAAACGCGCTAATCACTGATGCTAACGGCACGTGTAACGTTGAGGTAGGTATAAGTGGTCCAACGATAGTGACTTGTACCGCAGATGAACTGGCAGCCGGAGAGACGCTCAAGGTATCGCTCGATATCACCTTCGCGTCAGAATCAACACAAACCATCGAGTATGGTGTATGTGAATCGCTGCTTGATGGCTGCGATGACCAAACGCTCAAATCTCTCACCGTTGATGTTGCAGAAGTATCTGAGGTTGTTGAAAATGGCGGTACTACTGTGACGACTGAAACAACGACTGAAACAACCTCAGGAAGCTCATCAGGTGGCGGTAGCTTTAACGGTTTATTTTATCTATTTTCACTGATTTTACTGGGTGTACGTAGACGAATAAATAAATAAATAAATCGACGCGTAAAAAATCCCGGCTACTTACTCATTAGCCGGGATTTTTTATATTCAGGATAATTAATTTAAGGTAAAAAATTTCCTATAAACTTAGTTATATTTATCGGAATTATTTGATGATTTGTTAAGAAATTTACGTGTGAAAAATGCGATCAAAAATAATAATATCATCCCTAAAATTACGAAGATTTCATTTTTATTTTCCATCAGTATATTAAACATGCCCGCGATTACAGCGATAAAAACTACAACAATCTCTACAGATCGAGTTTTATCTTTTTCCGCAGTTATAGGCTTTACGCTTTCAATCCACGGTAAAAGATTGCTCGTTAACGGATTTACAACCGAATAAGCACCAAGCACTCCTATTGTTGCTGGATTTTCTTTAAAGCTTTCACTGGCTCCATCAACGTAGGTTCCAAATAAACGATCCCAAACAATTAAAATACTGCCAAAGTTCTTGTCTAGGTATTCAGAGTTAATAGCATGATGCACCTTGTGATGGCTCGGCATATTAAGAACGTCACCTAAAATACCGCCACGATATCCAGTTTCATTGTGTAAAAACAATTGATAACCAGAATGTACCGCGATAGTAAAAATCAAGGCCTCATTGGAAAGCCCAATCCATAATAATGGCGCTAGTAATAGCCAATAAACAGCAAAATCAAAAGCGCTGCTGCGTAGCCCTAAAGAGGGTACAAGTCGCTCGGCTTGATGATGTACAGAATGTACATTCCATAAAATACGAAGTCGATGTGATAGACGATGAAACCAGTAATATAAAAAATCATACAACAGTAATCCACCCAACCAAACCGCTGTATTATCTGGTAAAGGCTCCCATAGACGTTGATAATAAAACCATTGATACAGTGGAGTCATTAAGACAAGTGTAAGAGCACCCACCGAAAGATTGAGTATCCACGCTGATACATTTCCTAAATCATCACGCCAATAAAAACCGTGATAACGCCAAGATAAGATAGTCAGTAACGTAACCAGAATCAGGCTGGAATATAATGCTATTGTCGAGATTCTAGTCACCTCTCTAGAGACTGTAACTGATTTACATAACTGAGTATTTCAGCATACTCTATTACGAGTTAAGAATAGGCAATTAAAATAATAAAAAGGACCTAAAACTTTCAGTGATTGCAAGCGAAGATTGCGGGATTGTAGATATCCACAGCACACCTACCATTGAAACACCTAACGCCTCTACTATCCGGCTTCAATTGATGGTGATGAATAGCTCTTCTTTTAACCTAGCCAATCTAGTCGTTTACTAGCAAAGCTCTATAGAACTCACTACACCTAACCAAAATTGGAGCTTTTCATCATCGATAAACGATTTGAAATACAAAAAAGCCCGGCTACTTACTCAGCAGCCGGGCTTTTTCATATCGATACAATCCTGAAATAAAGTGCACAACGCACACCTTATTCCCAAATTAAATCACCTTATTTCGCCGGATAACCACGACGAATTTCTTTCATGTGAATACGACCTTCCACTGGGTCATCACTGTGATCTTGCCATTGCATCCACTGGGTCAGTGAAATTGATAGCTGCAGTGAGTAATCCAGCGAGATCCATTCTTTAGTGCCATTTGCATAAGAAGGCACGCCTTCGCCCATCACGTTTACGGGGCCTGATGCGGTTTCAACGGTCATGTTAAATGGCGCTGACGCTGCTGTGTTGGCAAAGTAGATGCTGTCCATATTGGCAAAAGAAATACCGCCATTGACGGTCGCGGCTGCGCCACTACGATCAACGCCGACGTCTGGGTTTTCAGTATCAGGGGTCACACATTCTTTGGTCATGGCTGAGAACTGCGAAAGCAGCGGCGGTGTAACGATGTTTTGATCTGGCACTGAGGCCGTTCCATGACACGACATACACGAGCTGTTGGCATTATCTGCAGGGCCATTTAAGCGGTAGTTACACCCAAGGTGCCCCATTTGTTTCATCACGTCTGGGCCGCCGTATTTATTCAGCTCATCAACGGTATCCCAAAAAATCACTTCTTCTTGGAAGCCGTCAGTTTTTACGTTTGCTGGGAAGTTGTGCGCAAGCTGGCCATCGGGTGGTGTGTCGTTACCCCACATCACGCCCAATAAGCTTATGCGTTTCCATGGATCTGGTTCGTTTGCCTTGCGCTGGCCATCGGCAACAAAGGTACCAAATACCCATTCAGTGCCTTGAGCACGGCTATCTTTTACCGCAAAGTCGTACTGTAGCAAGCTCACGTTGCCCCATTCTGTTGTGCTACGCGGACACTGCTGGCTTTCTTCAATTAAGGTGCATTCGTTGCCATTCGCCGGGGTACAGCTACAAAAAGTCGGATCAGAAATATTAGCATTCCAGCTTGGAACATTTGCCATCACAGGTAAATATTCAGCACTCAAGGTGTTAAATAATGGCTTGCCCACCACGGCACCTTCATCGAAGCTGATGCTCTCTGTCGGTATCTTTGCTGTACCGTCCGCCTGCCACACCGTGCCTAACGTGTAAGCAGCGGTCGCATTGAAGAAACCAATCGCCCACATGCTGCTCTGTTGGTCGCCTTCCGGCGTTGAGAAGGTCACTGGCGCTTCACGGGTTAAGCCGTGGGTAAATTCACGACCACTCATGGCGTCGTAGGTTTGGTAAGGCATGTTGTACCAAGGGCGAACTGGGTTATTACACACATCCCAGTCTTCAACGCCTTCACGATTCACGTTGCCTTCTTGCATGTATTCCATGACCAGCCAGCCGTACTCAAACGCCAGTTTCTTTTTGTCTTCCTGAGAAGTGCCAGCTTCAAATAATGCATCAAAGCGGCTGTCGCGCCACGGCTGCGCCGCACTGTCGTCAACAGGTGCTGTTGGGTAGGCGTCAGACAAGCTATACACAGGGCCAGTCCAATCAGACGGAGGGGCATCTGTGATTGTTTGGCCAACCCATTGTTCTGGGAAGGCAGGGTCTTGCCAATAGCTTGGATAAATACCGGCACACGTTCCGTTTGAAGCCGTCGCTTGCTTTAACGTTGCATTCGCACTTGCTTCGACCTGATCATCTGAAGAGCAGCCCGAGAGCATGAGCCCTAAACTGCACAGCCCGATACTGAGTCCTCCGACCATTGCCTTTTTCATTACTGAGATTTCCATATTCATCGTCCTTAACTGGGATGAGTTCATTGGGAGAAACACGACCTTAACAGAGCATGGTGACGCTAGAGCTAGGCTAACGTCCTGATAAAAGTCGTAATATGACAGTGCGGCCATAACAGCTACTTCTTACGAGACCGATCACGCCACCGCTGGCGCATATCGTCACTTAGTTTGGTGAAATGCGTTTTATGCCTTAGCGTTTTATACATGCACACGTTATTCGATATACTGCATTTCCCCAGACAGTTAACTCTTTTATCTCCAACTAAAGGCAGCTATGAAACTCGTTATTCTGGATCGCGATGGCGTTCTTAACCAAGACTCTGACGCTTACGTAAAATCGGTTGATGAATGGATAGCTATCCCCGGCAGCGCGGAAGCGGTCGGCAAATTATGCGCTTCAGGATATACCGTGGCGGTGGCAACTAATCAGAGTGGCTTAGCACGCGGGTATTTCACCCCGGCAGACCTAGATGCCATGCATGAAAAAATGATCACGCTCGTCGCACAGCATGATGGCAAGTTTGCTCATATTGCGTTTTGTCCGCATGGCCCGGATGATCATTGTGATTGTCGTAAGCCACTGCCCGGCCTGATTCATCAGATTGAATCCGCTCTAGGGGTCAGTGCTCAAGGCGCTTGGATGGTCGGAGATTCGATTCGAGATTTAGAAGCAGGCGTAGCCGCCGGTTGTAAAGCCGCCTTAGTACGTACCGGTAAAGGAAGGAAGAGTGAGCACAAACTTACGCTGGAAGCCTCTACATACGATGATTTAAAAGACGCTCCGGTGTTTGATAACCTGAGCGCTTTTGTTGATCAGCTAGTTGATGGGCTGATCGATTAGCAAGCTCATTGAATCATGCACCTGCAAATCAATCGGCCGGTGTTTAAGAATTCACCGGCTCCCATGGCAAGGTACCCGGAGCCGCTTCAATAAACTTGAAGTACTGCTCTAGGTGATCAACCAAATCGCCAATCACTTCTTCTTTGCTACACCCAAACAATTCATAACCCAGCGCCCCGTGGCTAAGGTACACGTCTGCCTGCCAAAAAGATGGATGCTTCTTCGCGGGTTGATAGTCCGGCGAATCGTGCTCAGTGGCTTTAATTAAATAAAAGAACTCAATGGAATTATTGCGAATTAAATTTAGCTGAACTTCGCCATCCGCAGCCGTGACCTCGGCATTCCAATCGTGGGTAGCCAGCTCTTGCTGAACTTCACGTAATGCGGGTTCAGCGACTTGGCTAATAAAATCATGGATCTTATTTTGCCCCGGAAACTTCATTAAACCGTTCAGGCGTTTACGCCAATCACCACCATTGGTGAATGGACGTATCTGAGTAATCGCGTTAATCGACGAATCTCGGTGTCCTTCAATCACTAATGCTCGCCACAACCCGATCATGGCCAAAATCATAATAATCGCAAACGGCAAAGCGCTAACAATGGTCATCGTCTGCAACGCACCTAAACCACCAGCCAAGAGTAACGTTGCAGCAATAAGACCTTCCAACGATGCCCAAAACACACGTTGCCACACTGGCGTTTCTAATTTACCGCCGGACGCTAACGAATCGACAACCAATGAACCAGAGTCAGATGAGGTGACAAAAAAGGTAATAATTAGGAAGACCGTCACGACCGATAAAAACGACGACATCGGTAAGCGATCATAGAATTCGAACAGCGCTACCGCATGGTTCGCTTGAACTTCACCAATGAGTGCCGTTTTGCCCTGCTCCATAATCAAATGCAGCGCCGTGTCACCAAAAATAGCGAACCATAAAAAGGTGAATATGGTCGGTACCGCCAACACGCCAACAACAAACTGGCGAATGGTACGACCGCGACTGATTTTCGCAATAAACAAGCCCACAAACGGTGCCCAGGCAATCGTCCAAGCGAAGATAAACAGCGTCCAATTTCCGATCCAATCACTGTGACTGTAGGCTTGCAAATTAAACGTACGCTCAACAATGCTACCTAAATACGCGCCCGTGTTTTGCAGAAGCGTATTGAGAATGTGTACGCTCGGCCCTAACGCAAACACCACCACCATCAAAAATACGGCCAACGCCATATTAAGCATGGACAAGTTCTTGATGCCTTTATCCATCCCTGCCACTACGGAAATCGTCGCTGCCCCAGTAATCGCAGCAATCGCAATCACCTGCACCGTGGTACTTACTGGCACCTCAGGCCACAAATAATTTATACCCGCGTTAATTTGCGCAACCGATAACCCGAGTGTCGTTGCCAAACCAAACATGGTGCCAAGAATCGCAAAAATATCCGTAACGTGCCCCGCTACCCCATAAATACGATCACCAATCAGTGGATACAGCGCCGAGCGCATGGACAGCGGCAAGCCATGACGATAAGCAAAATACGAAAGAACCAGACCAACTAAACCGTAAATCCCCCAAATATGTAGCCCCCAGTGGAAGTAGGCGATTTGCATGGCTTCTTTCGCTGCGGATACGGTTTCAGCAGCACCCGCTGGCGGAGTGGAATAGTGCAATACTGGCTCTGCGACCCCGAAAAACAGTAAAGCAATGCCGTAACCCGCCGAGAACAACATGGCAAACCACGCCGGAAAACTGTACTCAGGCTCTGCATGATCCGACCCCAGCCGAATATTCCCCCAGCTGCTAAAACCGACAAAAATGATAAACACCAAAAATACAGCCACCGCCAACATATAAAACCAGCCAAAGGTTTCAGTCACCCAACTCAACATGTGGCCAAACAACTCACCGGCGTACTCTGGATTCGCGATTGTGCCTAGAATTAAACACAAGGCGACAAAAATAGTCGGGATAGCCACAGGCAGTAACAGTGTCGCCTGCACGCCTTTGTTTTCTGGTGTCATATCATCTCCAATCATCTAAAACGGGGGCTCACGTTTGCAGTAACGTAATTTTCTAGTCCATACCGTGACAAAGCCTTGGGCAGATAGCAAATCTGACGAATCCACTTCAACCTGAGCCAGCAGCAAATATTGTCGTAAAAAAGTGTGTAGAAAAGGAAGGCGCATGGCAAAAGCCGCATCGAGGCTGATATGATGCTCGGACTAGAGTAGCTAACTCCATAAGCAACTGGATTAAGTTGTCAGTGCGCTCTGGCTATCTGCATTAGAGGAATACTTCATGATCATCGAGACCAACGGCCTTTTCGCCATCTTGATTTTAATCGCCGACATTTATGCCATTTTTAACGTAGTGCCATCGCGTAAACCGCTAGGTGTAAAAGCCGCATGGATTGCTGCGATCATATTTTTACCTATAGCTGGCTTGATTGCGTGGGCTTTGTTTGGGCCGCGCCAGCCAAAAATCAGTTAATGCACTCCAATTAAAAAGCAGTACAAAAAAAGGAGAGCCGCATAACGTCTCCCCTTCTAAGAATCAATCGATACAACTCGCTGATTATTTTGTGGCTGATTCCTAATCAGACGAATTTTTTTCAGGCAAATCTTCCGGTAAGTCTTTTGGCTTAGCGCTGCGACCTTGCTCTCTCCCTATTTCTTTTTCATCATTCGACGGATCAACAGTGCTATTTTTAGTTAAGTGCACATTCGCGTTTGGCGCACGTCCTTGCTTGTCTTCACCGAAGTAAATAGTCTGATGCGGGAATGGAATCTCAATGCCGCGCTCATCAAATGCTATTTTCATACGGCGATTAAATTCACGCCCTACATTCCATTGCTGGATCGGTCGTGTTTTTATTCGGGCTTTAATCATCACTGCGCTGTCAGCAAACTGATCAACGCCAAATACTTCTAAGGGCTCAAGAATGCGATCTTTGAAGTCATCATCTTCTCTTAATTCCTCATCAATCTCGTGCAGTATTTTAATTACTTCGTCCGTATTTTCTCGATACGCAACACCAATATCAAAGAGATAAAAACTGAAATCTTTGGTCAGGTTAGATACTATCGCCACCTCACCAAATGGGATGGTATGCACCGTACCCTCAAGATCCCGTAGCTGAATTTTCCGTAATGTGATTTTTTCAACCAGGCCGAAATGATCACCGAGCTTAACGACATCACCGATCTGCAACAAATCCTCAAAGATCACCGTCAGCCCGGTCAGAAAATCTTTCACCAATGTCTGTGCACCAAAGCCCACAGCAATACCGAGAACACCCGCACCAGCCAGAAGTGGCATAATATTGATACCAACCTCAGACAAAATCACCATAAGCGACAGTAACGTCAACGTAATCAACAGGATATTACGAATAATGGGCGTAATGGTCTGAAAGCGAGAATTATTTAACGCCTCGTGACGATGCATCACCGATTCCAATAGAGCGTTCACGCCCTCCCAGATCAAATTGAATATCAATACAACGACGGTCACCGTGAGTACAATATTCATGGCAGAGCCCAAGACAATCGAATCGCCATCGTGAGACAAATAACTCGCGATTAGTTGGGCTGCAGCGTACCCAATTAAGACCAACCCCACGGCATAACCGGCCCAACGCTGAATCAAGAAAACACTATCAAACCTTGTTTTACTCCAATGTAAGCGCTTACGAACTGGCCTTAAGCGGCGATCTAAAAATGCCGCAACGCGAGCATTAAAAAACAAACCCGCCAATACCAGTAACACCGTTAAGCTAAAGCTAACTAAGTCACCAATGATGTTTTCTGGCAAACCATAGCTTTCCATCAAGACCACGAAGTCTTGGGTAATCCCGCTACCTGCGCTCTCAAAATCAATCAGGCTGCCGAGCACAGACGCGGATTCTTCTTCGGTATTAACCATCAACTTAAGTTTATCAATCAGCGCCTGCCGTTCAGTTTCACTCTCAAGAGTTCCAATTAAATCTTCAACCGCTTTCTGATCCACACTCCCTGATGAATTAGAGCCGTCCGACGGAGACACTGGAGAGTCCGCTGCCATAGCCAAGCCGGGAAGCGACAAAAGTAAGAAGGGCAAAATAATCGTTGAAAGCAAATACCGCATGGACTGCCTATATAAAAAGTAAATGAACGTATGTCTGTATATAACGACCCGCACCCAACAACAAGGTTCCTGAGCAAAATAATCAATACTTCAGTTTGAGCCAACGTTTGGCCTTAACCAACCTTGAGGCCCAATATAAGCGCTGATTACATGGTCGTCCGCTTTAAAACGTTAGGAGAGAGACTATGAACTCTGCCACCCAACCACTACCAGCTGCCCAGAGCTCTGCTCAACGCCAGCCGGGACACATCGAAGTCCGCAAGATGGATTTTTCATTCAGCGACGTCAATGAGATGGATTGGTACCGGGGCAACCCTTTCCTAACGGCGTTCATCGCGGTGTTATCAGGTACGTTTCCGCCGGGCGAGCAAATGTTTATTGAGTCTGTGCGTCACTTCAAAGACCAAGTGACTGACCCGCAACTGCTTGAAGACATCAAAGACTTCACACGCCAAGAGGCGCACCACACCAACCAGCACAAACTGGCCAACGAAAAACTCGAAGCCCTGGGCTGGCGCGCCCAAGCCATTGAGCGCCGTGTAGAAAAAGCCATTGCCCTATTAAATGCCAAGCGATCCAAGCGTGAACGCCTAGCAGCGACGGTATGCCTTGAACACATCACCGCCATCATTGCAGAGTATGTACTTACTCACCCCAAGCAGATGGAAGGCATGCACCCGTCCATACGTAACATGATGGTGTGGCACGCGATTGAAGAGATCGAACACAAGTCCGTCGCGTTTGATGTTTACATGAGCACAGGCGGCAGCCGCAAAATGCTCAAACGCATCATGCGCGCCATCGCCGTATTGTTTCCAACGCTCACCTTTGCCCGCACCATCTATCTTTTATTTGCCGCCCGCCGGATGCCTAGCTGGGCGCAATTTAAAGAAGGCATGCAAATGTTATTTGGTAAAGACGGCATGATCACGTCGATCAAGGCACCGTTTAAAGACTTCTACCGTGAAGACTTCCACCCTGAAGATCACGACAACCGTGAGCTGATTGAAAAGTGGAAAAAAGAGATTGCTGAATATCAGGTGTGAGTACTTACTACGACTCTATGCATCGTCATTAAATAACCAAAGCAGCTTCGGCTGCTTTTTTTATTGGCTAGCATAAGGGCTATCTCACCTCTTGCCTGCCTAAATACCGTTAACTTAATCGCTTAAAAGTAGGTTGCGGTTAGCGCGAAGCGCGTAACCCAACGCTTTCACGTAAACAGTTTTCAAAAATAACGTTGCAGCATGAGCCGAATACCGCCTACTATTGGCTCATTACATGAGCCGAATAAATTCGCTATTCGGCCCACCACTCTTAAGAAACACGGAAAAAGACGTGGAACAAACCCTTAAACAAACTTGGATCTGGCAATCCACTGCTTGGCCGAACTTCTGCTGGCAGGCCTCTTCGGTGCAGCCACTATTACGAGAGTGCCACAAACGCATGGGCACACTCACTGGCAAAGCGAGTCTCTCATCAAGTGAGCAAGCCTCACTCGATACCCTGCTGGGTAATATCCTTGCGTCTTCCGCGATTGAAAATGAAAAACTGAATGCCGCCTCAGTGCGCTCATCACTTGCCAAGCACCTATGCATCAGCGAAGTAACACCCTACCCAACCAGCGAGCGTTCAGAAGGGCTTGCTGAGATGATGGCGGATGCACTGCAACAACATAAACAACCCCTAACGATGGAGCGGTTGTATCAGTGGCATCGTTGGATATTCCCTGAAGCGTCTCAAAGCACTTTCCAGACAATTCGCGTTGGCGAGCTCAGGGGCAATGAACCGATGCAAGTTGTGTCTGGTCGCCTGGATAAACCGACCGTGCATTTTGAAGCGCCCTCAAGGGAGATATTAGAAAATGAGCTTGAGGGCTTTATTAACTGGTTTAACTCGCCAGAACATAACGATAAAAATAGCCAAACACTCGACCCACTCGTACGTGCCGCTATCGCCCATTTATGGTTTATCACCTTGCACCCGTTCGACGACGGCAATGGACGACTCACCCGCGCCCTAACAGATTTGGCACTGGCTCAAGGTGACGAACAAAGCATCCGCTTATTCGCCATGTCAGGCGCGATACTAGACAACCGCAAAGGCTATTACGACATACTCGAACACACCCAAAAACACGCTCAAGAGATCGAGGGAAAACTCGATGTCACACCTTGGATCGAATGGTTTTTAAGCACCCTACTCACCAGCGTTGAAAGTGCCATCACCACAATCGACCGTACCCTCGCAAAAACTGCCTTCTGGCAGCGTTATAACGACACGTCATTAAGTGCGGAACAACGCAAAGTACTTAACCGTTTATTGGATGCTGGGCCAACAGGATTTGAAAACGGCATCAGCGCCGCTCAGTATCAAAAGGTCGCCAAGGTCAGTAAAGCAACGGCGACGAGGCACTTGGCGGATTTAGTGGCAAAAGGGTGTATAGAGAAAATGCCCGGTGGTGGGCGGAGTACGCGGTATTCAACTAGCGCTTAGATTTTAGCTTCTTACAATCTGATTCAGGCGCATCTTTTTGAGTAACAACCTCAGCATTCAAGTGCTTAGGCTCTTCATTTACCCGACGAGCAGTCGACAAATCCAGATCGTCATTAATATCTTCCACGCAATCATCAAATTTTTGATCGAATGCTTCGCCCTTCATTCTAGTGATCCTATTCTGGTCTGAATATTGGAGACAACGCCTTTTTAATAAAACTTAATAGACAAAATCTTAATATTTATTGGCTCGCAGTACAATTTCACCATTAAATATACATTTCTACTATGACTGCGCTGACACTCCGATTTTATCCAGCAGCCAGCCTGTCAAAGGTGTTGCTCCTAAGATATTTATATTTTCCCCAACAAATCGAGTAGCCCCCTCATCGGCTAGTAATGCCTTGGATACTAATTCTGAACAATACATTTTCAATGCTGCTTCAGATAAATAATTTAAACTTTCGATCAAAGGCTCAACATCTTTGATCACACTGTTATCAAATAATGGAATAACTTTTAAACCCGTAAAACCGTCTGTTTCACTTGGCTTTGCATGTGCGAATATTTTTAAAATCATTATATGCGTCTCGGAAAAGTCTGAAATCAACCTCAAGGCAGCCTCTGTTTCATCCCACTCTTTCTCACCACTTACGCAGTCACTAAAGAGCCTAGCAAAATGTTTAATTTTATTTTCAGACTTGGTTCTAATAACCTTCTCACATACTGACTGAAATAAATCATAAACACCTTCTTCGTCCTCGGGTTTGATTATACAACTCTCAACTTGATCTAGCCTCAGGCTAATCTCAGATATTAATGTTTCCATACGTTGCTGAACGAACTTCTCGCCCTTCTGACTTAAAATTAAATCTAGTGAGCCACCGCAATATGGTATTGCCGCTATCAAAGCACGAGTAACTGTAGAATCCCCATATAACAGCGAGGCTTTTGTCACGATAGGTATATTTTTTGATTGTGCAATTGCACGCTTACGATCTTCAGACATAGGGTTTCTACCAGTACCTTTAAAAACTAAAGCGTTATCGCTAAATAATAGGATTAATGAGTAATTCCGAAACTTGTTCGCAATCCATCAGCCATGCTTCGGTAGCCGTACAACGAAATGCAACAGCCGTTTGAATTTGTCCTAGTATTTCCTGTGTATTAGTTTGATTAAAAATTGGCTCATGATGTGCAATACGATTTCTTAATTTACGAATTTGTTTACATTCTTTATTCAATCTCACCCGCAATGTTGCCGCATCTATTCTAGCATTGGGGAAAGTAGTACTACTGTATTGCTTCCAGATACGAGCTTCATGCCGCTTTGTCAGCATGCTTTCAAACCAATATAAATTCAGTTCAGGAACTACTTTTCCTAACCCATTATACGTAGGAGTAACTAAGTTGAGTAAGTCGGCTTTTTCTTTCCTTGGTAAAGAGTTCTGAAATACTTTATTAATTGGCCAATCCACTCCGTACCTTTGCGAAATAGCGTCAGAAATAGCATTTCGCAGCATGACTTCATAGATGTGCAAAGGAAATAAGAAATGACCAGAGAGCTTTGCATTCCACTCGTATAGTTTTAACGTTGTTTCTTCACTATCTATCCCAAGAATATTTTTTACCGCATTCCTATAGGTAAATAAGCGCCCTGCCGATAGCACTTTCTCGATATCTTTGTAAGGCATAAGTCTTCCTTGAGTTACACTATTTAACTTTGACAGATCCGTAGTAAAAGTTTACAGTTTTTACGTGAGCTTTGGATATCCCTGCTTCGGCAGCCCACCAAAGACGTATGATTTGATCAAGCCCGCTTCGTGCGGGCTTTTTCATGCACCAAATATAAAAAAGGCAGCCAATGGCTGCCTCTCTCGTAAACAATCTCGAATCAGAAATCCAAGTTCGCTACATTCAGCGCATTCGCTTCAATAAACGCACGACGAGGTTCTACGTCGTCGCCCATGAGCGTGGTAAACATCTTATCCGCACCTACGGCGTCTTCGATGGTTACTTGCAGCATACGGCGCGTTTCAGGGTCCATGGTGGTTTCCCACAGCTGGTCTGGGTTCATTTCACCCAACCCTTTATAGCGCTGGATGTTGAAGCCTTTTTTCGCTTCGCTCAGTAACCACTGTACGGCATCCCAGAAGTCTTCAATCTGGTGAACTTTTTCGCCACGCTGAATGAATGCACCTTCTTCGATGGTTTCTGTCAGCAGCTCACTCATGCTGGCGAGTTTGTTGTAACCGCTGCCGCCAAAGAAGTCTGCATCGAGAATGTAGTCGCGTGCCATACCGTGTGTAATTACTTTTACGTCGACGTTGAAGTGATCACGTTCCGCGTCTTTTTCGACGGATACTTCGAAGTGTGAGCCACTGCGGCCTGCATCTGGCAATGTGCCTCGCAAGCCATCAACCCAGCTATTCATTGCTGCTTCGTCGTTCATCATGTCCACGGTTACACGCGGCATGGTGAGCATCAAATGCAAGATTTCTTTGCGCACTAGGTTGGCCATGCGATCTACCGTCTCTTGTGCGGCACGATACTTTGCAACTAGGTCTGCGAAGGCCCCATCGCTAATGGCCGGAGCGGCCTCAGACGGGTGCAGAGCGGCTTTTTCGAGTGCGATATGGGTAAGATAGCTCTCCATCGCTTCTTCGTCTTTAATGTACTGCTCTTGCTTACCACGTTTGATCTTGTACAAAGGTGGCTGAGCAATGTAGATGTGTCCACGTTCGATGATTTCTGGCATCTGACGGAAGAAGAAGGTCAACAGTAGCGTACGAATGTGCGCACCATCGACGTCAGCATCCGTCATGATGATGATGCGGTGATAACGCAGCTTGTCTGGGTTGTATTCTTCACGACCAATACCACAACCAAGGGCGGTAATGAGTGTGCCTACTTCGGCCGATTGCAGCATTTTGTCGAAGCGAGCTTTTTCTACGTTAAGAATCTTACCTTTTAGCGGTAAAATTGCTTGCGTCCGGCGGTCACGGCCCTGCTTAGCAGAACCTCCCGCGGAGTCCCCTTCCACTAGGTACACTTCTGAAAGCGCTGGGTCTTTCTCTTGGCAGTCGGCCAATTTACCCGGCAAACCGGCTATGTCGAGTGCGCCTTTACGACGGGTCATTTCACGGGCTTTACGAGCGGCTTCACGAGCACGAGCGGCATCAATCATTTTGCCAACCAGCTCTTTGGCCTGCTGTGGGTTCTCAAGTAGGTAGTCTTGGAACAAACGTCCCATTTCTTGCTCTACCGCTGGTTTCACTTCACTGGATACCAGTTTGTCTTTTGTCTGTGAGCTGAACTTAGGATCAGGCACTTTCACAGAGACAATCGCAGTGAGACCTTCACGAGCATCATCACCCGTGGTGGAGACCTTTTCTTTTTTACCTAGGCCTTCTTTCTCGATGTAGGTGTTCAATGAGCGTGTTAACGCTGCACGGAAGCCTGCAAGGTGTGATCCACCGTCGCGCTGTGGAATGTTGTTGGTGTAGCAGTGAATGCTTTCTTGGAAGCCGTCGTTCCACTGCATTGCCACTTCTACTGATATGCCGTCTTCACGCTCGGCAACAAAGTGGAATACATCATTAACGATTTTTTTGCCTTCGTTCAGGTAGTTCACGAACGACGCAAGACCCCCTTCAAACTCGAAGATATCTTCCTTATCTGAGCGCTCATCTTTCATATGAACACGCACACCCGAGTTCAAGAAAGATAACTCGCGTAAACGCTTAGCGAGATAATCATAACTAAAAACTGTTTTAGTGAAGGTTTCTTTTGATGGTAGGAAGGTCACCATGGTGCCATTCGTTTCTGATACACCCACTTCTTTTAATGGGTAATCAGGCACACCGTGGGTGTATTCTTGTTCGTATAATTTTCCTGCGCGGCGAATAGTCAGCTTTAACTTTTCAGAGAGGGCGTTCACTACCGAAACACCTACGCCGTGCAAACCACCGGAAACTTTGTAGGAGTTGTCGTCAAACTTACCACCGGCGTGAAGTACCGTTAGGATAACTTCTGCCGCAGAAACACCCTCTTCTTCATGAACTTCTGTCGGAATACCCCGCCCGTTATCAGATACTGAGATAGAGTTATCTGGGTGAATAACGACTTCTACCGTATCACAGTGCCCTGCTAACGCTTCATCGATTGAGTTATCGACCACCTCAAATACCATGTGGTGCAGGCCGGTACCGTCATCGGTATCGCCAATGTACATCCCTGGACGCTTTCGTACTGCATCTAGGCCTTTAAGTACCTTAATACTGGACGAATCGTAACTCTGCTCGCTCATTCGGTGTTTCCTCATTAGGCCCGCTGATGTGAATCTAGCGTACCTGTTATCTGATAAGTTTCTTATAGATTTCTTATATTGTGGCGCTCTTTGCGCTTACCTTCCGCTTACGCGGGTCGTCCTAATTGGCTCGACCGGAGTCTTCTCCCTAAAGCCAAAATACGACGTTTTACTCGTTATCTACTTGTTTCAGGTCTCCATGTTCCACGTGGAACACTTTACTGGAGATAGGCTTCCAAACATCGGTAAGTTTTTCTTTATCGATGCTGGTAATAAAGACCTGACATTTTAATTCTTCTAGCAGTTTGCATAAAGCAAAACGATGCTTTTCATCCAGTTCTGACGCAAGATCATCCACTAGGTAGATAGTTTGACGTCCACTCTCCTGTTGAAACAGCGAACCTTGGGCAATCTTCAGTGCAGCAACCACTGTTTTTTGCTGACCGCGAGACAAGATTTCCGCCGCCGGTTGCTTGTCGCATTTAATTCTTAATTCTGCACGATGCGGCCCAGATTGGGTATAGCCCAACACCATGTCCCTTTCTTGCTGACGCTCTAGTATATCAGCAAGTTGGCTGTCTTTTTCCCAGCCAGGATAATAAGCCAGTGTGACAGATATTGCCGGGTCCAGCTCATTTAATATGCGTATAAACTCGGGTTTAAACCGAGCAAGGTAGGCTTGGCGTTGTGTGTCAATTGCCTCTGCCCCTTCGATAAAACCGCTATTCCACACATCCAGCCACTCGGCCTGTTTCTGTTTAAGTACGGCATTGCGTTGTTTTAGGTGTTTACGGAACGTTTTCCACTGTTCCATAAAACTTTGTTCCACGTGGAACACTCCCCAATCAATAAACGCACGACGCTCTTCAGGCGAACCAGAAAGCAGCTTAAACGTATTAGGCTCGATAATTTGAACAGGTAACCAATGCGCTGCTTCGGCTTGTGAAGTAAGAATTGAGCCGTTTAATTTTAGCAGGTGATCACCACCACGAAGACGCAAGCTTTCCATTTCGCAATCACCGCGATCAGGATCTTCAATGCCCACACGCATTTCGATGCGGTCGTGTTCATGAGACATCACGTGCTTAAGTTGTGAAGTACGGAAAGATTTGCCTGAAGCCATCAGAGCGATAGATTCAAGAATGCTGGTTTTACCGGAGCCATTGTCTCCGTATATAAAATTCACATTGGGGTGAGGATCGAAAACCAGTGGCTGCAAGTTGCGCACGCCACTGATTCGCAAATGCCGGATTGGCATAATCAGGAAAGTCCGATAAGGCTACAAACGCATCGGCATAACAACGTACATGGCGTCAGAATCATGCGACTCTTCTATCAATGCACTGCTATTGGCGTCCGAAAGAGTAAATTTAACCTGTTCCGTCGAAATAACGCCCAACACATCCTGAAGATAAGATACGTTAAAGCCCATCTCTAAAGAATCACCTTGGTATTCAACCGCCGTCGACTCTTCCGCTTCTTCCTGCTCAGGGTTGTTAGCAAACACCTGCAGGTTGTCGGTGGATAGCAGCATACGCACACCACGGTACTTCTCATTCGAGAGAATCGCAGTACGGTTAAACACCTGACGTAATTCCGTGCGATCACCCAACATGACGTTATTGCCGCCTTTTGGAATCACTCGGCTGTAATCTGGGAATTTACCGTCAACCAACTTCGAAGTAAAAGTGAAGGCTTCTGTATGGGCACGCAAGTGATTCGCACTAAGCGCCAAACTCACTGTCGCTTCAGGATCTGTCAGAAGTTTTGCCATTTCTAGCACGCCTTTGCGTGGCAGAATGATTTGCTGAGCTTCTTTAGGGCCAGTCACGGTAGCAACACAGGTTGCCAAGCGATGACCGTCTGTAGCGACCGCTCGCAGGCTTTCTGGTGTAACTTCTATCAACATACCATTTAGGTAGTAACGCACGTCCTGCTGCGCCATAGCGAAGCTGGTGCGGTCGATAATACGGCGAAGGTCGATCTGTGGCAGAGCAAACGTGTGTTCATCAGCAACCGCATCAACATTCGGGAATTCTGTGGCCGGTAGCGTCGATAAAGTAAAGCGTGAGCGGCCAGAGCGTACATTAACGCGGGCTTCGTCTTGCTCAACTTCAATTTGTGCGCCATCTGGCAGTGAGCGACAGATATCCATTAACTTTTTAGCCGGAACCGTAATCGCACCTTCTTGACCAACTTCATCAAGGGTGACACGACCAACAAGTTCAACCTCAAGGTCGGTACCCGTCAATGACAACTGTTGACCTTCAATTTCCAGAAGGACGTTAGACAGTACTGGTAAGGTCTGACGTTTTTCTACAACGCCTGCCACCAGTTGTAATGGGCGCAGAAGGGCTTCCCTGGATATTACGAATTTCATGGTTCTCCACTCAGTTCCGGTGCCTAGCTAACAGGCGTTAGGTTGTCAGTGAACGCAGCAGGTTTTTATAATCTTCCCGCACATCCGAACTGGATTCCTGTAGTTCTTTTATTTTCCGACACGCATGCAACACTGTCGTATGGTCTCGTCCACCAAATAGCTCTCCAATTTCTGGCAAGCTATGGTTGGTGAGTTCTTTACTTAATGCCATCGCAAATTGGCGCGGACGCGCAACAGAACGCGTACGACGCTTAGATAATAAATCAGACATCTTAATTTTGTAATACTCTGCCACGGTTCGCTGAATATTTTCGACACTTACTTGTTTATCTTGCAGTGCCAATAGGTCTTTCAGCGACTCTTTAATGAAAGGCAGAGTAATTTCGCTACCCGTGAACTGAGCATTTGCTGCAACACGCTTTAACGCGCCTTCAAGTTCACGAACATTGGATCGAATTTTTTGGGCAATAAAGAAGGCGGCGTCATCAGGTAAGTTCATCCCTGTTTGCTCAGCTTTCTTCATTAAGATAGCCACACGAGTTTCCAGTTCGGGAGGCTCAACTGCAACGGTTAAACCCCAGCCGAAACGAGACTTCAATCTTTCTTCTAAGCCATTGATTTCCTTAGGATAACGGTCGCAAGTTAAGATCATTTGCTGGCCGCCTTCAAGCAAGGCATTAAAAGTATGAAAGAACTCTTCTTGAGAACGTTCCTTACCCGCAAAAAACTGAATGTCATCAATTAACAGTGCATCAAGACTGCGGTAAAAACGTTTAAATTCATTAATGGCACCCAATTGCAAAGCCTTAACCATATCTTGCACAAAGCGCTCAGAATGAACATAAAGCACTTTGGCATTTGGGTTTTTACTTTGTAAATGATTACCCACTGAGTGCATTAAGTGAGTTTTACCCAAGCCAACACCACCGTATATAAAGAGTGGGTTGTAACCACCTCCTGGGTTCTCAGCAACTTGCTGAGCCGCAGCATGGGCCAGCTGGTTCGACTTACCTTCAACAAAGCTACCAAACGTAAATGTCGGATTAAGGAAGCTTTGGTGCTGCAAGCCCCCTTCTACTTGAACATTACGTTTCGGTTTACCGGCTGGGGCAGTTGTTGAAGACGGCGATCCGCTACTAGGCACGTTGCCAGTATTACTATTAATAGGAGCAGCTTGACTAGACCCCGCATGTGCAGGCGCAAATGCAGCATCTGAACCCATACTCTCTAATGGTGGCGAAGCCACTTCAGGAGAGGACATTTCAGCTCGCGGAGCCGCAAAATTAATGCTCTCTGTATTCGCAGCTCTTGGTTCTGGACGAGGTGGCGCTACATTCGCTGAAAACATTGGACGACTTTCGCCAGCAACAACATCTACATGCGTAAGACGGCCATCATTTAAGTCAGAAATAATCTCTTGAATACGCTGAAGGTATTTATCTTTCACCCAATCTTTAACAAACCGGTTAGGCGCACTAAGAATAATCTGCCCGTTTTCAGTACTTGCGATCAGTGGACGAATCCATGTGTTGTATTGCTGCGTTGGTAATTCGTGTTGCAAATACCCTAAGCAGTCATCCCACAAACCTGTCACAAGCACCTCTGTCATATTGGATTGGGCGAATTAGTATAAAGAAGGCTGACATTTTAACTGAGGCAAGGGGGGTTATCCACAGAAATCAGCGTTTAAACCGTATTATTTAAACCACCCTCCTGTGGATAAGTCTCTTAACACCTTGTTCTTTCAGGCATGGATAAAAATGTGAATAAAATGATGATGACCGGGTTCTGTGCATAACTGGTCATTTCATGCACCGTTTCTCAGCAAGAAATCCTCTGCTTAGCAAGAGCTTTCAAGCCTAGTTATAAATATTCTAACTAATTGATTTATATAGATAAAAATGGGTTATCAACAGAACTTCCGGTCACTAATAGTAATAACTTCAATTTTCCTTACTTACTTCTTCACATCATTCATATTCATAAAAACATTAATCAAAAAGATAAAAATTGAGATTGTTGAAAATTCAAAAGTTTGTGAGGAATTTGAATTTACAAAAGTATTTGAGGATCTCAGTAAATAGATTGGATTAAGCATTGCCATCCGGTTTGCTTTTGAATACACTTCACGGCCTTAAATTTTGACCCTATTCACTAACTGGGTGATGTTATGAAACGTACATTCCAACCAAGCGTTCTGAAACGCAAACGTAATCACGGTTTCCGTGCTCGTATGGCAACTAAAAGCGGCCGTCAGATCTTGGCACGTCGTCGTGCAAAAGGCCGTCATAGCCTAACTGCTTAATTGCTGTTCTTCTCGCAGAGTATTTAAATGCTGGATCTAGCTTTCCGTAGAGATTTACGGCTGCTGAAACCAGCAGAATTTAAACGTGTTTTTGATAATACGGCTCTGCGTGGAAGTACGCCTCACCTTTTGGTGTTGGCGTCTCCGAATCAGTTAGAGAAACCGCGTGTTGGTTTTGTTCTAGCAAAGAAACAGCTGAAAAGAGCGGTTGATCGTAATCGGGTTAAACGCCTGATTCGCGAATCATTTCGTCAGCATCAACATGATCTTGTTAGTAATGATTTTGTCATTCTTGCTCGGTCAGGCATTGTTGAGCTGGACAATCAGCAGATTCGTGAGATGATCGACGGCCTCTGGTTCAGACTGAAGAAACCTCATGGTAAACACCAAGGCAGAAACCGCAAAAAGCGGAGCTAATATAGGCGTAAAAACCCTATTGGCACTTATTTCTGTTTATCGTTACGCCATAAGTCCTTTTCTCCCTAGTCGCTGTCGATATTTCCCCACTTGTTCCTCATACGCTGATGAATCAATTCGTCGTTACGGTGTAATTCGTGGCGGAATTCTTGCGATTCGTCGAATCGGAAGATGTCACCCTTGGGGTGGCCATGGGGTCGATCTTGTCCCCGATCTTGATTCACAAAACCATTCCACCCATTGTTGTCAACGGAAACCCTAATCATGGATATCCGCCGTTTAGTTATATATGTAGGTTTAGCAATTACGTCTTACATGCTGATTATCAACTGGAGCAACGATTACAGCTCTATAGATTCTCAACCTGTTAGTGAACAAGCTGCTACTCAATATGAAGATGCACCGATGACCGGTGAATCCAATATTGCAGTTGATGGCGATACACCAGACGTTTCTGAACAACCGACTTTGTCTTCAATTGATGAGCCTGCGATTTCTGCCGCGCCATCTGGCAAATTAATTTACGTAGAAACCGATGTTTTGAAAGTGGCTATCGACCCTAAGGGTGGCCAAGTTTCAGAAGTTCGTTTGCCTAAGTATCCAAAATCTAACGACCAAAAAGACGTTCCATTCACCTTACTTGATAACAGCAATGCTCGTACTTATGTTGCACAAAGCGGGTTGATTGGTCGTGATGGCGTTGATAAAGATAGCGGTGCTCTGTATAGCTCAGTAAGTACTAACTACGTCTTAGAAGAAGGCGAAGACGTACTTAAAGTTGTGCTAAGCACACAAACTGATAAAGCACAGGTAGAAAAAATCTTTACCTTCAAGCGCGGCGAATACCTGATGGATGTGCGTTACAAAGTACGCAACATCTCGCAAGAGCCGTGGCAGGGTGTGTTTTACGCTCAGCTAAAACGTGATAATTCCGATGATCCTTCAAAAACTTCAAGCATGGGCATGGCCGCGTATTTAGGTGCTGCCTTAACCACGAAAGAAGAACGTTACATGAAGGTATCGTTCGATGATCTTGAAGACGAGCGCTTTAAAACTGTTGAAGAAGGTGGATGGGCAGCCATTTTGCAGCACTACTTTGTGTCTGCTTGGATTCCTGCTCAGGACCAACAGCACACTTATAATGGCCGTTACGTAAAAGGAAACTATGTTTTTGGTTTCTACGATAATGCCGTCAGTGTTGCTCCGGGTGAAACCGCAACAATGGGTGCGCAGTTATATACTGGCCCCAAAATTCAAGATCGTTTAGAAGACATTGCTCCTAACCTAAATTTGGTGGTTGATTACGGCATTCTCTGGTGGGTGGCTCAGCCACTGTTCGCGGTATTGAGCTTTATTCAGTCGGGCGAAATTAACTTCTTCGGTATGGATGTTGATCTTGGCGGCGGTGTGGGCAACTGGGGTATTGCGATTATCTTGTTAACCGTATTGATTAAACTGGCCTTCTTTAAGCTGTCTGCGATGTCGTATCGCTCTATGGCGAATATGCGCAAAGTTGCACCAAAGATGGCTGAGATCAAAGAGCGTTTCGGTGACAACCGTGAAAAGCTTGGTCAAGAAATGATGAAGCTGTACAAAGAAGAGAAGATCAATCCATTGAGTGGTTGTTTGCCGATCTTAGTACAGATGCCTGTATTCATTGCTTTGTATTGGGTATTGATGGAATCGGTAGAGCTTCGTCAGGCGCCGTTCTACTTGTGGATTGAAGACATGTCGATTAAAGACCCGTTCTTCATTCTGCCGTTGTTGATGGGTGCATCTATGTTCCTACAGATGAAACTCAACCCAACACCGCCTGATCCAATGCAGGCGCGTGTAATGCAGATGATGCCAGTCGTATTTACCGTGTTCTTCTTATGGTTCCCGGCGGGTCTGGTACTGTACTGGGTAGTAAACAACATTCTGTCTATCTCGCAGCAGTATGTGATTACTAAACAGATCGAAAAAAGTACTAAATAAGCCCTGCTTACTTAGTAAGTAAACATAGAAAAGGCGCTTCGGCGCCTTTTTTGTGGCCGCTAATTAGAACAAGCGTTGGGACGAATAGCAGGTATAGGTACAATGGCCGCAATCCAAATAAGGTACAGATTATGAGCAGCGCGATTCACCAAGACACCATTACCGCCATTGCTACCGCTCCTGGGCGTGGTGGTGTGGGCATTATTCGTGTGTCTGGCAGCAAAGCTCAAGCAATCGCACACGCTGTGCTTGGGTTTGTACCAAAACCGCGCTACGCACACTACGGGCCGTTCAAAAGCAAAGATGGCGTGGTATTGGATGAAGGTCTTGCACTATTCTTTCCCAACCCTCATTCATTTACCGGTGAAGACGTACTAGAGCTTCAAGGGCATGGTGGGCCGGTCGTGCTGGATATCTTATTACGTGAAGTCATTGGCTTAGGTTGTCGCTTAGCGCGCCCGGGTGAATTCTCCGAGCGCGCCTTTCTAAACGACAAAATGGACTTGGCCCAGGCCGAAGCTATTGCCGACTTGATTGATTCAGCATCCGAGCAAGCAGCACGCTGCGCATTGCGCTCAATGCAGGGTGAATTCTCAAAGCGAGTACACGAACTACTCGACCAGCTGGTTCATTTGCGCATCTACACCGAAGCGGCCATCGACTTCCCGGAAGAAGAAATCGACTTCCTCAGTGATGGTAAAGTTGATGCCATGCTAACCGACGTTGAGCAAGCATTGGCCTCTGTACTGAAGGAAGCGAGCCAAGGGGCAATTTTGCGCGAAGGCATGAACGTCGTTATTGCTGGGCGTCCTAACGCGGGTAAGTCCTCACTTCTTAATGCATTAGCGGGCCAAGAACGCGCCATCGTGACGGACATTGCAGGCACCACACGCGACGTGTTGAAAGAACATATTCACATTGATGGCATGCCACTGCATATTATTGATACGGCTGGTCTGCGTGATGCACCTGACGAAGTTGAAAAAATTGGTATTCAGCGGGCCTGGGACGAAATCAGCAAAGCGGATCGTGTACTCCTCATGGTGGATTCAACCACAGATGAAACTGACCCAGAAAAACTTCTTCACGCACTCTATGATGAGCGTGGGCTGAGTGAAGTAACCGATGACCTACTGGCCAGCGGTCGAGTGACAGTGATTCGTAACAAAGCGGATTTATCCACAGAAACCATTGGAATCAATACCGATGGCGACTACCCCACCATCAGCTTATCGGCGAAACACAATGTTGGCGTCGATGCCTTACGCGAACACCTTAAAGACGTGATGGGCTACAACGCCGCCAGCGAAGGCGGATTTTTAGCACGCCGCCGTCATATTGATGCCCTCAACCGCGCACAAGATGCATTAGTGTTTGGTCGCCAGCAGCTCGAAGGCATGGGCGCAGGCGAATTGCTCGCCGAAGATCTACGTATGGCGCAAAACGCACTTAATGAAATTACCGGTGCGTTTACCGCCGATGATTTGTTGGGTGAGATTTTTGGGTCGTTTTGTATTGGGAAGTGATTAAATATCTACTTCCCTGACTTCTTCGTAGAGATAATGGGAGTCTCTATAAATATTATTAATTCGCCATTGTGAACGACGCTTGTTGTTTTTGGGATTATCGGGATCGTATTTTGGAGCAGGATCAAGAAAAATAATTCCACTCGCTATTGACCGGATCATTCGCTCAAGGCTAGTTTTTTTGCACCAAAGAACTTCGGTTCCAAAAATAACGCGCCTTGTAAATCCAGCATTGCACTCTTCTTTAATATCGTTATCGATAACTTTCGCTGGTACATACACAGATTCGTTATGTTTAACGCCCCAATTATTAAGAAGTCGCTCCACAGACCAGCTAGCTGCTATATTGTTTTCTTCGTCAGAAAGTACGACATTTAGATTGTCTATTTGGTGAGATAGGGGTCTATCAGGATCATAATCTGTAACTTCGTTAGATTTCGATCCTTTGGGAGTACAAAGTACTCGTAAAGAAAGTCCTGACTTCTCGCTTATGGAACCTGCCCTGTGAAGACCTGTCAGGCGATAGACCGCCTCTTTTTCATAGCCATATTTTTTCATGAAATCAGCAAAGCTTTCGGAGTAAAGCCCACCATCTGGCTCTGGTGTAAAGAGTGTAAGTTTCTTATTCGTAAAGCACTTGAGCTCAATGCCAAAAATATCGCCATCTTTTGATGCATTAGTTTTGATACCAAGTTCATGTTCAAGTGTGTAACCGTGTACTTGTGTGCCAGTGAAAGGAAGAGTATTTCCTTCCGTATCTAACCGGCAGCCTTTTACATTTCTACCCCCGATATTTTTCTTCAGAAGAGCCAGTAACTTCTGAGATCCAGAACTCTGTTCAACATTCAATAATCGACATATTTTTGAATTTGAAAAGAAAGGAATAGCAAGAAACTCAGTTTTGAATTGGCTTGGCGGGTCTACGATCATGACAGCGATAGCCTTACCTTCAGCAGTAGCTCCAATGGCCAGATAACGATCAACATCCGGATTTTCTTTTACATAATCAATAGACATGGTTTTTGGCATCAATCCTGTGTCCGCTTTGAAACCAGAGAGTCTTACTTCGGGGTATTGGGCGTAAAGTACACCTTTACAGGTTGCCACACGGTGAAGGCTGTTATCTGTACCTAACCATTGAAAATCATTAAATACAGCAGAGAGAATTTTCTTTCCTTTGACACTACCACCATGTTTATTACTCTGGCTGGCTTCACGAGTAGAGAAAGTCATATCGAAGACGGCATTTAAAAGGCTTGCATCATGATGAAAATAGATCTGCTGTTTGTCGTTGTTGTTCCTACCCAGTTTTTTGATTAGAGCTTTATCACAGCCCTGTGACTTCAAGATATTTTGAAGGTCACTGATCGTTTTTAAATCAACGTGATCGAGTACGTTGTACATCTTAAATATCCTTATTCAGAAAATATTACTCAGAATTCCTGATTCAGCAAATGGGATAAAAAACCATTTTCGGGGCTTTCAGGCTCACCAACCAGCATGGCTCTGTCTAGGCCATTATTCATCGCTTCACAACTAGTTTCTGGGAGGAGGACACATGCATGACAGGCCGCTTTGTTGGCTAGCTGAGAACCTCTTCCTCCCAAATCTTCTGAGCAAACAGGATCAGCAGAGCACCAAGAGGCTTTGTCTATAGCTCTTCGTATCAGAGGTTCCAACAGCTCAGCCTGCCCTTGGCGAACCAGTCCACCGAGGCTGCCATCAGCATCACCAGAGGCTGTATAAATAAGTATTGCTGCCATAGGAGCTTTGTTGTCACTGGACACATACAGCCTCTCTTTTAGAGCAGCGGAAGAATACCCACATTCGAACACTAGTTGCTTCATCAATACGTGAGATAGAGTATGAACTAACAGGTAACGAGCAGCCCATCGCCAGTTTCTGTCTGTGAGTTGAGCTGGAACGTTTAAAAGATATTGTTCAGCCATATTGGCGACAAAATCTTTATTCAAACGCGTTTGCAGCCAAAGGGATTGATTATCAAGCCACTGATTAATAGCCTCCTCTTTCAACTCCAGATAAATACCTTCACCGTAGTTTTTAATAGCGGGTAACCACATCCCCTCATCCATAGGAGCTTTTTTGAAAAGCTGATCCCTAGCAGTAGTCGGCATTCCATCAAGCGGTCTTTTTGAACGAATAAGCCGGTCAAAGCCATAGAAAACTCGTGTTTCTCTTAGACGCTCAATTCGATGAATCTTGAAGAACCAACTTGCTAGGCTTTTTGGTAACTTACTTTTTACAATTCTTAGCTCGTCTGGGTTGATGGTATGTGCAGTATTCAGAACTGTATATTCAGCACGTCTGTAGGCTAACTCGACCGTGTCTTCTGCTGCTGGAGCTTTTTGTTTTAGTTGAGTTTGACCCTTGGATAGATTTTTTAAAGCATCAATTAGTTGATCATCACTGAATGCGTTTATCAGCCCATCAAGGTTGAACCGTATAGAATTAAGAGCCTCACTTTTCTCACCTAATTCCAGATTAATTTTTGCACGATTAAGCGAAGTCTCATTTTCCTGAAATATTAAAGATAGTTCCATTGATCGACTTTCTTCGCCAACAAACGGGAGATATATGGACGATATCGTCTTAGCCATATAAATATTGGATTGATTTATAAGAGCACCAACCGGGTTAGAGTCACAGGATGACGAAATATTTCCCAACCAAGGAGTTTCTCCGGAGCATATCAGGCCTGATTGTTCATTAAGACCTGACGATGCGACGGACGTATTATCTTCAGCTAACTTATAATACATGGCTCCCGAAAGGTCTTTGCCTTTGTGACAGCGCCTGCACCGAACCTTTACTGATCTTAGATCAGGACCGCCAGCATCATGCAGGAATAGCTGATCGTTGCCCTGACAGGTACATCCACTCCATGACTTCCATGGGAAGTCCGAAATATGGCCTTTCTCACATACGGCAATAAACCGTACCGGCTGCCATTGTTCACCTTTGTTTACTTTTGGTTTTAAGCTTCCACGCACTGAATCAAGATTAAATTGGGTTAATTTCCCCGATATTTTATCGACGTACCATCGCGGAAAACGGTGCATGCCGACGAGTAGTTGGCTTATTTCAGGATCGTCATTATCACGAATATATTGAGGAGGTTGGTAGAAAAACCCGACTTTAAGTAGTTCAGATAAGCGGGATTCACTGATCAGATATTTTGAGCGTACTGAATCAGAAATCTCGTTTTCCCCAGTTTTCTTCAGCCAGAAATCTAGGCCACAGATGATGTTTGATTGACCATATTGGTCGTTGTACAAACTACCTGGACCAAAGGGAGCTATTAGCTGACCTATTCTTATATTGTTTGCCATTTCAAAATCCCTCTTCGTCCATATATTGAGAACTTATCTTGAGTTGGGCGGTACCATCAACATTACGCATACTGCTCAAAACCACAGTTCCTGTTCTTTGCTGTGCTTGTGTTGCATGGCTGCCGGGCCAAAGCATTAGATAACTACCATCCCGTTTTTGAGGGTATTCTTGCCACATGAGAGGGTTTTTCTTGCCTCTCTGAATCAGTTTTTTGCAAGTTTCTTCAATGACATTAACGACACGGCATGCTTCGTTTTCGTGGTCATTGAAAAGTCCTTCACATCGCACTATCAGGAAATCCCGCGCCTCCTCGATAGCAGAGGTGTAATTATTAAAGGATCCATCTTTTGGAGACTCAGATTCATAGTGCTGCCGTGACCATAGCAACATGACGCCAGCAGCAGCACGTTTGACAGTTTCAATAGAGAAAGGCGTGGCAGAAGTGGGCTCTACTTGCTCATATAAACGTTGGTGATAGCTTTGGAATTGTTCAAAGTGAGACAGGTCTCTGCTTTTGTTAGGGTTGTACATCATCATGATCAGCCCCGGGCGCTCCCACCACCTTCGTCCGACACGGCCTGATACCTGAATATATTGTGCAGTGGACTTAGGTTGACCAACCACAGCCATTAATGACAGGCGATCAATATCAACCCCGACTTCAATAATGTTTGAAGCCAGGCAGGCGTCTATAGGTTTGTAACTCTCCCTCCAATGCAAAGCTAGTTGATCCATCAAATGAACCAACTCGGCTTGGCTACGCCTACTTGTAAGTTCCTCAACTTTATTTAGATATCGCGTCTGTTCTTTCTCGATCCCATAGCGATGAGCAAAGTCTTTCATTCTTGCCGAAATATCTGAGCTGAAAAGTGTTCTCGCACCGCCTAGCTCTCTCAAACTGTTGTAGAATGCTAATAGTGTCCACCACGGATCTTTATTTTCACCGGGGAACAAGCTGGATCTAAACATCGCTGCAGAAAATGCTCGTACCTGTGTAGTCAGGAAGGATTTATAGCCGGTTGCATTAATACCAAGATACAGACGCCCCTGTTTCAATGTCCCATCATTATCGCGGGCGTATCGTCCAAAGAAGGAGTCACTAATATCAAGGCCGGGGTTTGGAAATAGCTGTAATTCGTCTTTATTACGAGAATAAACAGCTCTGGTTTGTTCAATCGCACCTCGAATAGTTGCGGTTGATGCAATTACTTTCGGCTTAATAGAGTGGCCCTTGATATCTCGGGTGCAGAGCTTTTCGATAATGGTTTCATAAAGGCCATAGATGGAGCCGAGTGGACCAGAAATCAGGTGAAATTCGTCCTGAATGATCAGGCCTGGAGGTTCAGCAACACGTTGAATTTCACCATCTCCTTTTGATCCATGCCCCATTCCGAGCAGAGCACCAGCTTCCGGTTTGAAAGCCAACATAGCGAATTTATCAGCGGTACTAATAAACATACTTGGAGGGTTCTGATACAAGGCTTCATCAATAACTTCGACTGGTAAGCCTGAATCGTGCTCGCCGCCAAAATGGCAACTTGGATCAGAGCATGTAAGTGTAGGACACCCCTTTGATGACTGGTAGTCACGAATACCTGCCATCAGGTACTTGTTGGATTTACCCTCTGATACTCGACCTATTTCACTTCGGCACCAAGGGCATTCAGTCAAGACTAGTGGATTACCTGCGACTTTGCCCTCCCCAAACTGTTTAATGGCACTTACCGCATCTTTCCATTTGTTTGGTGAGGCATCTCGACCGACCCACAGGCCAAGTGAAAAACGTTTCTCCCCCAGTTTTGCTTTACTACTGGTTCGAAGAAACTCCATGGCACAAATCAAGCTGGCAGCACGCTGAAATTGCTGTGTGGTCAGCATCCGCAGTGTGTAACGCATAAAGACGTTGGTACCATCTTTTCTTAAACCATTATCGCTGGGTTCCAAACGCTGAAGGAACATGTAAAACGCTGCCACGCTCAAATATGCCTCTGTTTTACCTCCTCCTGTTGGGAACCAGATCAGATCAACAATATCCCTGTCATCAGAGAAATCATCGGCAAAGCTATCAAGACTCATTAACAAAAATGCCGCCTGAAATGCTCGCCAGTATTTATGGGATGGTCGTTCTATGTTGTTCCATGCTTGCCATGGGTTTGAAGAATAAGCCGCATGAGGTGCTACAGGTTCGGCCCATTTTTTTACTTTAATTAACGGACGATGGGTAAGGTCTTTTGTTGCCACTTGCTGTAACCACATAGCTTGGTTGGCCAACCTGAAAGCTTCAAGAATGTCTGGCTTTTCAGAGAGGCATTTCATCCCTTTTTCCATGCGAGACAAACACCGATAACAGCCATCAAGATGTTTCTCTGCAGTTTCCTTTTGAGCGGTAGCTAGGCTTTTAGATTCGTTGCGCTTATCAGAAATCCATTGTTTATACGCTGATACTAAACTTTCTAGTGATGCCCAACCAGAATCGCTTGCATTTGTGTTTTGAATTTCTGCTAGGTCTCGCATCGAAAGCTTTAGTTCTTTGCCATTAATCTCGATATCCGGAGTCATGCTGGGCAGCTCAACAGCAGGCATGCAATCCGCGACGATCTTAGTAGGAGTCTCACCCTCCTCAGCAGTCCATGTTGCCGCGCAGCTATGTCCAATCGCCCAGTTGGCGGACTTTCTGTAGAGTAGGCTTAGAGTTTGTTCGTCATCATCTAGGTCTTTTAACTCCCCACGGCCTTCGGGATATTCTGCGAAAGCAGCGCCGTTTTGTACTTCAACTTCAAAACATGTTTGATAAAGCGTTTGCTCAATAATGCTTCGATTAGTTTGATTGTATGCATCCTGCTTATTACGCAGAACGACTGTAATGATTCGTCTATCGAAAGAAGAGCGAGAATAAAGATCAATTTGTAACTGAATGCCATTTATGAGAACTACATTCTCTTTGGTCAGTCTCTCTTTAAGCACCTTATCAATAGGAAAAGTAAAAACTTTTTCAGAGACCATAGCAGGCTTGCGCCGCCAGCCATCGCGAAGAGCATTTGTACCATCAGAGCCTGTTTGAACTGTTTTGCAAGATTCATAAATCCCGTTTACCGAAAACGGCTCTGATTCGGGCGTCTGCCAGAAAAAACGTTTTACTAATGGCAATCTAATAACCAAATCACCATGAGTATTTTCATCAATGCAAAAACTGATTCCAATAGTCGATGGCTTGTAGGCATCATCACCATTAACTGAAAAGTCGTCATCATCTGCTCCATATATCGGAGCTGCCTCATCTTTTGAGTAGCCAGAGCTGTCTTTTTCATTGTCAAGAAATAGTGAAATGGGAGCTTCGTCATTTGGTGCCTCGTCGTCTGACGGGGCTTCAGAAATAAGCTCCTTATCATCCGGAGTATTTCTGCAATTACCGGGGTAGAGTAAGCCAATGCCATAGCGCTGGTCCGGGGTTTCACGACGAATAACTTCCTGTAATCTTTCCACTCCATCCGGATGCCAGAAAACCGAGCCTTTCAACTCTTTATCCGGTGGAAGTAAACATGCGTTCGCAGAATCAAATGCTACCAAATGTCCCGGAAAAGCGTCGCTAACAGGTCGTGCTGGCCCCATCATTTCAGACCTGAGAAACTCGATTTCTTCAGAGCGTTCCTTATTCATTAACTAGTCCTGTTGGTTAATCCACTTCAATAGGTCGGGTTTACTGCGTTCACTGCAAAGCACTAAAACCTGTTCTGTCGCTCTAGTAATGGCGGTGTAGAAGCGGTTACGGTTTGCATGAATTGAATCCAATTCAACATCTGTGAGGACAATAACTTTATTTTCTAGGCCTTTGAACGCATGTGCCGTTGAGTATTCGATGTAGTTTGTGCGTTTATTTTCAGAAGCGGATTGAAGCTTCAGATTGCTTTTATCTGACATCTGTTCAAAACAGGATTTCGAAATAGATCCATAGCTAAGAAATGTAATGTCCTGAGATCTAAAGCCTTCTTTTAGAATGTGGCTAACAAATTTTTCAATTCTACCGATTTCATCATTAATATCGGAATAAATGGCAAGTTCAAAACTTTTCAACCCTCCGCCTGATCGCATATAGCCACTATAAGTCTGCTTGTTGGCATCTGATAGAGTGATAGCTAGGTTCCCTATGGCTGTATAGTTGCGGCAGTTTTCATCGAGTTTCCAGCATGTGGAATATCGACGAAGTTGGTTCAGTTTGGTATCGATTACTTCTCGATCATAAGTCAGCACTTGATTGCGGAAGTCGCCCATCAAAAGGTACTCGCCATTTTCAAAACCACCTTTGAGCAATAACTCTATAGTTTCTAGAAGATCCGGTCTCCCCAAAAAATCTTGCGCCTCGTCGATGACCAGACAATCAAACATAGCTTCGTGCTGGGGGCTAGGTCTTGTTAAATCATCTTGGATTTTCAGCAGAATATCTGCCCAAAAAGTGGTGCAGGGGTCTTTGGGAACCTTAATATCGAACATATTGACCAGTATGGAATTCACAGGCCCTGCGATTAAGAGTGGATTTTTAGTTAATGCCAGCTGAGCTTGTGCCCATTGTCCAACTAATCGGTTAAATGTTAGGAAACCAGTTCGTTTGCCCTGCCTAGCTTTGCGCCGGGCGATCTCAAGACCGATAAGAGTTTTACCTGTACCAGCTCCTCCGTCCATCAGAATGCGTGAATTCCAATCTGTGAGCTTTAGTACAGGTGCTTGTTGTATTCTAAGTTTACTTTCAAGTTCTTTGCCACGTTCACGTATTTCTTCAGCGTTTTCAGGGCAGCGTTTACGAACAGGATAACAAAACTCAATAAACTGCCTGATCTGCATTTCTGAAAGTGATTTTTTTAGTGGTTTAATCTGCGGGTCAGAATTGATCAGCTTCTCTGCCATGCCTCTCAATGTCGAGCAAAATTCATCTGGTAAATTCAGACTCCTGAAGCGCCGTTTGTCCATGATTTCAAATGGCTGGATAGACAGGTTTCTGGGGACAGAAAAATTGGCATTAGGGAATATGCAGCAATGAATAACTGGAACATCTTTCCATAATGCAAGCTCAGATGAAAGGCGACGCTGAAGCGCATAACGCGCATCCATCGCCTGCTGAAAAGGTGACTTTTTAACACTTTCAGGATACCAATTCTGGCCGTCAAACCCGATTTCTTTGTGCGATTTTACTTCAACACAGAGCAGGCCGATATCAGGGATGATGATTAGGAAATCGATTTCTGTTCGCTTCATTCTGTTAAATGGTGCGAGATCAAGTGAGTGAATAACAGTCCAGCCCACGTTTGCCTGATGTAATTTCCGGTATAGCGTCACCTCTCCCGGCGGGCTGCTTACTTCGTCGATGAAGCCGGGAATCATTAGCATCTCAATCGACCTGATCAGCTGTGAATTGCTCAGCATGTGAGATATCCATTACTTTGGACAGGATTTCTTCTGGCACAGAATATCTACCTTTTACCGATAAAATTTTACGGAGTACAACTTTGCCGATGAGGCCCGTGTTCGCCGGCAGTGTATAAGGGATTGATTCTTCTATACTGGAAAACACTTCGCTATAAGCCTGAAGTGCTTTTGAAAGTTCAACTCGCAATTGCTCGTTAACAATTTGATTACTCAGCTGCCCATCTTCTATCATTTGACTTCGGTAGTTCCGTACTTCCGACCAAGCTTGCTCCCAAATTGGATTATCGTAGCCAGATAACGGTACGCCCACCCATATTTCAGATGGCAGGACTTGCTCGATTAAGGCCTGAAAATCATTAACTTTAAGGGGTGTATTCACCCGATACCTTGAAAATTCGCTCCAAGTTTTAGCTGCCTTGTGTAGATCTTTGAGGGCAATACCAGCTAAACGCATGTCAGAGACACATTTAGACGGTTGTTTCCTGTAACATTCTTTAAGAGCGTTTTTCCAGACCTGAGTTAAAGGAAAGTCATTTGGATCAATCTCTGTTTTCCCAAGATCGACCTCGACTTCGGAGTCAATCCAGTAATCTCCAATAAGCAGCTCTCTTGCATTCAAAAAACAAACATTCTTCGTTCCTTGATGTATTTTCCAAACCAGTTGACTATGCCCTCTTCTGAAGAAAACTGCTTGGTTACCCGGCAACGTGAAGCAAAGTGAGTTGACAGTTTCATTTTTGACCGTCGCATCACCCAACCTCCAAGACAGTAGTTGTTGATCTAGATCGGTGGTATCGATATAAACAGGGTCAGTGACGCAAGAGCCATCGTTGAGGCTATAAGTTCGGGAAGGAATCAGATTAAGATAGTCAACATCATGAGCAACGGGATCGCGAGCTATATCACTCTCGTCCATGGCTCGGTCCCAACAGTAGCGTATGAGTTTTCGATATCTTGGGGCGGTTAGTATCGCAGGAGTCACACTCTGCATCCCTTCAATCCTAAATGAACCTATCCGAAAAAGAATTTCAAAATTTTCAGTCGCACGATAGCTTTCAATACCGGTAATAAAGTGGTGATCTTCCAGAGTAACCCGATCACTGAGAATCTTTTGGAATAAGCTTTTATCTGAAGTGCGGCAGGCAATTCGAAGGTGTTCTATACCAAATTTATCTATAGATTCAAAAAATTTTTTTCTGAAATTCTGAATCAAGATTGAAGAACCTGATACCCATTCATTTAGTAAAAGATCTGCTTGATCAACTAGTTTTACAATCTCGTAACCATATTGGCGTTTTAGTCTTTCACGTTCCTTTAAATTAATTTTTTCAAAAAAATCCAAGGATCCCTGCCAAGGTAGATAACGAAGTTTTGCTATTTCGATTCGCAGTTGAATAGAAATTTTATTGTATTCCAGATCTTCATCAGGATCGAATAAAGCGTTTGATAGTTTTTTTAGACTAAAACATAGGGAAGAAAAAAGTTCGGAATGGCACAGCCATAACTCTTGTTCTGGAAAATATTCATTAGCCTGCTTGCTACTCAACGTACCTTCTCCATAGCGCGGATCTGAATGTACTGTGAAGCGTATTCAATAGGAGTAGGAATATCCTTATAGAAACGTTCTTTTTCCTCTAGAACCCCGATAAACTCTTTAAGTGTATCTTGTGCTCCACATCTATTAATTACACCAATAATCATGCCTTCTTGGAAGATTTCCCATGCATTTAAAATAGCTCTTGCGCCATCAGCAATTACAATAGAAGGAATTTTGTGAAATAGGTAATTTTTAATTTCCCTTTCACCTAAAAATAATATTCGCCGTGTGGAGTATTCGTCAGTGATATCCAGTTTTAGTAAATCACTGACAGATATTTTTCCTCCATCAATACTAAGGCCGAGGTTACGTAAATTAATTAAATATTTTGATTGAGTGGAAGCTGAGGGTGCTATCAACACATGCTCAAGGTAAGATGAGTTTATATTTTTTTCATGCATTGCATCCGTGCAACTGGGGAGTCGCTGAAGAAAGTAAGCAATTCTTTCGTTGATAGCATCATTGGATAAGGCTTGCGGTATTGGAAGGCCATTGATCTGCCAGTCACATGCATAGCTCTCTTGAATCCAAGACGTTACTGGCTCGCGACTAGCTTTACCCCGTCCAGATTTGATCCCGGTTAAACGCAAACCTAAAGAGTTCTTATCGGTAGAAGAAAAACAATAGAAAACTTTCTCATCATTTAATCTTTTCACATGCCATGGTATCTCGTTCTTTTTGATTGTTTCCTTATTGAAGTTCTCCCGGCATATATTTAGGAAATCAAAATAATTTTCACACAGGTTAGCTTTAGGGTCTTCAAAGGCAGCCCTCATTACTCCTATAGCTATAAAAGGTGCGATAACCGATTCATCAGGGGCTGAAATTAGAAGAATTTGATGTTTTTCGCATTTACTATTTTTAGCGAGTAGGTACCCTAACCGGATAGATTGCTCTATCCAATTTGGTAACTCACCAATAATATTATCATCCTTGAAGTATTCCATGATTTCCTCTAACCTGCCACAACCTCTGAACATAGGAGGTCGGAGTAAACTATATTACCTACATTACACTTTTAACTGTTTGGTTAATAGTTTCGCAACAGCTCTAAAAACTTGCACAACAACAGAGTTTCCAAACTGTTTGTAAGCTTGGGTGTCTGATACTGGTATCACAAAGTCATATCTATCAGGTCGACTAAAGCCCATCAGCCTTGCACATTCTTGAGGAGTTAAACGTCTTGGGCGGTATATGAGATTCGAGCTGTCATCAAATCCCTTTTTATAATCCCAGCCTCGGTCTATCAAAATTTCTGAGCCATCTTTGTAGTACCTAGCCGATAATGTGCGAGCTGTATCGTTAGGTCCAACCATACCGAAACCGAAACCGTTCCCCTTCGCTTTGTGCTTAATAGCGTAGTTGTGCAGGTATTCCCAGAGTTTCGGTGTGAGTATGTACTTCGGATCTACCTCTTTTTCAAAGATATCGCCTAATGTGACTTTCTTTTTTGGAAGATACCGACGAATGTTTTTCAGCGTGAATCCTTCGTGAATATTCAAGTCTTTACGGAAGCCTACCAAAATAATACGTTCGCGGTGCTGCGGGACCCAGTTTTTAGCATCAATCACTTTAGGATCTTTTGGCCCGACATGCTCTGAATCGGAAACCCAGTAGCCCAATTCATCGAGAGTCTTCATGATGATTTTGAACGTTTTACCTTTGTCGTGGCTTTTTAGGTTCTTCACATTTTCTAGAACAAAAGCTTTTGGTTGTTTCGCTTTAATAATTCGAGCTACATCGAAGAAAAGTGTCCCCTGAGTATCACATTCAAAGCCATGTGCACGACCCATAGAATTCTTTTTTGAAACGCCAGCTATTGAGAAAGGCTGACATGGGAATCCGGCAAGTAGTACGTCATGGTCTGCTATGTGCTTATCAATATGTTTATATGCTTCTTCATCGGACACAGAAGGATCAGAAGAAAGAGTTACATCACGAATATCTTCATTGAACGTGTGATACTCACCGTGACTGTAAAAATTTGCTTTATAGGTTCTGGCTGCATATTTATTCCATTCGCTGGTGAATACACAAAGTCCACCTTCGTCTTCAAAACCTCTCCGGATCCCACCGATCCCGGCAAACAGATCAATGAATCTGAATTTACAGTTTTCTGGTGTGACCTTTTCTACTGGCAATAAACTTTTAAGTGCTTTGAATTCTTTTGCGCTGAGGCGCGGTTCAGATTTTCCTTTGCTCCATCGATTAATAGTTTCACGGCACCAGTGACCAGGAGTTATTGAGTTCAGAAACTCGGCTATAGCTTTCTGGTCGTAGATTTCTAGTAGCTGATCAATAAGGGTGGCATCTGATATGTCATCATAAGCTTCGGTGATTAGTGCTAGTTGTTCAGTTGCCATTTCTATCTCCAGGTCATTCGTGTGACATAATATCACTTACTTGTTCCAAATGTGAGATAAAGTCTATGGTGAATGACTTTTCATAGGCAGCAGGAGTTATTATTTTCGGGGTGTGGGGCAATTCATTGTGTTTGGTACTTGTTAATAGAATCACGGCTAGCCAACCAGTCATTGATAATGTCCATGACTTGGTTAAGCTGACCACACACTCCCTGCACATCTAGTTCTGGCCAATGGGTGAAGCTTCCAGCTTTTGATACGGGGTGGTTTTCGTCTATAAGGTACATATTGGCATCGACAGCATCATGAAGCTCTGAAAAGGTTCCTATTGTTTCGGACTGTATGCCTCTGCGAAGATCTTCTTTAATCCATTCTATAGCAATGGCAGCTCTGTAGCTGATGACACTTCTCAGAGTTAGTTCTCCGCGAAGGCTGACCCCATGATAGAAAGTATCTGTTTCTTCTAGAACTGATTTGGTTTGTATCTTATCCATGATCAAATCCTCATTAATGGGTTAAATAAACAGTAGTACGGTCAAGTAAAGATGTAAAGCTTTAACTGTTTATATATACAGTAATTTATTAGATCATGATTTAGATTTATTTTCTCTCGCCATCACCTTCAACCCCTCCTCATGCGTCGTCACTTGAAACTCTGGAAAACGCTGTTTAAATTTATCTGAGACAAAAATATTATCCTGTTTATAGCGCGGCAATAACTCACTAGCGTCGCGTAACAGCGGATTAAATAGTCCTGCGAGTTTGAGTACCCAAGCGTTAAGTACGGTATGTTCTGCGGTGACATCAAAGCGTTGGGCTTTATAGTGTTTTGCTGCGAGTTGAATAAATTCTTTATAGGTTAAGCGATTGTCATCACAGGGTAGGTGCCATGTTTGGCCGTAGGCGTCTGGAGTATTCCCAAGTAATGCCATCGCACGGCTGGCATCGGGGGTGTAGATCAGTGTGCGTTTTGTGTCGTTGCGCAAAAATACTTTTGGTTTTTTACCCGCTGCTAGTGCATCAGTGACGAGTGTGTTGGTGATACTTTGGGTGTGGCCTGGGCCATAAAATTCTGGAGCACGGCAGATGAGCCCGTCGATTTTTCCGTTTTCCATCGCGTGTAGTAATGTTTGGGTGATGGCTCCGCGTATTTCGCCTTTTTGACCATGTGGTTGAAAAGGTGTGTCTTCGGTTTGAGGTGTACTGGTTTGCGGGTACATATAGGTGTTGTCGAAATACACCAGCTTTGCTTGATGAGCGGTACAGGCTTGAATGACGTTATTCATAATAATTGGCCATTCTCTCATCCAGCGCTCGGTATCCATGGGTAAGCCTGCTGTAAGGTATACGATGTTGGAGCCTGCAACAGCTTTGTTGGTATCGTCTGCGTTGAGTAGATCGGCGCTCATTAGGGTATCGGTGTCATTAATACGTTGGGGGTGACGGCTAACGAGTCGAATCTGTTGCGTAAAGGCGGTGTTGAGTTCTTTTGCGAGTTCGCGCCCGATCTGGCCTGTAGCGCCGAGGATTGTTTGCATCGATTAAATTCCAAGTTGGCCTGATTGACGTTATTTTTGGGCTCTAGTGCTTTGATGAACCAGAAAGTCATATGCTCGCTTTTGACGATATCCCATACCCTGACTAGCCTTCAAATAGGTATGCGCAATTGTCGCGCTGTTTGATAGGTATTCATATGAAGTACATTGCTTTAATTATGTCATTGGTCGTCGGTCTTGTTGCCGAAGCAGAGATAACAAAGGAAATGAAAGCACAGTATCAGCGTCCTGATACCATTCCATTTCCAGCAGATAACCCCTATCAAGCTGAAAAAGCAGCGCTGGGTAAGATGTTGTTTTTTGATCCGCGCTTAAGCATTAATCAGAATATCAGCTGCGCGACATGCCACAACCCATCATTTGGTTGGGAGCAGGCGTTGCCTTTGGCAGTCGGTGCCCAGAATACGGCGCTTGGCCGCCACAACCCAACGATTTTAAATCTTGCATGGGGAGATAAATTCTTTTGGGATGGCCGAGCCGCAACATTAGAAGAGCAGGCGCTGGGGCCAATTCAAAGCGATGTTGAAATGAATATGCCGTTGGATGTGTTGATTGAGCGAGTTAGCGGCATTGAGGGCTACCGTCCGTATTTTAATTCTATATTCTCTGAGGGGATTACCGCCGAAACGATTGCTAAGGCGATTGCTACCTTTGAACGTACTGTGGTGTCGGGGCCTTCCCCCTTTGATCGCTGGATTGAAGGTGATGAATCGGCGCTCAGTGACTCGGCGAAGCGTGGTTTCGAGTTGTTTAATGGCAAAGCAAAGTGTTCGACTTGCCATTCCGGTTGGAATTTTACCGATAATAAATTCCACGATATTGGCTTGCCGACATTGGATGAAGGTCGATTTGTTATAGACCCATCGTCTGAGTTAAATCGTCATGCATTTAAAACACCGGGTTTGCGCAACATAACTCACCGTGCGCCTTATATGCACAATGGCTCGCTCGCTAACCTTGACGCTGTGTTAGTGCACTATTTAAGTGGCGGCCTGCCGCGCCCTTCCCGTTCAGCAGATATTGGATTTTTACCATTAATGAATGATGACCTGACTGATTTAAAAGCGTTCCTGCATACTTTACAGGGTGAAGATCAGCCGATGTCTTTACCAGCCCTACCTCTCTAACGGAGTTAAAAATATGAATATTATTACCCGTTTGATGCTGAGCTTTGTGGCACTTATCGGAATTTATAACGTACTGCTATTTGGTTTTATGTCAGATTTCAGCAGCCGTAACACGGCCTTGCTTGAGTAGAGTGATCGCTCGGTGCAATCCGTCGATCATACGCGTGCGGCGTGGGATGCGTTCCGTAATGTGCGTGATTACGCAGATTCAGTGTTATCGATGACGCAACCAGTTAATAGCGCTTCGGTTGAAAAACATTTTCAAGCATTGTATGCCGAGTTTTCTTTGTCTTTATCGGCAGCATCAAGCTTAGCTGCGGGTCAACCAGAGCGAGAATCCGCTTTTGCCAGAGCCAAAGCCTTGGCAGATAACTGGAAGGGAAAAATGCTAAGTCGTTTATCGGCGTCTAATTCACTGGCTTTGCCCTCCTCTATTGTCATGGCGGATCAGGGGCGGGAGCTTGAGCAGCAAATTAACTTTTTAGTTATGGATACTGTTGAAGAAGCCACCGTTTTTGGACAAAAAACGCGTGAAGAGATGGTCTCAGCCAAAGATTGGGCCATGGTGATTGCGGCAAGTTTTGCATTCATATCCTTGGCGCTGGCTGGCTTTTTAGCCTGGACTATCAGCCAGCCAATTAATCGTTTGCGTGAACGTATGCGGGCTTTGGCGGGGGGAAATACGCAAGAATCGGTGCCCTATACTTCACGTAGAGATGAAATTGGCAGTATGGCCCGCGCGTTGAGGGTGTTTAAGGAAGCTGCGGAGGCACGGCATACATTGGAAGTGAATATTGAGTCTGCCGTGAATAGTTTGCGTGAAAGCGCTATGCATTTGACATCGATAGCAGAAGAAACTCGTGGCGGCTTAGAGAATCAGCAGCAGACCGTGGCTCAGGTGAATGAACAGATTCGTCTAACTGAAGAAGAGCTACGTAATGTCAGTGAGCACACTGAAGAAGTATTAAATCAATCAAAAATGGCGTGTAAAAATACCGGACGTATCAGCGATGAAGTAACTCAATCAAGCAGTACGGTGGAAGAGTCGGTGAGCCATATGAGTCAGGTGGTTGAGACGATTACACGTTTAAAAGACGACAGCGTGCAGGTAGGCGAAGTACTGCAAGTGATTACGGGCATTGCCGAGCAAACGAACTTGCTTGCATTAAATGCTGCCATCGAGGCGGCTCGGGCCGGTGAGCATGGCCGTGGTTTTTCAGTGGTGGCGGATGAAGTACGAAGCCTTGCCAATATGACACAAGAGTCGGCACAGAAAATTGATGCAATGATTAAAAATATTCAAACCGGTACGCAATCGGCAGTGGATGCTATTAGCCACAGCCAAGAATTAACTCATCGTAATCAGGCGGCGATGAATGATGTAAATAGCTCTCTGAAAGAAGTGCGTGAGTCGGTTGGTTCGGTATTGGATAAAAACGAAATGATGTCTTCGCAAACACAGCAGCAGCTAAATCGTATGGCCGAGGTGGTTAATCACATCAGTGGTGTGAATGAAGTCGGTGATTTAGCATTAAAAGATGCGCGCAGGCTTGCTGATTTATCTGTGAAGCTTGATGGCTTGAGTCGTGGTTTGAGCGAGATGCTGAATAAAAGCGTTGCGTAGAATAAAAAAATATTCTCGCAATCGCTTCCGCTTTCTAGGCGGTTTCGCCGGGCTTGAGGTAACGGAGTAAATCCTGCTCGTCAATTGGGCCTGTGATTTCTTCGTCAAGAATTTCATCTTCTTCGAAATAATCCCCTACGGTATGCCAAATGTTAGAAGCTGTTTGTCTCGCCATATTCATGTTGCTACCGTAGACCTGTACAACGGAACTATCAACGTACTTCCACCATTGGCGGCCCAGCACATCCATATCTTTAGATAAGCCTTGCATGCTTCCGGTGACACCCTCTATGTAACTAGGATCATCTTGATTCGCATAATCAATGCCATTTTTGATAGACGTTAAAATACGATTAAAATTTGGAAGCGCTCTGTCTTCCCATGCTTGGGGGGTATCTGCAGGCACCCAGTCGTTCATATCAACATGTGAGCAGTGTTCGTTGAAGTAGTTCAGTGAATCAACCAGCCCTTGAATGGATTGGCTCATGTAGTTTTCTAGCTCTTGCATATATTCGATGCTGGAAAACTTGCGTGTGAGTAAGGTTTTTTTTAATTCTGGAGTCATGTTATTTCTCTGGCCAGCCGCTCAGTTGTGCTGGAGGTGTATTGACACCGCCAGGGGTTAGGTACAGTTGATCACCACCGCCGGATAGGTAGAAATCTTTTCCGTCGTGTTTTTCATATCGCTGGCCGGCAGCGCCACCTTCCCAGGCCTTAATGGTTTCGCCTTCTTTGACGGTATATTCGACATAATAGCCATTGTCGTTCCATGAGTCTTTTACGGCGTTATCTTTGCGCCACTGAGTTTTATTGGTGGGTAACTCTCTTGCCCAGTAACCGCCGCCATCAAAGTTTAATTCATCGACAACACGATAAATGGTCTCTCCTGCTTTTAGCTCAACAGGAGTGGCGTCGGTGAAGTTGGCATAATCTTGCGCAGATGTACCATCATCGTATGTTTTATTTAGGTTTGGCCAACCGTCCTTGACAAGGGCGTCATGATTGTCAGGGAGTTTCCTTAAACCTTTTACTTCTTTTGGCATTTTACCTGCGTCTGCTCCCATCGGTTTACCATCCGCTTGTAGCGTATAGGGGTCAACGGCATTACCATCAGAATGGATTCGCTTGTGAATTGTTTCGCCCGCTTTGGGTCCGTGTTCTACAGCCTTTGGGTGTGGTTTATAGGGCGGTGGTGGTAGTGTTTTATGAACAATGATTTCATCACTTACAAGGTTGGCATTTTGGTCTGGGCCTTTATTTTTACTATTAAAGCCTTTCGTTTGCGCGATAACTCTGCGAGCTTCTTGTGCATAGTCGATGAGTAGCTCACCGAGCTTTTTAAATTTACGAACGGCGTTTATGCCTGCGGCTGGTAAGGCCGCACCTGCCGTTAATGCAATTAAAATGATGGTTAAAATAACGCCGAGTGCTTCTGCCCCAATTGCTTCGGTCAGTTCGATGCTGTGCTGAGCAGAGGCGTAGTCTTTGATAAATTTATAAAGCTGACTTCTTAATGTTGGGTCATTCCATAACAGGCTGGCCATTGCCATGGCTTCGTCGAGCTGTGCTTGAGTTATCTTACTGGGGTCAAAGCCTAGGGCCTCTACCAGCTCCCGGTTTTGCCCTCGAAGGTATGTTTCTAGATAGGTTTGCATTGGGGTATTTGATAGCCATGCGGCTTGTATGGCTTGAAAGCGGTGTTGCATTTTTATAACGGGGTTAACTAAGTCGCTGACTTCTTTTATCCATAAAACAAATCCTTCCCAGAGCTGTAGACGCCATAACTAAAGCCCCCTAAGTAAATGAGGGCCTTATTACTGAGGGTTTCTTCGTCTAGCAGTTGCTGGTGCATGGCCGCTTCACGTTTTTCGTTGGCAATGATTTCGCTGAACGCGCTTTCTATCTTGGTGCGCAGTTTTGGCCGTTCATCGACGGTTTGGTCTTCAATAACCCGTGCGGCATACGTTTTCTCTAAGGTGAGGTGGTTGTTACTCAGAGCACAGCTTAGCGCATCGGTTGGGTGCGACGGTCGTTGTGGGATGTTACAGATGACGCTGTCGTAAAAATGGCTGAAGCCTTTATAAATATTGCTTGATGAGACGTAGTTAAAAATTTCTTCAGCTTTTAAGTTGCTGCCTGAGCAGATATTTTCTGGGTGAGAAAAATTTGGCCCTGCGCCACGCCTTATACGGTAGCGGTTGCCTTGCTGGTCTTCAAATTCGTAATCGGCCATGACTGAATTATGTCCATACATCCGTGTGGGGCTGTTTGCTACTATTATGGCAAGGCTGGATGGCAAGTCTAAAACGACGGTCTGTTAAAGGCAAACAGCTTGGTGCTTTTAAATAAAAGGTGGGCACACAATAAAAAAAGCCGCAATGCGGCTTTTTTTAGCATTATTGAAAGTAATAATTATACGGTTTTATAATTATCGTGCTCTTCTTTCCAGCCTTCTAATAGTTCACGATTATCGTGCTCCCACGGATGAAAATCGCGACGATAGTAGTCTTTATATTCTTTAGCAATTGCCGGAATTAAGCCTGGCGTTTTCCAATAAAAACGGAAAGCCGACTTTAAAGTTGACCATTTAAACAGCTGTTTATCTTTCCACAAGAACGCAGCTTGCACCATTGTGAGTCGAAGCATAAAGGTCATGGTGATGGTGGCCATATGGAGAACACGTTTCCAGTAGCCACCGCCAGTAGCTTCATACACATCGAAACATACGCCTTTGTGCTCGGTTTCTTCAATGGCATGCCACTTCCACATTTCACGGATGCGTGGGTCCATGTCACTCGTGAGCTCATCATTGGTTAACATTTGATGGGCAAGCATGGCGGTAAAATGTTCAACCGCACAGGTAATCGCTAGACGATCTTTGGCGGGTACGTGTTTCTTAATAAATAAACGTACAGCGCGCTCCTGCCCTTCAACTTTAGTGGCTGGGTAGCCTAACGTGTCTAGGTATTCACTGAGCATATGGTGCTCGTGACCATGAATCGCTTCTTGTTTAATAAAATTCTTCACCTGCTCTTTTAAGCGAGGGTCTTCTACTAGGTGTTCGTTGTCACGAACGGCATCAATAAATAATCGCTCGCCCTCAAGAAATAGGCAGGAGAGTGCATTCATCAAAGTGCTCTTAAACGCATCATTGCCATACCAGTATCGGGGCAGGTCGTTGAAGTCGAATCCAAAATCCATTTTTCGACCATGGAATTCAATGCCGGAGCTTATTTCACGAGGTGTACTTTTATTGATAGTCATAGCTTATACAGTTTTATAGTTATCGTGGTTGGCTTGCCACTCGCCTAGAAGTTCACGGTTGTCGTGATCCCAAGGGTGGAAGTCGCGACGGTAGTAATCTTTATAATCACTCCACACGCTAGGAATTAAACCGGGCTTTTTCCAGAAGAAGTTAATGCCAGATTTCCACGTCGACAGTTTGAAGAACTTTTTGTCTTTCCATAGGAAAATGGCTTGAACAATCGCGGTGCGCAGTAAAAACATCCAAGTCACATTGAACATAGTGAACACGCGCAACCAATAGCCACCACCGGTTTGTTCATACACATCAAAACAGACCGCTTTGTGCTCGGTTTCTTCAATAGCATGCCAAGTCCACATTTCTTTGAAACGTGGGTCCATGCCTTCGGTGGCTTCAGGGTTGGTGAGTACTTGATGGGCCAATATGGCCGTAAAGTGCTCAACAGCACAGGTCAGTGCAAGACGACGACGTGCGGGCATCCATTTTTTTATGAACGCTTTTTCTTTACGCTCAAAGGCTTCCACCTTGGTGGCTGGGTAACCTTGTGAATCAAGAAATTCGCTAAACAAATGGTGCTCGTGGCCATGAATAGCTTCTTGTTTGATAAAGCTTTTTACTTGTTGTTTGAGTGTTTCGTCGGTGATTTGATCTTGGTGGTCACGTACCGCATCAATAAACATGCGTTCGCCTTCAAGAAAGAGACACGATAACGCGTTCATGAAATGTGTTTTAAATGCGTCGTTGTCGTTCCAGTAACGAGGCAAGTCTTTGAAATCGAAGCCAAAGTCCATTTTGCGGCCAGGAAAAGTGATTTCAGCGCTGATTTCGCGGGCTGATTTGCTCATACGTTACCTGCCTATGCACATAATTATTGCGAATTTGTTAACCACGATAGTCGCTGTATAAGTTTTGTGACAGGTGCGCTTCGGACAAGTTCCGCACCAAAGTGGTGCGTCGAGTCGTGATGAGGTGGTTAGAATCTGCTCAATGTACTGATCCAAGCCTTGGCAGCATTGAGGTGTTTTGGGTCGGGGTGGAGTCGATCTAACAGTAGCGAGCCTTCTAATGCCGAGACAATTAAACAAGCGAGCTCTTGGCGTGAAATAGGTAACAAACTCGCGTGGCTTAATGCTTCTGAGACCCAGTCTTCTAGGTGTGCCACAAAAGTATGGAAGGCTTCAAGGTTGGCTTCGCTTAGTTCTTGTGGGGAGGCGGCGTAGGCGAGGCTCATGCACTGACGTTTTTGCTGATGGCCGTCTTCAAACACCTTAATGAGTGCCATTAATTTTTCTTTGGTGCGTCGAGAGTCTGACGTTTGAGCGTTCAGATGGCGAAAAAAATCAACGTCATAATCTTGCAGTAGCTCAGTTAATAATTTCTCTCGGCTCTGAAAGTGATAATGCACGGAGCTAGATTTTATTCCTGCGGCTTTTCCTAGCTCGCGGAAGCTCGCAGCACTGAGATTAGCTTGGCGAATCTGATCGATCGCGATCGACTTGAGTTGTGCGCGAGTCTCTGACATACGTGTTTCCTTGCCATGTTGGCAGTATCGAGTGTCTATTGCTGGGGTCTTTGCGTTCATCAGAGGTACTTAGAAGCGTTATCCGGCCGGAAAAATTCCAACAATGGACTAATCTTAAAGAAGACTTCCCTCTAACAGGATTGGTTATGTTACGCGCCCTTATTTTCTTACTGCTACCCCCATTGTTGTTTGGTTGCCTTGCAGAGGAAGATGAAGAAGACATTGTTAACGATCAAGGCGACACGGTGGCCGATCCTACCCTAAGGCTAAATGGGCTATGGGATGGCCAGCTGGATCAAGCGGGTAGCATCCGCGTGTTAATTTATAACGGTAACTTGTTTGCGTTTGATGCAACCACAGGTTTTTACGGAACCGTCGCACTTGATGACGAGAGCGCTACCGCAACTATGATGTTAAATGGCTATACCTACAGCAGCAGTGATACTGAAGCGAATCAACTGATCGCAGGTGGCAGCGCCCTTGAATACGACTTTTCTGGTTTGCTCTTCCCGACCTCAGAAGCAGATGACACCTTAGTGGGTGATTACGAAAGTGATATTGCTCCGGGAGGATTTGAATTCAACAACGATGGCACCTGGACGCGCAGTTCAAGCTTTGCGGCCCTAAAGGGCAAATGGGTTTCTAGTGGCTATGAGTTGTTCTTATCTGAAGTGAATAATGAGCTTTCATTTCGTGAAGTTAGCATAGCGACCCCATCTACGGGCTGCACAAGCCGGGGAACGATTAAGCTGATAAACGAAGAAGAAGTACTTTATTCACTGCAATTGGTCGAGCGCAAAAACTGTACTGGTTTTAATGTGACTAGCGCGCCGGGCTTTGCGACGGTGAATGTCGATGGGGGTTTGGAGTTTTTCATCCGTAAAGGCGGCGAGTTAATGTATGCCTTATATGAAAGAGAAGCCGCTGAAGAAGTAACCGAGACAGAGACTGAGACAGAGGGAGAGGAGGAAACAGAAGAAGAAGTGGTTGAAGAAGTTGCCGAATAGCTGTGGATAACATTGTAAGTAACTTGGGGTTTTTTTGAGATTAACCGGTGATTTTAAAAGGATAACTTTTCTTTCTGATAAAGTTATCAAGAGTTGTCCACATTTGTAAACAGGGTTATCCACAATGCAGGGCCTTTACTGGCGGTAATTACCCATAAAGGTTCATATTCTTGTAAAACGTTATGCCCACTCACGTAGAGTCAATTCTGGCTGTGAATAACTCAATTGTACAAAAATCAAACAGATCTATGGGGTTTGCCCTGACGGTGTTACAATGCGCGCCTTTTCTGAGGCAGGTTCCCGTTTGATGTTATTTCAAACCATAGATGAACTTGCAGAGTGTCGGGCGAGTCCCGTTTTCATAGTTTGAGGTGGTGTGTGGATTATCCCGTTCGATATGACGTGATTGTGGTAGGTGGTGGTCATGCCGGTACAGAGGCTGCTCTGGCGTCTGCGCGTACGGGTGCAAAAACTCTGCTGTTAACGCACAACACAGACACCGTCGGGGTGATGTCCTGTAATCCAGCCATTGGTGGTATCGGTAAGAGCCACCTCGTGAAAGAAATTGATGCTTTGGGTGGTGCAATGGCACGCGCCACGGATAAAGCGGGCATTCAATTTCGTACCCTGAACAGCCGCAAAGGCCCAGCCGTTCGTGCGACTCGTGCTCAGGCTGACCGCGCACTCTACCGCTCAGCTATCCGTCACATTGTAGAAAACCAACCTAACCTCGATATATTTCAGGCGGCCTGTGATGACCTGATTATGCAAGGGGATGGTGTTGGTTCGACGGTGGCGGGTATTGTTACCAACACCAATATGCGCATTCACGCGACCAGCGTGGTATTAACCGCTGGTACTTTCCTCGGTGGATTGATTCACATCGGTATGGAAAACCATTCAGGTGGCCGTGCGGGAGATCCGCCATCCATTGCGTTAGCCAAGCGCTTGCGTGAAATGCCATTTAACGTTGGTCGTTTAAAAACGGGTACTCCGGCACGCATTGATCGTCGCAGTGTCGACTTCAGTGTCATGGAAGAGCAAGCCGGTGATACACCGCTGCCAGTGATGTCGTTTTTAGGCTCTGTGGATGAGCATCCTGAACAGGTGAGCTGCTACATCACCCATACCAATGAACGCACCCACGACATTATTCGCAACAACCTTGATCGCTCGCCTATGTACGCGGGTGTGATTGAAGGCATCGGCCCACGCTACTGCCCGTCGATTGAAGATAAAGTGACTCGTTTTGCGGACAAAAATAGCCATCAGATTTTTGTTGAGCCAGAAGGCTTAAACAGCAATGAACTCTACCCGAATGGTATCTCAACCAGCTTGCCGTTTGATGTGCAGCTGGAACTTATACACAGCATGGTTGGCTTCGAAAAGGCCCACATCACTCGCCCAGGCTACGCCATTGAGTACGACTTCTTTGATCCGCAAGATCTGAAGCACAGCCTTGAAACTCGCTTTGTGAACAACCTCTTCTTTGCTGGCCAGATTAACGGCACCACGGGCTATGAAGAAGCCGGTGCACAGGGTTTGTTGGCGGGTACAAACGCCGCCTTACAAGCGCTAGAAAAAGACGCTTGGGTACCGCGCCGAGACCAGTCTTATATTGGTGTATTGGTGGATGATCTCATTACTATGGGCACCAAAGAACCCTACCGTATGTTCACCAGTCGCGCGGAATACCGCCTTGTACTGCGTGAAGATAACGCTGATTTGCGCTTAACCGAAGTTGGCCGTGAATTAGGGTTAGTGGATGATGAACGTTGGGCGGCTTTCACTACCAAGCGTGAAAGCATCGAACAAGAAGCGCAGCGTTTACGCACCACATGGATTCAGCCAAAAAGTGCAGAAGCAACTGCCCTGGAAGGTATGGGCGAAGGTGCTATCAGTCACGAATACAACCTGCACGACTTGCTTAAACGCCCAGGCCTAAAATACGCCCAAGTGGCGTCACTAAAAGGCGAGCCAGTGGCCGACCCACAAGTGGCTGAGCAAGTTGAGATTCAAGCTAAATACGATGGCTACATCGCACGCCAGTTAGATGAAATTGAACAGCTGCGTCGTTATGAAAACACCCTACTGCCCACCGATCTCGATTACGAAGCCATTGGTGGTCTATCGAACGAAGTGAAGCAAAAGCTGCAAACCATGCAGCCTGAAACCTTAGGTGTGGCTTCTCGTATTTCCGGTATTACCCCGGCGGCGATCAGTCAGATACTGATTCATCTTAAGAAGCGCAACCTGGCGGGTAAGATGAGTGCTTAAAAATCTAGAAACCTAGAAACCTAGAAACTTTTAAGACTGTAAAGCCTTCAATTCGATATAAAACGCCCTTGTCTATCATATCTGTGGAAATATGATAGACAAGGGCGTTTGTCGTTCATTTGTGATCATCAAACTTTATTGAATATCATATTTGTAAAAAAGTGATGAACAACGTACTTTGAATATCATATATTTGCATCAAAATGCTTTGATTGTCACTATCCTTGTTTTTTGATATTCAAAAAACTAATAATATGATAGTCAAAATTATTCATCAGTAGATATACACTCCGAGGAGCCGTAGAAAGTTATGGATCTAAATCTGAACGATGCCGTGCACTATCACTATGATCAGTTTCCTCCGAAAGATTTAGACTATGGATGCTTTGTCAGTAGCCTGATTAGAGCCACAGACGCGATAGCTCGTTATGATCAGATGCTGAAAAACATGCATAACAGCGAGATCCTTCTGGCCCCGTTACGAAATCAGGAGGCGGTTATCTCCTCTCGTATGGAGGGGACGGTCAGTACCATGGATGAAATTTTGAAGTACGAAGCCGATTATGAAAACGACTCGACGGATACTTCTCATGTACGCGTAGAAGTTATCGAAACCATACTGTATCAACGTGCACTCAAGGCCGCTCAGGAAGCAATGACGGATGGTTACCCGATATCTCAGTCAATGATTAAAGCCATTCATCAGCGCCTCTTATCATTTGGACGCGGGGCATCAAAATCGCCGGGTGAATTTAAAATAGAACAAAATTATTTGGCTGATCGTACGAAACGAAAGATTTTGTTTGTTCCTGTTCGCCCTGAAAAGCTCCAGGATGGTTTGGATGTTTTATTCCAATATATGGCCGAAAGCGCGCACCCTGCTTTGATTAAATCGGCGCTGTCTCATGTCGAGTTTGAAGCCTTACATCCCTTCCAAGACGGTAATGGCCGTATCGGCAGAATGCTTATTACGCTGATGCTGTGGCAGTCGGCAACGATATCGGCACCGCATTTTTATGTAAGTGCTTATTTTGAAGATAATAAAGACGCCTACATTGACGCCATGCGCCAAGTATCCGAGCATAGCAATTGGAACGAGTGGTGTGAGTTTTTTCTTGATGCTATAGAGCAACAGGCCATTCGGAACTTACGGATTGCCGAAGAAATCCGCAGCCTGTATGAAAACATGAAGCAGATTTTCACAGACAAATTATCATCGAAGTGGAGTCTGACGGCGTTGGATTATTTATTTACTAATCCGGTATTCAGAAATAACAAATTTACCTCCAAAAGCGGCATCCCGGCCCCCACTGCCGCCCGGTTTACCAGAATTTTATTGGAACATGACATCATCCATACCATAGAAGAAGCCGCTGGAAGAAAGCCTGCCTTGTATTCCTTTGAACCCTTAATGAAACTTGTACGGGTTTGATCAAAGTGGGAAGAGTGAACTACTGCACGTAAAGACTCTCGATCGAATGATAAGACCTAGCCTTCCTTGTTCTTCTCGTAACTTTCTTTTCTTCCATTTCGATGGCGATCGAGGCCAAGCCTCTGACTTCCGACCAGCTGCGCTACTGGGCGAAGTTACTTCATTTTCATGAAGGTAGCCCGCAGATTTATGATGAGCAGTTTCTTCTGACCAGTGATCAGTCTGAGTGGTCTGTGGACGACATTCGTAGAAATAGCCTTGCTCTTTTATTAAAAGATCCAACAGCACGTTGCCGCTTCCCCGCACGTTATTTACGCCTTGTTAAAGAAGGGGGAATAGAATCAGAGGCGGATTCGTTTAAGTCGTGCCCAGAGTATTTAGAGTTTAAAAGGCGGGTGCCTGTCGACACCATGAGCATTATTTTCGCCTCGGAGCACTTAACACAGCCGAGCAGCATTATGGGGCATGTCATGCTTTCGATGTCTGGTGTTAACTCTGATGGTAATAAAGTTGATCACGCGGCGTCATTCTTTACCACCTTGGATTTTGCTAACCCAGCGTCATTAATTGCAGACACGTTAATCAGTGGTAAACCGGGCTTCTTTATCGTGCAGCCCTTGTCAAAATCGCTTAACAAGTACCTATTTAGCGAGCAGCGCAACGTATGGCGCTACCCTTTAGCGCTTTCTGCAGCACAGCTTGAAATGATCCAAGCGCATATGTGGGAATTGGGCGGTGCGGAAATTCCATATCTTTTTCAGTCTCATAACTGCGCGACATTATCGCTTGATCTTGTAAGGTTGGAAGTTGATGACAACGAAGAGCGTCGAGATTGGGTTAGCCCTATCGATGTTGTCCGTTATGCCGACAAGCACACCTTGATCAGTGAACGTCGCGTGATCGCGTCAGATCGCTGGCAAATCAGCATGCTTCAGGAGTTTATGAGTAACGATGAAGCTGAGCTAGCGGATACGTGGGTCGCCAGTGGCGGTGACGTCAATGTAGAGCAGCCGCTTACACAAGCATTGGCTAAAAAACTTGCCCGTTATCGGGCAGTCGGGTCTGAGATTAGCGGCCAGCATTATGAACAATTACAAACGGCTAGTGTGGCGTGGCCAGAAGTGAGTTTGGAATTGACGGACTATCGTGATCCGCTTCAGTCAGCCCCAGACTCTCATGTCAGTACCGGTTGGCAGCGAACGGATCAAGGTGATTGGGTAACATTCAATTGGCTACCTGCGGCTCATGATTTATTAGACAACAACCGTAATTACTTTGGTGAAAGCGTATTACGTTTATCTGAATTAAGTTTGCGGGCAGGTCTTGATGGTCAAGGTATTCAGCTTAATCGTTGGACTCTTTATGAAACCTTGGCGCTGAATCCTCGCGACAAATTAACAGGCGGCGTTTCAGGGTATTTCAGTCTTGCGTTTAGTCGTGATTCAGTTGCTAGTGTGGATGAGAGAATGAATCTAGGCGCAGAGGCGGGTGTCGGCACTACATACAAAGCGAGTAAGGATATTGGCACGTTCGCTATGCTTGGGGCTGGGTTGCAGGTGACTTCTGATCAGCTTATTCCATACCTGAGGCCCCAAGCGGGGTTGTGGATATACGAAGTAGGCGCGATGAAGAGTTGGTTAAAGATTGGCAGTACCCTACCTGCTACTGGTGAGTCTTATTATTACGGTAAGTTTGATCACAGTATCGAGCTGGGTCGATCAGGGTTACTCACCTTTGGGGCTGAACGAAAAACGTCTAAAGACATGTCGATGAATTCTTTCAACATCGCGTATCGATACTACTACTGAGTCAGCCCTCATGTTTCATTTACATCCAACCACTCCTTGTTTAATGGACGCAATATATTGCACTGAAAATCAATATCCTGAGAGTTAAGGCACCTCTGATTAATGCAG
>OLHL01000027.1_pt1 | contig 70087 bp, 63 predicted proteins | sample 1609441 | NCBI WGS metagenome assembly OLHL01 (sample SAMN05416833, study PRJEB24817) | seawater metagenome | isolation source: Sea water | place: Canada:Atlantic | collected 2013-07 | reverse complement strand
TCTCTATTCGTCGGCAGCGTCAGATGTGTATAAGAGACAGTCTTTATTCCATCTGATCTCGGAGATTGTTTGCTTATCTGGTTTATCAATAACTAATGGCTGATTGATTAAATGTTCTAACTTGGAGGTTTTTATTGATTTTTCAATAGCTTCTTTAGATAAGTCTTTGAAGACTGCTTTTGGAAGTTTATAAAGAAATATATGTTGGCGGCCTGTTTCTTCTGATAATGCTAACAGGTTCGTTAATTCAACAAGAGTTATTTGCCCTTGCTTTACTGCAGGGTATATTCGCTTTTCGAATAATTCTTGCCATGTTCCAGAGTAATTTAATCCCTTTTCCTTCAAAAAATTTGTAACAACACCCTTACTCGTAACCTGTTCCAACAGTTTAAGAATCGTCTCTACATTATTTTTTATATTCGAAGTCACTAAAATCCCAAATTATATTTTTTATTTCCTAACTCTATTTTATCTACATAAATAAGAAAATGCTATTGGTCATTTTAACAGCAAAAAAGTTGATAATGGATTATTACCTGACCTAAAGGTTGAGCCGTCAGTATTTTAAGGGATGCTACATATTTGCTACACAGAATAGATTTTTAGTGAACTGCTTTTCTTGATACGGCCTGTAGGCCTTTAGAAATGGCGCACCCGAGAGGATTGCTCCCACCATCCTTGGCGGTCGTCGCTTCGCGACCAGCTAAAGCTGTCCTAAAACGTTCCCGACGTTTTAGTCGAACCACAGAGGCTCTCACCTTTCGAGTGCGTTCGGTGGATATATTTAAATGAGAATGCAGGTTTGAGCGGTTTTATATCGTCGAAGGAATAATGGCGCACCCGAGAGGATTCGAACCTCTGACCTCTGCCTCCGGAGGGCAGCGCTCTATCCAGCTGAGCTACGGGTGCTTCATTTTGTGAGCGCTGATTCTAATGAAATACAGCGCATTTTCCACTGTTATTTGGTTTTATTGTGGTAGTTGTTTTACCACGGGCGTTTTTTTCGTTTTATCGCGCTTGGGGTTTAAACCTATTTGTCATATTGCTGTGGTATTTGCCTTTTATAATCACGCTTTAACAGCATTAGCGAACATTATAAATGTTATTATGTGATAACATAACATTTGATATTTAGGTTCATTTCAACGTTTTAGGCAAAATTATGGTGACAAGAAGACAGTTTACTTTGGGTGCAAGTGCGTTGGCGTTTGGTGGTTTAACGGCAAGTTATTTTGGAAAAGTGAACGCAGCTTCTTTGCTGGCCAGTGCATCTGGTTTTGGGCCTTTACTGCCTGACCCGAACAAGATGCTGGATTTACCCGCAGGCTTTACTTATCAGGTTATTTCTAAATTGGGTGATGAAATGGCTGATGGCTTCACGGTACCAGATAGAGCCGATGGCATGGGTTGTTTCGCCTTAGACGATGAGCGCGTTGCACTTATTCGTAATCATGAGCTGCATCCACGGCACTTAACCAACGCAGAGCAGAGCTTGCAGCAGCACAAAAGCAGCTTGGCGTATGATCACAACAGCGATGGTGTAGCCCTGCCTGGGGGCACCAGTAAGCTGGTGTATAACCTGAAAACGCAAACCCTTGAAGAGCAATTCTTGACCTTGGTGGGCACAGTGCGAAATTGTGCGGGTGGTGTAACGCCTTGGAATACATGGTTAACCTGTGAAGAGTCTGTGATGAAAGCGGATTCTGGGGTGACTAAATCCCATGGTTATATTTTTGAAGTACCAGCCTCAGCACAGGGGCTAATTAAACCTGAACCGTTAACCGCTATGGGGCGCTTTAATCATGAAGCAGCGGCGGTCGACCCACGAACGGGTATTGTGTACTTAACGGAAGATCGCGGCGACAGCTTGTTTTATCGCTTTATTCCTAATCAGCGCGGCCAACTAGCCCAAGGTGGGCAGCTTCAAGCCCTGGTGCTTAAAGACGTTGACGGCAGCGAAGGTTTCGATACCCGTAACTGGGAAACAGACAAAATGCCCTTGCAGCAATGGATGCAAGCCCAGTGGATAAACTTAGATAACCCAGAAAGCCCAGAAGATGACTTACGCGCAAGAGGCTACAAAGACGGGGCTGCGGTATTTGCCCGTGGTGAAGGGATCCATTGGGGAGACAACGAATTGTATTTTTGCTGCACTAATGGTGATGGCAAACTGTTAGGGCAGATTATGCGTTATCAACCTTCGAGTTTTGAGGGCCAAGCGCAAGAGAAAGATGCACCAGGCAGATTGCAGTTGTTCTTACAAAGCGAAGACGCTTCATTGTATAACTTCGGTGACAACCTAACCGTTACGCCATTTGGGCATCTTTTGGTGTGCGAAGATCAGTACACAGACGTGGTAGATAATCACCTACGCGGCGTTACCCCACAAGGCGAAGCGTACGATTTTGCCCGTTTACACATGCAAACTGAATTGGCTGGGGCGTGTTTCTCACCAGATGGTTCAGTGTTGTTTGTTAATCTTTATTCACCTACTAAAACCTTGGCCATTCGCGGGCCGTGGGATCAATTTAGCGTGTAGAATTTAGTGACTGAGGTGCTCACTGAGCCTTGCTGTGCTAGCAATGCACAGCAAATTCTTTTGGCGCAAGGTGTGAGCCGCACACAATAAAAAGCCCGCATGAAGCCCCAGGGGAGGGAGTGTTTCATGCAGGCTAGTACTGCTCTTTTACGCTTGCGTGATTTTTTATAAAGCTGTTACGCCATAGGGTGACGACGTATTAGCTCCAGTACATCGTAACAAGCGCCCATAGTGTGGTAATCCGTTTTACCGATTGGGCTTTTCAGCTCATCTATTTTTTGATTGTCGTGGGTCAGTATTCTGAACCAAGCGCCGTATTGATGATCAACCATGTGCTGCCACGAGTATTGCCAAATTTTGTTGTACCAGTCTAGATACGCAGCATCGCCAGTATGATGGTGTAAATAGGCTGCACAGCACATCGTTTCTGCCTGTACCCAAAAGTATTTTTCGTTGTCGCAAATGCTCATATCTGGTGCAAAGCCATAAAAAATACCGCCATGTTCTTTATCCCATGCGACCGCAAGTGATTCATCGAATAAGGCTTTGGCCCGTTCGATAAGCCAAGGCTGCGCATCGTGCTTGGCAATAAATAACAACAGCTTAGCCCATTCTGTTTGGTGGCCAGGTTGAAAACCCCAAGGACGAAACAGGTTCTTCGGGTCGTCTTTGTTGTATTCAAGATCAACTTGCCATTTAAGGTCGTAATGCTCCCAAATCAAACCACCCATTAGGGCCGCCTGTTGGTTAGTCATCTTGTCAGCCAAGGCAGTAGCGCGCTCAAGAAAACGGTGCTCGCCACTGGCTTCATAGGCGGCAATTAACGCTTCGCAGGTGTGCATGTTGGCATTTTGCCCACGATAGTTATCGCACACGCTGAAATCGCTATTGCACTGGTCTTTATATAAACCGGCTTGTGGGTCCCAAAAGTGTTGCTCCATGGTATTCCATGTTTCATTTAGGAATTCGCGAGCTTCTTCAATTCCGGCGCGTAAGGCCCAGCTGTAAGCTAAAATGACGAAGGCAAAGCCATAGCAATGATTGGTTTGGTCTTTTACTGTGATGTCACCGTCTTGCACATCAAGCAACCAGTTATAGCCACCTGTTTCAGGGCGAAAGTGAGCGCGACGAATAAATTCAATACCAGATTTAACCCGTTCTAGGTACTTAGGCGTGCGGTATTCTTGATAGGCGCGGGCGTAATTAAACACAAAACGTGTAGAGCTAACCAAATGGCGCGTACCTTTGTCGTACACCTCGCCATTGTCTAAAAAGTTTTGGTAGAAGCCACCGTTGGGGTCGTCTACGTTGCTTTCATAAAATTTAAGCGTGTCGCTAATATGACCGGTTAAAAACTCCGGATCATGAAAGGTTGGGTTATCATTCATCATTGATATCTCCTCGGTACTTTTACAGCAACCAGTGCAACGCGATAGCGGCAGTCCAAGAGAAGTCTTTACCACCACAACCTTCGCCCGTTTCAGGGTTGAAGTATTCGTAGTAGCCTGACAAATCGACTAATGCGCGGCAATCGTTTCGAAGTTTATCAGCCGTTTCTTGGAAGCCTTCTGCTTCAAAGCCTAGGGCGATCATCCAGTTGATATGCAACCAGATAGGCCCGCGCCAATAGCGCTGTGGCTCGTAGCGGCTTTCTTCTGGGTGTGTTGAGGCCATACAAAACTGACTTGCTTCGTTCCACTGCTTAGCTTTGCTGTTCAAAATGTCTTTTTGTTTTTCATCAGCCAAGCCAGCAAACACCGTTAACATACCGGCCGAGGTACGTACTTTACATAACGTATCGGTTAATACGTTGCGGCAATAAAAATATTCGGCGTCAGGGCACCATAAGGTGTTAATCGCACTTTCGGTTAGCGCAATACGCTGAGCGATAACATCTAAGCGCGCATCTTCAATACCTAAAGTTTCACCCAAAACGAGTATATCTTTACTGCCTCTGTGGAGTATCGAGATGATACCCACGTCATTTACCTTATAAGGGCACTCGTTGAAGATAATTTCGCTGTCGAATTTATGTTTTTTGAAGAAGTCGACCAAGAAAAGAAAACGATCATACTCACTTTTATGTGGGCGCTGAGCAGAATTTACATGGCCTAAATCACGACGCTCATATTCCCAATCCACACAAGGTACATCATTAAGGGCTTCATCCCACGCTGGGCTGTTGTCCATGCCTGATTCCCACGGGTGATAGCTCACAACTAAACCGGTATTCAGGGGATCGCGCTCTTTATACCACCACAGGTGATAGTCAACTAAGCTTGAGAACAGCGATTTAACCTTTTCAGTCGCAAAGGCTTTGTCGTCGGCGGAATCTAGCATGTCTTTAATCACAGTGGCTACCACGGGCGGCTGTGAAATAGAGGTGCTTTTAACACGCTTATCTGAGCCCCAAATGTCTGGCCCAGGAAAATAAGTGGTTGAATCTTGATGGAAGAGTATATGTGGCACCATGCCGTTATCCCATTGACCATCGAATAACACTTCTATTTCCTGCCAAGCGCGTGGTTCGTCGAAATGCTTCCAGCCTAACGCTGTAATAGCAGAGTCCCAGTTCCATTGAAAAGGGTACAAGCCATGAGTCGGTACTGTGTAACCGCCTAAATCATTGGCGACGAGTGTCTCTTGGGCTTTTTTGATTAATGCAGCAGTCTCTAAAGCATGTACTTGACTTACATTGGTAGTCATAACGGGTGCTCTTTTTGGGTTAATCGACGATAATTGAATCTTAAAGCACTCATTATGGGTTGTAAATGTTTTTTTTGTGTGTTTAAATCAATCTCGAAGTAACAAATTAATAACATTAGTTAAACGTTCGCTTCATCTAAGACGAACACACCATTGACATTGACCATCTTAAAAAGAGTTGGAGAACACCATGAAAATGACACCTATTGCCTGCGCAGTTTCGATATTATTTGCTACGCCCTTAATGGCTCAAGAAGCAAACACAGAAACCCCTGATAATGACGAATATGAAAACATTATTGTTACCGGTTCTAGCGTTGCACGTACGGAAGCCGACACCCCAGCGAAGACCACGCTGATTGGCAAAGAGCAAATAGCGAATACTGGCTTCTCAAGTCAAGCTGACATACTCATGAGTGTTCCCGGTATTAAAGTAGAAGGTGGCGGTGGTGAGGTAGCGACTAACGCATTCGTTCGTGGCTTACCTTCTGGCGGGCAATTTCAATTCACGCCACTTAACTATGACGGCATGCCTGCCTTTCAATCTGGCATGACATCATCGGCACAAGATGTTTATTACCGTCCTGACATTGGCATCGAAAGAGTTGAGTATGTCGGTGGTGGTGTATCTAACTTGTTTGGACCAGGTTCAGTGGCTGGCATCATTAACTATATTTCTCGTAAGGGCAGTGATGATCCAGAAACCACAGTGCAAGTAGAAGTGGCCGAAGAAGGTCGTGTTAGAACAGACTTCTTTAACAGTGGTGCGCTTTCCAGTGATGAAAACCTCTATTACGCGATTTCTGGTTTCTATCGTTATGATGAAGGCCCTTTAGAAACAGGTTTAGAAACCAAGGGTTACCAACTTAGAGGTAACATTCGTAAAGAATTCGACGATGGCCATATTACATTTCACGGTCAAATGATCGATGACCAAGTTCAGTTCTTCCTGCCTTTACCACTTGAAGGCGATAGCCGCGAGCGCTTGACCGGTAATGACGGCGAGACCGTTTACGTTGCACAAACTGTTGCAGCAGCAGACTTGAGCTATCAAACCGCTGACGGCGTTTATGAATCACCGATCCGCGATGGGGTGAAAACCGAAGGTGGCTCATTCGGCGTTGATTTTGAAAAAGACTTAACGGATAACTGGCGTTTAGCAGGTAAAGCCAAAGTCGGCAGTTATGATCACCAGTTCAACTTGTTCTTGGATGGCGACGGTATTGCCAACACACCTGAAACCCAAGAAGGATATGTGAATAACCTAGGCCGTACGGCGAACGGCGACGTACTAAGTGCCCTAGGCACAGCGAACTACACTTGGTCTGAAACGGGTAATGCTTTACCAGATGATTACGTCTTGTTTGGTAACCGTTTACTGGATCGTCAGCGCGACGGAGATTTCTTCAGTACTGAATTCAACCTAACTGGCGAGTTAGAAGCTGGTGGTTTTGACCACACGGTGAACATTGGTACCTTCTTCATTAATTCATCGCAAATGGATTACAACATTATTTCTAGCTATTTAGCTGATTTCAGCAATGGCGAAAATGCACGCTTGGTTGATTTATCATTCACCAATGATGCGGGCGAAACCGTTCAATATTCTAAAAACGGCGTTGTAGGGCCAGGCACTAGTTATACCAACAAAGATTTGACCAGCAAGCGCATGGCATTTTACGTCACTGACCAAATGGAAAATGACCAATGGGCAATTGATGTGGGTGCGCGTATTGAGCGTGCAGAAGGCACAACTAAGTCAGAAGGCAGTGAAGTGGTTGTGGTCAATGACGACCCCTCTTTAGCGCCAAATTTACAGGTTAATACCACTGGTAATGGGCGTTTCACCTACGGTGAAGTGGGAACCACAGAAGCGGCATTCTCAGCAGCATTGTTGTACAAGATGGACGACCAAGACATTAACCTTTATGCCAATGCTTCAAGAGGGTATTTCTTCCCACAAATCAGAAGTATCACTTTTAACGATAATGGCGAGCCACAAAGCTATGAGGGCGAAGATATCACCCTAGGCGCGATTGGTTTCAAATACTTCCCTGAAGATTTGTACATAGATGCGTCTCTGTTCTTGGCAAACTTGGATAATCGTCGCTCGGTGGATTTTGAAAATGACGGCTCTGGCGGTTTGCTTGAAGTGGTTAAACAGCAATCTACTGAAACCACAGGTGCTGAAATTATTACTCGCTGGAATATGACAGATGAAGTGATCCTTGAAGGTAACATCACTTATCAAGATGCTGAGTTTAGTGAAGGTGCGAACGTGGGTAAGCAGCCAAGAAGACAGCCTGAGTTCTCGGGTAACCTTGCAGTGTCTTACAACAACGGGTTTGTTGATGCGCGTTTAGGCTTGAGCTACTTCGGTGATGCTTATGCCAACGACGATAACTCTGTTGAGCTTGACGGCCATACTATTGCTACCTTAAGCGCCGGTTACTCCTTCGAGCTAGATAACGACCAGCAAATACGAGTGGGCGTTAGCGTGTGGAACTTGTTCGACACTGACGGTATTACTGAAGGTTCGCCGCGCCAAGGCAACAGTCAGGTATCAGGCGGAGACTTCTTCATTGGTCGCCCAGTGTTGCCGCGCCGCGTGAGCTTAACGGCAAGATATGATTTCTAACATGAGTTTGTGTGTATGGGTGCCTGCTTGCACCATTTAGGTTGAATAGCTTGCCCACTGGAAAATATCTCAGTGGGCAACTATTCACCGTTCTTTTAATTTAGTAGCACCAGCGGTATGGTTTACGTTCGTGCAGACATGTGAATAAAATTATGAATACTCTAGATTTTTTGGTTGTTGCATTGTATTTGGTGGCTTTATTAGTCATGGGATTTATGCTGCGAGAACAGACAAATAAAAGTGACTACTTTCTGGGTGGAAAAAGTCTAGGTTGGAAACCCTTGGCGTTGTCGGTCATGGCCACTCAGCTTTCTGCTATTAGTTTTATTTCTGCCCCCGCATTTGTGGGGTTGCGTGAAGGTGGGGGAATGCAATGGCTGTCTTATGAATTAGGCGTGCCTTTAGCAATGATCCTGCTTCTTGCGACTATTTTACCCAAGCTTTATCGCGCTGGGATTGTCAGTATTTACGATTATTTAGAAGTGCGTTTTGGCCGCTCAACCCGCGTGTTGATCAGTATCGTGTTTCAATTTAGCCGAGCGTTCGCAACCGGCATTATGATTTACGCAGTGTCTCTTATTCTGCAAGGCACCATGGGTATCGAAGCATGGCAAGCCATTTTATTAACCGGTGTGATCACCGTTTTATATTCGCTGCAAGGTGGTATGAAAGCAGTAGTTTACGGTGATGCCATTCAAATGGTGATCATTATTTTAGGCACGGTAGCGTGTATCGGCTACGGCTTATACTACCTAGGTGGGGTTGATGCATTTGTTGCCAACGTAGACACCGACCGCCTACAAGCGGTTAAATTCGATTCGTTTGGTTTCAGTGGTGACGGTTTTGGCTTCTGGCCAATGATTTTCGGTGGTGTGGTGCTTTACGCGTCGTATTATGGTTGTGACCAAACTCAAGCACAACGGGCATTGTCGGCTAAAGATCCAGATAACCTGCGTTATATGATTTTAGCCAATGGCGTTATTCGCTTCCCTATTACTATTTTGTACTGCTTCTCAGGTTTGATTGTCGGCACCCTGGCTATGACTGAACCAAGCTTTATGGCAAAAATTCCAACGGATAATCCGGATTGGATGATGCCGATGTTCATTCTGAACTACTTACCCCATGGCTTAATCGGTTTATTGGTTGTGGCTATTTTGGCCGCTGCTATGTCATCTCTTAGCTCGGCAATTAACTCTTTGTCAGCGGTTACCATTGAGGATTACTGCCGTATTACCAATAAAGAGCTAAGTCAGGGCGGTTATTTAAAACTCGCCAAATATATGGGCCTAGTGTGGGGCGCTATCACCTTGGTGTTATCACTGTATGCGGGCAACATTGCACCTACGATTATCGAAGCGATTAACAAAGTGGGTTCTTTGTTCTATGGCCCAATTCTAGCGGTGTTCTTATTGGCAGTACTGACCAAGAGCACGTCAGGATTACATGTGAATATTGGTCTTATTAGTGGTGTGCTTTTCAATCTACTGATTTCGATCATTGCTCCTGAAATATTCTGGTTCTGGTGGAACTTCATCGGCTTTGTAGTGACCATTGTGATGGCGGTAGTAATGAGTAAAGTTAAACCTTTCACCTATCAGCCAAGCGAAGAACACAGTGCCTCAGGGCAGGAGGCTATGTCTATTTTAACCACCAAAGACATAGTGCTTTTACTTGGTATGTTCGCTGCCATGATTGCTTTTTGTTTATATATTCCAACTGCGTTTGTTTAAGGTTAAATAATGAAATATCATGCTTTTCTTCTCGATTTATTTAACACAGCTGTTGCCGCCTGTAAGCCCAGTGCTTGCATGGCTGAGCAGCTAAGTAAACTTGATACCAGTAATGGCATTTGTGTGGTGGGGGCGGGTAAAGCCGCCGCCGAAATGGCCGCAGAAACTTATCGAGTGCTAGGGGACAAATGCTACGGCGCTGTAGTTACCCGTTATGGTTACCAAAGTGCCGGTGATACGGGCAAAATTGAAGTGTTAACGGCAAATCACCCCACCCCAGACAACAACAGTTTGGTGGCGGGTAAAACCTTGCTCGATTTAGTACGCGACACGCCTGCTACTACGCCAATCTTGTTTTTAATTTCTGGTGGTGGTTCGTCTTTGATGTGCCTACCCGTAGACGATGTTCCATTTAGCGATAAGCAGGAGTTGAATCAGTTTTTGCTGCGAAGTGGCGCCAGCATTGATGAGATAAACACAGTGCGTAAGCAACTGTCTTTGGTGAAAGGCGGCAGACTTGCTGCTGCGGCAAAATCGAAGCATGTGACCTTGATAATTTCAGATGTGGTGGGGGATAACGCCGCTGATATCGCATCGGGCCCAACGATCGCTGACCCCTCGACCAAGGCGCAAGCGGCGGCCATTTTACAAAAATACAATTGGACACCCGTTGGCAGTATCGCTAAATATTTAGCTAAGCCAGAGGTCACACCATCGGATTCTGCGCCGAGTGAGTATCACATTGTTGCCAATGCACAACACGCCATTGATGCTGCTATTAAGGTGGCTGAGAAACAAGGCTGGAGCACGAAAGTGCTTGGTTATGATATTCAAGGCGAAGCACGAGACGTAGCCAAAGCCCATGCACAACACGCATTACAATGCAGAGCCAATGGCGAGCGAGTGATGCTGTTCTCTGGTGGCGAACTGACTGTTACTGTTGGCAAAGAGTACGGTGATGGTGGCCCAAATCAAGAGTATTTGATGGCCTTAGCACTAGAGCTTAATGGTGTTGAAGGTATTTCTGCTATGGCGTGTGATACAGATGGTGTGGATGGCAGTAAAGATGTTGCAGGCGCCTATATCGATAGCACTACCTTAGACCGAGCAGCTACTGCGGGTGTCAGTGCAACTGAGCTTTTGGCCTCGCACAACAGTCATCGGTTTTTCGGTGCTATTAATGATTTAGTGATAACCGGCCCAACAAACACCAACGTGAATGACTTTAGGGCGATAATCATCGAATAGCCGAATAAATATAGGCTGTTAAGTCACTGAGTGGCAGCAAGGGAAGTAAGGCTGTGGTATATGCGCTTACTTCTGTTTATGTATGTGAATTAAAAGGTGTTTACTGGATAGACTCTTGTTCTTTTCAAGGCTTTGAAATAGGCTATAGCGATTTAAGGTAGATGTGTTTCAGATGTTTTCAATCGATAACAGTCAGTATTTACGCTCAGGCTTTACCCTAGGTAAGGGCAGTAAGCTATTTCAAGATATTGAGCGTGATATTATTAAGATTGTCTTTTGGGATAAGCGCGTCACTCAGAGTCAGTTAGTCGCTGCGACTAAAATTCCTCAACAAACGGTATCTCGGTTATTAAAAGGGCTAACCCAGTCTAATGTGTTACGCCAAACCGAGGAAATGATCCCTAATCCCAAAGGTAAGCCTGGTTTTGGCATCGAGCTTAACCCAGATTATGCCTACACCTTTGGGGTTTCTATTTTACTTGATGCGATTGGCGTGGCGGTGATGGACTTCGCCGGAAACGTTATCGCGACTAAGTTTAGTGAAATGGACGACATGAGTATTGCTCATGCGCTCGAGGCGGCCGAAGCCTTAGTCAAGGCGTTAAGCGAAGAGTGTAAATTGGACGATACCCGCGTGCTCGGAATGGGGGTAGGCATTTCAGGCTTCTTCAGCTCAATGGACGGCAAGATGAACACCCACCACATGTTAGAAGAGTGGTCGCAAGTGGATATCGTCGACATTATTTCTAATCACTTTAAGTTACCCACTTGGGTTGTGAACGACGGCACAGGCGCGGCTGCTGGTGAAGGTGTGGCAGGGGTAGGCCGTCAGTATAAAAACTTTGTTTACTTATTCGTGTCATCGGCGTTTGGCGGCGGCGTGGTAACGAATACTGAAGTGCTGCGTGGAACCTATGGAAACGCGGGCGAGCTAGGTGACATGCTGCCCTCGAAAATTTACGCCCACCCGAACCTAGAGTTATTAAAGCGCATATTAAAGAAAAACGGCGTCAAATTTAGCTCGATTTACAACCTGCATGAAGAGTTTGAACCAGATTGGCCGGGCGTTGAAGAGTGGATATTTAAAGTTCAAGACTCTTTTGATTTAGTCGCTACCTGTTGCTCTGCATTGCTGGATGCCGAAGCGATTATTCTAGGTGGGCATATTCCGAAAGAACTGGCAGAAATGGTTATTCCACGTATCGATGTGTATGCGCAGTTCAGACGCGGGGCAAAACGCCCTATGCCAAAAATTGTTGTGTCTGGTGTGCAGAAACACCCGGTGTCAATCGGCGCTGCGACCATTCCCCTTAGAGAGCTATGTTTGTAATTAGTGCCTTTATACAAATAAGCACGAAACGTAACTCGCCAACATTAATAACAAGCACAAAAAAAGCGTATTGAGAAAAAACAATACGCTTTTTTTATGCGTCATGAATATCAGGTGCTTAGCGGTAAATAGCCCGTTAAAACAGAAGCTTTTGCCCTTGCTGGGGAATAATAATATTTAAGCCCAAATCATTGCCCTCGTTCAACTGCTTGGCAATATTCGCTCTTGGGTCAACGTTCTTTGCTAGGGAGTATTTGATGTGGCTTATTACCACATTAAGGCCTTTAAGTGGCTGCTCACCGCCTATTTTACCTGCAAAGTTACTTAGCTCACCCATAAGAAGTGCTGGCGTTAGGTGACCAAACAAAAGGTTGTGGGGGCGCTCGTTTTCAAAGGACGTTTCGATAATCATGCCTCGAAGGTTTTTGTGTTTTACCTGTTTGGCTAAGTATGTCCATATGGCGTCTAACTTACCCTGTTTTTCCACTATATCTGGCCCAGTATCACCAAAATACACGAACATATCATCGCCGTGTCCAATTATAAATGCGCTGGATTCCACAGGGTGGCTTAGGCTAAATGCGGTCACGCTTAGTTGTGTATCAGCAATGGGTGTGGCTTTGCCAGGTAGTAAGTCAACCACGTGGTATTTATTCAGTAAGGGGGGAATGCCGCGATCACTAAAATTGGCCCAGGCTTTACCGTTAAAATAGGTTTCGCCAATCATGGTGTTAACGGATGCTAGGGCATAAATACTTTTTTTGCTGTCCTCAGGTGAAGCCACGAGCATGCCGTTAATGTGATCAAGGTGGGCATGACTTAATAAATAGCCTTTAACGTGCTGGCGCAATATCGTGCCGGCCTTGCCCCATTTATCACCTTCTTTTATAGCTAAATTGTCAAAAGCACCTCGTTTAATGCTCTGATTTATTCCGTTGACTAAGGTGCCGGCATCTAGTGCGACATAGTTAGGTTCAGTGAGCGAGCGTAATAAGAACGCACTTAGGTTGCCATCTTCAATGCCGCCGCTGTCACCTAATACCACCACTTCAAAAGCAGGGGCGGTACTGAGTGTTTGTGCTTGTAGGTGTGTGCTGCTGGCAAAAAAAAGCGAAATGGTTAGTAGCCATTTCGCCTTTGATATTATGTGTTTCATGTTACTCCGCTTTAGATAATGCGTTAGGTTGAGCCAAGCTTTGTTTATAAAGTGCCAACGCTTGTTGGTCGTCTTGTTGTGACTCTTTTATCTTCGCCAGTAGCAATATGTCTTGCTGACGATTGCCTAATTTAATGGCTTTGCTTAATGCTTTTTCTGCCAAACTTAAATCATTGGCGTGATAGGCCAGCGTACCTAAAGTAGACAACAATTCTACATTCATGTCGTCTACTTTTAACCACTGCTCTAGCTGTTTTAATGCTGTGGTTGGGTGTGATAAACGTAACTCTTTATAAAGCGGCAATAGCATAGGATGAGGTTTGTTCTTGTGGTACTCACCGAGTGCGGCTTCTGCATCGATATGCATGCCTTGGTCAATCAACTGCTTCACGTATGCGGCTTGTAAGGCTGGATCGCGGCGGGTTGATTTAGGCAATGCATGCCAGTTTTCTTTAAGCTGATTAGCCCCTTCTTTACTCGCAATTTCAGCAAAGTTACCCGATGACGCTAACTGCATATAGTGTTCATAGTGCTCGCCAAGGGCTTTCTTCCATGAAGGTAAGCGGTCTTTTAATTCTTGCCATTTGCCCGCCTGCACTAAGGCTTGAGCGCGTAAGGTCAACACTGACTTTTGACGTTTTTGTTTGTCGTTTACATCGTCGAGTATTTCCAGCGCTTTCATGGGCTGTTGATTCTGCAAATGATCGCGCACTAAACACAATTTAGCGGCGAAGGCAGATTTAGGATAAGACGTGGCTAAGCGCCAGTATTCTTGCGCCCCTTCAGGGTTTTGCAATTGTAGTTCTGCTTCGGCGGCGGCAAGTAAATTCAATCCATCGAAATCTTCTTGTTCAATGCTGGCCAGTTGCTTGCGTGCTTCTAAATAATCTTGTTCAGCAAGCGCAATTAAGCCATTGGTAAATGCGCGTTTTTTCTTGCGGGTTCCCCAGTTGCCTAACCAGTTTTTTGAGCCTGAAATAATCATTATGAGCTTCTTGACTAACCAAGAAAATAACAGCAAGCCCACAATGACTAAGATGGTCATGATCGCCATGGAAAAGACGTTCATCTCCACTACGTAGCCAGCAAAATCAATGAACACATAGCCTTTGTCGTCGAATATTAATGACCCGATTAATACGGCAATCAGTAAGGCCACAAACACCATTAAAATTCTTATCATGGTTGGCTAGCTCCATTGACGAAGACATTATCCATACGTTGTTGAATAACGTCTTGCAGGGCTGGCGCGGATGAGAACTGACTTGGGTAAACACGCTCGATATCGGTTTCGTTCAGCTCATTTATACGCTGCTCAAATTGCTGTACTGAGCCATCATCAGTGGCAAAGTTTTCTGACAACGCACTCAAGGCGTTCTGTAGCGACTGCTGATAAAGCGCTGCGTTTTCTTTAAGTACCGCACTTTGGGCTTGTAGCAAAGACAACTTAAGCTGCTCAGTGGCCAGCCATTGTTGCTGAGCTGACATATAAGGCTGCACGTCGGTTTCTTTCTTTTTATAACTGAAAAAGTCTTTGGTGAAAGCGGCCCACGCGCGCGATAAGTTTGCTTGCCAATCATCTACTGACTCGGAAACGTTTTCGCCGCCTTCGGTAGCTATGTCTGGGCGCTCAAAGGTATTCAGTGGTAGTTGATCTACCTTTGAAACCAGCGCGCTTATTTGCAAGGCAATCGATGATACAGACACAGGATTCACTTGAGCGAGTGTTTGAATATCGTTGGCCAAACGCTCGCGTACTGGCAACAAACTTGGGTCATCTAAATCTTGTAAGCGGCTATCAGCTGACTGCAACATAGCTACTGCGGTTTTTAGGTCGTGCTCTAGCCATAATTTACGCCCAGCCATGCGTACTAAAAAGTCGGCTTCGGCCAATAGCCAGTCTGCTGGGCGACGCCCGGCGATACTGCCCAGCGTTTGCTTGTTCGCTAAAGATTGTTCGTTAGCCGCTTGAGCATCATCTCGTGCGCTTTGCAACGCTTGATTGACACTTTGTAATTCTTCACTGACGCTGCGCAACTGAGATTCAAGGCGGCTATTTTGTTCTTTTACTTCATCAGTAATAGACAAATTCTGCTGTGCCTGACGATTGAGAATATCTTGCTGCTCACTTTGACGAGCTTGCTGGCTTTGTTTTTGCCCTTCCCATTGTGTCCAGCCCCAATAAGCTGCCGCTATTATCAACAATAAAATCAGTAAGTTGATGATAGTTACAAACCATAGAAAACCTGTTTTTGCGGGTTTTTGGTTTGCGCCATTGTTTGCTTTTGACGTTGCACGATTGTCAGAGTTATCGCTTGTGCTGGTGGTCTTTTTCACTTTGTTGTCGCTTTTTAAGGGAGCTGTAGAACTCTTTTTAGGATTTGCTGTGTTCGTTTCGGTCTTTGGCGGAGCAGGTGTAATAACGGTGCTAGATTTGCTCTCAACCGGTTTATCGGTCGCTTGAGGCTTTTCTTGGGCGCTCGCTTTTTGCGGCTCAACGCTCTTTGCTTTCTCTTGAGCCTGCTCTTTTGGCTTGTTGTCTGAAGCCTTGTTTGTATCTGATTGGTCTGCCATTTAATGCTCCAAATATTCCTTGGCACGGCGAATAAGTGCCTGATCGCTAGCGTCATCGCTGACAAATATAGTGTTTATACCGTGTTTAGCGGCAATTTGTTCAGTTCGTGGGCTCACTACAATCCAAGGTAAAGATTGAAGCCACTTAGGATCGAACTGCTCAAAGGCCGTATCTATCAATTCACCACTGGTAGCAATGATGCAACGAATCTGCTTTGCTTGCCACTCTTGTGTGGCTTTTGGGGGAGCAATTTTTATCCGATGGTAAATATCTGCTAAGTAAACGGATGCGCCCCGCTGGTTAAGATGGCGGGCCAAATCTTGACGCCCCCCTTCACCTTTTATAATAACCACCTTATGCCCATCAACCTTACTAAGTGGCGTTAAGCTTAACAAGCCTTCAGTGGTAGGAACGGGCGGTACTATTACTTGATAGCCCATGTCACGTAAACCCTTGGCTGTGCTACTGCCCACAGCAAAAACATGCACATCACTGGGAAGGCTTATATCGCGCTGGGCCAAAAGCTGGCTGGCCACCGTACTGGTCACTATTATGCTATCACCCGGCGCGAGTGCAGCTAAGCTGCCTGCTAAATTGGCAAGCGCTGGTTCACTAGGCTGTGTGCTAATAAGCCCAACGCCTACGGCTGATATGTCCGCTTGTGAAAAACGAGCGACGCTGGTTGCGCATTTTTGCTCGGGGCGAAATATCAGCACTGTCATATGTTAGTCTTTGTATAATGCTTGAAGAATGTCACCCGCACCTTTTTCAAGCAGTTGCTCAGCGACATCAATACCAATACTTTGCGCATCGTTGATACTGCCACGTTTTTCGGCTTGCAGAAGCAAACTGCCATCAGGTGAGCCCACTAATCCGCGTAAATACAATTCGTCACCGTTTAATACCGCGTAGCTACCAATAGGTACTTGGCAACCACCATTTAGCTTGGCATTCATGGCGCGTTCGGCCTTAACTCTTGATTCTGTATCTGCGTGATTCAATGGCTTGAGTAGTTCGATTAGTTCTGCATCGTCATTGCGACATTCAATGCCAACCGCACCTTGGCCTACAGCGGGTAAAGACACGGTAGGCTCTATGTATGCTTTGATCCGCTCTTGCATATTCAATCGAATGAGGCCAGCGGCGGCCAAAATAATGGCATCGTATTGGCCTTCATCTAACTTGGCTAAACGGGTATTTACGTTGCCACGCAAATCGCGAATGGTTAGGTCGGGGCGAGCGCTACGAATTTGGCACTGACGGCGTAAGCTCGAAGTACCTACCACTGCGCCTTGGGGTAATTCTTCAATCGCTGAATACGTATTAGAGACGAAGGCGTCATATGGGTTTTCACGTTCACATATGCAATGCAGGCCAAAGCCATCTGGAAAATCCACCGGAACATCTTTCATTGAGTGTACGGCTATGTCTGCGCGGCCTTCGCTCATGGCGATTTCAAGCTCCTTGATAAACAGCCCCTTGCCGCCGATTTTGGCCAACGGAGTATCTAAAATACGGTCACCTTGTGTGGACATTGGCACCAATTCAACCTTAAGTTGAGGGTGAGCTTCAAGCAATTTTGCTTGAACATATTCTGCTTGCCACATGGCTAAAGTACTTTTGCGCGTAGCAATTCGAATAACGCGATCTGACATGAAATATTCACTATTAACTGACGAGTTTATACCGCGATATTATCAGAGTTTACGTCCACTTTGAGTAGACAAAGGCTTAGTTTTAACGAAAAAGCGTAATGTTTAGGCGTGAATATTAGTTATAAAGATAAATAGTGCTCATGAAGAACGAGGTCTGTGAAGAATAATAGAGGTTATGAATCATTCTTTTAAGGCATTAGCGGGTTAGGTGCTGGGCATTAATGGTATTTGGTAAACAGGGAGTTCACGACCAACAATACTGCCAGAGGGATGCGTGCCTATTCGTTGCGCGCCATGTTTAGCGTAAAACGCCGCCGCATTTGGGTCGCTGTATATAATCATAGTTTTGAAATGGTGTGATTTTGCTGCACTTATTGCGTGTTGCAGTAAGCTTTTACCAACACCACACCCTATAACAGACGGGCAAACAAACAGCGCCAATAGTTCTGCTTTTTCTGAGGATATGCGCTGAATTGCATAGAAGCCTAACGGCGTTAAGGCTTGACTGTCTGAAGGGGAAAACGCCCCAATAAAATGAAAATCCTTATGGGAGATTTGTGTTTTCGAATAAGTGAGTTCGTGCGCGCATTGCTGCATAAATGCTGGCGAGTATCCCCAGTGAGCTTTTGACCGCATCGCCAGTGCAGAAATATCCGCACTGTACTTTGTGCTTAAGGGGCGTAGGGTTAACGCAGACAAGGCGCTCTCTATTCGTTGAATTGCAGGTTGTACTGTGCGTCAGCTTGCTCAATATATTGCGCTTTGTTGGCGAGCCATTTTTCTTGCACGCTGGTACTGTAGTTTAGGTAAAGCTTACCTTCATCGATAACAAACGCATCTTCGTCTATTCCCACAAAATCACCTGTTGCCATAGCGTAAGCACAATACCCGCCGTATTGTGGGGCGTATTTTGTTGGATCATTTTTGAATAAATCTAAATGTGCTTGAGAGCTAAAGAACCAATCGGCACCGCGCCAAGACATAGTGTAGTTATCTGAACCCTTTAATGCTTTGCTTTGGGTGAAGTATGCAACGGTGTCGTAGCCGTATATCGCTTTATTGTTGAAAAAACCGGTTTCGATGGGATCTTGCGCAAACGCGAAGTGACTGAAACTGAGTAGGATAAATAACGCTGCCGCTTTTGCCGTGCCGCGCATAAATACAAATGGATTGATGCTCATAATTATTCCCGTGTTGGCCTATGTTAGTCATTAAATAAGAGGGTTATTTAATAAAACCGCTATGGCAGAGAATAAATTTCATCACATTTTTATCCCAAAGCGCTCGCGCCTTGGGATAAAAACCTCATGGCTTAACCTAAGCGCGCTTGCAACCACTGTGAGATATGATTAATTTCTTCTAAGCATACGCTGTGTTGCATTGGATAGTCTTGCCACGTCACGGGGTAGCCATTTTCTTGCAATACTTTAAACGCTGCGTTACCCATAAATACAGGTACCACGTTATCTTGCTGACCGTGAGCCATCAATATGGGCGTGCTTTTATTGGCATCGCTTGCTTCGTTGGCAAGTGTGTCTGGTTCACACATATAAGTTGATAATGCCATGATACCCGCGAGCTTCTTATTGATGCGAGTACCCAAATGCAACGCTATTACGCCACCTTGTGAAAAGCCTGCTAGTACAATACGTTCAGCGGGAGTGCCATTAGCAATTTCAGCATCAATTAGCGCTTCGACTTGCTTGGCAGAGGTTTCAACACCAGTGCGGTCAGCTCTGTGGTTAAAGTCAAGGCTAGCAATATCGTACCAAGCACGCATTTCCATGTTGTTATTGACTGTAATGGGGCGCACTGGTGCATGGGGGAAAACGAAACGAATAGGTAACGCGTCAGGAATTTTTAGCTCAGGAACGATAGGTGCAAACCCGTTACCTGAATCTCCTAGCCCGTGAAGCCAAATAACCACGGCGGTATGGGGCTGACTAGGGTTTACTTCTACGCATTCTAAATTGCTATTACTCATCGGTACCACTCTTTGATTACTAATTTTCCGTTAAATTTTTAATACAGCTTTTACTGTTACCTATTCAGTCGGGCGGGGGAACGAAACAGGAACTTCTGCTTGCTTAGTCGCCGCTTCATTCATAAATTGCCAAAACTCAGCGCCAGTGCGCTCGTCAATCCATAAGCCTTCTTGGTAATTGAAATGATGACCGTTAAACTTAGTTGCCACCCAAAGTTGATGCAAAGGTGGTTGCTTGTTAATGATGATTTTAGTGCCGTTGACAAAAATTAGCGTAAGTATACTGCTGGCTGATTCATAATCGATATCGGCTTCTACATCGTCGAGCATTTCCTCTAAGGAAATCAGTAGGTCGTCGACGAGTTGATGATATTGGCTGTCGTTCATGGTTTCGTCACCTTTTGTGAACTGTTTTGATGCATTCGCACCTTTGTAAAGGGAATATGCTAACATTGCATAGAAATCTCAACACTCACTTTATCTACTTACTTGACTGAAAATCTTCTATGCCACAATCACTCGGAAATTTATTTATACTTGCCGCGCCTTCTGGAGCTGGTAAATCTAGCTTAATCAAAGCGTTACTGCAAAACCATGACGCAACAGAAATACACAACAATGAAATGCAGGTCTCGGTTTCTCATACCACTAGAGCACCGCGCCCAGGTGAAATAGACGGTGTACATTATCATTTTGTTAGTCGAGAGGTATTTCAAGAGCTCATTTCCCAAGATGAATTTTTTGAATGGGCTGAAGTATTCGGTAATTATTACGGCACCTCTAAAGTAGTGATTGAACAAACATTGCGCAGAGGGATTGATGTATTTTTAGATATCGATTGGCAGGGTGCTCGTCAGGTAAAAGCGCAAATCCCGGATACTGCAACGATTTTTGTTGCGCCGCCCTCACGTGACGAGCTTTTGCGTCGATTAACCGAGCGCGGACAAGACACCCCTGAGGTGATCCAAGAGCGAATGAATAAAGCGGTATCTGAAATATCGCACTATCATGAATTCGATTATATCGTGGTGAATGATGATTTTGACGCGGCGCTAGCAGAGCTAGATGCGATTGTATCAAGCCGTCGTTTGCGCAAAGAAAAGCAGGTAATGCGCCATCAAAGCCTGTTTGAAAACTTACTGGCCAATGATTAGCGTAATTATTAGTCACTAAGATCGTGAAAGATCTTTTCTAATTTCAGGTTTGCAAGTACACTATGCGACCTTTTTTTAAAACATAGCTACCCGACGGAGATCAAAATGGCTCGCGTAACAGTTGAAGATGCCGTAGATAAAATTGGCAATCGGTTTGATTTGGTTTTAGTCGCAGCACGCCGCGCAAGACAACTTGCGATAGAAGGCAAAGTTGCTCATGTATCGGTAGGTACTGATAAGCCTACAGTTGTAGCGCTACGTGAAATCGAGGAAGGACACGTAACAGCGTCTACTCTTGACGCTGAGAACTTGCGTGACCAACATGCTCAAGACCAAGCTCAGTTTGAGTCTGTAGCAAATATCCTGCAAGACCAGTAGTTCTAGAACAAACGTTCGCTCGAGAATTTGAGTTCGCGAAAAAAAGCCTGAACCCAGCGGCATAGCATCAAACTGATGTTTTAGCCGTTGGCTTACTGCTCAATTCACCGTATCCTTAAACTTTCCACTGTTTGAGACTAACAACACTTGTATCTTTTTGAGGGTTTAAAACAAAAGCTTGAGGCCTACCTGCCAGCGGACAAGGTAGCAGAGACTCAGCGTGCGTTTGTGGTAGCCCGAGATGCCCATGATGGGCAGATGCGTTCAAGTGGCGACCCATACATTACTCACCCCGTAGCCGTGGCCGGTATTTTAGCGGACATGCGACTCGATCATGAAACACTGATGGCAGCCTTACTGCATGACGTGATTGAAGATACCCACCACAGCAAAGAGACCCTTAGCGTTGAATTCGGCGAAACGGTTGGCGAGCTGGTGGAAGGGGTCAGTAAGCTCGACAAAATTCATTTCAGCAGCAAGCAAGAAGCGCAGGTCGAAAACTTTCGTAAAATGTTGATGGCCATGGTGCAAGATATTCGCGTTATCTTGATCAAACTGGCTGACCGCACCCACAACATGCGCACCCTTGGCTCATTACGACCGGATAAACGCCGCCGTATAGCCCGAGAAACGCTAGAGATTTATTCACCTATTGCCCATCGCTTAGGCATACATGATATTAAAAATGAGCTAGAAGATTTAGGTTTTCAGGCCATGTATCCTATGCGTCACAGGGCATTAAAAGCCGCGGTTAAACAGGCGCGCGGCAATCGTAAAGAAGTCATTGAAAATACCCGCAAAGAAGTGGAAACCCGCTTAGCTGCGTTTGGGATCAACGCCCAAACCATTGGCCGCGAAAAACATCTTTACTCTATTTATCGCAAGATGAAAAACAAAGAGTTGATGTTCAATGAAGTCATGGATATCTACGCATTTCGCGTGGTGGTAGACAGTGCTGATAATTGCTACCGAGCGCTTGGTGCGATGCATGGTTTGTACAAACCGATTGAAGGCCGTTTTAAAGACTACGTGGCGATTCCGCGTACTAATGGCTACCAGTCATTGCATACCTCTTTAATTGGCCCTCATGGTATTCCAGTTGAAATTCAAATACGTACTGCCGAAATGGACAAGATGGCTGACATAGGCGTAGCTGCCCATTGGATGTACAAGGATGACTCTGAATCGAGTGATACCACAGCGCAGGTACGCGCCCGTAAATGGATGCAATCATTAATTGAGTTGCAGCAAAGCGCCAGCTCGTCGTTTGAATTTATTGAAAACGTAAAAACCGATCTGTTCCCAGATGAAATCTATGTGTTTACACCTGACGGGCGCATTATTGAATTACCCCTTGGGGCTACCGCCGTTGATTTTGCGTACGCGGTACACACAGGCGTGGGTAACACTTGTGTTGGGGTGAAAGTTGAAAGACGCACCTATTCATTGAGTAAACCGCTGGAAAACGGCCAAACCGTTGAAATTATTACCTCACCTAGAGCAAAGCCTAACGCCAGTTGGCTGAACTTTGTGGTCAGTGCACGAGCGCGCTCGCACATTCGTCATTATCTGAAGCATCAGCGTTCAGAAGAAGCCTTTATCATGGGTAATCGATTGTTGCGCCATGCGCTGGGCAAAACCAAGCTTGATGAAATTCCTCAAAAGGACATCGAACGGGTCGTACAAGAAACCAAACATGAGGATTTTGAATCCTTAGTCGCAGACATTGGATTGGGCAATGAGCTCAGTGCGATTGTGGCGCGGCGCTTACTTGGTGAAGCGGCGGAGATCCCGGATAGCGGACGCAGAGTGGCCATTCGTGGCACAGAAGGGCTACTCGTGTCTTATTCACGCTGTTGTCACCCGATTCCTGGGGATGAAATTGTCGCTGTGCTGAGCCCAGGCCGAGGCATGATGATCCACCAAGCTGGCTGTAGCAATATTCGCAAACTCAGTAAAGAAGAACCCCAGCGTATTCTTGTAATGAAATGGGATGATAAGCCCCAAGGTGAATTTAAAGCAGCCCTGCGGATCGAGTTAATTAATCATCAAGGGACGCTCGCCAACTTAACCAATAATGTGGCGTCTTGCGGCTCTAATATTGTCGGTTTGCAAACCGAAGAAAAAGAAAGCGGTATCTATTATATCGATATCGAACTGACCATCACGGATCGTATTCAGCTTGCTGATGTCATGCGCAAAATTCGCATAATGCCCGAAGTACAGCGGGTTTCAAGGCACAGCCAATCCAAGCAGAATAAATCTCAAAACGTATAAACTTTAAAAGGTAATCATATTATGTCTAAGTCTGTTATTCACACTGACAAGGCTCCACAAGCTATTGGAACTTACAGCCAAGCGATTAAATCTGGCACTACTGTGTACTTATCTGGCCAGATCCCCTTGGTTGCAGAAACCATGGAAATGGTTTCTGATGATTTCGCAGAGCAAGCTGAGCAAGTCTTCAAAAACGTACAAGCTGTTTGCCAAGCCGCGGGTGGCAGCACTAATGATTTGGCGAAAGTAAATATTTTCTTAACCGACTTGTCTAACTTTGCCACGGTTAACGAGATCATGAGTAAGCATTTCAAACAGCCATACCCAGCACGTGCTGCTATTGGTGTTAAAGAGTTGCCAAAAGGTGCACAAATTGAGATTGACGGCGTGATGGAATTACCTGAATAACTCCAGGTTGTTTTTTAGCTAAAATTAATTGTATACCACTGACGGCGCATAAGCGCTGCACTGCGCACGGGATGTCATCATAGCCGTGCGCTGATTAAAAGATGCTAGCCTACTAGGCACGCTTTTTAGCGAGCAGCGGGGCCAAAAGGCATCAATAAGAAAAAGAACATAAAACTATGACTGCTATAGCCCCCATGTCAGTAGAGCGTTATCAGCGCATTCGTAAGTTATTGAGTTCCCGCCAACCTTCCTTAACGGTCTGTTTAGAACAAGTTCATAAGCCGCATAATGTATCAGCGATATTGCGCAGCTGTGATGCTGTAGGTATCAATCGTATTCATGGCGTGTGGGATCAAAAAACCAAGCTGCGTAAAGGCACAGCAATGGGCTCTGAGCATTGGGTTAAGACCGAGATGCACAGCAGCATAGATGATGCCGTAGGCGTTTTAAAGCAACAGAATATGCAAGTGCTGGTGACCCATTTATCAGATGATTCTGTGGACTTCAGAGAAATTGATTACACTCAGCCGACAGCGATTATTCTTGGTCAAGAAAGACACGGTGCCACAGAAGAAGCTATTGCCTTAGCGGATAAAAACATCGTGATACCCATGGTGGGCATGGTGCAATCTTTGAATGTGTCTGTGGCAGCTGCGCTAGTCTTGTACGAAGCCCAGCGACAGCGTGATGTTGCAGGTATGTACGACACCTTGCAACTCGATGAAGAAGAATGCCAACGGGTGTTATTTGAAGGTGGGTTCCCCGTTTTAGCCAATGTTTGCAAAAATAAAGGCCTTGAGTACCCTCACATTGATGAAGGTGGCAACATAGTGGCTGACGCAACTTGGTGGCAAAAAATGCAAACTACTGCCAAAGCCATGCATACGCTAGAACTCGAGGGCAACAACGAGATAGAGTATGAAAAGCGTCACAGAGGTAATCGCTAAGCCAATTGATAGGCGTTAACTCGTGACAGGCGGTTTAGCCGTGGAAATATAAGTGGATTAATAGTAACCCTACCAAGGAGTACAAAATGTTTCGTTATATGAAAGCTGCTATAGGCAGTTTAGCTATTTTATTGATGGTCTTTTCTGTGACCAGTACAGCGTTAGAGCGGACCAATATTGCTGAAAGTGCTCAAGATGTCTCTCCTTTGTTAGTCGGCCACTGGGCCCCAAATACTAAGTTAAAAACCGCCGAAGGCGCTCCGGTCAGTTTAAAAGCCATGATCATGCAAAAGCCGACCGTGCTCATTTTCTATCGGGGCGGCTGGTGCCCATACTGCAATCGGCAATTAGCCGGGCTTAAAGACATTGAGAAATCCCTCGATGATTTAGGTTATCAAATTCTGGCTATTTCCCCAGAAACCCCAGAACAATTGCAAGCACAAAAACTGCAAAGTAAGTTCACGGTGCAATTACTCTCAGATAGTACGCTGGATACCATACGCGGCTTTGGTATTGGCTTTTATGTAGCAAAAGAGACAACCGCCAAATACAAAGAGAAAAAAGGTATTGTGCTAAATGCGTCGACTCAAGATGAGCGCGGGGTACTACCCGCCCCAGCAGTGTTTATTCTTGATGAACAAGGCGTGATTAAATTTAGCTACGTCAACCCAGATTATAAACAGCGCTTGTCTCCTGAATTGCTTTACCAAGCAGCTAAATATTCACTGTAGGCTTTTGTGGTAAGTCATTTTAGGGTTTTTAAATCGACTATGCCGTGGTAATTAACGCATCAAAGGGTGTTAAGTTATTGCCACACTTGATTAAATCGTGAAGTATAATGACTTACACAATTGACATATTAAGTACGAATTAACGGGCAGGCGGCTATCTTTTCTCTCATTTTATTTTCTTTCGTTACCGCGTTTGAGTGCGCTATACCAACCCGATGCGCGGACATGCGATGCGCGGACTAGCTCAAATGCCAGTCACCCAGTTAAAAGGGGTGGGTAGCAAAGTAGCTGAAAAGCTCGAGAAGCTGGGGCTGCACAGTGTGCAAGACTTGTTGTTTCACTTGCCTCATCGCTATGAAGATCGCACCCGTATATATCCTATCGCTGATTTAATGCCGCACCTGCACACCAGTGTTGAAGGTGAAGTGATGTCCAGTGACGTGCAATTTGGTCGCAAGCGTATGCTGATTGTGCGCATGAGTGATAGCACAGGAACCATTACCTTACGCTTTTTTCATTTTTCAGCGGCGCAAAAAAACAGCTTAGAGAAAGGCACGCACATTCGCTGTTTCGGTGAGGTGCGAGCGGGCAAGTATGGTTTAGAGATCATGCACCCAGAATATAAAATCATCAGCACAGACTCCAGCGTTCAACTGGCTGAATCGTTAACGCCGGTTTACCCCTCTACCGAGGGCGTAAAGCAAGTTACTTTACGTAATTTGACCGAGCAGGCGCTTGGTTTACTTGATAAAGGTGGTTTAGCTGAATTGCTGCCAAACGATGTATATCAGCAACAAGTGGGCTTGATTGAAGCATTGCATTTGGTTCACCGGCCACCGCCGGATGTCACACTCGCCTTATTAGAAGAGGGCAAGCACCCAGCTCAGCAACGCTTAGCCTTAGAAGAGCTGCTGGCACATCATTTAAGCGTGCTTAAAGTACGTCAGCAAAGTCAGCGACAAAAAGGTTTTGCTATCACCCCAAGTAGCCCCCTGTTAACGCAGTTACTCGATAGTTTGCCCTTTGATTTAACCGGTGCTCAGCAACGTGTTATTCAAGATATTCAGCAAGACATGCAGCGTCCCACACCCATGATGCGCTTAGTGCAAGGAGATGTGGGCTCAGGTAAAACTTTGGTGGCAGCAATGGCTGCGTTATCGGCCATTAGTGCTGGTTACCAAGTGGTGATGATGGCGCCCACTGAACTACTTGCAGAGCAGCACATGAACAACTTTCAAGGCTGGTTTGCCCCATTAGGCATTGAAGTAGGTTGGTTAGCGGGTAAGTTAAAAGGCAAAGCACGTAATGAAACTCTTGAAAATTTAGCCAGTGGCAAGCTGCAATTGTTAGTGGGCACCCATGCGGTGTTCCAAGAAGCAGTGCAGTACCAGTCTTTAGCATTGGTGATTGTGGATGAGCAGCATAGATTTGGTGTACATCAGCGTTTGGCCTTGCGTGAAAAAGGCTTACAGCAAGGCGCATTTCCTCATCAGTTGATCATGACTGCAACGCCTATTCCGCGGACATTGGCGATGACAGCCTATGCGGATTTAGATACCTCAGTGATTGACGAGCTACCGCCTGGGCGCACACCTATCACCACAGTTGTGTTACCAGAAACACGGCGGGTTGATGTGGTGGAGCGGGTACGCCTAGCAACGGTTGAGCATGGCAGGCAAACCTATTGGGTATGTACCTTAATTGAAGAATCCGAAGTGCTGCAATCCCAAGCGGCTGAAGAAACCGCCATAGCCTTAGCGACAGCGCTGCCTGAGTTAAAAGTAGGCCTGGTACACGGGCGGCTAAAAGCCGATGAAAAGCAGCGCTTAATGGAGCAGTTTAAAGCAGGTGAAATGGATTTACTCGTTGCCACTACGGTTATTGAAGTGGGTGTTGATGTGCCTAATGCGAGTTTGATGATCATTGAAAACCCCGAACGTTTGGGGTTGGCTCAACTACATCAATTACGCGGGCGAGTAGGGCGAGGCTCTGTAGAAAGCCACTGCGTGTTGATGTACCAAAGCCCGCTAACAAAAGTAGCGGCGAAACGACTAGCGGTATTGCGTGAATCACACGACGGTTTTTATATCGCTCAACAAGACTTAGAAATACGCGGCCCAGGTGAGTTGCTGGGTACCAAGCAAACGGGCTTAGCCGATCTGCGTATAGCGGATTTAGTCCGTGACGCAGCGTTAATACCACAGGTTCAAACGTTGTCAGTACAGTTATGGGAGCATCACCCAGCCAACGCACAAGCCATCATTAATCGCTGGTTGGGTGACAAAGAGCATTATGGTCATGCCTAATAAATTAACTTCAAGCGAGCTTAAAAAGCTCACGCCCGTGATCACCGTGCCCGGCAACGCAAGCCTAGCCTTGATTGAAAGAGCGAAGCGCAACGCCATGCACTGGCAACTAGACTTTGACGAAAACGCCACTCAAGGCTTAGTACTAATGCAAAGTGAAGCACACTTAGCATTAAAGCAGCTTGATGAGCCCAAAGTAGGCGAGGTGTTGGTCGATTTTGCTTCTGACGCTCTGACTTTTCGCCGCTTACATGGTGGCGGTAAGAAAGAGGCCGTGGCTAAGGCCGTTGGTCTTAAGGGGCAAACCGATTGGCGCGTGCTTGATGCCACCGCTGGTTTGGGACGCGATGCCTTCGTATTAGCGAGTTTAGGCTGCAATATTGATATGATTGAGCGCTCACCTGTGGTGGCTGCTTTGTTGGCTGATGGGCTGGAACGAGCGCAGCACAGCCCAGAGCTGAGCGCTTGGTTACCTCAGCGTATGCGCCTACATCACGGCATTGCCGTTGAATTGATGGCGAATTGGTGCACGGTTACACAAAACGTCGCGCCTGATGTGGTGTACCTTGATCCTATGTTTCCTCATCGTAAAAAGAGCGCAGCGGTGAAAAAAGAAATGCGTTTATTTCAGCAATTGCTCGGCCCTGACGAAGACGCGGATGCGCTGTTCGCACCGGCTATCGCATTAGCGAAAAAGCGCGTGGTAGTGAAACGGCCCGCTGGGGCCCCTTTTTTAGCCCAGCAAAAGCCCCATATTGAAATGCAAGGCAAAGCAAATCGCTTTGATGTGTATTTGATTAACCCTAAAGCAGGTGATTAATCCAATTTATTTATAAGGAATGCCATGCAGCAAAGCGTATGTAACGTCAGCCTACTTGTGGATGATTACGACAAAGGCATCGAGTTTTACACCAAAACGTTGAGTTTTACTCTGCTTGACGATATTGAAAATGGTCCAGATTCACGCTGGGTGCGCGTAGCACCAAACAATGAAGCAGGCCAGAGCGGGGCTGCGTTAGTCTTGATGAAAGCAGCGGTTAATCAGCAGCAGTGGGTTGGCAATCAAACCGGTGGCAGCGTGTCTTTTTTCTTACAAACCGAAGACTTTCATCGTGATTATCAAAGTATGTTGCAACGCGGCGTAACCTTCTTGGAAGAGCCGCGAGATGAGCCTTACGCCATTGTGGCTATATTCCAAGATTGCTTCGGCAACAAATGGGATTTACTTCAACCTAAGTAATTTATTTATCTTTTAATTTGCAATTTTAATGAAGGAAATAACATGATCAAAGTTGGTGATACCTTACCGCAAGTCACGTTTAGCTTGCGCGAAAACGACGAAAGCAGTAACCCGACCACTGCAGATTTATTTGCCGATAAAAAGGTAGTGTTATTTGCCGTGCCTGGTGCATTTACCCCTACCTGTTCAAATGCTCATTTACCCGGCTATATTTCACTGGCTGACAAGTTAGAAGCGCAAGGTGTCGAGCGTATTATCTGTTTGTCAGTGAACGATGCTTTTGTGATGCAAGCCTGGGGGCAGTCGCAAAATGCAGAGCATATCACTATGCTCGCCGACGGCGGTGCTGAATTTACCCAAGCCATTGGCATGGCAAAAGACACTGGCACATTCGGTGGTGTGCGTTCTGGGCGCTACTCAATGTTGGTTGAAAACGGTGTGGTAAAATTGCTAAACGTTGAAGCCCCTGGCAAGTTTGACGTCAGTGATGCGCAAACGATGCTCGATAGCTTGTAATCATCGAGACACCTATTGGGCTCTGGACAGTTAATGCGCTCTGGACAGTTAATAGGCTCTAGGCAGTTATCGGGCTCTAGGCAGTTAACAAGCTCTGGGCAGAGTGATTACGCTTTCATGTTTCTCAAGCGAGCATTTTTTGGTTCGCTTGAGAATATATTACGTTATCGAGGCTACAGATATGTACCAATAAGGTAATCTACTAGCCCCTTGTAAAGCACACTGTAAAATCAATTTTCAGTCTTTAGTTAATCAAGTTGCCCAGTTAATTAAAGTGCTCAGGTAACCAAAGTGCTCAAGTAACCAAAACGCTTAATATGACAAATGTCACCTGCTATTGGTGACACTTGTCTATGATGTAACACCTCTTTCTTATTCATACTCTTTGTACGCTCACAAAACGACTTAGGTATGAATATGCAGCCATCCTTAACCACACAAATTTGTAACGAATCAGCGCCTGACTGTAACTTGCCGTCACGCCGCGTGATCGCCAGTGCGCGGGGCGTAACCAAGCGCTTTAATGGTAAAACCGCCCTACATGATATCAATTTAGATATTTGTAGCGGTCAAGTGTTAGCCATTCTCGGTGCGAATGGCGCGGGTAAAACAACGTTAATTAATATATTGCTGGGACGATTAAATGTAGATGCTGGTGAGGTCAGCGTGTTTGGATATCCGGCGGGGTCCTTGCCAGCAAAACGCCGAGCAGGTGTGTTGTTACAAGTGGCCGCTTTGCCAGAAACACTAAAAATAAAAGAGCATATCCAGCTGTTTCAAAGCTACTACCCCCAGCCCATGGCGTATCAAAAAGTAATTGAATACGCAGGTTTGCAAGAAATGCAGCATCGCTACTCTAAAAAATTGTCGGGCGGCGAGAAGCAGCGACTGTTATTTGCCCTTAGTATTTGCGGTAACCCCAAACTATTGTTTTTAGATGAGCCAAGCGTTGGCATGGATGTAGAGGCTCGAAAAGGCCTGTGGCAAGCCATTTTGGACTTGAAAAAGTCTGGTACGGCGATAGTGCTGACAACCCACTATTTAGAAGAGGCCGATCGTTTAGCGGATGAGATAGTGTTGCTCAAGCAGGGCGAAATTATTCAGCGAGGCACAACAAGCCAGATAAAAGCCAGTGTTTCACACGCGATTGTGCGTTTTAGCGCGACTGATTCAGGCACCGATTATACCACCATTGCCGGCGTTGAGAGGGTAACGAGTAGCGGGAAATTTATTGAATTGGCTAGCAGTGACATTAACCAAACCTTGAAAGCCCTGCTAATTCTAGAGCCACAAGTACAAGACCTAACCGTTTCGAATATGGGCTTGGAAGACGCGTTTTTACACCTTAATCAACAAAATGCACACACCACTACCGGTGCGACTAATAAGCAAGGAGAGCAAGCATGAACAGCTCAAACTCAGTTTCTAATGTGTTAAACACGGGCTTAAACGCAGACATAAGCACAGCAGACGTGAACGACAAAATGGGTGCTAAGAAAATAGTGAAGTTGTATTACCTTGAAACCAAATTTGAGTGGTTAAAGAGTATTCGTAACCCTGCGTTTGCACTGCCAGCGACCCTGTTCCCCGCTATATTTTACTTATTTTTTGGTGTGCTAATGAATCAGCATAACCCGCAAGCCGCCACGTTTTTGCTATGTACTTATGGCACGTTTGGCGTGATTGGGCCTGCATTGTTTTCATTTGGCGCGGGGCTTGCCGTTGAGCGTGGGCAGGGTTGGTTAGATATTAAAGATGCTTCGCCTATGCCAAGTTCTGCACAAATTGTGAGTCGCCTTATTGTCTCGATGGGGTTTTCACTCATTGTGCTGGTGACCTTAGGATTCGTAGCGTTCGGGCTTACAGATGTGAGTTTATCCCTAGCACAGATATTACAGCTTTCGGGCATGCTTATTATCGGAGCACTTCCTTTTTGTTTGCTTGGCTTGACGCTAGGTTTGCTGCTAAAAGCACAGAGTGCCCCAGCAGTGGTTAATGTGATTTATTTACCGCTGTCGTTTCTTTCGGGGTTGTGGGTACCGATTTCCATGTTACCGACTTACCTACAGTCATTCGCTCATTTTTTGCCGCCATATCATTTGTCACAGCTTGCGCTTAAGGTGGTCGGCTTGGATGCTGGTGGTTCGGTTGCGCAGCATTTGTTGGTGCTCGTGGTATTCTCGGTATTGTTTTTCATTACTGCTGTACTTGCGTTTAAGAAAAAGACCGCTTGAGCGTCGTAGTTAGAATGCTAAAAAAGATCCATATAATAATATACCGCTAAGGATAAAGCTGACGTGATCAAGGTATTGAAAAAGTTGGATAAGTGGTTACTGCCTAGAAACTTAAGTGAGCCAATGACGCCTTACTTGTTATTGATTTACTTGCCCTTTTTCTTTGTGCCAGTCGCTATTTTCCATCAGCAACCTATCGACCTAGTATGGACAGCAATCGCGACCATAACCTTTTTAGTCGTGTACTTTCGTTGTTATTGGGCGCCTAACAGACAATACGTTTATCATGTACTGGCTATTGTATTGATAGGCAGCTTTGCGGCCTTAGTTAGCCCCACGGCGAATACATTTTTCATTTACGCTGGTGCAATGTGCAGTCGGTTATCATCGGTGAAATTCGCGGTGACCACCATCTTTGCCATTTTGATGTGGATGGCTGCACTAAGCTTTGTCTTTGATTTAAGTGTGTATTTTTATGTGCCTGGGTTAGCGTTTACCGCCATAATCGGACTGATGAATACCTACCAATATGCATTGCAACAGAACAAGCAAGCGTTGGTATTATCGCGTAAAGAAACTCAGCGGTTAGCCAAGGTAGCAGAGCGCGAACGCATCGCCAGAGACTTACATGATTTGATCGGCCATACGTTTTCCGTTATTACCCTAAAAGCTGATTTGGCAGGTCGCTTACTAGATAAAGATCTCAAAAAAGCACGAACCGAAATAAAGCAACTAGAAGACATCGCTCGAGATGCCCTAAGCCAAGTACGCGAAGTGGTATCTGGTTACCGCACCAGTGACCTGCTTAGTGAGCTGGCCAACGCGAAAGCCGTATTTGCCGGCGTCGATATTCATTTCAGCTATCATTTTGAAAATCTTGATGAGCAATCTATCGATGCTAACTCAGTCGCAAATAAAGCACTGGCGATAATACTGCGTGAACTCGTAACTAATATTCTTCGCCATGCCAACGCTGATAACGTTAATGCTAGCATCAATAAGCTCAATGAGCAGATAGTGCTGAGTGTTCATGACGATGGGCAAGGTTTTGAGCAAGGTAAACACAGCGGATTCGGTATCAAAGGCATCGAAGAGCGGGTAGAGCAACTCAATGGAACGCTACACATACAAAGTGGCGGTCACTTTACAGGCACTTTGTCCGAAGTTGGTTTGCCTATTAGTACGCTAAGCGTTGGTCAAACTTCGGCAGCAGGGGTAACTCATGATGAATAACAAGAAGGCAATCAACATCTTGCTGGCAGAAGATCAAACGATGTTGAGAAATGCATTGGCCACCATTCTGGATCTAGAAGACAACTTACAGGTGGTTCACAGCTGCGCCACGGGTAAATTGGCCCTTGAGTATATGCAGTCTGACGATGGTGTGAAGGTCGATATTGTACTTAGTGATATTGAAATGCCCGACATGACCGGTTTAGAACTGGCGCAACATCTTTATGAGGCGAAAGCCCGAAGCCACACGATTATTTTGACCACTTTCGCCCGCAGCGGTTACTTGCGTCGCGCAATGGACTCGGGCGTAAAGGGTTATTTATTAAAAGACTCCCCCTCACATGAACTGATTGCGGCGATACATAAAGTTCACCAAGGCGGCGCTGCAATCGCACCGGAACTAATGGTGGGCTCGTGGATGGAAAAAGACCCACTAACAGACAAAGAACGCCGTGCGTTGCGTTTAGCCAAAGACGGGTTATCCACGGAAGATATTGCCAGCAAGTTGTTTTTATCTACTGGCACGGTGCGTAATTATTTGTCATCTGCTTCTAATAAACTGAATGCCAAAAACAGGATTGAAGCTGCACGCATAGCCCATCAAAATGGCTGGTTGTAACTCGTTTGCGATGTTTATTTTTGACGAGCACTTTGCTGACTCTTCACTAGCATTTCACTAGCCCTTCATTAACTATACGGCACACTCAAAAGTTACAAATTGTTAGTGCTGGTTGCCCCTGCTGTGGCTCAGCTGTTAGGTTAACAGGGAATTCTTGATGCAGGAGCAATTATGACGTCTAACAAGCATGATAAAACTGAACATGGCATTATGGACTTTGCAGCCTTAAAAACCGCTATTGCTAACGGTGAAGAACAGTCCGTTAGAGAGCTACTGCCCAGCGAGCCAATCCAAGAGTTGGAAAAAGGCTACTTGATTGATTTGGCCGAATTGAATAATGACCGCGCTATTATCGAGATACTGCAAGGCATACCGACCACGCGCTAACGTGCACCGCTAAACCTCCTTTACCATGCACTTGCGGCAGGTTTTTCATCCATCTGCAGGTGTTTCTTAGGGTGTTCAAAGGTTACACATCCACCGGATTCATTGAGAAAAAGGCGAGGGTAGCTGCCAAAACATTTATATTTTTCGAGCGCTATTGTGCTGATTCTGAATTGACCGCATATTAACCACATCTAATACCAATCCGCATTAATAACGTGGAATGGTATAATATGGAGTGTGGAATATGTTTCGAATACTACTATTTTTAGCCACTAACATTGCCGTGATGGTATTGATTAGCTTGGTCTTTAGCTTGTTGGGGTTTCAAGGTTTACTGGCACAAAACGGGGTTGATTTAGACCTGCAGGCTTTGCTTGTCTACTCGGCTGTGATTGGTTTTAGTGGCTCAATCATCTCATTGCTAATATCTAAATTCATGGCCAAGCGCAGTATGAATGTACACGTGCTTGAGCGCCCAGAGAACGACACCGAGCGTTGGTTGTTGCGCACCGTAGAACGCCAAGCTGAACAAGCCAATATTGGCATGCCAGAGGTGGGTATATTCGTGCATGCAAGCCCTAACGCGTTTGCCACTGGCTGGAATAAAAACAATGCCTTAGTGGCCGTCAGCACTGGCTTGTTAGAAAATATGACACAAAGCGAAGTGGAAGCAGTGCTCGCTCACGAAATTAGTCATGTTGCCAACGGTGATATGGTCACCATGACGTTAGTCCAAGGTGTACTGAATACGTTTGTGGTGTTTTTATCTCGGGTGATCGGCCACGTGGTTGATCGAGTTGTGTTTAAAGTTGAGCGAGGGCATGGCCCAGCGTTTTGGATTGTATCGATCATTAGCCAAGTGATATTGGGCATTTTAGCGTCGATGATCGTAATGTGGTTCTCACGTTATCGTGAGTTTAGAGCCGATGCAGGGGGCGCAAGCCTAGCTGGGCGCAGCAATATGATTGCAGCGCTTAAGCGTTTAAAGCAAAACCAAGACGCGCCGCCCATGCCAGAAGAAATGGCGGCATTCGCCATTAGTGCAGGTAAAGTGCAAAAGCTGTTTTCGAGCCATCCGCCACTTGAAAAACGCATTGAGGCGCTGCAAAAAAGCTAACCATTACTTTCGCCTATTTGCACAAATGCGCGCACAGGGAAGGTGCCCACACCGGTAATTTTAGGCGGTACTGCATAAAAACGTGCACCGCTGGTGGGGACTTTTTCTAAGTGGGTAAGGTGTTCGCAAATCAACACATTGTTTGCTAATAACAAGCTATGCACGGGGCGTTTTTGGCCTCGTGTATCGTCGATATTGTGTGAATCAATACCCACTAGTTTGGCACCGTTATCAAGCAACCACTGCGCCGCCTCTTCAGTCAAATATGCATGGTTTTCAAAGTATTGCTCGCTGTTCCAGTGCTTGCTCCAATTGGTATTGATAAGCACTGCTTTACCCGCTACATCCACATCTTTGAAAAAGCGCATATCAACTTCAATGCTATCTCTTGCATCGATGACCACCGCTGGTAAGTCGGCTAGCAATGCTAGCGACACTTGAGCTAGGTCGTCACCATCGGCGGCGAAGTGAAAAGGCGTGTCGATATACGTTCCTGTATTACTGACCATCTCAATTTTGCCAATTTGCACTTGGTAATCATCACCGTACACCTTCTTTGACTCTTCACGGCTAAGGTAATCGCACATGACTGGAGCGGGCAAACCTTTGTATGTGCGCAAGCCATCATATATGCGGTGGCTCAAATCGATAAAGGTACGTTTGCTTGGTTGAACGTCTGACAAAATGGCTCCTTAGTCTGGGGGAATATAGAAGATAGCGTGGGCACAACTTAGCATTAATTTGGGTTTTTGAAGCAAAATTCTTTATACTCCGCGCGAAATACATCTCTTAGAACAACAGGCAGTAACGTGAAAAAAGTAGACGTAATCGTCATAGGTGCAGGTGCCGCAGGCTTGTTTTGTGCCGCGCAAGCGGGAAAGCGCGGGCGTAGTGTTGCTGTGCTTGACCACGCCAAACGAATTGGTGGCAAAATTCTGATGTCTGGTGGTGGTCGCTGCAATTTCACCAATATGTATGCTTCTCACGAAAACTTCCTGTGTGATAACAAACACTTTTGTAAATCAGCGCTAAGCCAATACACTCAGTGGGATTTTATCAGCTTGGTTGCCGAGTATGGCATTGCCTATCACGAGAAAACGCTAGGCCAACTATTTTGTGACGATAGCGCGAAAGACATACTCAGCATGTTACTCAGCGAATGTGACAAAGCAGGCGCCACAGTGACAAACCAATGTGACGTACTGCAAATAGAAAAAGGTGATAGCGGTTTTACCTTGCAGACCAGTAAAGGCGAGTATCAATGTGAGTCGTTAGTTATTGCCACTGGCGGGCTGTCGATGCCGAAACTGGGAGCCAGTCCTTTCGGTTATAAAGTCGCTGAGCAATTTGGTTTAACGGTGAAACCCACTCGCGCAGGCCTAGTGCCTTTCACTCTGCACGAGCAAGACAAAAACGTATTAGCCGAGCTAAGCGGGATCTCCCTCGACGCCAGTGCCAGCTGCAACGACACCAGCTTCAACGAGAACATTCTATTTACCCACAGAGGCTTAAGTGGCCCCGCGGTACTGCAAATATCATCTTTTTGGGAGCCAGGGCAAGCAGTCGAGTTTGACTTATACCCAAATGGTGATTTGTATGAACAATTACACAAAGCTCAGCAAAGTCAGCCAGATGTATTGCTCAGTAATGCCCTCGCAGCTTTTTACCCTAAACGTTATGTACAAACCGTGTTGCCCTATTTGGGCATTGAGAACAAACCCTTAAAACAATACCAAGGCAAGAGCCTGAATGAGGTTGCACAGGCCTTTCACCAATGGCAGTTAAAACCCAACGGCACCGAAGGCTATCGCACCGCAGAAGTTACACTAGGCGGCGTTGACACCGATTTTCTATCCTCTAAAACCATGGAAGCCAAAGATGTGAAAGGGCTATATTTCATCGGCGAAGTGATGGATGTTACCGGCTGGCTAGGGGGCTATAACTTCCAATGGGCTTGGTCGTCAGGGTATGTAGCCGGGCAAGTGGTTTGATTGATTTTAGGTAGGGTAATAAAAAGAACACTTGATTTAACTCTTTTAGGTTTAGAAATGGGATGTGTAGTGTGATTGAAGTTACTTGTAATGAAAAATCTAACTTAAATTTTTCTATTTTTGGATGGTGTATCGCATTGAGTTTTGCACCTCCTGTACTATTTGGTTTTATTGTATCTGTTGTATTGGCTATAAATGGGCTAAATATTTATGAAACAGAAGATCCTCAGATAGAGGTGATGATAATGCTTTGGGCGTTGATTTTATCTCCAGCCTTATTATTCCCATTACTCATATATGTCGTTGGCTGTAATAGTGCTGGCGAACTTTTATCCTATTTGAAATTTAAGAAAGTAAAATTAATTTATCTGTTTTTTGTGATAATTTTTACAGTGTTTTTGGAATTTTCCTTTGATGCTTTTTTCTTTTTCACCAATGTTCCTAGTGATGCTTTTACACTTGAAGTTTTAAAATTTATCAACTCATATGAGAAGACTATTTTAGCCGCAGTTGCTATCTGTATTGTTGGCCCTTTAATGGAAGAGCTAATATTTAGAGGGTGGTTATTTCAAAGATTGATTGCTACAAAGGTCGGTCCTTTTGGAGCTGTGGGAATTTCCAGTATTTTGTTTACGCTATTTCATTTCCAGTATCAACAGATATTACCGGTTATAGTTCTTCTAATTTACAGCATTATTTTGGGTACGATAAGGCTTAAAACCGCAAACGTAAACTATACAATTATTGCTCATATGACCTCCAATAGTTATGTTCTTTTTGCACCAGTATGGTTCCACTGAATGGCGTTATGATAGGAACCAATAGCTTCAATAAGTAAGTTTGACATTTTTCAGTCTGTTTCTCTTATATTTCAATCGGAAATTGCTGAGATTGGTTTTGCCTGAAACCTATTTTCGCCTCACGCCTTCATCGCTAGGTTGGTAGCTGCTGGGTTGTTTGGGTTTCAAAGCCCATTTCAGCTAGCCATTTTCGGGCGTCTGATTCGCTACTGAAACGACGGATCGTGACATGGTCTTTCACTTCTTCGGTCGCTTTATTGATTAGGTACTCTTTCAGTACATTAGCGCTAAATACTTCTGCTGCCACGTACATACCTTGGCTGACACACCAACCAGCGACACGTCTTACTATCGGTGCAACCGAGGGGGTGCTGAGCTCCCATTCATCAAACGACACTAAATGAGCAAACCTGGTAGCAGACACGTTTGGGACCACTCGGTGCATCTCCTTTTCAAAGCTTAACGCTATTTGCTCTGACCATTGGCCTAAAATATTTGTGACGACCACTTGGCCGTCTATCTTTACGTTGAAATACGCCGACATAAATCTCAACCGTTACTAAATCTTGTTATGAATATACGACAAAATTGCGCCTAACTCAGCTCAATACGCAAATTTCTCCTTGTTCTTGCCGAAGCAATGACTGTTTCCTAATAAAAAGATTAAATTCTCGATGTTTCACGATGCGAAACAGTTGTATTGATTGGTGGGTGAAGTCGGCGTACTGTTTATTTGTGAATTTTATGTAACTCAACTGTAAATTGTTTTGGTTGGGTGTGATGGTAGCGCCAATAGGGTGAGTAACTTGGACGCTATTTTGATTGTTAATAAAAAATTGATCTTCAACTTAATAATAAAATCCAAGGAGAACACACGGTGAAAGCCCAATTCAAATTACTACTCTTAGCCACATCGGTAGCCAGCGTTTTTAGCCCTTTTACTATTAGTGCGCAAGAGAGTAGCACGGATACTAAAAAGGACACCAGCGAATCACAAGGCATCGAAGTGATAATGGTTTCTGCGACCAAACGTTCTGAAAGTATGCAAGATATCCCGCTTTCTGTCACCGCCTTTTCACAGCAACAACTCGATATTAAAGGGGCTTCTTCGCTTACGGGTATTCAAGAGTCTACGCCTAATCTTAACTTCTCGGTGCAGTCAGCGGGGCAAAACGTGGCACGGGTAACACTACGTGGTGTCGGTACTGAAACTCTAGTTGGTGGTGGCGACCCAGGTGTTGCACTGCACATTGATGGTGTCTATGTTGGGCGAAATTCAGCGGCTGCCGGTGACGTGTTTGATGTGGACAGGTTAGAGGTGCTTCGCGGTCCACAGGGTACGCTGTACGGGCGTAATGCAACGGGCGGCTCTGTTAATATCATTACTAAAAAACCCACTGACATTGTGGAAGGTTATACCGATTTTACTATTGGTAACTATAACGAGCAGCGTGTACGCGGTGTAGTAAATGTCCCCCTTACCGACAACCTGTATGCGCGAGTGACCATGATGACCGAAAGCCATGATGGCTATATCAAAAACTTGTATGAAAGTGGTCGGGATGTGGATGATAAAGACTCGCAAAGCGGTCGTGCTCAGCTTTTATACGTAAACGATGCAGGGGATGAATTATTACTGCGGGGCTATTTCTCAAAAAGTGGCGGCGCGGGGCCTGGATCGCAGTATTTAGGGACGGACATTAGCACTGAAAATGGCTACCCCAGCAATTATTTAGTCGGTGTATCAGATGCTGGAGCAGGTGCGGCTGTACTTGCTGATGCTTACAACTTAGTCACCACTCCTTCTGGCGATAGCATATTGCCATTTCCTAACGATCTGCATGAAATCAGAAAAAACGCTCCCGAGTTCGTGGATACCTTGATTCAGGGTATGGACTTTGATGCCACAGTAAGTTTGTCGGATGATCTGTTGCTTAAAGCCATTACTTCTTATCAAACCAACGACAACGAAATTTTAGTTGATGCTGACGGTTCTGAATTAGCGATTGAAACCCGCCATCGCCAAAATAGCGCCGAGCAATATAGCCAAGAAATAAATCTTATTTCACAAACCGACGATCCATTTCAATGGATTTTAGGTGCCTACTATTACCATGAAGAGTTGACCGAGCGATTCGAAACTATGGTTCCAACCGGATTAGTGCCTTTGGACGTTGATTTGGGAGACGATGCCGTGGCGGGCGGCGGTGGTATACGTCAGCTTAGGATGGCCAGCCACGAGGTTGATTCAACGGCCTTGTTTGCCCAGCTGTCTTACGAGTTGACTGATCAATGGTCTGTTACTGGTGGTTTGCGCTATACCCGCGATGAAAAAGAGCAAACACGAGAAACCGGCGGCCAAGTCGATCTCGTTAATAATGTGCGCTTTTTATCAGGCGAGCTTGGCCCTGAAAACGCAGATACAGGAAAAACCTCCTTTACTGAACCTAGTTATCGGGTAAGCACTGATTATCAACTGTCTAAAACAAATCTTATTTTTGCCAGTTATGCCCACGGTTATAAGTCGGGAGGGTACGATTTTAATGGTGGTGCCCGCGACGAAAATGGCGATCAAGTTCCCTATAATCCGGAATTTGTAGATGCCTATGAAATCGGTTCTAAAAATACTTTTTTCGACAACCAAGTAATGCTGAACTTAACGGCATTTTATTACGATTATCAGGATTTACAGGTATTTCGTTTAACCGGTGATGGGCCGTTAACAGACAACGCTGCGCAATCAACCATTACCGGTGTCGAAGTAGAATACAAATATCAGCCTTCCGAGGACTTTAAAGTCGATGGTTCAGTGGGCTACCTAGATGCCACCTATGATGAATATTCGATTGATATTCCGCCGACAGATTTCTCCGGTAATCGTTTGAATTATGCGCCTGAATGGACGGCACATACCGGTATTGAATACACCAAAACCATTGGTGATGCCTACCTTACAACCCGACTAGATTGGTCTTATCGTTCAGATACTTACTTTGACCGTGGCAATACGGACTTAGATAAACAGGAAGCGTTTAGCTTATTTAACGCGCGGATCCGCTATGACGCAGAAACTTACTACATGGACTTATGGGCGAAAAATCTAGCTGACAAAGATTATGTAGTAGGTCAGCTAATTAACCCGCCGTTTAGTTGTGGCTGCCGCACGGTTAACGTGGGCGCGCCACGTACAGTCGGTGTCACGGTAGGCGCACGTTTTTAGAACGCCTTGTCATAGATTGAAGAGCTGTTTAAGACGTAATTGGATTTGAAGGGCAGCCCATTTAATAAGGGCTGTATCTTCTTTTTAAAGTCGTCGAACACGATGTCAAAAACACCTTTGCAAATAGGTATCTCAATGAACAACAAACTTTTAACAAGAGATGTAGGGCAGCTACCTGCAATCAAACGCTCCCCGATGAGTTTTTATTCACTGGTAACGATTTACATCATGTTAATTCTTGCTCCTTGGGCGTTGTCGTATATTGAAGGCCTACAGATCCGTGGTTGGTATGAAGAACTAGTTACCTTGCTGAGTATCAGCGGTATGGCCATGATGTTGTGCCAATTTACCCTTCTTAATGGGCGAGTGGATGCCATCAATAGCCGTATTGGTGTTGATAACTCTATGCGGGTACATAACAAGGCAGGGGAATACCTCGCGATTTTGTTTTTCTTGCATCCTTTTCTGATTGGCTTGCCGCGCTTTATTGTTGCGCCGTCTTTTGCCCTAGATAATTTATGGATCATGTTCACCAGCGCTGAGTCAGCAACGGGGGTATACGCGTGGTCACTGCTGATTGTGTTAGTGCTAATGGCAATCAAAAAGAACAAAATCGGCTTGTCTTACGAGGCGTGGCGCTATACCCATAGCGTAGGATTTGTAGCCGTTATTATTTTGGCAACCCATCATGCAGTCACCGTTGGGCGCCACGGCAGGTACAATCTATGGTTTGATGTGTTGTGGATAGTGCTGTGTGTCGTCGCGGTCAGTGTAGTGGCATATGTTTACTTTATTCGTCCACGCTCAGTATCAAAAAGACCGTTCACAGTCGTCGATTGCCATAAAGGTAGTGCTGACGACTGGTATCTAACCATTAAAAAAGACGCGGACTTTCAATTTGAGTTTGATGCAGGCCAATTTGTTTGGATCAACACTTCAGGCAGTGCGTTTAAGCGTAATGAACACCCTTTTTCAATCGCATCAAGTCCTCGCTCGTTACCTGAATTGTCGTTTGTTATTCGCAATCTAGGTGATTACACCAATCAACTAGGCAAATTAAAGACTGGTCAGCGTGTTTGGGTAGATGGTCCCCACGGAGTGTTCACGCTCAATGCCAGAAATGCCCAGGGAATAGTATTACTGGCTGGTGGAGCTGGTATTGGCCCAATAATTGGGATACTACGAGACCTCAAAGAGCGCGCCGATAGCCGTCCGGTTCGTTTAATTTATGGCAACCGCAATATGACGCAAATGATGTTTCTGGACGAGCTAGCCGATATGGCAAAAAGCATAAACCTAGTAACGACTTTAGTGCTTAACGATGCACCAGATAATTTCCCACCTGCTGGTTTTAAAGGGCATGAAGGCTTCATGAGCAAAAGTGTAATCGAAGAGGCAGGCGAGGGCTTCAACACACAAAACTGGGATTATTACATTTGCGGACCCCAGCCCATGGTGAAAGCCGTCGAGGCGAGTTTGCAGCATCTCGATATCCCACAATCGCGGATTTTGTACGAACAACTTGGTTTCTGAACGGCGGCAGTAGGTAGCGAGAACACCTTAACGTTTACAGCATAATGAAACAGTAGAAGGTCTATTCCATGACTGATGAAAAAGACGAAAAAATTCAAGAAGGCGTCACTCGACGTGATGTATTAAGAGCAGGCGCGTTTACCGCAGCAGCTTTAGCTGCGCCATTTATTGTCAATACTGGCGCGAGAGTTCAAGCCTCTGCAAGTGAGCCGGTACACAAAGCGGACTTGATTATTATTGGCAGTGGTTTTGCTGGCACCTTTGCCGCGTTAGAAGCGCGCAAACAAGGGCTAAGTGTTGTGATGGTCGACAAAGGTGTGGTGGGCTGGTCAGGCATGTCACCATGGGCATCTGACAGTCGCCCTTTTGACCCTGACATTTATGACAGAGACGAGTGGCAACAAAACATGGCCATGAACACCGAATATGTTAACGATCGCAAATGGCTAGACATATTCATGGACGAGTCCTTGGACATATTTAATACCTTGCATGAAATGGGGGCTCACAACACGCGCCCATTTGAGCGTGGCTCAGTAGTGTTTCGTCAGGAATTGGAAGACGCAGGCGTATCACTTGTAGAGCGCACCATGATAACTAGCCTACTGCAAGACGATAGCGGCAAAGTGTGTGGTGCTGTAGGTTTCACCTACGACGACACAGCTGAACCATCAAAAGCGGTAGTGCTTAGAGCTGATGCAGTTCTGTTATGCACAGGGGCGGGCTCGTATAAAAGCCCAGGTTTCCCTATTTGGGGGCAAACGTTTGATGGTGATGCGCTGGCCTTTAATGCGGGAGCCAAAATTGTTGGTAAAGAATTCAATGACACGCACCCCACGTTTGCGTTTGCGCCAGCAGCAGCCTATGAAGGCTGGCGCTGGGCGCAGAGTGTTAAGGGGGCATACGTTATGGTGGGCCCGCCAGACAAACTGGACGGGGGCTTGACCCTTGGTAATGCGTTGGGTGTTTATCAAAACGGGGTAAATCGCCAATTAGGTATGGGGCCTGGTGGCGAGCCACCTCCACCGAAAGGCGAGGAAAGAGCCGAGTCGCCCATGGTAAAAGACAACCGCAAATATTTAGGTAAAGGTTATTTAACGCGGCCAGATTTGATCTTAGATTTGGGCGGGCCACCTGAAGGCGCTGGGGAAGATGCCGGCTTTGGCCACCGAGTTGGCGGTGCAACAGCTGGCATGGGGGTGCACAAAAGTGAGGGGGTATTTTGCTCTGACTACAGCGGCGCAGCAGACGGGGTTGACGGCCTTTATGCCGCAGGTGACGCGCTGGGATCAATGTTGTGCGGTTCGTTATATCCAGGGAGAGGGTTTTCGTCTTACGGCTCTGCTATTCAAGGGCGTATTGCGGCTAGAAATGCAGTGAAATACGTAAAGTCTGTGGCGACACGCCCTAAAATCAGCCAACAACAAATTGAAGCTAAGTTAGCCGAAATGTGGGCTCCACGGAATGTTGAGCAAGGCTACAGCCCTGAGTGGATAACGGCGACATTGCAAAACACTATGACTCCGATCCACATATTGTACATCAAAGAGCCTCGCAGATTAGACGGAGCGCTAGCGTCGATAGAGTTTTTACGCACGCAATGTGTTCCTAAAATGATTGCTCGAGATGGCCACGAGTTACGCATGGCCCACGAGGTCAAAAGCATGTTGTTGAATGCCGAAATGAAATTGCGTTCTGGTTTATATAGAGAGGAAAGTCGTGGTACGCACTTTCGAGAAGATTTCCCAGCCAGGAATGATAACGAGTGGCATTGCTGGGTGACGGTAGAAAAACAAAAAGATGGAATGTTGATGGGCAAACACATGTTGCCTGAGACGTGGAAGCCGGACAAGAGCAAATCCTACCGGGAAAACTATCCTCGGGAGTTCCCTGGGGAAATGGATTTTCTAACGAATAATCCACAGTTTACGCGCTGATGAATAGCAAACGATAAAATAAATATATTAACTGTAAAACAACACAAAAGAGGTGTGATGTTATGCCAATTGAAAAAATACATGGCTGCATAGGTTGCGAAAAATGCGTGCAAGCGTGCCCAACTGACGTTATCCGTATGGACCCAGACTCGGGTCAGGCGTTTATCGCTTATCAACAAGATTGCCAAATATGTCATCTTTGCCGTCTGAGTTGCCCAGTAGATGCCATTACCTTAACGCCAGATAAGGCTATGATGCCGACCACATCCTGGGGCTAACGATAAGGAATTTTTTTAATGCACATTTATCCCATTCGTAGGTACATTAAACAAATGAATCGAGTGCTTGTAGTAACCTTTGCCCTGTTTGCCAATACGGCGTGTGATATTGCTCCGCAAGGCGTTAGGTTTAGACCACCACAAGCGATACCTTCTCAAACCTGCGCGGACACTACATGTACAGAGACTACAAGTGAAAAAGAGCATTAAGAAAGATAAATTAAATGCCATCGAAAAGTCGCTAGAGATCCTCATTACCTTTACCAACACTAATCAGGAGTTGAGTACTGGGGAAATCAGCAAGTTAACGGGGTTTCATAAGGCTACTACGTCGCGTATTTTGTCGACCTTGGTGGATTACGGGCTTTTTGCACATAATGATGAAAGTAGAAAGTACACCTTAGGCCCACTGGCGTATCGGCTTGGTTTATCGAGGGTGAGCCAGTCGATTCAGCATTTTGTTGAGGTTTCATCCCCCTATATTGATAGGTTACGAGACAGCACCAATGAGTCTATTTCCCTTGAAGTGTGGAGCGGGACGGGCACGATAGCCTGTTATTTTGCTGAAAGCAGAGATCCCCTAAGAGTGTCTATGGCGCAAGCTGAAATTCTACCCTTGCATGCCCCTGCTGGTGCGAAAGCGATTTTGTCTTTTATGCATTGTGATCAAGTAAACAAAATGCTTGATTATGAGTTTGATGCATTGACCGCCAACACCCTAACCTCAAAAAGTGAATTACTAGAGCGCTTAAAAAAATTCAATCGTCAAGGCTATGCCACTGATAACCAAGAATTACACCTCGGTATTTACGCTATTGGTGTGCCGGTTTTTGATAACCTAAGTAAACCAGTTGCTGCCGTTTGTATGGTGATGCCAGCAACACGAGTGGTTCCAGAAAAAGAAGTTGAAGCGGTAAAGTGTTTAAAGCGAACAGCTAGCGCGATTTCAGCAGAGCTAAAAAGCTTACCGTCTGCCTCTTTTCGGTTTGACCCAGTGCAAAGATCTTGAGTCAGCCTAAAGCATGAGCTCAACGCAATGTCTCGATGCCGCAGCCTTTTCGTCTCGAGCAGGATTGCTGGCAATGGTATCGTGCCATGTGGCTGGTTTGTTCTTCTTGCCCATGATGCCTTTGGTAATGGGTACTTTAACCAGTGACTTTGCTGCCCAAGCTTTGTCGTTAGGGAGTATTGCTTCAGCCCAGCTCACCACAACGGCCCTAGGCGCATTTACGTTTACAGTTATTGGTACACGAGTGACGTGCCGGCATATAGTGGTAACGGCCATCACATGTGAGTTGCTACTAAACGTCGCCACTATGGCTACGTCCTCATTCACTGAGTTTCTCGCTTTACGTGCTTTATCAGGGTTTTCGCAAGGCCATTTGTTAGCTGCTGCGGGGGCATGTGCTGCACTAAGTAAAAAGACCGAAAAAAACTTTGCACTGTACAATGCGACTTTGGCTGTTTTCGCCGTGGCCTTTTTGTTTGTTGGTTCGTTAGTGGCGCCTTTGTATGGTCATGCTGGTGTTTTCACCTTGTTTGTTGTGGTGAATGTGCTGGCGCTATGTTTTATTTACGTGGGTTTTCCTCATTTTATTCTTCGCACGAACAGTGCTCCTTTTTGTGAAGATAGGGTTGGTATTCCAAAAGAAGGCGTTCAGGCACTTATTGCACTGATATTTTTCGGTGTGGCTTTGTCAGGTACGCAAACTTTCATTGAGCGCTTAGGGTTTTGGCACGGAGCCTCACTTGAAGTAGTGGCAACATCTTTAGGGTGGGGCTGGTGCATAGCGATAGTAACGCCGTTTATATTGATCTGGTTAATGCGGCGCTGCAAAGATAATCTAGTGTTATTGCTACCTGCCTACACCTTAATTGCGGGGCTGGCGATAATTCTTTCACTTGCCCAAACAACGATTGTTTACCTGATAGCGGTGGCCCTATTTACACCCTTTATTATGTTTATTGAGCCATTGCAATTCGGGGTTTTAGGTCAGCTTGATGATACGGGTAGATTGGCAGCGTTAGGACCCGCAGCGATTTCTATTGGCTCAGGTTTAGGACCTCTGATACTTGGTGTATTGGTAAATAATTTTGGCTTGCTCAGTGTAGGGATAACGGCGGGCAGTTTGTTAAGTATTTCACTGTTATTTTTATATCCTGTTTGTAGCACAGCTAATTCTAAAGTACTTAAAAAACAATGAGATATATAGTAGGTTAGATATTTTAATTGTCTGTTTTATAATGCGAAACAGGTTTATTGTAAAAGCTCTTGAACAGCGTACTGTTTACATAATTGCAACATAAAAGACAGAGATACTCTGTCTTTTTTATTAGAGGTAATTATTTGTGAGCGATTCTGTCTTAATACGCGGCGCTTTTATAAGGCTAACCAAAGTCATTATATTAGCGAGCGCGGCATATTCTACTTTTGGTTTGTGCCTCAACCAGCAAGCCCCACCGCAAAACCTAGTAAACCAAACTAAACCCAATATTTTACTGATCGTAGCTGATGATATGGGGTTTTCGGATATCGGCAGTTTTGGGGGAGAAATTTCCACTCCGAACTTAGATACGCTGGCCAGTGATGGCGGCCTTAAATTAACGAACTTTCATGTTGCTCCAACGTGCTCACCCACGCGTTCTATGTTGATGTCTGGCACCTATAACCATCTCGCTGGTTTGGGTGCTATGGCGGAATGGGTAGCGGATAACCAACGCAATAAACCGGGCTACGAAGGATACTTAAATGAGCGCGTAGCGCCGTTGCCTGCTTTGCTTAAAGATGCGGGTTATCACACATTTATGGCAGGTAAGTGGCATCTTGGGATGTTAGACGGGCAAGGGCCTGACAGTCACGGATTTGATGAATCGTTTGCTATGTTGCCTGGAGCGGGGGATCATTATTCTGATAGAGGGCTATTTCCTTTTATGGCCAAAACGCCTTATCGAGAAAATGGTAAAGGGGTAACGCTGCCTGAGAACTTTTATTCGACTGAGTTTTACAGCGATAAAGCGATTCAATATATCGATGAGGCCATTAAAGGCAAAGAGCAGCCGTTCTTCGGTTATCTAGCATACACCGCACCCCATTGGCCTTTGCAGGTAGATAAGAAGTACAGTGATAAATACAAGGGCAAGTACTCAGCTGGATATGAGCATATCAAAGCAGCACGTTTGGAAAAGCTAGCTGACTTGGGTCTCATCGATACACATGGTACTCACGGTAGTGGTAACGCTTGCTACCCTCAATGGCAGCAACTCTCGTCTGTCGAGCAAGCGAAACAAGCCCGTTTAATGGAAATTTACGCAGGTATGGTTGATGCCTTAGATGAGAACATAGGACGGGTGGTCCAGCATTTAAAAGACATTGGTCAGTTTGACAATACACTAATCGTTTTTCTCTCTGACAATGGCGCTGATGCGCGCCCTGAGCAAGGCCTAGCTGATGAAGCTAAATACGTACAGAAAACGTTCGACAACAGTATGCAGAATATGGGCAGTGCCAATTCTTTTGTTTCTTACGGCGGTGCTTGGGCTCAAGTAAGTAACACGCCTTTTAGCTTACATAAAGGTATGGTCAACGAGGGGGGGATTCGCGTACCAGCTATTATTAGACTGCCGAAGCATCAGACTTCAGAAAATAACGAGTCACAAACGCTAACCGAATTTACTTCAGTGATGGATCTTTTACCCACCTTTATCGACTTAGCGGGCGGGAAGCTTCCCGGCACAGAATATAAAGGCCGAGAAGTATTACCTGTGGCAGGTAAATCTATTTTGCCTTATTTACGTGGAGAGCAGGATTATGTTCACAAGAATGAGGCATATGGTTTTAGTGTGCATGGCAGACAAGGGCTGCAGTACAACCAGTGGAAGTTAGTCAGGTTGCCGGCGCCTTTTGCTAAGGGCCAGTGGCAATTATACAACCTCGATGAGGATTTAGGTGAAACGCGAGATTTAGCGCGACAGCAGCCTAAAAAGCTGCGAGAAATGATCGCCCGCTGGGATAGCTTTGCAAAAGAGACCGGAGTCATTATTTCAGATAAAAACGTTAAAACGCCAAAAGAGTGCTTAATAGAGCAAAGGAGTGAACTTGTAAGTCAGGTGTACGAGTAGTTCTTTAAGCACTCAGTACATAAGACAGTTCTGGTTTAGACATTAGCACTCTTTGTTCCCACGCTGGCGGGCTACCGTATTTTTGCTTGAGAAAGTTAAGGAATATACGGGCCTTCATGGGGACAAATATCGATTTTCGATAAAAAGCGCACAAAGTCGGCTTCCAAAATTTCTTTCTCGATATAAAACAGGGGCATTATGGCTAGGCACTCCCCTTGAATTAGCGCAGAACGAAGCAGTGTAATTGTGTTAGAGGTTATCACTGGAGTAAAAGGGAGGGCCTCAGGGCCTTTGTAGCTGTGGAATCGCATAACGTTGTCAGGGTGGATATAGCGATTATGCGCTATAACGTGCTGCTGTAATTCTTCGGGGTGCTGTGGCGTACCGTGTTTTTTTAGATATGCTGGTGAAGCCACGATTAGACGATTTATCGGTGCTATTTCGACTTTTTCAAGAATGGCGCTATGGTGCATGTCAGTTTGAATACTGATGTCATGACCTTCTTGCACAGGGTCGCAATAGCGAACGTGTTGACTGAAGTCTATTTGCAAATCAGGATGCTGCTTTCTAAATTCACATATATCATCCGCCAGATATACTTGGGTGAATGATGACACGCAACTGACACGTAAAGTGCCGCTTAGACTCCACTCTTGGGTACTGACATCGTTCTTTGCCTGAGCTAATTCAGCAAGAATATGCACACATCGCTTGGGTACCCCTACATTTTACTTTGGCGGGAGCTGGATACGACTTTTCGAAGTTTCCTGCGCTCGAGGCTTGGGCCACCCGTTTAAGCAAAAGAGATAGTTTCAACAAAGGGGTGCTTGATTGGTGCCCCACGTTTTAAGGGCGTTCGGTAAAATTGCATTCTGGCAAATTAATAAACCCGCCCTTTATCAGGGCGGGCCTATTGCATTTTTTCGTTAAGCGGAGCGCTTTATTGCTCTAATGCACCGAGCAAAACAATGTCGAATGGGGTATCTAAAATGACTTGGTTGTCATGTACCGTCACAGTTGTGCCGGAGTAATACTCTTTTAGCTCAGCTCCTTCTTCAAACAACTTATGCAGCTCAATGACTTTACTGCCTTTAGGCATGCCAATGGCCACTAATACTTGGTCTGCTGCGTTTTGCTTTGTTGCCCCAAGGGTACGTTGAAAAACATAGGGTTTTTCTTGCAGCATTTTATGCACGCCTGCACCCACTGATAAATGCGCGTGGCGAAACTGTCCCAGTTTTTGCCAGTGTTCCAGCAATTGCTGGGTGTACTGCTGTTTTGGCGTTAGTTGTTCGGCGTTGTTGTCAGCAGGTGGTAAGTCTTGCCAATTCATGAATGAGCGCCAGGTGGCATCTCCCACCGCGTCTGGGTAGGTTAAATTTCTGGCTAATTCGTCGCCGTAATAAATTTGTGCAGAACCTGGGGCTAACATTAGTTTTAGCGCTGCTTGATAAGGATGTTCACGTTTGGGATCGAACGGTTCAGGATCGTCATGAGAGACCACGTAATTTAGTACACTGACGCCCTGTAACGCACCTTGGTTAAGCTCGTAAGAGTAAGTGCTAAAAATCTGTTCCATGTCTTGTTCAGCATGTGCAGCAAAACCCATATTGATTAGGCTGTCGAAGCCATTTGCAAAGAAGTCTACCTGCTTATCGCCATAGTCATATAGGCGCGTTCCCTTGGGGGTATTTTTGAATCCATCAACGCCGAAGTGCATTACCTCACCGACCATGAAAAAGGGCTTGTTGTCACTGGCCTGCTCGGGGTGTTCAGCTTTCCATTGTGCTAATGCTGTGGTGCCTTCTGCTTTTACGATTTTCCAAACATCGGCTTCTACATGTTTTGCGGTATCTACTCGAAATCCGTCAATTCCGTATTCACGTACCCAATCGGTTATCCATTTAGTGATGTAATATTTAGGCGCTCTAGGCAATTCAGTGCGTTCGAAAAAAGCATTTAGCTCTGCTAGTTCTTGTTCTAAACGCCCTTCAGACCGCCACTTTTCAATCAGAAAAGGAGGAAGTGTTACGGGAGCTTCTGATTCAGTTCGAATATCTGTGAGGCTGCTGGCCAAAGCACACTCTACGTTGCCTTGGTATGAATCCCAACTGCAGTAGGGTTTGGTTCGCACCCATTCATCTGGCCATGCCACGTCTTTGCTCGTTTTAGGGCCAGTATGATTAATGATAACGTCGGCTAATACTTTTATGCCATGGGCGTGAGCAGTAGCAATCATTTCAGCCATGTCTTGTTCGGTACCAAAGTTAGGGTCAATAGCAGTCCAATCTTTTATCCAATACCCGTGAAATGGGTAACTGCGACCCCATTCATCGTCCCAGCGACCGTGAATTTGTTCATTTAGTGGGGTAAGCCACAGCACATCAACGCCTAATTCGGTAAAGTAGCCGCTTTTTATTTTCTGGGTGACCCCTTTAATATCACCGCCCATAAAGTTTCGAAGCGTTGCGCCATCAGGTTTGCGATCAAATTGCTTATCATTGCTTTTGTCACCGTTGGCAAAACGGTCGGTCATCATGAAATACACGGTAGCGTTTTGCCAGAACGGGTCGACTGAGTTGCTCTGCGGGGCAGGGGAAGCCAACGTAGATGCACTATTTAGCATGAACATTATTAGCACACACCTATAGGCAAGTTGATATGCGCTTTGCGCTTTGTGGTAGTGAGTAAACATTGAAGTATCCTTTTGGGTTGCCCAATTGTTCACACCCTGGGCAGTACATAACGGAAAGGATCATTATTTGTTACTCGAAAAGAAATGGACAGCCTGTGCATACGTATTCAGCTAAATGGACAATGTTTGAGTGCCGCAGTTTAGGGTGCTTTATTTGCCGTTGATGTTTGTGTTATTGGCGTTAACTGTTAGATTATAAAGTACTAATTTACAAAAGTTTGACGCCTGAAGTGACAAAAAGGGTAATTGTAAATACATTAAGGTCAGGAGTAGCACAATGAAAGATGTTGTGACTGTGAATCACCCGAGTGTGTATTTTGCAGAATATGAACAAATGGATTGTTCCGCTGAGTTTGTGCGCCCGAACACAGTAACGGTTGTGCTTTTTCTGCTCTGTTTTGCCTTGTGTTTTATTTCACTAACCTCTGCAGCGGATGAACGAACCATTCTTTATCCTATGCCAGAGTCAGCTCATGATCAGCGTCCTTTGTATCCAGTGCGGCTGCTCGGATTGGCAATAAGTAAATTAGAGAAGCCCTATCGCTTAAAGCAAAGTAGAGCGCTAATGACTCAAACCAGAGCGCTGCGCATGATGGGCCAAGAGAATGCGCCCGATATCGTATGGTCAATGACAACCCAAGAGCGAGAGAATGCCTATATACCTATTCGAATTCCTATTTATAAAGGGCTTATAGGGTGGCGTTTATTTTTGATCCATGCTGGCCAGCAAAGCACCTTCGATGAAATAGATAGCCTGTCAGGTTTGCAAAAATTAACCGCAGGTCAGGGGCACGACTGGCCGGATAGCTATATCTTGAATAACAGCCATATCGATGTGATGTCATCCTCAAAGTATGAGCGTTTATTTGAGATGCTTAATAAAGAGCGATTTAATTTCTTCCCGCGCTCCGTAATTGAGATATGGGATGAGCTAAGTGCGAGGCCTCACTACAATCTTGCCGTCGAAAAAGGTATTTTACTGCGCTACCCAGCGGCCATTTATTATTTTGTGCATAAAAATAATGCACAGTTGGCGACTGATATACAGCGCGGTTTGCAGCTAGCAATAGAGGATGGCTCTTTTGAACAGATGTTTTTGAAACACAACGAATGGTTAATTGAGAAGGCGTGTTTAAATGAACGCCATATCATTGATTTACCGAACCCACTGTTGCCACCGCTAACACCAGTGCATAACGAAGCACTTTGGTATCATATTGGCGAGTAATTTGGTGTTATAATCGAGCCTCATTTTCACCAATAACACGTGTTACAGGCAGTCTAATGAATGAAGAACAAGCTCTTGGTAAATTAACTACTCGCACTTTAGCCATGCCAGCAGACACAAACGCTGCCGGTGATATATTTGGCGGTTGGGTACTTTCGCAAATGGATATCGCCGCGGGTATTTGCGCTGGGCAACGTGCTCAGGGGCGAGTGGTAACAGTGTCGGTAGACAGCATGAGCTTTATTCGTCCGGTTCATGTGGGGGACATTTTAGGGCTTTATACCAGTGTGGCTGAGTTAGGGCGTACTTCTATGGTGATCAACGTTGAAGCCTGGGTAAGGCGAGATCGCATCGGGCTACGGGAAAAGGTCACCCAAGGGCGTTTTAAGTTTGTGGCGATTGATGAGAATGGCGTACCTAGTCAATTACCGCCAGAAAGCGAACTACCTGATTACGTGTTAGAGAATTTTTAGCGCGCGTTTTACCTAGGGCAAGTTGCTATATACAGCGACAGTTGATTCTGTCGCTGTGATAGCAAATACAAAAACTGAGTTGCTCAGATTAGAATGAGTAGCGTGCTGATACACCCATAATATCGTTGTCATCTGATGTGCGATACGAAACACTAACCGCGGCAGCAGGGGTAAAGTAATAACTTGCCCCTAAATTCAGATAGGTATCGTCGTCATCGTCCAAATCGATGTACGATACGCCGCCATCAAGCTCTATGTTGGGGGTGACACGAGAGCGGATCCCAGCGGTAAGGCCATAACCGTTTTCGTCATAGTCTTCTAGCTCGGCTTCTTCATAACTAACCACACCGTAAACGTCGGTGTTGCTAGATGCGGCCATGCGATAGCCTAAACCTAAGCTAAGTTGGTTAAAATCAACATCGCTATTTGCTATTTCATCAGAAGTATCCGTGTAGGAGCCATTCACAAATACGTTTTTGCCGACTAACGCAGAGCCGGATACTTTAAAGCCGTCTGGCTCGTAGTCGCTATTATCGACGTCAATTTTTGCATAACCACCTTCAACGTAGTTGAAATCAGGAGAAGCTGCATAAGCAGTAGGAACGGAAATAACAGTTGCTGCGATTAACGCAATTTTTGTCGCTTTCATTGGAAATCCTTAATACTAAGTTGAGATAAATGAGTAACAGAAGCGAAGGGCTAGCATGGTCTAACCGGACTTAGGATACGATTTTTGCTCCTGCTCTCGCTCCTATACATGATGTTAAGCAACTGATTTTCAATAGAAAAACTTGTCATTTATGAGAAGTTTTTTTAGTATCCAAACGTGAGGAATTGTTAAGGAATATGTAACTCTCGCCTTTTCAATTAGTTGAGAAGGTATAGCTGGCGTTAAACCCGAACGAGCAGCTTCTTTTTAGTCAGGGATTTAAGGAAGAAAAATGAAAAAATTATTAGTCTTACTACCTTTGGTGTTTGGTCTTAGCGCGTGTGGCACTCCTTCAGTGGAAGATTTAGTCGACGACCCTGAGCTATTAAGCGAAGTGTTAGAAGAGTGCACTGCGAAATTAATGAAAGGCGAAGATGTAAAAACCGAAGAATGCCAAAATGCCACCGAAGCCCAGAAACAAATTTTAAATAATGTGATGAAAGGCTTGCTCGGTAACTAGTACAGGGTTAATTAGCGTACGATGGCTAACTGGCGGCGATTAGCGTGTTTTACGCCAAAAAGAAACGCCCAATGATGTGAGTCATTGGGCGTTTTTTTGAATTATCGCCATGCATAGAAACATGGCAAGCAGATGATGTCAGGATTAAAGTTGACTGTTGATAGCGTCGATTAACGTATGAATACGTTCTGCGTTTTTACCTAAATCACTTTTACCGACACGAGATTTACTGCGCACATCAAGGAAGCTTTCTTCACCTGTGGTACGAATACGTACTACCACATCGTCTTTAAAGCCAAACCAGGCCGTGGTTTCAGTGGCTTCGATAATGCCTAATGATTTATCGGCGTTCACTAATTCCCAGCCCAAGCTATTGACTGCACTTTCGGTCGCATCAAATAGCTGATCTGTGCTTTGGCTGTATTTTTGGGTTGTCAGTTCTGGATACGCCTCGCGCTGCTGTTTAGCGGTTTCTTCACCGGCATATTCCACCGGGTTAGGCGCATCGGCGCGCAGGGCTACAATCGCAACGAATTTAGGCGGGTTGGTTAAGTCGGTTGAAATATCATGAATAGGCGGGACCGATTTCGCTTTACTCATCATACTCATAGGTAAACCAACGGCGACCAAGGCAAGTACTGCACAGACCGCTACGCCCGCCCAGCTGATATTTTTACGCATAAAAATAATTTGAATTAGGATCAGCACCAATGCAGCGATACCAGCGTATACACCAAAGCGCAGGGCAGCAAAGGCAGTTCCTAATTCTAAAATACCGAATTTGTAGAGAGGGCCAGGTAAGGCGACGAGTAAAATGGCCAGAAAGCTAATTAGGCTAACCAAGGTCTTCATAGGGTGTACTCCATTTTTTGTTATAACTGGTTTTTGTTAAGTCATGATATAGCAACAAACTGATACTATCAGTAACAGTTTTTGGACTTAACTTTCTAATAAATATTAACGTGGATAAATATGCAAAATGAAGTGTGGCTGCGCATGGGCAGCTTTATTCTAGTACTGGCCTTGATGATGATTTGGGAAGCCATGTTGCCTAATCGCACGTCGCCCGTAGCTAGCAGCAAGCGTTGGCTAAGCAATTTTTTCTTGGTCTTTTGTGGTGCGCTTGTGGGCCGGCTTATTGTGCCCGCAGGTTTAGCTGTAGTGGCAGTATTGGCTGACAAACATCAGTTTGGGTTACTCAATGTGGTGGCTATGCCTGCTTGGCTGGTTATTGCATTGGCTGTGGTGGCGTTAGATTGTTTGATTTATTGGCAGCATAGGGTGTTTCATCGTGTGCCTATATTGTGGCGTTTGCACCGAGTGCATCATGCTGACCCGCATCTTGATGCCTCAACTGGCCTGCGTTTTCATCCTATTGAGATTGGTTTGAGTATTGTGGTTAAAGCCGTAGGTATTTATTTGCTGGGTGTGCCCATTGAAGCCATTTTAATTTTCGAAATAACACTAAATGCCAGTGCGATTTTCAATCATAGTAATATCAAGCTGCCTAATTGGTTGGAAAAACCACTGCGTAAAATCATAGTCACCCAAGCCATGCATCGTATCCATCACAGCCAAGTCGTGAAAGAAACCGATAGCAACTTTGGTTTTTGTTTATCTGTTTGGGATCGGGTATTTGCGAGTTATACCCATAGAGCTAAAGAAGGGGATGACGGCCTAGTATTGGGCTTAAAAGAGTACAACACAGAAAGCCGCAATACTGGGATTGGCACCGTGCTGTTGATGCCATTTCGAAAAACACCCAAGGTGAAAGAGCCTTAGCATGATTTATTTGGTGGCAACCAAGGTGTTGTAACCAACCCAAATGCGTATAGCCGCTGTTAACCAGCAAATCACTGCAAACACACTGGCGATTATCACAAACTGGTTAGGGAATAAGCAAAATAAGCACAGTACTAAAATGGTTTCAAAGCCTTCAGCCAAGCCACCCATATAATGTAAGCTTTTTTGTGGGTAGTTTGGGCTGTCGATACCGTGTTTGCTCGCCATAATGGCAAAGGCCAGAAAGCTGCCTCCTGTTCCCATAAACGACAACATCAAAAAGCTGCCAGCGACTGCGTTCTGAACTGGGTTTGCACAGACAAAAGCAAATACAATGGCTGAATAAAAGATAAAGTCTAAGGTGATGTCTAAAAAGCCGCCGGCATCAGACGGCGAGGTTTCTCTGGCAATTGCACCGTCAAGCCCATCCCCAAGACGGTTTAACAAAATTAAACACAAAGCAAAGGTGTAATGACCATAGATAATTGCCGGCACGGCGAGCATTCCCACAATGAAACCCACAACCGTGACTTTATCGGCGCTCACACCGCGTTTAATCAGTTGTTTTGCTAGGCCGCACAAGGGCTTTTTCAATACTTTGTTTAATAATGGGTCGAACATAGTTTACCTTAAGTGAAAATTCATGGCTGCTTAACAGCAGTCACCTCAAGCCTAGTATACGTCATTGGCTGGTGTTTAAACCTGCTGAAAATAGTTGGCTAAATCGAGGTGCTGGGCCTGAGATGGAATGTTGTTTAGATCATGGCTGACCATGATGCTGGGTACGCCGCGCTCGTGTAATTGGCTAAAAGCCCATTGGCTGACGTTAGCGCTGGTATCGGGGTCAAGTGCTGCAAATGGCTCGTCCATCAATAGTGCTTGGGGTTGATTCGCCAGTGCACGCACTAAACCCACACGGGAACGCTCGCCCCCGCTAAGCTGGTGGCTATAATGTTCTGCCACGTAGCCCATATTAATTTTGCTCAGCATTTGCATCGCGGTATCTTTGCGCTGGGGTCTGCTTAGCTTGCTGCCTTGCTCATCTTTCAACCTATGTGGTAGGGCAAAGCAGATATTATCCAGCACGTTTAAATGAGGGAATAAATGCACGTCTTGCATCAGTAGGCCTATACGGCGCTGTTCGATATTGACACCGCTGAGTGGCACACCATTTAACATGATTTCACCGCTGATGTTAGCGTGACGTATGCTATCCCCTAATAACCAATGTAAGAAGGTTGATTTACCCATACCGCTTGGGCCGGTTATGACTAAAAGTTCACCCTTTTCAAGGGTGATATTGGGTAAGGTGATCAGCCCCCCTTCAATTTGTATTTGGCAATTATTGATGCTCAGCATCGACACTTCCTCGGGTACGTTGGGCTAAAATACTGGCTACTAAAAAAGCGATAAACGGCAGTGCCGCTTGCACGAGTATGTACACAGCCGTGATGCTTTGCTCGTTACCTGATGCGATCGCCACCGCTTCAGTGGTGATGGTGGCAACACGGCCAGCCCCTATCATTAACGTAGGAATGTACTGGGCAATACTGACAGAAAACGCGATGGCAAACGCACTCAACAGGGCGGGGCGAAGAAGCATAAAACGCACTTTCCACCACCTTTGCCAAGGCGAGTAACCAAAACTAGCAGCAACTAATTCGTAGTGCCGGTTGAGGCTTTGAAAAGGACCGCGTAATACCAAATAGCTATAGGCAAAGGTAAATGGCACATGGGACAAGATAATCCAACTACTGTGGTAGCTTGCATTGCTACTGGTGTGCACTATTTGCCAGCCGTACACCATGCTCAGTTGTGGTAGTAATATGGCTAATAACCACAAGTAATCAGGGAAATAACGTTTGTTGTGGCGCTGTAATTCGAGGGCCAACAATGTAACCCCGACCCCTAAAAGACTGCTAAAAAAAGCAATGTGTAGGCTGTTAAGCAGTGGTCCTTGCATGAAGAACCACTCATCTTGCCATAAAGAGGTTGACCAATTTGCTGTGTTAAATGTGCTGTGTGTATTCCACCCCAGCGACCAAAGTAAAAAAGTAGCAAGAATGGCTAGGGTTAACAGACTAAAAAAGCCTAACCAGGCGGTGAATACTCCACTGAGCCGAGTAATGTTCAGCGGGTTTGCCATAACGGCATGGTTAGCCAATTGTTTCGTTACCAATCGTTCGTGAATATAAATACATGCGATTAATACGCCCAGCATAGCAATTAGCAGCAAGTTACCTAAGAACGCAAAGGTTTGTTCGTCTGGGGTGAAACCGGTTTGCCAGTTGTACAACACGACTGCATACAACTCCGGAATATTCGGACCGATTAATAAGCTGATATCCAGCACTGACAAGGTATATGCCATAGCTGCGAGTACGGCTAAGCGAGATTGTTTTAGCACCACAGGAAATACGATCAGCCACCAACTTGCATTTTCACTGTAGCCCAATGCTCGCCCCTGCAGTAACCACTGTTTAATAGCTAGCTGGCGTCCAATGGCACTGAAAATCAGTAAGAAAAACGGTACTTCCTTGATACTGATGGCCAGTATCATTGTCAGCATACTTTTGCGCGGTAAGCCTAGCCATTCAGGCGCAGTTTGGCCGATAAACCCCCACAGGACGCTCCACAGCATTCCCCCTGAACTAAACAAATAAACCAGCCCTAACGCTACGGCTAAATGAGGCAAAGATAAAAGAGGGGCTAGGCGTTTTTCTAATGATTGCCAGCGCCGGTTAAAGCGATATCGGCTATACACCATAAATGCGATATACAGCGCAATAAGAGGCGCAACTAAAGATAACAACAAGGTGCTGGCTACGGAGTATGCAAGGCCGTTATAACCTAAAAAGCGACTGATGGCAGCCCAGTCTAGCTCCACTGCTGGCCATAAACCGATAACGACACCTAACAAAGGTGCTAAAGCAATGATAGTAACCAACACCCAGGCGGTGCTTTTGAGCCCGAGGTTAATTGCGCTGTATAATTGATTGCTGGGTGAGAGTTGGCTTTTGGCTAACAGGCGGTTATTCACATCAAGCGCCGTACTTTTGTTGCCATGTATCTTCAATCACTTGTTGCCAAGAGCTGTGCAGCTCTTGTTGTGCGGGTAAGGTAGAAGCGGGATCTAATAATGGCCTAATGACAGCAGGGTCGCCCCAACTGCCATCAACCTTATGTTTTTGAGCCAGTTCGCTCAATAAAAAGTGGATCACTACTTTTGCCCCAGCAGGGCTTTGAGCTCCCTTAGGGATCGCTAAATTATGGCTGTTGGTGATTGCGCCGCCGTCAAAAAATAAACGCTGGGCGTTGCTGGCTATACGCTTTTCGCTCTGCTCTTTTGCCATTTGATTGGGATTAAAGCTAACAGCTAAATCTAATTGTTGTTGGGTAAACAAGGCGAGTTGTTCTGTGTTTGAACTTGGAAATGCGCTGCCATTTTGCCAAATTAGCGGGTGAAGTTTGTCTAGGTAATGCCAAAGAGCAGGAAGTAACTGCTGTTGTGCATTTGGTGTGGCTAAGGCAAACAAGCGCGGGTCGCTATTCGTCAAGGCGACCAAAAGCTGTTTTAAAAAGGTGGTGCCATGAAATTCTGGCGGGCGGGGGTAGCTAATACGCCCTGGGTTACGCTTGGCAGCGCTAAGGATATCCGCAGGCGTGATGCTGGTTTGTTCAGGGTTTTTAGCAGAAAACAGCGACTGATTAGCGATGAGGTTAAATTGCCCCACACCCCAAGGCACTTCATAACCCTCCATCGGTACGCCAAAGTCGTTATGTAGTGAAAGTTGCTCTGTGGCTAGTAGGGTAGTATTGGGAATGGCTGATGGTAGCTTACCCAATAATAATTTTTGTGCTTTTAGATAGCTAAAATTCTCGCCGTTAATCCATAACAAATCGATGGCACTTTTACTGCCATCTTCAGCTTTTAAGCGACTAACGGCTTCACTGATGTCAGCAACTTTCACATGACGCAAGCGCACTTTATAACGGCTGGCGATTTCCCGCGCGGCCCAGCGTAAATAATCATTAACGGGCTTTGAACCGCCCCACGCATAAAAATACACCGTTTGGCCGCGAGCTTCTTTTAAGGTTTGCTGCCATTGTTGAGAGGCTTCAAGCTCGGTAATTGTTTCCTTTAGGGTGCTGTTGCCAAGGGCAACCGGGCTCACACTGAGCACGGATAGCAACACAGCAAATAGCAGAGCAAGGTTTGCCCAGCTAAAGGAGCTAAAGAAACCAATGCGCGATCTAATGTTTGCGTGTTTAGAAGTTTGCCACATCATTTAAACGCCAGTCGTAGTCCTTAAAAGTAATTGGGTAATCGGCACTTTTGAGCAAATTGCGCTGAGCCTGTGCGTTATCGTCACCCTCGACGAGTGCTTCGCTGTAGGTGCTAAGTAAATCGAATAATGAGTGGAAGCCGTGCTGGCCTTTTTCAAAGTCGCCACGATACCATTTAAAAATAGAAGACAAAGACGCTTCACCTTCTTGACCATTTATCTTTATTTCATTGCGGCTGTTATCTGCTAAAAAGCGCTGCATTTGGCTATCAAGCTGGGTTGTTAATGCACTTGCCACAAATGCTTCATCGCGCAAAGGTGGACATGACACAGCTGCACAAACAAGCGCCGCATGAATACGTGGCTCTTTAAACCATTTGCGCACCATTTCGTGTTCAATGTCATCTAGGTTGTGTTTTTCATTGAATAGCGTGAAAAACTTCTTTTCCCAAGGAGTCGTAAATAAACTGCCTAAGTCACGAATAGAATCAGCATCCCCTTGTTTAAATTCATCCCAGTTATCAATGATCAGCTTTAGGGTAAACCCATTGTAAGCATTGATAAGAAAGCTAAGTTGTTGCTGCTCGTCCCAGCCGTCAAATTGACTTTTACTCACAGCAGAAAATGCATTTAACGATCTGTGTAAGATATCGCTTTTTACTGACAGCCTTTGATAGTTCACCCGGGTTTGCTTTTTATCAGCGGAGGTTTGCACCACCTGGGTTAAAAGCTGATCAAAGTTGGTATAGCGATGATCAAATTCAGCAGCATGTAAAACAGGTGAAAACAAGGTAATTACCAAGCCACTCACCGTGAGCATGTTTTGTATCAAGCGTTTAACGCGACTTTTTGGCGTTGGCATGACGTTCTCCGTTAGTGTCTTTTGAATTAAAGCGTACTGAGGTAAATACAGTACGCTTTTTGATTTTATAAGCGATTTACAAACAAGCGCTTATTTACGACGCCACGTGTGAAAACGTTCAACGAAGTCGAGCACTTTTTGCGGCGCATGGTCTTTCTTCCAGTTACCGGCAACGTTTTTATTCGCTTCAGCCATGGTAGGGTAAATATGTATCGTGCCCAATATTTTGTTCAAACCAAGACCATGTTTCATGGCAAGTACAAACTCTGCAAGTAGTTCACCAGCATTGGCACCGACTATTGTCGCCCCTAAAATCTTATCTTTACCCGGCTTGGTTATTACTTTAACAAAGCCCCGAGCGTGATCGTCTGCTAATGCGCGGTCAAGGCCGCCTATATCGTAACGCGTTACCTCAAAATCGATACCTTGTTGTTTGGCTGACGTTTCGTTTAATCCAACGGTGGCAATTTCAGGTTCAGCAAAGGTTGCCCAAGGGATAACGCTATAGTCGACTTTAAAGGTTTTAAACGGTCTAAATAACGCATTAACTGCGGCGTACCAAGCTTGGTGGCTCGCTGTGTGGGTAAATTGATAAGGCCCAGCCACATCACCCGCCGCCAATATATTCGGATACTTGGTTTGTAAAAAGTCATTGGTGATAACGGTGCGGTCGGTCTCTATGCCGAGGTCTTCTAAACCAAAGCCTGTTAGGTTCGCTTGGCGACCCACAGCAACCAAAATCTTGTCAAACGGGATGCGCTCTTCTTTGCCTTCAAACTCTACGACTAACACATTGCCTTCGCTGGTGGTTTCAACCGCCATAGCGCTGGTGTTTAGGCGTAAATCAATGCCGTCTTTTTCAAGTTGAGTTTGTAAGTGCTTGGCTGCATCGGGATCTTCCTTACTCAGAACTTGATCGCCGCGCTCAATTTGCGTGACATGGGTGCCTAAGCGACCAAACGCTTGAGACAACTCACAACCAATGGGGCCACCACCTAGCACTATCATGCGTTTGGGCTGCTCAGTGATTTCCCAAAGGTTATCTGCGGTTAAATAGTCGATGTCTTTTAAGCCTGGGATATCAGGTACAAAAGCACGCGCACCCGTTGCGATAACGATATTACGTGTGGTTAATGACTCAACACCATTTTCGGTTTGTATATCCACCTGCCAAGGTGAAACGATAGTCGCATTACCTATGCTAACGTTTACCCCGAGTGACTCATAACGCTCAACGGAGTCATGGGGTTCAATGGATTTAATAACACTGTGAACCTTATTCATTACCGCTTTAAAATCAATTTTTGGTGCTTCATAGGTCACACCGGCGTTTTGCGAAGTGTGATGTATGTGCGCAAGTTTACTGGCGTGCAATATACTTTTTGATGGAACGCAGCCGGTGTTTAAGCAATCGCCGCCCATTTTGTGACGTTCTACCAAGGTCACTTTAGACTTAATCGCGGCAGCTATATAGGCAGTAACCAAACCTGCTGAGCCTGCACCGATAACCACTAGGTTACGGTCAAATTTCTTTGGTTTTTTCCAGCCTTTATACACACGGCGCTGTTGCAGTGCGCTTAAGATAAATTTAGCCAAAATAGGGAATATACCTAACAGTACAAATGAAAGGATAAGGTCGGTTGAGATAATGTCTGATAATTGATTGATTTCTACCAATTGGGTACCGGCGTTCACGTAAACGGCTGTGCCGATTAACATACCTAACTGGCTAACCCAGTAGTAAGTCCAGGTTTTTATACTTGTGACACCCATCACTAAATTAATGATAAAGAAAGGGAAAATGGGCACCAAACGCAAGCTTAGTAGGTAAAATGCACCGTCTTTTTCTACGCCTTTGTCGATAGACTCGAGTTTTTTAGAAAAGGTGTTTTTCACCCAATCGCGTAATAAAAAGCGCGACGCCAAAAATGCCAATGTCGCGCCAATACTTGAAGCGAAAGACGCCAATAATAAGCCCCAGCCGAAACCGAATAACGCTCCTGCTCCTAAGGTTAAAATAGCCGCACCTGGCACGCTAAGCGCGGTGGCAGCGGCATAAATAACTAAATACCCTATAAAGGCTATTAGCCAGTTTGCCTCTATATACTGAGCTAAATCTTGTTGATTACTTTTGAGGCTTTCTAGCGTGAGATACTGATTGAGGTCGAGCACAAAGAAGCTAGCAATAAGCGCTACGATGATGGCGACTAGGATAATACGTTTACTGTTCATGATAGGCTGATTCCTTAGAGAGCTAGGCCTTAAAGTTGTAGGTATAAGTTAGCTGAACATTTCGTGGCAGTTCAGGAAACACTAATGTAGAGCCGAAATAACCGCCCTCAAATACGGGGCGCCAGTTGTTTTCGTCAGTTAAGTTGTGAACTTCTAGGCGTAAGCTCGATTGCTCCGTAAGGGCAACATTGGTGTTGATATTAATGGTAATTTGATCGCGGATTAACACGGTTGCTAAGTAGTCCAAGGGATAACTTTTTGTGTAAATGGCTGAGCCCGATACATCCCAATTATCAAATATTTGATAGCCTGCGCTGGCTGAAACTGTTTGTTGTGGAATGCCCTGTACTCGCTGATTCGATGGCGCGAAACCAGCAAAGTTGGGGGCACCAATACCCGTACCTTGAATGATATCAGGGCGCGAGTTATCAAATGCGTCGGCCACTTGTTGTGAGTCTTGGGCGCTGGCCGAGTCATCGTAGCGCGCATCTAAATAGCTGTAACCAATATTTGCCCACACGTTACTACCTTGATAAAACATCTGGGCCTCAAACCCCTTGGCAATAATACCTGTGTTGCTACCATCGCGATTACGTAAACTGCGAGTTTGCTCAAATACAGAGGCGTCAGCATACCAAGGTGAATCTGCCGGTGAATATTTAACACCGAGTTCGAATAGCTCATTCTCAGTCGCAAAATTCAGTGGGTTTATTTTGTTGTCGGCGCCTAAAACGGTACCGCCGCCCATACTGTTAGACGTAGCTTCGCTATAACTGTAAGTAGCGTAAGATACGAAGTCGTTAGTCATTTTAAAGCGAGCACTAGCAGAGCCTGAGTACAACCATTTGCTGAAGCTATCTTGTGCAGCAATTTGCCCAGCAGGTGGTAAAGCATCTCGGGCGGTTACATCATAATGATCGGCACGAAGGCCAATGGTGGTGCTAAATCTGTTTGTCCAGTCACTGTCTTGTTCGGCAAACAAACCCGTTTGCCAAGTAGTGGAGTCTGTGGTGTCTGACAACGAAAAGTCATTGTTGCCATCGCCGTCAATGTCGTAATTAGCGCCAGGAGAAACAAATACCCCGGGGCGAAGCTCGATTAAACGCGCTTGTTGAGCTTGGGTGAGAGGGATACGGCGTTGTTCTATGCTGCCCAGTAAATCGATGGGTAAGTCAGCTTCTGTGGTGAATTGGCTATAGCCGAGCACATCGTTATAACGAATATCGACTCCCCATGTTGTTTGTTGGGCGCCAGACCATGTTGAGTTAATTTCCAGGCGGTTTTGCGCGGTTTTCGCTCCATCGATGATTTCAACAAAACTATTTTGGGCGATTTCTTCTCGGTTTAAATACTGAAAATAACTGCGGTTAGTTAACGTGTGCACCGCATTGAGTTGACGCTCGTAAGTGCTATGCAATACGTAAGTTTGCGCATTGTTGATGTTATCTGGGTCAGTTAATACTGTACTGCGGGGAATGCGTACTTCACCAGTTGGTGATACCACAGCAAAAGCACCTGGCACTTGTGACCCATTGGGTTGTACGCCTTGACCGGTAATGTATAAACCATTATCTATAAGGTTTTGTGTTGGGCGGTTAATACCTGCGTTGTCGGTAAAATCTACGTCGTAATACTCAAAGCTGATGTTCCAGCTTGATTTGTCGTCTGGTAATAGCGTGTAGGCAATGAATAAGTCTTCACTTTGGTATTCGGTGAAATCATAGTAACTGTCGTTATCTATGTATTCGGCGCTCACCCGAATACCACTTTTACCTTCTTCTATGGCGGTGTTCACATCCACTTGGCCGCGATAATGCTCCCAGCTACCCGCGCTGGCTTGAAGCTTTACATCTGTACCAGACAAAGTAGCGGTTTTATTATTGAGATTGACAAAACCTCCGTTACGTTGCGTTGTACCGAGTATGACCGAAGGCGCTCCTTTGACTACGTCAATTTGCCCGACACTGTTAAATGACAGCGGGATCCCAAAACCATTGTTGCCTGCCTGGCGGCGCATACCTTGCTGAAATAATTCACCTAACTGACCACGAATAGTTGGCAGGCTAGGCGCGCCAAAGCCACTGGCAGAATAAGTGTTTGGCACTAAGGTCAGAACGTCCTGTAGATCATCAATGGATAACTGCTCTAACATGTCGCTGGAAATTGACGTTAGGGTACGGGCAATGTCCGTCAAACTTTTATCCTTACCAAATGGACCATCGATAATGGCATTTTTGGGTGACATAACCAGAGCTGGCTGAGCTGAGCCTGTAACGGTGACGTGCTCTAAGTTGTTGTCCTGAAGAGTTTCTTGCTCAGCAGAGCGAGTCTTCTCTTGGGCGCTCACAGTGAATGCCATCGCTACGCTAGCGCTAACAAATAAACTGTGGGATAAAGTCGACATGTTTTTTCCTTTTAAAATGATTCTGTCCCAAGAGACCTATCGGCTGCGATTTTTATTGCACTATCTTTCTAAGCAATTCGCTTATTTTAGTTCGAAACGTTATATATCTCTTACGCGTAATAACGCGAATAGTTTATTTTTGTGCTGCTATGTTGGCTGTTAATGACTTTTTATAGGGCTATTCAGACCTACAATATAAATTAAAAATCATAATAAACAATGTGTTATAGACTTTACGCTTTTACCGTACAATACCCTATGATGCAGTTCTATAGGATTGAGCTACACCTGACTCTGTAGGCATGCATAAATATATTATCGCCAATAGAAGAATAGCTGTATTGAAGATGAGTCATATTGTGAGCGTCATGGATAAAGACAGTCGTTACTATTTAGCGAGCTTTTTGAACGCCAGTGTAATGGCAAGTTTGATGCCTGTGCTGTCTTTGTATGCTTACCGTTATCTGGATGCAACGGCCAGCGAGTTAAGCGCGTTATTAGGAGGATACGCCCTCAGTAGCATTGCCTATGCTTTTATCATTGCACGTATTGTAGAGCGCATAGGCAAGCATAAAGTGGGGTTGTTCGCTATTAGCTTTACAGCGTGTGTTGCTTTATTAGTATTAGCCAATACGCAAAACTACACATTGGCGTGCATTGTGATGCTGCTACTGTTTGCTCCATTTCACGCCTCAACCTCATTATTGATGGGGGTCGCTTTTCGTTATTTTTCAAGTGAAAAAATCAATCGAGTCAATGCGCACTTGATGGCAACCGTCAGTGCTGCTTGGGTGGTGTGCCCAGGAATTGCGTTTTATCTTGTCGAATATGTCGGGTTTAGCTTGTTTTTTTATTTACTTGGCGCGTTATTACCCCTATTAGCAGGCATATTTTTGATTCTGCCCACAGGTAATACGTCAACTTTGCCTGCTGGGCCGCACAAGAATAATGTGGTTGAAAAACAATACATGACTATTGCACCGGATGATGTGAACAGAGCCTTACAGCGCGTGGGAGAGTGGCATCAGTATCGGCACCTCGTTGCGCCAGCGTTGTTTTTTGCTGTGGTTAGTTTTGCCATCACCCTATATCAGCACTTGTTGCCTGTATATTTTGTAGAGCAGTCGTTACCAGTCAGTTTAGTCGGTACTCTTTTTATGACGGCCGCCGTAATGGAAGTGGCGCTAATCGTGCGCTGCGTTAATTTACTGTCACGGTTTTCTTACCATCAGCTTTTTATGGCTGCAAGCGCCTGTGGCATCGTCTTTTTTATTTTATTGCCGTTTAATCAGAGCGTGCTTTACTTGTTTGCTTTACAGGCGCTCAAAGCAATCATGTACGGCTTTATGGCGGGTCTAGGGGTTAATTTATTACAAGGGCTGTTACCTAGCCAACCGACCTTTGGTGCCACGCTATATCAAAATGCATTTGCTTTTGGCATGTTGTTGGCGGGTTTTGTCACCGGCGCGGTTGTCGAATACTTACCAGCTGCTCAACTCTTCGGATTTAGCGCGTTTTTAATGCTGGTGGCTGTGTTGATTCTGCTACTGGCCAAACGCGCTTTTGGTGTTCCTTCACAAAGCTAACCGCATCTTTACAGGCTGGTACTAATCCTATTTCGCCCTTCAGATTTAGCCCGATATAGTGCGGTATCGGCTGCACAAATAAGTGCTTCAGATGTGCGGTATCGTCCGCCTAGTTCTGTTGCTATACCCTGGCTAACACTTACTCTGAAGGTTGATGGTAGCCCTAATTCGCTAAACTTGAGTATGTTAATTTGGTTTTGAATATCCTTAGCGACGATCTCAGCACTCACAGAAGGCAGGCGAGGTAGGATTACGGCAAACTCTTCACCGCCGTAGCGAGCAGCCATGCAGTCGTTAGCTGGTAAGCATTGCTCAATGGTTTTCGCTATTTTCTGCAAGCACTTGTCACCATTGATATGACCGAACTGATCGTTAAACAGCTTAAAATAGTCTACGTCGATAAGAATAAGGCTAATGGCTTGCTCTGTGTTTAAGCACTCAAGCCAGCTTTTTTGTAAGGTTTTTTCTAGATTATGTCGATTAGCTAACCCAGTTAGATGATCAGTAGAGGCAAGTCTGCGTAACTCCCCATACTCAGACTTGTGTTTAGTCAAACTGTGCATGACGCCGACATAAAAAGGAGATGATTCGGTGATAGAAGCAGGCAAACACGAAACTGACAAATCAACTTCTAACCATGTTCGATCAGTGCGTTCGACTAAAACTTCCTTAGGGCCGTGACTCAAAGGTAAGTCTATATTCTGGTTCCAGTTTAGAAAAAGGTATTCATACTGTTCGCGATAACGTTCGTGTAAAAAGGTAAACCATTTTTGACCTATTAAGGCCTCTTGGGGGGCGCCAAAAAACTTTGCGGCCAAAGGGTTTATCATCTCGATAACCCCTTCATCATTGACGATAAAGATCGCTTCAGCAATAACGTTTGCCATTCTACTGAAGGCATTCATTTTTTCGTTTACCAGTGGTAGTGAGAAGGTGTCTAACAGCGACGGTGATTTAGCATTTTTTTCGTTATGTTTATTTGAGTTTGCCATCTTGCTTCCGTTCCAACTATCTAGGTTGATATGCGATGGATAAACTGTATTAAACTAATGTCTATAATACCTTCTGCTAACCTTCTGCTTTTATCTTATTGTTTTAATTGAAGTTTATTAGATGGTAAATTGTTGCTTTTCCTTTTCTTCTTTAAAGTGGAATCATGGGATTTGCTTTGTTCTTGTTCTAAAGAGACGGGCAATAGCAGTTTTATTAGCGATAAAATAAAACACGCGCTTTAGATAGCACATGAACAACTCATAGAACGGGCATAAATGGGGGGCAAAGCAAAGAGGCACCCAAAGCATATGTGCTTTGGGTGCGGGGGCGTATAACAGAGTTAGGCTATATCAGCCTGTAAAGCGGGCAACGCTTATTGCAATCTGTGATTACGCTGACGCATAGAAGTAAGACTGAAATAACACTTCAACGCGTATGCACTGACGATCGGCACACATATCACGCTGGCCACCGTAAATAGAATGTCTCCTACTGGGCCAAAAAATATGCTTTGGCTTACGTAGCCTAAAGCGCAAAGTAGGGCGATGTGTAAAAGTAAAAATGTTTTCATGTTAGTTCCTTGTATGTCGTTAATATGGCCGAGAGTAAATGCCAATTAATGACTCAATACTGAATGCTGGGTTAATCGACGTTAACACTGTACGTCTGGGAGAGATTTTTAACCTTCTGCTATTCTTCTGATTTTAACTGATTGAATTTATGGATAAAAAAACGAGTCTTCCGAGTGCTTCCCGAGCAAGTAAGAAAACATGAACAGCCTTGAGCGTTGAAAAAAGCCTTTGAGCGTGGGAAAAGCCCTGAGCGTAATAAAGAGCTATCGGCATCGTAAACGGATAACCAGGTTCTACATTCGCTTAACTGCGTTCTCACTATTTATAAGGGAACACCCATTACTACATGACGACACCACAATGAAAATAAGCGGGATGCATTCTGACGGGGCACATTATTAATGCGGATTGGTGTGCGCATACCTTGTTTCGGCGTTTTGTTCACTTATGCTAGTTCTAAAAATAGTTAACGTTCTTGGAAGTGGAAGTGGAAGTGGCAATAGGACCTAGTGATCGAAATGTAACGGTAAGAAAGGTAAATCCCAGCGCTTACTTTCTACCATCTTTTACTAGAAGCAGAGCTTGCACTACTTAAGGCGCGTGTTGATCTAATAAAAAGAAGCACGGGATCGCCGCATAGCGACTATTTCATATCTCTTTTTGTTGTAAAAACCAACAGATAGCCTGTATTTACGGCGGGTTGTTCATAAAGTGTTCGGTTGAACCTTTTTTTGAAATAAACGCTTGCGATCAGAAATGGGATCTCTATAATGCGCATCTCGCTTCGGGACAGCCGCTAAAACAGCTGCACTGACA
>OLHL01000021.1_pt1 | contig 79273 bp, 74 predicted proteins | sample 1609441 | NCBI WGS metagenome assembly OLHL01 (sample SAMN05416833, study PRJEB24817) | seawater metagenome | isolation source: Sea water | place: Canada:Atlantic | collected 2013-07 | reverse complement strand
TCTACACCTCTCTATTCGTCGGCAGCGTCAGATGTGTATAAGAGACAGGCTATACGTTAAGTTGAACGGGATGCGAATACCGTTGAATTGGCCGAGCTCGGTTTTCAGTAAGAACTCAATACCTTGCACAGTGGCCGCGTCACCGTTGAACGCATCGCCGATTTCACAATCACTGCCTGAAGAGGCGGTACATACTCCCACTATGTTGTCGTAATCACTGAGGAAATAAACAAGTTCGGCGTTAAAAGCGTCATTGTTGTAGCGAAAACCAAGTTCATAGTTAACCGCTTCTTCTTCTTTTGCACCAGGGGAGTTACTTGGGGCAGTGAAGCCTTTGTGGGCACCTGCGATAAGGTTTAGATTGCTATCGATTTTATACAACACACCTAAACCGGGTAACAAGACTGTGGTGTCGTTTTCTCTATCATCTCTAAACACGCGATCAGCGCCATTGGTGTAGCGGGTGCGGCTTTGGCTGATATCTTCAAACCGTAAACCTGGGGTGAATACCCAATCACCCAATTCAATGCGATCGTAAACATGTACTGCTAATGCATCAGCGTCTTGTACACGGTTCCCCGCGTTACCAAGCTCGCCTAAATCACTTAACAGCAACTGACCGTCTACCTGCTGGTAAGTACTGTTGCGCTGAAGGCGATCTTCTTCATCTTCATGCAGGCGTACACCGAATTCAATGTGGTGTTTCGCGTCTCCAAATTGTTTATCCCAATTCAATCCGAATTGAATACCACGCGAATAGTACTCACGGCTATTCGAGCGCAATTGAATACTGCCTGCCTCGGTATCTATGGTCCCATCTAAAATGCCTTGCAGCATGGCTACGCTCGTTTCGCCGATTGCTTCATTATTGTTGATAGCTGAAATAACATTTGACCAACTGGTACGTGAGTAGTCTTGAGCGTTGTCGCTTCCATCTAAGTCAATGCCTTCGGTTTTAAACCAATCGCGCTCATGCGTATTGTTATAAGCAACTGCGGTAAAATTCAGCTCTTTATTGATTTGAAATGCGTAGTTCAGCATGACTTGTGTATGCTCAGTGCTGATATTATCCAGCGCTGACAAACCATAGCGACGCTGGGCATCGTTGGCAAAATCAGCATCTGTTAAACCTAAGTAGCTTTGCTCGGAATCTTGATCTGTGTATTGCAATTTAAGTTCAACGCTATGGCGCGAATTCTTCGGCGCATAGGCTAATTTCATCGTAAGATCCGTTACATCTAAACCTGTGTCGTTGCTGCTACGGTCAATGTCCTGAAATCCGTCCGATTGCCATTGGTGTGCCTCAAGCAAGTAACCAAACCCATTATCATTTTTCCCGCCTATCGTGGCGTGCGCTCGATAGGTTGCATCTTGGCCGGCTTCTAAAGTGACCTGCCCACTTTGAGTATTTGGAATTGGGGTGGAGAGCATATTGATTGCACCACCTATTGTATAAGGCCCCTGTGTAATGGCCGCTGGGCCTTTGACCACTTCAAAAGCACTCATGCGCCCAGCAGTAGGGAAGTAATAAGCCGATGGCGCAGAGTAAGGGGCTGGGGCAATCAACACGTTATCTTCGAGTAATGTTATACGACCGCTACGTTCTGTGGCGACACCACGAATACTAATATTAGGGCGAAGACCATAACCATCTTCTACTTGCAGAGATACACCTGGTGCTTGCCTAATAATGCGCTGAATATCTGTATAAGCGAATTTTTCTAGGTCTTGCTCTCCTATGTACTGAGCTGCTCCTGTCGCTTCCTGCGCCTTGAGTTGATTACCGTAAATTGTAACGGTTTCAATGGCTTTATTATTAGGTGTTTCTTGTGCAATGGCAGAGAACATTGTCAGTGCAATAGACGTAGCGAGTAGCGATCTTTTCATTTTAATTTAGGTATCCGTTACTTTTGTGTTGATAGTGTGTCAAGCATGTTAAAAAGCGCAGGGATAATATGTAAAGACAAAGGGTAATGCAAACTATTATCAATAACTTAGATAATGCCGGTAGGTCTTTATTTTCCATCGCCTAGAGGAATATTTTGCTGATTAATATATAGGATGCAAAAAATATCGCCAATTAGGTTAAATCTAGTGAGTTGGTAGTGTTTTGTGATGTTTTCGTTATTTATGAAAATAAAAAATTAGGTGTACAAAAATACTGAAGATAATAGGCAGGGCTGAACTTTTGCGTCTGTGATATACCACTCACCTAGTACGTGATGAAGCATCAAACGATCATGTTTGTAGATAAACGTAAAGAAATAAGCCAAAAAGGACATGACATGCAGGGTGAGGTAGCCCAAGCAGCGCTGGATTGCGTAGCAATAACACGTTATCACGTAAGGCAATTTGCCTTGCTATCCACGAAAATTTCGTCACCGAGTGAGAATTCAGATTAGGTATTTGGATAATCGTGATTAAGCTATTGAATTATATTGTTAAAACATAGCTTGAAGGATATTTCTTATCCAGAAAGTAGGTTAAGTTGATTGTTCATAATGCAATTTGGTATCCCCACCTGGAATCGAACCAAGATCTAGCCCTTAGGAGGGGCTCGTTTTATCCATTAAACTACGGGGACAGCCTAAGCATTATCATTTTTGCTAACCCCGCTATTATTGCTTAGCCCCACTAAGAATGAAAGCGCTACTGGCGTGCAACGAAGTCGTTTGCTTGAACATTCGCCAATGGTGCGCCAGATATTGATCCTAGCAAGGCTGTGTCATTAAATACGCGTATCACCTCTAGCTGATTTGGGTGAAGTTGCAATTGTTGATGAAGCTTGCCTATCGGGTCAAGGAATTGTGCATGTTTAAACAGAGTGACTTCGTCGCCTACTTGCACACCATCTTGCTTGCCAATGTTTATCGTAACCTGTTCATTATCTACCCGTAAAACGCGTGCGTATGTAGGTAAGCAGTTTAATGTTTCATCTACTAATGTCGCTTGTTCTGCGATCGCCGCTGTCACCGCTTTACCATATTGCGATTGCCATAACTGTTGACTAGTAGGACTAACTTGCTGGTGTAATTCGAACTCCCATGGGCTATGGATTGCGATGTTTTCTTGTTTAAGTAAAGCGGCGGTATTGCCATCATAGAGGAATAATTCTAAACGAAAGTTTCTGCTCAATGGCGCGTCTTGCCAAAAGAGTAGGGCATTTCGTGAAGTGCGCTCTACTGATAGCTCGGTAATCTCTCCAATTAACACATATTGGCTGTCAGTGCGCCGTGCAAGCGTGATGATGTCATTTGTGATGTCAGGGCTTTGCGTTGACAAATAGTAGGGCTTGCGGTGAGTTATGCGGGCGAATCGACTCGTTTGATTGAACTGACGTTCAAAGCGCTCGCTAATGGTTTGGCCAAATTCTGTTAGCCCGCCGGTAAGACCTTGTTGGCGATCGCGAATAGGAAACCATGTGCTGACCAAGCGTTTTTTGTATTGTGCTGCTGCACATTGGTTCTGGTGCGCGAATATGTCCGCTCGAATGGTAATCGTCACATAGTCATCGTGGTAGGTTTCGCTGATAAGCGCTAAATCATTTACTTCACCACCGCTTCGCACTTCGAAGCGGTCATTTTCTAATAACCCGTTCGACATTTCTTGAACACTGGTGATAGAAGCCCCTGCAAACATCAACGCTTGCTTAACGGCTTCTTGTGTTGCTTGTTTTTTGGCTAAAGCTTTATTGCCATTATTAATTATTGCTTGCCCCGTCGCTTCAAACCACGCTGCATTCGCCAGCATAGGTAAAGAAGTCGCTGCCAACACCATTAAAGTGACAGCAGTAGCTAGGGATTGACGTAACTTAGGCATAAAGAGTTTACTCGCATATGGTGTTGGCAGTAGATCCTTTTGTGCCCAGTACTGGTGGTGCAGGGGACAAAACTAGACATTAGGCGCCTTTGTGTAATTCCATTGGTTAAGCATTTTTCATACCTATACCGAGCCTTTAAGCAGAATTTTTATTGGTTGCTGTAAAACGGATAAATAAAGGTGCGGTTCTTGCTATACCCAATACCATACACATGATAATGGCCACAAAGCGGCAATAGCTTGCTCGGCCTGTTAGCACTGGAATCAATATGAAAAGATTATATTTTACCTTAATGAGCTTAAGTTTGGTGCTTGGCGGATGTTCCTCTGTGTTTGATAAACAGGTTGAGTGGGAGGTGGTAGAGCCACAAGAGTACCCTGTGTTATCCGCTATTGGCTATGCACCCATCAAAGGGCAACGGGGTAATACAGACTCAACTAAAATGTTAATGGCGATTAAAGCCTCTAAGCTCGATGCATATCGTGAACTTACTGAGCAGGTGTATGGCCAAAAAGTTGACGGTAGCCAGACATTATCTAATTTTTTACTATCTGATGAGCGTTTATCGAGTTCAGTACAAGGTGTTATTCGTGGCGCGAGGGTAATCAAAAGTTACCCAGTGGGGGACGACTTATATGCCACTGAGTTAGAGTTAGATTTCAAACGCGTGTACGACATATATCTTTCTACGGCTCGGCCTAAACGCGTAAAGGACGTTCATTACTACTAACGTTAATATACGCTCGCGGCAGGTTTCCTTTTACAGCCTAGCAGTATTGTCATTTATGGTGTTTTGCGGCAAGAGCTTGCCGCCATTAGGCTGATTCAACATCATCGAAACAATGAATGCGCTTAGCGTGCATCACTGTGATTAAACAAAGAATAATGCAATAAAGGAAGGTTTGAGGGCCTCAGTCTTTGTAGACTAAGCGCTGATCCCTCGACCGCTCTTACCGCCACGCGCTTTTCCGCTCTTGTCATAGGTCATGGACTCTTTAGCGCGAGACTCAAGTAACAAGGTGCGTAAATGTTCAAGTCTAAGTTGACCTTGTTCAACAGCGGTTTGATTTATTTTGGTACGGTATTCACACTCTGAGACTAGCTTTTTCGCTTGTTCAAATAGCGCAGTAACTTCATCGCTAGTGCGCTCTTGCTCAGTGGCGGCATTGAATGCTTGGCTTATGGCGTCGTCTTGCTGCTGAATATTCGTCAGCAATTCTTCTTTATTTTTGAGCAGGTTTATCAGGGCTTCTGCATCTCTGGTGCTAATAAGATGCAGCTCAGCGTCAAGCGCTTGAATGAGGTTTTCGAGATGGTCGAACTGTATTTTTATTGCTTTTATTAATTCTGACATTCGCTTTGCCTGTTGTTTAGTAGGCAATCATTATGCTGCCGATACTAGTTTCTGCCAAATATATCTGATTCTTGCAATGCAATATTCTTCGCAAGGTTCTCAGGATTTACACTGTATTCACCGCTTTGAATCGCTTTTTTCAATCTATCAACCTTTTCTTGATTGACTGGTGCTTCAGTACTCTTTTTCTGTACTTGCGCTAGTTGCTGTGCAGATTGCGTTAACGACACAGAATCTTGACGTACAGGTTGCGCTGAAGTGCTCTTTGCAGCGGCTTCACTCGCTTGATGGTTTTGCGACTGTTGTTGATTAACTTTTTGGTTATCAATAACTTGCTTTTGACCATTGTTGTTAACATTGTTAATAGACATAATGACTACCTGACCTTAATAAACTTTCCTCAAATATTGTATCGGCATCCTAGAACAAATCTTTAGGGCGACTTACACAATTTTTGTATGCTGTACGGGTGTTTCACCTATATATTAACAACGACTTCGCTGGTACTGGCAACGCGTGCATTAATTTGCTTTTTAGAACGGCTGTTGGTGACGCTGATCGTGTCTCCAATATTACCATCTTGCATTGCAACTCCCGTCGCTTTGACTTGCATCATTGGATTTGAAGCATTGATGACAATTGTATCACCCTTGCAGACAAAACATAAATTATTCGGTGTAATGGGTTGGCCAGGTCGTACGCGTCTTTTGATCCTAGCGCCTAGGACATCATCCAGTGTTGAGAATGTCGTGCGCCTCAATAGTGCCCGGTTCATATCGACCAACTTAATGTTACTCTGGTTTAATATTGTACCTGGGCTTACCGCGTTTGATATCACCACCACAGGCTGCATTTGTTTTACGTTTACCATTAAATACATATACCAATTTGTTTGCTGGCATAGCGCCTTGACCGCTATATTACTCTGCTGTAAAGAGTCGGCATTGACACTATACACAATTGGCGTGGGGCAAATAGGTAGGTTTATCCGCTGATCAATGTCAGCCGTGCTAATGTTTAAGTGAGCATCTGCCGATGTATTGATTTGTGATGCCACGTATTGCTCTGCACCAGTAATTAACTGTGCTGAGCGCGTTTTATGACTGCTTGTGCTTGCAAAGCCCACTGAATGGGTAAAAGCCAGTAGGGTGATTGCTACAAGCACTTTATAAATAACATTATTATTCATTTTCACTTGAGACCGATTTGTCTATGCTTAGGCAAATACAGGCTGAGCATAGCGTCAAAAATTAGACGATTTAGCGTAATGAGCGAAGTATTTGCCGCGATATTAAGGTCAAAGCAACTATTAAGCCGATTTTAATTTTCACGGAGTTTTACATGTCTGAAATTATGAATTCAGTTAACCAGCGTACCCAGTTAGTGGGGCAGAATCGCTTAGAGTTATTATTATTCAGATTAAACGGTCGGCAAAAATTTGGCATTAACGTGTTTAAGGTACGAGAAGTACTGCAATGTCCAAAATTGACCTCTATTCCAAAGTTAAATTCCTATATTCGCGGAATCGCTCATATCCGAGGGCAAACCATTTCTGTTATCGACATGAGCATGGCGACCGGTGGCAAACCAATTCACGATTTAAACTCTGCTTTTGTTGTTATCGCTGAATACAATAGTTCAGTGCAGGGGTTTTTAGTCGGAGCCGTTGAACGGATCATCAATACCAATTGGGAGGCGATTATGCCGCCGCCTAAAGGCAGTGGGCGGGCGAGTTACTTAACGGCAGTCACCGAGTTTGAAAAAGAACTTATTGAAATATTAGATGTTGAAAAGATTTTAAATGAGATTTCACCCATTAGCACTGATGTCAGTGAAGACGTATCGAGCATCTCGGTTGAAAACAAACGTGAAAAGATTATTTTTATTGCTGATGACTCCTCTGTAGCGCGCAATCAGGTTAAGAAAGCCTTGTCTACGCTAGGGTTAGAAATTGAGATGGCTAAAAATGGCCTTGAGGCGTTGAACCGCTTAAAAGCATTAGCTGAAGAGACCGGCAATATTACAGATAAGGTTGGTATTCTGGTATCTGACATTGAAATGCCTGAAATGGACGGCTATACCCTTACTGCTGAGATTAAAAATAATCCAGCGTTACAGGATTTGCACGTGGTGTTACATACATCTTTAAGCGGTGTCTTTAATCAGGCCATGGTTCAAAAGGTGGGAGCAGATGATTTTATTGCTAAATTCCACCCAGATGAACTGGTGACCTCAGTGCAAAAGTGGTTCGACAGTAAATAACCATCAAGGAAAATCTATTGAGCCGTCAAACACTTGATGAGCAGGAATACAGAGTATTTTGCCGTTATCTCGAAAATCGATGCGGCATTGTTTTAGGGGACAACAAGCAATATTTAGTGATCAGCCGTCTTTCGCCTTTAGTGTTAAAGTTTAATCATCCATCTTTATCTGAATTGATTAAACGGACGACTTCAGGCTATGACGTGACATTAATGAATGCAGTTGTTAACGCCATGACCACAAATGAAACCCTGTGGTTTAGAGATGGCTACCCGTTTGAAATTCTACAAAATACCTTATTACCTTCACTAGCCAAAGCTAAAAAACCGGTCAAAGTATGGAGTGCCGCCTGCTCTTCAGGGCAGGAGCCATATTCTATTGCTATGGCAGTGCTTGAGTACAAGGCCCGGAACCCAGGCGCATTTTCTGCTGGTATTGAAATTATCGCAACGGATATATCCAGTGACATGTTGAGTTTGGCGAAGGAAGCTAAGTACGACAACTTATCCCTTTCAAGAGGGTTATCGGCTGAGCGATTAGCACGGTTTTTTGACACCCCTCCGGGGGCGAACAGTAGCATATTGAAGCAAAGCGTACGTAGTTTGGTTACTTTTAGACCTATTAACTTGCTAACGCCGTTTTCTACTGCGGTTCGCTATGATGTGGTATTTTGCCGTAACGTACTGATTTATTTTTCGGCAGGTGCCAAGGCATCTATACTGCAAAAAGTTGCCGCTTGCCTGCAACCGCAAGGGGTTCTTTTTGTTGGCGCCTCGGAGTCGCTGACCGGAATTTCCACCGATTTCGACATGAATCGTAGTGGTAGCGGTCTTTATTACGTTAAAAAAACTTAATAATTTCAAACTCTTAATTAAAATTCTCATCACCGCCAAATATTTTGTGGCATAGCTATTGCTTTACTCCCGACGAATGAGGAGTAAAGCAAATGGCAATCAGTTTAGATAAATTAATGGGATTCACTCACAAGGCTGTGCAAGTTCGCACTGAGCGTATGGAAGTGTTAGCTGGCAATTTGGCCAACGCCAATACACCCGGATACAAGGCACGTGACATTAATTTTCAAGATGCTATGCGCAGTGCACAAAGTGGGCGTAGCCAAAATCTTACCCGCACTCATGAAAACCATATTAAAGGCAACATGCAAGGCTCAGGTGAAATGCAATTTCGCATAAGCAATCAACCTGATACAGGCGATGGCAACAACGTTGATGTACAAGTTGAACGTAACGCATTTCTGGACAATGGCTTGCGTTACCAAGCGAGCGTAGAGTTTCTCAACGGTAAAATTAAAGGCATGAAAAAAGCCATCAGCGGAGGTCAAAGCTAATGAGTTTATTTAACGTAATGGATATCGCCAGCACGGGCATGAGTGCGCAAAGTGTGCGCTTAAATACCACAGCAAGTAACGTGGCGAATGCGAACTCTGTCAGTAGCAGTTATGACCAAACTTACAAGGCTCGTCATCCTGTTTTTGCCGCTGAATTGCAACGTGCTTCTCAAGATCAAAATGCAGGTACAGGTGTACAAGTGTTAGGCGTCGTCGAGAGCCAAGCACCATTGCAAATCGAGTATAGCCCTGGTCACCCGATGGCGGATGAAAACGGCTATATCTATAAACCAAACGTGAACATAGTTGAAGAAATGGCCGACATGATGTCTGCGTCAAAAGCCTATGAAACCAATGTTCAAGTAGCGGATACGACTAAACGTTTGTTTAGAAACGTATTGCGTTTAGGCCAAGGCAGCTAAGCGCTCGCACACCGGATAATTTGAGGTACAGACGTGGATACATTAGTTAAAAACGGCTTAAACAGCGACCTATACTGGCAACCAGAAACGGTGCCGGTGGCTGACGATAGCAATCAGAATTTGTCACAAGAGGATTTTTTCTCATTATTGACCGAGCAACTGGCGAATCAGGACCCGAGTAAGCCGGTGGACAATGATCAGATGGTGGCTCAGATGACCAGTTTCACAATGGCAGACGGCATTAGCCAGCTTAATGAAAAATTTGAGACGTTTGCTACTTCCATGACATCAAATCAAGCGCTGCAAGCGTCTAGTTTGATAGGTCAGCAAGTTTTACTACAAGGTGATGTGGCTCATATGGCCAGCGAAGGGCAAGGTGTTTCAGGCGTTGTTATTAACGACACCACGACACTTAATACCAAAATTACCATTGAAAATGAATCGGGCAGCATAGTTAAAACTATTGATATAGGCACGCAACCTGCGGGCAATATTCAGTTTAATTGGGATGGTAAAGATGCAAGCGGTAATTTTATGCCCCCTGGCAATTATGTAGTGAAAGCACAAGGTAATGTTTCAGGCGAACCCCAACAGCTTGTTACAGCGGTCAATCGGCATGTTGATAGCGTCAGCCTCGCTGGCAGCAGCCAAGGTGTCATTTTAAATCTAGATGGTGATGTCAGTGTCAAACTCGACGACGTCATTCAACTTGGTGGTTAACAGGAGAAAATAACATGTCTTTTAATATTGCATTGAGTGGCGTTTCCGCTGCGCAAAGAGACTTAGATACAACGGCTAACAACATTGCTAACGTCAATACTGTAGGTTTTAAAGAGTCACGTGCAGAGTTCGGTGATGTTTATGCATCATCCCTGTTAGCAGGCGGTAAAACCAAGGTAGGTGACGGCGTAATAACGCAAGAAGTTGCTCAACAATTCTCGCAAGGTAGCTTGCAATTTACCAATAACTCGCTGGATCTTGCGGTAACAGGTAATGGTTTCTTTGCCACGATCCCTGAAATTGATTCACGTGAATTTTCTTTTACCCGTGCAGGTATGTTCAAGCTTGATGCTGAAAACTTCGTGGTGAACTCCAATGGCGATAACTTGCTTGGTTTCCCTGTTAACCCAGATGGAACCTCTTCGTCTGTTGCATTAAGTACCACTCAGCCTGTACGTATCCCTGACTCGTCAGGTTCACCTCAGCCAACGTCTGAAGTATCGCTGAAAATGAACTTGCCAGCGGGTGATGATGCGGTCAACTTGGATCTTTTCGACCCATCAGATCCACTTACTTATAATGCTGCAACCTCTGTTACCGTGTTTGATTCACTCGGTGATAGCCACGTTATGACGTATTACTTTATGAAAGATTCGGCTGCTGCCAGTAATGAGTGGGTCGTTGCAACTTACATGGACGAACAACCGCTTAACACAGAAGGGGACACGATCGGTAACCCACCAGCCACAGGGCCAAATGTAGTGGGGGAAACGTCTCTTGGTACAGGTGTTGCTGGATATCGTATGACCTTTAGCGCAGGGGGGGATTTTACTGAAATTCAAAATGCTGATGGTACCCCAAGTCCAACAGGCGATATTATGTCCGTTGCATTAGGCGGAACTATTCTAGCCAATGGCTCAGATCCATCTCAAACAATATCAACCAACTTTGCCTTTGATCCCAATGTGGCAACGGCAGATGAGCCGACCCAATTTGCCTCTGCTTTTGAAGTTACTTCATTGGAGCAAGATGGTTTAGCTGTAGGCCGGTTAACAGGTATTGATATTGGTGCTGATGGTCTAGTAAGAGCAACTTACTCTAATGGTACATCAGAGCCGATTATCCGAGTGGCCTTGGTACGCTTTGCCAATGACCAAGGGTTAACTCAGCAAAGTAATACCCAGTGGCAAGAAAGTATCTTATCCGGTGAAGCACTTGCCGGTGAGGCAACCACTGGTACGTTTGGGGATATTAACTCTTCAGCGTTAGAACAAGCAAACGTGAATTTGACCACTGAATTGATTGATTTGATCATCGCTCAGCGGAACTTCCAAGCGAACTCACGTGCCCTTGAAGTTAACAACCAACTTAACCAGACTATCTTGAATATTCGTTAATAATTTCAAACATTTATTATCCTAAGGCCACGTTATGTGGCCTTTTTTATAGGTTGAATTTAACTGGGTTTAAACTAGGGCCTTCATTCAACCACTGCTTAATTAATATGCTGTTTACTATGAATGGCACTTTATTTGCACAGTTCTTAGTAAATTCACTTTTCGTCAAGAAGTTGTCATGGATAAATTGCTTTATATTGCCGCCAGCGGGGCTAAACAAGATCTCCTTGGGACCGCTGTTCGCGCAAATAATCTTGCCAATACGCAAACTACGGGTTTTCGAGCTCAGCTAGAGCAGGCGCGCAGTATGCCAGCGTTTGGTGACGGCTTACCGACTCGGGTTTTTTCCATGACAGAGAACCCTGCCAACAACTTTGAAGGCGGGGCTATGATTCAAACCGAACGAAACTTAGACGTCGCTATTCAAGGTGAAGGTTGGTTATCCGTACTAGATGCTAATGGCGCTGAAGCGTATAGCCGTAATGGTAGTTTGCAGATAAGTGCCGATGGGCAATTACAAGATTCATCTGGAAATTCTATTGTCGGCGAGTTTGGCCCAGTATTTCTGCCAATACCACTATCGAACATCAACATTGCAGGTGATGGAACCATTTCAGTTAGGCCACAAGGTGCGCCTGAAACCGTGCTTGAAGAAGTGGGTAGATTGAAATTAGTCAATCCAGATTTAGACAACGTTGAGCGGGGCAACGATGGTTTGTTCCGTCAAAAAGACGGCGAGTTAGCGCAATTTGACCCTACGGTCAGCATTCGCAACGGCATGCTAGAAGGCAGCAACGTGAACCCAGTGGAAGAAATGGTCGATATGATCAGCTTACAGCGCCACTACGAAATGCAAGTGAAATTCATGAAAGAAGCCAGTGATTTAGATTCCAGAGCGAATCAGCTACTGCGCATTGTTTAGTTCTAGTTGAACAACTGATTATTAGCGACAGGCTTAAAATAAATTTAATAGAGGAGGTGTCCTATGCACCCAGCATTATGGATTAGCAAAACCGGACTCGATGCAGCACAGACTGATGTGGCTGTTATTTCAAATAACCTGGCAAACGCCAGTACTGTTGGCTTTAAAAAAGATAGAGCGATTTTCGAAGACTTGCTTTATCAAAATATTAACCAGCCGGGTGGTCGTTCATCAGCGGATACTGAGTTACCGTCGGGTTTGATGTTAGGTGCAGGTAGTAAAGTGGTCGCCACACAAAAAGCCCATACCCAAGGCAATATGCTGACCACAGAAAATGCGCTGGACATGTCCATCCAAGGGCGTGGGTTTTTCGAAATTCAGCAACCAGATGGCACAATTGCGTATACACGTAATGGTCAATTTACCCTTAATGACGAAGGGCAGATTGTTACGCCTGGTGCGGGCTTTTTACTGCAGCCCAACATTACTGTGCCTGAAGACGCCCAGCAAATTACGATTTCCCAAGACGGCGAGGTATCGGCCTCCATTCGTGGTCAAGCAGACCCACAAGTGTTAGGCCAAATCAGCTTATCTGATTTCGTTAACATGACAGGTTTACAACCGATTGGTCAAAACCTGTATGTGGAAACTGCTACCAGTGGCGCGCCTATCCAAGGGGTTCCAGGCCTTGAAGGATTAGGCACTGTTGTTCAGGGAGCGCTGGAAACATCCAACGTTAATGTTACTGAAGAACTGGTCAATCTGATTGAAAGTCAGCGACTTTACGAAATGAATTCCAAAGTGATTTCAGCTGTGGATTCAATGTTGGGTCAGGTTATTCAACAACTTTAATGGTTAATATTATGAAAGCCTTATATGTCATTGGATTAAGTGGATTACTCAGCGCCTGTCAAAGCACGCCTGAGCCGGATATCATGCCGAACGACCCTTACTATGCACCTATTACGGCAGAGTTACCGCGGCAGAAAATTGCCGAGGATGGCTCAATCTTTCAGGCCGATATGGCAAATAGCTTGTATTCCGACGTCAAAGCGCGTCGAGTAGGCGACATCATTACGGTGAGCTTACAAGAAAATACCAGTGCCACGAAATCGGCAGGTACTACCACCTCTAAAGAATCGGCACTCGATGTGAATCCAATTATCGGATTAGGCGGCAATGCGCTCAATATTGGCTCACAATCTGTGCAGCTAGGTGTCGACAGTTCAAATGAATTCACCGGCGATGCGTCAGCCAATCAAAGCAATAATTTAAGTGGTGATATCTCTGTCACCGTGATGAAAGTATTCCCCAACCAGAATTTATTAGTGCGCGGAGAGAAATGGCTCACGTTAAATAATGGCAATGAATATATTCGTTTAACGGGAGTTGTGCGTCCTGCGGATATCAGCCCAACCAATGAAGTTATATCAACTAAAATTGCCAATGCTCGCATTCAGTATAGTGGTACAGGCACCTTTGCATCTGCACAGAAAGAAGGCTGGCTCACACAATTCTTTTCTTCCGAGTACTGGCCTTTTTAGGCAGGAGTCACAAATGAAATTTCTGTTATTCATACTAATTATCTCAGCTGTAGTGATCGCCCCTATAGGCCAAGCTCAGCGGATAAAAGACTTAGCAAGCGTGCAAGGGGTGAGAAGTAACCAATTGGTAGGCTATGGTCTGGTGGTCGGTTTGCCGGGTACAGGTGAGCAAAGCCCTTTTACCGAACAAAGCTTTCGTACCATGTTAACCAATTTTGGTATCAGTTTAGATAGCAGCTTAAAACCGAAAATAAAAAACGTAGCCGCAGTGGCGGTTCATGCCGAACTACCGCCTTTTTTAAAGCCGGGGCAAACAATCGATGTGACTGTAAGCTCGGTGGGTGAGGCGGCAAGTTTACGTGGTGGAACGCTATTGCAAACCTTTTTAAAAGGGCTTGATGGGAAAGTATATGCCGTTGCTCAAGGGAGTTTGGTTGTCAGTGGTTTTGGTGCTCAAGGCGCCGATGGCTCTAGAATAGTTGCTAACACACCAACGGTCGGACGTATCGCTAATGGCGCGTTAATCGAACGGGCCGTTCCCAGTGGTTTTATGCAAAACGACTTTTTGACGTTGAATCTAAATTACCCTGATTTTTCAACGGCAAAAATCCTAGCTGACACGATTAACCAGCGTTTAGGGGCAGATCCAGATAAAGGATATATTATTGCCACTCCAGTTGATGCGGCGTCGGTTCGGGTTTCTGCACCTAGGGATGTGGGCCAGCGTGTAGGGTTTCTAGCCACCCTTGAGAATTTTGAGTTTATGCCGGCTAAAGCGCCCGCACGGATCGTTATTAATAGCCGAACCGGCACGATTGTGATTGGCCAAGATGTGCGTTTGTTGCCTGCGGCCATTACCCATGGTGGCTTGACCGTGACAATCAGTGAAAACCAACAAGTCTCTCAACCTAATCCTTTGGGGCAAGGTGAGACGGTAGTAACGGATCAGTCGATCATCGATGTTAATTTAGATGATACGCGCATGTTTAAATTTGACCCTGGGGTGACCTTAGATCAATTAGTTCGCGCAGTGAATGAAGTGGGCGCTGCCCCAGGCGATTTAATGGCGATCCTTGAAGCGCTTAGTGAAGCAGGCGCTTTACAAGGTGAGTTGGTGGTGATTTAACATGATTGACTGGGTTGAGGCGTAGCCGATGGATAGCATAGACAACAGCATTAAGTTTCAAGGTCAGTTTGATATGTCGCGTAATGCGAATGACATTCAGGGCCTAGACAAACTGCGCCGTGCGGCACAAAGCGGCGATGACGCTGCATTACAAGAAGCAGCGAAGCAATTCGAAGCGATTTTTGTACAAATGATGCTCAAGTCTATGCGTAAAGCACAAGATGTTATGGCCGACAAAGACAGCCCATTTAATTCAGAGCAGGTAAAGTTTTACCGCGACATGCATGATCAACAATTAGCCACCGACATGTCGAATAACGGCAGTATCGGTTTAGCTGACATCATAGTTAAACAATTGAGTAAAGGTGGCAATGGATTTACGCCTTCTAGTGTTATTCGTAACGATGCAAATCTGTCAGATATTAATCGTCATAGCGCACAAAGTATTGAACAGGCGCAACAGCTTGTGTTACCAGAAAGTGTATCGTCAAATGCGGGCTACAAAGACGCAGCCTTTCGTGATCAAAATGAATTTTTAGATACGCTTTATCCTGTAGCGCAGCAAGTGGCTAAAGAACTCGGTATCGATCCTAAAGCGTTGTTAGCGCAAGCCGCAGTAGAGACTGGCTGGGGGCAATACATGATGCACACTGATAAGGGAAATACTCACAATTTATTTGGAATAAAAGCCGGTAATGGTTGGCAGGGCGACACCGCAAATGTGAGTACAATCGAGTTTGAGCAAGGATTGGCCGCCCCGAAAAAAGCCAAATTTAGAGCATACAACTCTTTTAACGATGCAATGCAAGATTATGCATCGTTCGTAAAAGACAACCCGCGCTACCAGCAAGCACTGGAGCATACCGGCGACCCTAAAAATTATTTTAACGAATTACAACAAGCGGGTTATGCCACCGATCCTGCTTATGCTGACAAAATACTGTCTGTATTGAACAGCGGTTCGTTGCGGCAGTATCAACCATGAACAGCATCAGTTTGCGGAGTATAAAAAATGATTAGAACGGCGGATTTAGTATCCATTGCCCGCTCTGGTGTTGAGGCAAGTAACCAATTACTTAGTACCACAGGTAACAATATTGCCAATGTGAATACTGACGGTTATGTGCGGGAACGTACAAGCTTTGTTGCTCAATTAACGGGTGGGGTTGGGCAATACACGACTGAGCGGGTCATGAATACCTTTGCGCAAAACCAATTGCGCCGTGACACGACTAACCTTGCTGAGCACGAAGCTTATTGGACTAAAACCGCTGTTTTAGATAATGTGTTTGCGAGTGAAGCAAATAGTATTTCAGCGAGTATGAGTCGCTTCTTCGCTTCCCTACAAACCGCAAATGATGACCCAACGAATATGTCAGCGCGTCAACTTGTGCTAGGTGATGCTGAGTCCATGCTTGGGCAAATGGGAACCTTATCAACGTTTTTGACGAACAAAGAGCGCGAGATTAACTTTGAATTCACTGATTCCTTAAATAAGGTCAACTCGCTAGTTGAATCGATTGCATCGTTTAACGAGTCTATTCGTATCGCCCAGGCGAATAACCGTCATGACGTGCCTGGCGCACTGATGAACGAGCGAGATGCCGCAGTCTTAGAATTGAGTAGTTTAGTATCGATTGAAACGCGTGAGAGCTCCAATAACGATGGCTCCATTATGATTAACCTCACCTCAGGTGAATCATTGGTGATGCAAGATGGTACTTTTAGCGTATTTGAAGTCAACAATAGCGCCGATCTTAGCTATAAATCATTGCAGCTAACCAGTAATGGCAAACCCACTTCATTAAATTTAAGTGAGACTGAGCTGGGGGGCACTATCGGCGGCTTGTTTCGGTATCGCGATGAGGTTTTAGAGCCAAGTCGTCGAGAGCTCGGTCAGATAGCGCTGGCAGTAACTGAAGCGGTGAACACGCAAAACCGAGCAGGTATGGATTTTGACCAGCAATTAGGGGGAGAAATTTTTACGCGCCCCATTACCACAGGTTTAAATTACCCTACTAATACCGATAACACGTCTATCGTCAATGGTCGTATCTCTCAAGGCGGGGCGAGCGATATTACCAGTGCAGATTATCATGTCACTATTGATGGCGTGACAGCGGGCGTTCCGCCCACTATAGATGTAACGGTGGCCTTGCTAAACATTGATGGTTCACCGGTAACGGATGTTGATGGTGTACCGATTTCTCAAAGTTACCCAGGTCTAACGGCCCAAAGCGGTGTGTTTAGTGAGGTGCTTGGGGGCATGGAGTTAGAGTTCTCTAAAGGAACGGGGTATGCAGTCGGCGATCAATTTTTGCTACAGCCGACTAAAGACGTGGCTGACAAAATCGAAGTGTTTACAACCCGTCCCGAAGATTTAGCACTTGCCAGTCCAATTAGGGTGGAAGCCGGTGATGACAATCTGGGCGGAGCGGAATTAGTATCAACAACCGTGACCAACACCTTTGTAGATACTTCGCCTTTTGATGCGCGCTCTTCAGGTTTTGATGGTGCTGGTGGAATTCATGCTCCAGGAGCGGCGCCAGGCGGTGGTGTAGGCGCACCAGCATCGGTGCGTTTTAATTCAGCCACTGAATATGAAGTACTTGATAGCGCAGGCACTATTATTACGACGGTCAGCGGTATTTCCTCTTTAGACAATTTGCTGGCACAAGCAGCAGATACCCCAGGTTGGCCAGCTGCATTTGATGCGCTAGACAATTACCCTGGTTATGACTTTACGTTACAGGGAGAACCTAAAGCTGGGGATACCTTTGCAATTGGCTACAATGCAAATGGCTTAAATGATAACCGCAACGGTTTGATTATGGCCAATTTACAAAATGTAAACGGAATGCAATTGAATAATGCTGGCTCAGGCGATCCGGTGAGTTTTCATGAAGCGTATGCAAACATTGTTGGCGATATAGGGCAAAAGTCTGCGAATGCCGATATTGCTGTTAAGGCAGGAGAGGCATTAAAGCTTCAATCTCAAGACTGGTTTGATTCGGTATCAGGGGTAAGTTTAGATGAAGAAGCTGCTAACTTGGTGCGATTTCAGCAATCATATGCAGCATCAGCGCGCTTGTTAAACACAGCGCAAGAAATGTTCGATACCATATTGAGCATGGTGAGATAATGAAAGACGTGAGAGGAATATAATGCGTATTTCCACTGGCCAGTTATATGACAGAAGCATTCGCGCTGTACTGGATAATCAAGACGATTTATCTGATGTTCAGCAACAGCTATCGACAGGTAAAAAATTACTTCGACCATCTGACGATCCGGTAGGATCTGCTCAAGTTATCCGTTTAACAGAAGAAATTGATTTAATTGCTCAATACAACAAAAACAACAATTTGTTGACCAATAGTATTGAGCAGGAAGAAACCATACTCGGCAATGTCACGGATAATATTCAGCGAGCTCGACAGCTTATGATCCAGGCTGGCAACGGTATTCTTGATGTTGACGACCGAAAAGCTATTGCGATTGAAATCGGTCAAATTCGAGATCAAATTTTTGATGCTATGAACAGCCAAAGTGCAAATGGCGAGTATATTTTTGCTGGGTATCAATCTGCTACCCCTGCGTTTAGCTATAACGCCGGGGCTTCGGGTAACAAATATGCGTTTGAAGGAGATGAAGGCTTAAACGAAATTCGAATCTCGAATACGTTTTCTCTTGCCATGAACAACTCTGGGCAGACAGTATTTGAAGACGTTTATGCGCGCCTAGATAGCCAAATCACTTCTTCAAGTGGTGTAACGTCTGCGTCGACGCGGATCAGCACGCAAAATGAATTCGATCAGTTTCATTCACAAAATTATGATCCTGTTGTCGCTGCAAACAACGAGTTTCAAATCAGTATTAGCGCAGCTGATCAAGTCACGATTACCAATGTTGGCACGGGAGCTGTGGTCGGTACCCAGCCTTTCATAAGTGGTGAGTCGTTTGAATTTAAAGGACAAGAGTTCACCATCGAAGGGGTGGTAGGTGATACGGTTAATTATGCTCTGCAAAAGCCAGAAAAGAAGAATATTGCCGAAACGCTGAACGATTTTTATAACAGTCTTAACGATGAAAATATATCGGATCAAGATTATGCTCAGGCTATTAGTGATGCATTGATTGGCGTTGACAACAGCTTAACCAGCATAGCGGACTCTATTTCATTGCTGGGCGGGAAACTCAATGTCGCTCAGTCGGTGTTTGCTTCAAATTTAGATCTCGAAATATCGAACAAAACAGCCAGAGCAAATATCGAAGAAGTCGATTATGCCGAGGCTGTGTCTGAATTAAGCAAACAAGAGGCTGCTCTGCAAGCTGCCCAAGCCACATTCGCGAAAGTGACAGGGCTTTCGCTTTTTGATTACATCAGTTAGTAATTTGAGCTATCTCATGGTAATTCGTTGTATTTAGTATAGTGGCGCGTTTTCGACGCCTAAAGCGTTAACTCCGCTAAATATATGTGGGCCTGCTGGTCTTGATGGGCTGAATAATAGCTAACGAATAAGGTATTTCCGCGCCTAACCATGCCAGGGTAGCTGTTATCTCCTGAGGATGGCAGTATTTTGAGCGGTGTCACTTTGGCACTTTTGAATTCTATCTTCAGCACTGCTGTAACCAGTTTGTTTTTGTACAAAACTCTTCCCGCTAGCAACGCGCTTTGCTCATCAAGCTTGAGCATGTTTGGCCCACCTAAGTAAAAGCCTAAATCTGTCCAGTGCCATTGCGTGTAAGGCGCTTGGCTTACTCCAAGTTGTGCGCTGTATGTATCACTGTCTCTGCGCAAAATAACATAAGCGGTTCCGTTATCTGTAAAGCACATATCACTTTCGTTGGGGTAGCCCCTGTTATGCGTTTGCAAACTAAATACATTGCTTTTAACACGATGAAAACTTTGTTTAGGTTGGCCTGAGTATAAATGCACTGCATTTGCTGAGCGGTTGTATGCCAAACCATAGGCGCTATTGTTATGCCAACGTAAACGCCACAGCCACCAATGTTTCTCACCTATGTTTGTCGGACTAGACCAACTGAGGCCATCTTGTGATGTCCAGATGACGGGGATATTTTCTCCCAATGGCCCTAAATGGCGGGAAGATGACGATCTACGTGCGTACGCTAACAGCATCAACTCACCCTTTGAGGTAATACTTAACTTAGGATCCCGTAGATCTGTGTCGGGAAGACTAATACGCTGTGTACATTTCACCTGAGTATTCGTGGTTAAAGTGACGATATTTATTACACCATCACCACTCACATGGTTACTTGCCACTCGATAACAGCAATATAGCGCCCCCCTAAAGTCGCATAAATCGGTAAATGCATGATGCTTGTGAGCGTAAGTTAGGCGCTTAATATTTTTAATTTGCATTATTTTTAATCATTTTTGGTTCAATAAAACCATTGAAACTCAATTGGTTAGCAATTGCAAAGCGGCAATAGCTTGCCGTTTTCTTAAAAAACGGCAAATTTTTGTTAAAGAGAATTTTCCTACCGTCGATAACATTTCTGAGAGAGCCAGTAATGATGATTTATTTAACAAGTCATCATACTAATTAGTGTTATTTAACCACCGATTTAGATTTTCGGTTGCCAGTGAAAACTGGACTGAGAGTGTAGGAGAAAACCATGGGTTTATTCGTAAATACCAACGTGTCGTCTTTGAACGCACAACGCCAATTATTCAATTCAGCTTCTAGCTTGAATACTTCTTTTGAACGTCTTTCATCAGGATTTCGTATTAACCGTGCAGCAGATGACGCTGCAGGTCTTCAAATCACTGACCGTTTGACCACGCAGATACAGGGCTTAGACCAAGCAGCAAGAAACGCTAACGATGCGATTTCATTGACGCAAACCGCTGAAGGTGCATTGGGTGAAGTTACTTCTTCACTACAACGTATTCGTCAGTTGGCGGTTCAATCTCAGAATGGGATTAACTCATCTGCGGACCGTGTTGCTTTGCAAAAAGAAGTGTCTGCGCTTAAATCTGAAATTACACGTATTTCAACTGATTCACAGTTCGGTACAACGGATATTCTAGATGGAACCTTTTCCGCTAAATTCCTTGTTGGTGCGAACGGTGGACAAAACATTTCAGTTAACTTGTCTCGCCCCGATGGTTTTGGTGCTACAGGATTGAACATTGACGATTTAAACATCGACACTGTTGAAGGTGCATCAGCTGCGTTGACGGCAATATCAGAAGCCATATCTTCCGTTGGTGGCGTTAGAGCTGATTTGGGTGCGCTGCAAAATCGTTTCCAATCAACTATTCGTAACTTATCAAATATTTCTGAGAACGTATCAGGTGCACGTTCACGAATTCGTGACACTGATTTCGCCTCAGAAACTGCAGAATTGACGCGTAACCAAATCATTCAGCAGGCAAGTTTAACCGTACTGAGCCAGGCTAATCAGCGTCCTCAGTCAGCTTTATCTTTACTAGGTTAATTGGTTAGTTAACCTAGGTTTCGAGACCCTACTGCTTGGGGCTTTGAAGCCAGGAGGTAGTGCACCAGGTTAAAAAGAACCAATCAGTTGAGAGTCCGCTCACTCTCTCCTAACGTAAGAGCGTTAAGCCGAAGGTTAACCTTCGGCTTTTTTTGCAATTATTTTTACTCGTAACCTAATGAATTAAAAAAGAAAAAATATTTAGTCATTTTTTTTGCTAAAGGATTTTCTGTGTCCGTTCGATAACTTAAACATAGCCGCTAGGTCACTCATAAAAATAATAAGCCAGCGCTAGAACAGAGACCAATAATAATTAAAGCAAGGTCCTGTGTTCACCACGACAATAATAAAATCAATAGTCGGGTGATGGTTTAAAAAAATCGTTAGGAGAAAGAAAATGAGCTTATTCGTTAATACGAATGTGTCGTCGTTGAATGCTACCCGTCAATTATTCACGTCGAACAACAACTTAAATACGTCGTTTGAAAGATTGTCATCTGGTTTTAGAATTAATAGCGCCAAAGATGACGCGGCAGGATTGCAAATATCTAACCGACTCACTACTCAAGTTTTAGGCCTTAATATGGCTGTCCGAAACGCCAACGATGGCATTTCCTTAGCGCAAACCGCTGAAGGCGCGTTAGGCGAAGTGACTACAGCGTTACAGCGTATTCGAGTGCTTGCAGTACAGGCCCAAAATGGGATCAATGCATCCGCAGACCGTTTAGCTCTGCAAAAAGAAGTCGACGCGTTGAAATTTGAAATGAGCCGTATTGCCGCTACTACGCAGTTTGGTGGGGTAAATATTTTGGGTGGTGATTACTCGTCGGCTTTTCTAGTCGGAGCAAACCCAGGACAAACTATCAGTATAAACATATCGCGTACCAACGGTTTTGGTGCTGCAGGTTTATTTGACGGGGAAGACATATCCGTGGCAACAGTCGCTGATGCTTCAAGGGCCATGGTTGCAGTATTAGAAGCCATTTCTATCATCGATGCAAAGCGCGCTGATCTCGGTGCAATACAAAATAGATTCCAGTCTACGATTCGTAACTTAAGCAATATTTCTGAGAATGTTTCAGCAGCACGTAGTCGAATTAGAGATACTGATTTTGCCGTAGAAACCGCAGAGCTTACACGTTGGCAGATTATCCAACAGGCGAGTATCACTGTGTTAGGCCAGGCGAACCAAAGACCTCAGTCAGCACTGCAATTGTTGCAAGGATAAAGCTAAATGGTGCTGCTTACTCTATTGTGTAGGTGGCATTTGATGATGAAAATGAAGTAACTTAGAAATGGCTGACAGACAAGGAAGACGCCAGGAGGTAGTGAGGTTTTGAGGTTTAGGCCATCAAACCTGCCTGTCAGCTAAGAGCTTTCGCTCGATACATTTTGCCGTGTGGTAACACAGACAAAACATGCCAACCAGGGTACCAGTTGGCGATATAGTAAAGCAGGTTGTGTGCCAAAACGAGTTTCAGGAAAATTTGCTCTACGTGATAATTGGTTAGAGCCACCTTGTTTTAGGGCTATGAATTAGTTTGTGAAATTCAGTTTAGAGCAAGCTGTTGTTAGGAATGTACCGAAACACTATTTATAAAATGTAGGACCGTGACTTCCTTTATAAGACTTTGCCAGAAAATTGATACTGAATACTCTTCGTACTAGCGTTTCAATGAAGCAATGAAGCAATGAAGCGTAAGTCTTAGGTAGTCACCAAAGAGATGATTGAAATAGGCCGTATGAACTGATGAGAGAATATAATTTAATCATCAGGGGAGTTTCATAAACGACTCGTTCGTTCTCAATAAGTGGCGATGAGCGGCAAAGTTTGGCAACTTATTTTACAAAATTTGCCGTCTAACCGGCAGTATTGACCTGTTAGGTGCTGCGATACTCTCATTATCGTTGACAAGAATGACGGACAGTTAACTTATTAGTTTAATGTCATTTGCTAAAGAATTACTTAGAGGGTAGGAAATGAGAGGCCACCCTGAAAGTAACCAAGGAAGGTTGCTTCATTTTGTCAGGGAAGATGCGTGACTGGAGTTGCGCAAAACGCCGACCAACAGAACTGAGAGTGTAGAAGTTTGGTTGAGAGGCCAGTATTCATTCTCTGATCTGCCAGTCGGACAGAAACTTTTTTGCTCGTTCTCCTAACGTGAGCAATTTGGTCGGGTCATTTGGCCCGGCCTTTTTTATTTCCCCGCCAAGTTCTTGGCGTTTCTCAATTTTTTATTGCATCACCCTTCTTGATAAGCACTTCGCGTGCCAATAAGTTTCTATTGCGTTGTTTTATATATTCCGCTCTGGCAGAAATTTTTTTCAAAAAAAGTCGAATAAAAATTAAAGTTGCTGAAGTTGTGGTCGATAACATTAGTTGAGGGGTGATCTAACTAATCACTTGTAGCGTTTTTGTGAGGTAGAGGTACCAAGCAAAAACGTAGTGAGGCGGTTTCAATGAGGAGGCTCATTGTAACTGAATTTTGAGGCGGGCTTACTGAGCTTAATAGGCTAAAGGTAGGTTTCCAGGAGGTTTTATCATGGCATTATTCGTAAATACTAACGTACCGTCATTGAATGCTCAGCGTCAGTTGTTCAATTCAGGCGCGTCACTCAATACGTCGTTTGAGCGTTTATCATCGGGGTTTCGTATTAACCGAGCGGCAGATGATGCAGCAGGGTTACAAATATCCGATCGTTTAACAACCCAAATACAAGGGCTAGATCAAGCAGCAAGAAACGCGAACGATGCTATCTCGTTAGCGCAAACCGCTGAGGGTGCCTTAGGAGAAGTAACGTCTTCTCTACAACGTATTCGTCAGCTAGCTGTGCAATCTCAGAACGGCATTAACTCAGATGCCGATAGAGCTGCCCTGCAAAAAGAAGTGTCCGCTCTTAAGTCTGAAATTACACGTATTTCAACTGACACACAGTTCGGAACGACGGATATTTTGGTAGGTACCTTCTCAGCTAGCTTTTTGGTGGGCGCAAACGGTAACCAAAATATTTCAGTGAATCTGTCACGCAATGATGGTTTTGGGGCTACAGGTTTAAATATCGATGATTTAAACGTGGATACGGTTGATGGTGCGTCAGCCGCATTGCAGGCTATTTCCGAAGCGATTTCGGTTGTTGGTGGGGTTCGTGCTGACTTAGGTGCGTTGCAAAATCGTTTTCAATCGACCATTCGTAACTTAAGCAATATATCTGAGAATATATCCAGTGCACGCTCACGTATACGCGATACGGATTTTGCAGCAGAGACCGCTGAATTGACTCGTAATCAAATTATTCAGCAAGCATCACTTTCGGTTTTGAGTCAAGCAAATCAGGCTCCCCAAACCGCCTTAAGCCTCTTAGGATAATTGCCTTACTCAGTGGTCATTTAAAAATAGTTTATACTGAATAATAGTGTTCGGTTGATAGGATTTATGAAGAGGGAACATAGGATATTAACATGCCATGTTCCCTTCCTTGTTTTAGGGGGACATTATGGATATTAATCTTTCACAAGTTGGCAAGAATGTTGCTGTTTTTGCAGATGATACAAACTCTGAAAACGTAGCTGCTTCTCGGCAAACCAGTGCAACTTTATTTGAATCGAATTCAGTAAAGGAAGCCAATATCGAGCAAGCTAAAGAGATTTTGCTAACCGCCGATAAAGAACTAGATGAGGCGTTGCAACCAAATCCGCAAAACTTGGAAGAAGCGATTTTAGAGGTGAATGAGTTTGTTCAAACGAGAAATAAGCAGTTGAATTTTTCGGTGGATGACGATAGTGGTAAACAAGTGGTTAAGGTGACCGACTCTGATAGTGGGGATATCATTAGACAAATCCCGACTGAAGAGGTGTTGAGTTTATCACGGCGTATCAAAGAGTTGCAGATGGATGTTGGTTCAGCAGTAGGTATGTTTTTTGATAAGCAGGCATAACGCATGTGTATCTAAATAAGAGGTAATTATGTCAATTCAATCGCTAGGAGTCGGCTCAGGACTTGATTTAGAGGCTTTAGTGAGTCAATTGTTAGAGGCAGAACGTGCCCCTAAGCAAGAACGACTAGATTCACAAGAAGAGTCTTATGACGCTGAAATTTCGAGTATTGGCACGCTAAAATCTAAAATGAAAGAGTTTTTAGATAGCGTGGACGAACTGCGAAGCGATGCGAACTTAAAAGGTCGCGAACCGACTATTAAAAACCCTAGCGAAAATATAGAGCCGTTTACCGCGGAAGCTTCAAATAGTGCCGTTGAAGCAACCTATGCTATCGCTGTGACACAAATAGCCAGTGGTAGTCGTATTGAAACTGACAATGCCGCTGACGGTGGTTTTTCCAGTACCAGCGATCCTGTTTATACCCAACCCACTTTACTTGACCCGCCTTCTGGGAGTTTAACATTTAAGATTGGCGCGACCAGCGATAGTTTCTCCATTGATGTGAATGCAGGAATGACATTGCAGCAACTTAGCTCAGCTATTAACAGCGCTGATGATAATTTCGGCGTGCGCTCGAGTATTATCGATACCGGTACTGCATCTGGTGGCGCTAAGCTAGTATTTACCTCCTCTGTTGAAGGGGAAGGGAATGATTTGGTTATCGTCAACGACAATGATTTGGCAGAGCTCAATAGAGTGGCTACTACCAACTCTACTGAAACCGTTGACTATCTATCTCCCGTTAAAAATGCACAAAATTCTAAGGCGACCATCGATGGGATCGCAGTTGAAAGTAACACCACTGTATTTGAGAATGTGATTGAGAACGTATCATTTACTGTTTCTCAGCTATCAGAATTGGGAGAGGATGGTGTCACACCTCTCACATCTAGCTTAAAAATCGGTTTTGATTCAGAAGGTCTAGAGGGAAAAATACGTGATTTTGTAGACAACTTTAATGCGTTGAATACCCAAATTACTTCACTTACTCGTTATGGCCTATCAGATTTAGAAGAAGATGGCGCCCTTGCCGGCGACTCGATGATTCGGGGAATTCAGCAGGGTCTGTCGAACATGATTAGCTCTAGTGTCTCTTCGTCTGGTTTAGGGACATTATTCCAATTGGGAATCGAGTTTAATGACGACGGAGACTTAGAAATTGGTTCGTCAGATAAGTATGGTTTTGGTAGCGGTGAGGACAGACTGCGCGACGCCCTTGAAGATAATTTTGATGATATAGCTGCATTATTCGCTGATGAAGAGCAAGGTGTTGCTGTTCGCATGTACGAATATGTGGAGCAATATACGAATTTTAGTGGTCTGCTGTCGTCTAGGGAACGCTCCGTTCGAGATCAGAAAGACCAGTTAGCGAATGAAAGAGAGCAATTCGAATTACGAATGGCCTCATCAGAACAGATTTTACGCGACAAATATTTGAATCTAGATCAGACTGTGGCACAGCTTAACCAAACGGGTTCAGCGTTGGTCGCTGCTTTGGGTTCGGCATAGGGTTTAAAGGATAATTAACATGGCTTTAAAAGGTATCAATGCTTATAAAAAAGGTAATTTAAAACAAGAAATTGCCCAGGCAGATCCACACAAATTAACCTTGATGCTAATGCAAGGCGCGCTTGAGCGTATGGCTTACGCGAAAGGCTGTATAGAACGGCAAGAGTATGCGGAGAAGGCGCAGCACATTGGTAGATGTACAGCAATATTGATTAATCTTCGTGACACGCTCGATTTAAGCAATGATGCAGAAGTCGCTGAAAATTTATTCTCATTGTATGATTACATGGCGCAAAGATTAACTGACGCGACCGTACAAAACAGTGTGCAAATAATGGACGAAGTCATTAATTTGATGTTACCGATTAAAACAGCTTGGGCGCAGATCCCTGAAGCGGCTAAGCAAGAAGCTTATGACGCCCAGCGACAAAAGCGTCAATCCGTAGTGTGAATAAAATTAACCTTGAACACCCATTTACTCCGCCTGAATTATCTGTGCTTAATCAGGAAATTACCGCCTTGCTTAACAGTGAAGCATTGGATGAGCAATCATTTCACTCTCTGTCAGTTAAGCGTGACCGGTGTATTAACAATTATTTAAGCACATTAGATCAAGCACAAAAGGCCCAATTTTGCGAAGCAGAAATTAAAGTGAATGATGCATTGGTCGATTGCGCGCAACGGCTATTTAATCAATCGTTAAAGGAATTGAGTGGGTTAATTCGAGGGCGCAAAGCAGTAAAGAAATATTATTAACAATCACCAAATAGTTAGTACCAATATTCGTATATTATTGAATTAGTCGTATCTTGTTAATATCCTTAATATTCATAGTCATATACACTAAGATAAACCCCAATCAGCTTAACCCTTGGTGATGGAAAAATGTTCAACAATAAATCAATTCTTATTACCGGCGGTACCGGCTCATTTGGTAAGCGCTTTGTTTCTTTCCTTTTAAAGCACTTTCAACCGCAAAAACTTATCATTTATTCACGCGATGAACTTAAGCAATTTGAAATGCAGCAGGTGTTTGATGCGCCTTGTATGCGTTATTTTATTGGTGATGTACGTGACAAAGATCGGATGATTTCGGCCATGCGAGACGTTGATTATGTCGTGCATGCTGCCGCGTTAAAACAAGTCCCTGCAGCGGAATATAATCCAAACGAATGTATTAAAACCAATATCAATGGCGCGCAAAACGTTATTGATGCGGCGATAGCGACGAATGTGAGCCGTGTGATTGCCTTATCAACCGACAAGGCCGCAAATCCGGTCAACCTTTACGGGGCTACCAAGCTCGCTTCAGATAAGCTGTTTGTAGCGGCAAATAATATTTCTGGTGCTAAGGGGCCGCGTTTCTCTGTGGTTCGTTATGGCAATGTTGTTGGCTCTCGTGGCTCGGTAGTGCCGTTTTATCGCTCTTTATTGGAGCAAGGTAAAACAAGTTTGCCTGTCACTCATGCAGAAATGACCCGCTTTTGGATCACATTAGATGAAGGCGTTGAATTTGTTGTTAGAAATTTTCAACGAATGCAAGGCGGGGAGATTTTCGTGCCGAAAATTCCTTCAGTATCAATCCTTGATTTAGTGGAGTCTATGAGCGGCACACGCGATCATGATCTGGTAGGTATTCGCCCAGGCGAGAAGCTACACGAAGTGATGGTGCCTGAAGAAATGGCACATCATTCGTTAGAGTTTGATGACCACTATGTCATCACACCCGCCATTTTATTTTTTGAAAAGAACATAAACTACAAACGCAATAAACTTGGGGAAATCGGTAAACCTGTAGAAGAGAAATTTGAGTATCATTCTGGCACTAATCCTCATTTTTTATCGGTTGAAGAACTTCGCAAGTTAGATAAAGTCACGGAATAGCTTTGAATATGTTGCCATATGGGCGCCATGCTGTAGATCAAGAGGATATTGATGCGGTAGTTAACGTCCTCCAAAATCAGTTCCTCACTCAGGGGATTGCAGTTCCTGCATTTGAAAAGGCCCTGTGTGAGTACACACATGCCCAGTTTGCGTTGGCTGTAAACAGCGGTACCTCTGGTCTTCATGTTGCCTGTTTAGCGGCGGGGGTGGGGCCGACTGATCTCGTTTGGACAGTTCCAAATTCATTTGTTGCTTCAGCAAATTGCGCGCGTTATTGCGCAGCTGAGGTTGATTTTGTCGATATAAACCCTCTGACACGCAATATCTGTGTAGAACAATTAGAGAGCAAACTTGCTCGTTGCAAGAAAATTCCCAAGGTATTGATTGTTGTGCACTTTTCAGGCGCTAGTTGTGATATGCAAGCTATTGCAGCGCTGACAGAAAAATACAATATTACGCTAATTGAAGATGCAGCTCACGCGCTTGGGGCGACGTATCAAGGTAAACCTGTGGGTTGTTGTCAATACAGTGATATGACGGTGCTAAGTTTTCATCCTGTGAAATCGATAACGTCAGCAGAAGGCGGCGCAATAACAACAAACGATAACAACTTACTAGAACGCTTAACCTTGTTTGCTAAGCATGGTATCACTCGCGAGCCATCCTTACTTGATGATAAAGAGCAAGGTGCTTGGTACTACGAGCAGCACGAATTAGGCTATAACTACCGGATGAGCGACCTGCATGGGGCTTTGGGGTTATCGCAGTTGAACAAATTAGATGAGTTTATTCAGCACAGACGTGAGAAAGCTATTGTTTATGTAAATGCATTGCGTGCTTTGCCTGTAAAGCTACCTAATGAGGAAGCGCTTGCTAGCAGTGCGTGGCATCTTTTTATGATTGAGCTGTTGGAACATGATCGCAAGCAGGTGTTTGACGAACTAAGGGCCCGAGGGATTGGCGTTAACGTCCACTACATCCCTATTCATCAACAACCTTATTATCAGAAGTTAGGTTTTCAGACTGGGGACTTCCCCCATGCTGAACAATTTTATCAAGGTGCTATAACCCTGCCGTTATTTCCAGCTATGACGGAGTCAGAGCAGCGGCATGTTATTGATAGCCTGCACGAAGTGTTACAGTGAGTCTCGTTAAATGAACCTTGCCGTTATCCCCGCTAGAGGCGGAAGTAAGCGTATTCCAGGTAAAAACAGTAGAATGTTCTGTGGGAAGCCGTTAATTGCTTACTCTATTGAAGCGGCACAGAATTCTGGATTGTTTGACAAGATTATTGTATCTACCGACAGTGATCAAATAGCACAAATAGCGAAGGACTATGGCGCGGAAATACCGTTTTTGAGACCGGGCGATCTGTCTGATGATTTTACCGGTACCACGCCTGTTGTTCAGCATGCGATTAAGGAAATGCAAGCACGAGGAACAAACCCACGTTATACATGCTGCATTTACGCAACAGCGCCGTTTATCCAAATCTCGGCATTACAAGAAGGGCTCCAAAGGCTAACTTCTGATAGTTTAAAACATTTTGCCTTTTCCGTGACTAGTTTTCCTTTCCCTATACAGCGGGCACTTAAAATGCAAAACGGCGGTGTGTTTCCTTTTTTTCCTCAAGACATTCCAAAACGCTCTCAGGATTTAGCAGAGGCCTTTCATGATGCAGGGCAATTTTACTGGGGAACAAGCGAAGCTTTTTTAAAAGGAATTCCTACTTTCAGTGAAACCAGTATTCCTATTGTGTTGCCCCGCCACCTAGTGCAAGACATCGACACGCTAGAGGATTGGGTTCGCGCTGAGCTAATGTATAAAGCGTTTATCCAATTCAACAAGGGGGAATAGAATGAATGAGTCTGCATCGCTAAAGTCCGAGCGTATATTGCTTATCCGTATGTTGAGTGTAAAAGATGCAGCCACAATCGGCGTAGCGGCGTTTCGGCATTTTCGCCAAGCATTCCCAGACAGCCATATTGATTTTCTCACCTTTGGTGATGGTGTTGATATCATCAAGCTGATTGACCCAGATATTACAACATTTAGCCTACCTGCTCATGCGTGGCCAAATGATTTATTGGTCGCAATTGAAGCCTTTCTGGGATTGGCAGAAAAGATCATTCCCAATCAATATAGCCAAATAGTGAACCTTGATACGGCATTTATGCCGTGTTTTTTAGCACGTTTTCTTCACGATGCAGGCGAAAATGTCGCTGGCAATATGTTGAATATTTCAGTGCAAAGTTTATTCAGTCAATTTAAAGAGCAAAGCCTGAAACCTGAATTTGTGCAGTCAACAGAGTATTACATGCAAAGCACATTCAGTGGTATGAGTCGTTTACATAGTCGCTGGTGGGATACCCAGCAACAGTTTGACGCTGGCTTTACTGAGTTTTATTTACGGGAGTGCTGTGGCTTTAAAAATATCGACATTGATATACGCATATCGACTGAGCATCTTCCTGCGGCTAAGTCTCCTATTTTTTTTAATGACAAAGGAAATTCGGGTGTTCAAGACTCGATTGAACACCCGAAGACAATTGCCTTGTGCCTAGCCGATGCCCATGACGGATATGCTTATCCATATGTGTTTGAGTTGAAACACTTGCTTGAAGCCAAAGGGTATAGGGTTTGGACAAATGCCCAGAGTAAATTGCCACTACTGGAAATGTTAAGTAAAGTTTCTGCTGCTGACTTGGTGGTGACAAAGCCTGGGGAATCACAATGGTATGGCACAGCGGTAGGGTGTTTAACCTTGTTAATCAGCGCGAGCGAATCTCCGTTATTGAGTATGCCAGACTACGCAACTGAGCAAACCGAGCGCTGTCCGGTTCATTGCCCCTTTACTCAAAGTAACCACGAGCAATGTTGTTGTGATAAACCTGAAGAGCTCGCGGATGGCATAGAATCAATTTTTACCGAGCTAAGTCGATAACCTAAACGTTAGAACGAATCACAAGCTAAGAACGAATTTATGTCGATAGATAAACACCACACTATATTCATTGGAAATACAGCTGTAGGAGCTGAGCATCCTCCTTTTATTATTGCAGAGCTTAGCGGTAATCATAATCAGCAGATTGATTTGGCGCTTGCCATGGTGGATGCTGCGGCGGCGGCGGGTGCTCATGCAATTAAACTTCAGACGTTTACCGCTGATAGCATGACTTTAGACGTTAATTCAGCTGACTTCGTTATTCAGGAAAAGAACAATTTATGGCATGGCGCTTCATTACATGGGTTATATGCTAAAGCGGCCACTCCATACGAATGGCACAGTGTGTTATTCGAACGAGCAAAGGCGCAAGGCATGCTGGCATTTAGCTCGCCTTTTGATGCCTCGGCTGTTGATTTTCTCGCTGAATTAGACGTGCCTTGCTACAAAATAGCGTCGTTTGAGTTGACAGATATTCCGCTGATAACTAAAGCCGCATCGATGGGTAAACCCCTGATTATGTCTACAGGGATGGCATCCTTGAGCGAAATTGAGTTAGCTGTAAATACAGCTAAATCTGCGGGTTGCCAAGACATTATTTTACTTAAATGTACGAGCACTTATCCGGCGCAACCTTCTAATACAAATTTATTCACTCTTCCTCATCTTCGTGAAGCATTTAATTGTCAAGTGGGGTTGTCTGATCACACTGCTGGGGTTGGTGTATCGGTCGCATCGGTAGCATTAGGTGCGAATGTTATCGAAAAACACTTCGTGCTGGATAGGCAAGCCGGTGGGGTTGATGCAGCCTTTTCCTTAGAGCCTGCTGAGTTTAAAATGCTGGTGGATGAAACCGAACGGGCATGGCAAGCGCTTGGTGAGGTCAAGTACGGAGGGAGTGACGTTGAGCAAGAGTCAAAGCAGTATAGGCGCTCAATTTATGCCTGCGAAAATATACAAGCCGGAGAGTTATTCACTGAGCAAAACCTTCGAGTGGTTCGCCCCGCATTCGGCCTAGCCCCTAAGTACTGGCAGGCGGTGCAGGGTAAGCACGCTAAGCAAGATATCCCCAAAGGAACAGCGTTAAATTGGACTCATGTCGATTATTCCTAACCCTATGCGATGTGTTGTTATTCGAGTCGAAGCGAGTGTTGATATTGGCTTAGGGCACCTTATGCGCTGTCTCGCGTTAGCGCAAGGGCTAGTTAAATGCCAAGTACGAGTGATATTCGCTCTTAGTAATACGAGTTTAGAGCATTGCCAAAAGCGTGATGATTGGGTAGGGGAAATATACTTTCTTTCAAGTCGCACCGCGGCGAACGAACAACAGGAATTAAAGCAACTATGTAGTGATGAACAAGCAAATTGGCTTATTCTAGACGGTTATCAATTCGATTTTGATTATCGAAGATTTCTGGATTTGAAGGGGTGTAGACTTGCGATGTTTGATGATGGTCAGCTTTTGGATGCAAAGCGCCAAGATAGCAAATTGGCTATGGTTATTAATTGGGCAAATGGAGCGGATACCTTGGCCTATGATAGGCTTTTGCCCAATGCGCTGCATTGTACCGGGGCTAAGTATCGCGTATTGCGACGAGAGTTTTATCAAGTCACAGAGATACCGTTTGAAATGCGAACGAGGTTAATTATAACTTTCGGTGGCAGTGACCCCAGTGAACTCACATTACCTTTGTTGCAGCACTTTGAGGCTTCGGCTATTCGGTTGCCAATTACTGTAATCACCGGGAGTGGCTATCAACAATTAGATGAGCTAGAAAGGTTTTTAAACGTTAGCCGTCTCTCGATTGAGCATATTCATGACTGCCATAAGATGGCCGAAGTTTACCAACAGGGGCGTTTGGCTGTTTCTGCGGCGGGTGGGAGTCAGTTTGAGTTACTGCATTGTGCTGCGCCATCAATATTGGTGGTTTCGGCTGAGAATCAGTTGTTTGCGAGTGAGCAAGCAAGTAAGCAGGGGTGGTGCTATGTTAGTCATGCTATTGCTCTTGATCAGTTGCGACAACCGCAAAAGGACGCTGTTAGGGAAGCAAAAGAGCAGCTTCTTGAACAGTTAGTGCAAAAAACATTGGCGCTGTGGCACCAATCAGAGCAGCTTCAAAACATGCATAGCAAAGCAAAAGATGTTCGTCAGCAAAACGGATTGGAGCATATTTACACTGCGCTTTATCCGGAATCACCCAATCACTCCCCTGAGGCAAGCATCGATGAATAAAGCTGCCGTAGAACATGATTTTATACCTATTGATGCATCGCATTTATTGACTGTTTGGCAGTGGCGAAATAGCGATAGAGTGCGAGAAAATATGCACTACGACAAGCTAATCACTTGGGATGAGCATGAGCATTGGTTCGAGGCTTTGTTGCAAGATGTCAACCGTGAATGCTGGATTTACCGCCAGCACTTGCGTCCAGTTGGTGTGCTAAATTTTAGTGATACTCAGCAGGCTACAATGCAGTGGGGGTGCTACTTAGGTGAGGTGAATTGCGCGCCTGGTAGTGGGCTTATTCTCGAATGGGCTGCACTAGAATACGCATTAAAAAAGGTAGGTTGTGAAGCGCTAGAAGCCCAAGTATTGTCCTTTAACACATCGGCTTTAAAACTGCATAAGCTATTTGATTACGAACGAATAAAAATTGAAGCGGGTGGCCTGCGTCACCGCTCAGACCAAACCGCTGTATCAGAATACAAAATTCATTTTTTTTATTATGCAATGCGAAAGTGGCAAGCGCACAGAGAAAAGGTGCTAGCCAAATTACCAAAACCCATTCAAAGAGGGTGTCAGCAAGTGACATTTTTGAGCAAGGAAACAGTGTGAATATAGAACAAACCGTTAAACGGGCGATGCATGATGTTGCCGAACTAAGCGACTGTCAGCTAATCGAACCAATTAAATCTGATACCTTATTGCTTCAATCAGGGCTTGATTCTTTGGGGTATGCGATGTTGGTTGCTCAGTTGGAAGAAGAACTAGGTATTGATCCTTTCACGGAGTTAGCGATAACGGTATATCCTGCTACATTTGCTGAGTTTGTTGCCGTATATGCTAAAGGGTTAGAGCAACAGAGTCAGTAATGAATAATCTTGTTGGACTGCTCGGCGAGCATGGTGCGAACGCCAATATCGTTGGCACAGTTGAAACCTATACTGTTCACCAATTGATGGTCTACGCGAACGCGTATCGCCAAACCTATTCACACCTTAGCAAACAACCTGCAGCATTGATTTACACCAACGCTGCATCTTGCGTTGTAGGCATGCTGGCTTTTGATGGTTACTGCAGTCGCCTCTATTTATGCTCAGCCGAGTTGGCTAAAGACCTTGATGCAAGTATCACGCGTATTACTATCGATATAGAAGATGCTTCTTCAACGAAAAGCCCAAATACTGAGTCTGTAGTTCAAAGCACTATTGATGAAGACCAAAAGCAAGAGCGACTAAGCGGACGGGTGACAACAGATAGCCAATGCTCAAATGTAGTGACGCAATGGTGTTTAGCCACATCAGGTACTTCAGGCAAACCTAAGTGGTTTGCCCATACGCTGGCTTCACTTACCCGTAACAGTAAGGCATCGCTCACGCTTGGGGCCTTATGTTGGGCAAACCTTTATCAAGCATACAGATATGCTGGTTTGCAGGTTTTGCTGCAAGTGCTTATCAGTGGCGCGACACTGGTAGATGACGATAGCGACGATTTGCTGTTAAAAATACAGTGCTGGGTCAACACTAACGTTAATGCTATTTCGGCTACGCCGAGTATGTGGCGGCAAATGTTGATGAGTAACCTTTTACACAATGTTCCTTTGCAACGCATTACGCTTGGTGGCGAAATTGTTGATCAACCCCTATTAGACAAATTAGCTAAGTTACATCCAACCGCCAGCATTGCTCATATATACGCCTCTACTGAAGCGGGAGTTGGGTTTGTAGTAAAAGACCAGTTAGCCGGATTTCCTGCTAGTTGGTTACAGCAAGGGTTAAGCAACGCACAGTTAGCCGTAGATGAAAAACACCACTTACGCATAAAACCCAAGCATGAGCTAGATGCGCAACTTGATACACTTATCGATGACAAAGGGTACCTTGATACGCAGGACATCGTGCGCTTAGAGGGGGACAGAGTGATCTTTCTTGGCCGGGCAAGCGGAGTTATCAATGTGGGTGGAAATAAAGTACCGCCAGAAAAAGTCGAATCAGTCATTTTGTCGGTTGAAGGCGTGTCTCAGGCAAAAGTGTATGGGCAGCCCAATAGCGTGTTAGGTAGTCTTGTGGTGGCTGATATCGTTATTGAACCTAATCTTGACTGGGTAATTATCAGCCAAACTATCCGCTCTCAGTGCAAATTACTTCTGCAACGCTTTGAAATTCCTGTAAAATTGCGCAAAATTGATAGTTTAGTGATGAGTCCAACAGGCAAACTAAACAGGAGCGATGATCATGTCTAAGTATGTTGTGGTAACAGGGGCGAGCAGGGGACTAGGCTTAGCCATTTGCCGAGATATTCTTAACTCTGGAATGGCAGTGGTTGCCGTCGCTCGCACGTATAGTACTGAACTGCAAGATTTAGTAGCCTCATTTCCTGAGCTTTGCCACTTTATCCAAGCCGACTTAGCGGATCTGGACGCTATACCTGCACTGTGTAAAAGCATAGTGAAAGAGTTTGGTCGCCCATACGGTTTGGTAAACAATGCGGCGGCGGGGCATGATGGCGTATTGGCCACTATGCCAAATGGGGAAATTGACAGTTTAATGCGGTTGAATGTGCAGTCTCCCATGTTGTTAAGTAAGTACTTGCTACGTTCTATGCTACTAAATAAAAAAGGCCGCATTGTAAACATATCTTCGATCATCGCCAAAACGGGCTTCAATGGTTTGAGTGTTTATGCTGCTAGTAAAGCCGCGTTAGAAGGTTTTAGTAAATCGCTCGCCAGAGAAGTGGGAAAAGCAGGCATTACCGTGAATTGTGTGGCACCTGGTTATATGCAAACTGACATGACCGGCGATTTACAGGGTGAGAAGCTTGCTTCGATACAACGCAGAAGCCCATTAGGCAAACTAGCCAGTGTAGAAGACGCTGCTGCTATGGTGAGCTTCTTGTTAAGTGAAAAAGCTAGCGCCATCACCGGGACTGTGATGACGGTGGATGCGGGCAGTACTGCTTAGTTAAGTTTCGCTTAAAAAGGCCGATAAAATAAGTATAAATATTAAAAACTAATTTAGTGAATAGACGTTTAAGGTATAGCCTGTATGAAACTTTCAGTTCTTGTTCCTGCATATAATTTGCAAAGTTTTATTGCTGAATGTTTACTGTCAGTGCTTGAACAAGAGACCGATTTTGATTTTGAAGTCATTGTTTGTGACGACGCATCTACAGACAAGACTCCGGCGCTTATAGCAACCCTTGAAACATTGTTTCCAAACAAACTAAACGCTATATACAAGCCTGAAAACCAAGGCTTAGCGGCTAACATGCGCACCTTGCTTGCAGCGGCTAAAGGCGAATATATTGCCTATATAGATGGAGATGATATTGCGTTGCCTTCTAAATTACAGCGTCAAGTGGATTATTTAGATACACACAACGATTGTCATATGGTCTATCACGAATCCGATATGTTTGATTCGGTTACAGACAGAACAATTAAACTATATTCGAAAGAGTTTTATAATTGGTCATATATTCCAGCACGTTCAACAATTGAGCATATGATTAAATACGGCACCTACATGCAAGCCAGTAGCGTGATGTTTAAAAATCATTCAAACCTTATCACTACAGTTTCGCGCGATTGTAAAATTATTTTTGATTATGCTTTTTATATTAATAACGCTGGTTATTTATCAGCAAATGTCGATTTTATTCCTGAAGTATTAGGCCGTTATCGGATCCATGAAAATAGTTTTGGCCAGCAAACCAGTCGTTCTTATGCCAGACGCGAACAATCTTTGATGGATATTGAACTGGCCTGCCAACAAGCAGCGCAGTTTGGTGTTAGTCAAACAATCATCGATGCAGGTATTGCACATCATAGGTTTGCTGCGGCCTTATATTTTCTGACCAGAGGAGCGAACGAGCTCTTTATTAAATACATAGAACTAGCCTCTAAAAAAGATTGTTTTTTTAATGACAAACATCGCGCAGTGTTTGAAAGTAGACATGATGCTGAGCAACTAAAACTGCTGTTAAGTGAAGCTGCTTAGATGTCTGGTTTTGATGTCATCGTTGTTGGCGCTGGTTTTTCTGGTGCGGTAATGGCCGAACGTTTTGCCAGCCAGCAAAATAAAAAGGTTTTAGTGTTAGAACAGCGACCTCATATTGCCGGTAATTGTTATGACTACACCGATGACTCGGGTATTACTGTACATCATTATGGGCCTCATTTGTTTCACACCAATAAAGAGCATGTGTGGCAATATCTGAGTCAGTTTGCCAAATGGACGCCATACGAGCATAAAGTATTGGGCTCTATTGATGGTAAATTGGTGCCCATCCCGTTTAATTTGAATACTTTGCATCAACTCTTTCCATATGTTCAAGCACAGGAAATCGAAAGCTTGTTAATTGAACATTATGGGGCTGGGGGCAAAGTGCCCATTCTAGAGCTAAGAAAAAGCCCCTATACGACACTGCAACAACTAGCAGAATTGGTTTATGAAAAATTTTTTGTAAATTATACGACTAAGCAATGGGGTTGTTCACCTGAAGATATTTCACCTGAGGTCACTGCCAGAGTACCGATTGTCATCTCCCGAGATGACCGCTATTTTCATGATAAATATCAAGCTATTCCTAGTCAGGGTTATACTCAGCTTATCGCCAATATATTAAATCATGACAATATAGAGGTGCGACTAAATACCGACGCAACTAGTTTAATTCGCTTAATTGATGCAACTAAATCAGTGGAATTTAAGGGGCAAGAATTCAATGGTAAATTGGTTTTTACTGGCATGTTAGATCAATTATTTGACTACTCTGATGGCGAATTACCCTACAGATCACTACAGTTTGATTTTCAAACCTTGGATACACCAGAGTTTCAACCTAATACCACAGTCAATTACCCCAACGAACACGCTTATACGCGGATCACCGAGTTTAAACATATTCTTAAACAAGGATCAGATCAAACTGTGATTGTAAAAGAATACTCCCAAGATTATGACCGGCATGATCCTACAAAAAACGTGCCCTATTACCCGATTTTTAATCAGGATAATCAACAAAAATTTGACCAATATAAAAAGCGCTTGGCATATTTTAAAAACATTATCAGTGCAGGGCGATTAGCTGATTATAAGTATTACAATATGGATGATGCGGTGGGTAATGTTCTGTCGTATTTTGAGTCAGAATAGTCAGAATGTTAAATAAAGCACGCGCCCTTGAAGCGGCGACTAAAAGAACGCAATGTGATTTAGCAGACCTAAATCATTATCATTACATCCTAGTTGGCGGCGGGGCTTATGTGGATGAGTTATTGCGCCAACTTATTGAAATGAAGATAAGGCTGCCGGAATATATTCTTGTGCCAGAAAAGATGACATTAGCTGTTGATATTGAGCAACGAATTGATGACGGTATAAGCCTTATCAATGCATCACATATTCTATTAGGTACAGGCTCTTTTCAACTAGAAATGGTCAGTAGGTTGGTGCCTAGATGTGAAGGAAATAGCGTTTTCTTAGATGTGATGCAATGTGCACCCAAGACTTTGAGAACTATGGGGAGCGCGCAGGATTACATTGTTTATGTGGACTTATACAGTGATATCAATATTCCTAATTATTTAATCAATTTTTTCAAATTTTTAAACCTAAATGGTTTCAGAGTGGACATGTTTCATCCTCTAGAGAGATTAACTGATGAATACTTAAGAAATGCCAAAGGAATAATAGTTTGGAACGGCTCTTTGCCAGCCTTTGTCCCGGTTTTATCCCAAGCTAAAAAGTTATCCCAAAAACTCACTTTTGCAGAATGTGGATTTTTCCCGCAGCATCAGTTTTTTTATTTGGATAAAAAAGGCGTGAATAACCAAAGCCAGCTAGCAAGTGATGCTTTGGATTGGGTCGGTGACAAGCAAATACAAAGTTTGGCCACTAAAAAAGCTCAACTTGCATCAAAAGTAAATAATCTAAAAAGTGGCGGTTACGTATTTGTACCTCTGCAAGTTCCATCAGATTCTAATGTTTTGAATCATTCCAATTATACCAACGGCATGCAGGCTTTTATTGACCATGTAGAGTCAATTTATACACATGACCGAATAGTAATAAAACCCCATCCTAAGGACAGATTGGCTGATACCTATACAAGGTCACATGCAAAATTGTCCCTTGATGACACATCAACTCTTATATATGGCGCAACCAAAGTTCATGGTATCAATTCCTCGGTGTTATACGAAGCCGTCATGGCTGAGGTGCCTGTAGTTGTAGAGGGTGAGTGTTTATTGAAAAAACACCTGGGACAAGCAGATAAACTGCTTGCTGCAATGTTGTATCGCCAATTTGATATTAATCAAACTAGTTTTGCGACAAGTAAAATTGAAAAGTTTAGCAATCTTGATTTACAAGGACACTAACAGTGCATCAAGTAAGGTTATTTAAGGAACAAAAACAATACAATTTACAAATAGGTGAAGGGGCAACTGTTCTTGCTATGCCATGGCTAGTGCCAAATATTGAACGGGTTTGTGAATTGAGTATTGATAATGTAATGCAGCATTTAACCTCGATGGAAGCTGATTTAGCCATGTTAAATTGGTTTGACTGCTTGCCTTTGCAAAGTCAAATTAAAGTTGTTGTTCCCAATGCAGACTATTATATGAAAATGTGGCTAGCGGCCGATTGGAGCAAAACTACTTTATTGTCAAAATCGTCTCCAGCCCGTTGTGCCTTTGCTGGGTTATTTGGCGCTCAAGAAGATGGCAATCCAAGAGATGAAAATTACGATTTTGCTAATCCAGGTGTTTTAAAATCTGCCTATAACGCTAAACGGCTTGAGGTGTTACTTGAACGGGCTGGGTTTTGTCATATCACACTGCTCCCGTCTGACGATAATATGTTGATTATCATGGCCAAAAAGACCATGTTACGTGGAGAACGGCAGATAGCAAAAAACGTTTCTGATGTTCGGTTGGATCATCTCAATCGCTACAAGTTTGCTAGTCAATATCTACAAAATTTTAAGCCTTCGAAGATATTAGACTGCGCTTGTGGAATTGGTTATGGCTCTAACATATTGGCCAATGAACTTAATGCTTTTGTGCTTGGTGTGGATATAGACTCAGGTGCGATTGAACATGCAAACATGTATTACAAGTCAGATAGCAACCTTTACACTTTAGCCGACGCGAAAGTGCATGAGTTTGGTAATGCTGAGTTTGAGGCTGTTGTTTCTTTTGAAACCATAGAGCATATCGATTTTGACCAAAAGTTAATCAATAAGTTTTACCAGGCACTTAAGCGCGGCGGAAGGTTCATATGCTCTACTCCTAATCAAGAGATTTTGCCTTTTGATAAAAGTAAATTTCCGTTTCATATCAAGCATTATACTAATAGCGAAATTATCGCACTACTTAAAAATGCAGGTTTCAAAGATATAGAAGTATATGCTCAGCACGGTTATGAGGATGGTGAGGTAACGCTAGGTTCAGGTGGCCATTTTACAATACTTGTTGGGGTTAAGGTTTAGTAAAGTTAATTTTTCTAAGGGAACAAACATTGTCAATTATAACTAGCCAAAAAAAAATATACGTTGGATGTGGAGAAGATAGACGTGAAGGTTTTACGCACTGCGACATTCGAAACCTTCCAGGAGTGGACATCGTATGTATGGCTTGGGAACTGTCAAATCATGTGCAAAATGTTGAAGAGATATACTCTAGGCATATGCTTGAACACCTTACGAGCTCGGAGGTTGGCGTTACTTTGGGTGATTGGTTCAAAAGCTTAACGGTTAACGGAAAGGTTTATATAGTAGTGCCTAATTTAGACTTTCATGTTAAACAATGGTTAAACGCCCAATGGAATGAAAGCAGTGTGAAAGATGATAGATCGAATGCTGTATATGGTTTGGCCGGTATTTACGGTTGGCAGCGCGAGTGTGATCCGCGTGTCGAAGATTATCGCCCTAGTTATTGGGATGTACATAAGACAGGATTCAATCAAAAGCGTATGCAGTTCTTGCTGAAAAATGCAGGGTTCAGCAATATTAATATTGAAATTAAAAACGATGTTCATCTTGTGGCTGTAGCTGAAAGGTTAGCTTGAACAAATATTAGATGAGTATGAAATTGTAACATTTCGAAGGTTGATTAATTTGCCAAAAGTGTCAGTAGTAGTGCCTGTTTTTAATGCGCAAAGTAGCATTGAAAAATGCGCAGACTCGATATTCAATCAGACTTTTACTGACTTTGAAGTTGTATTTGTGAATGATGGTTCAACAGATAAGTCTGCTGATGTTCTAGCAAGGCTTAAACTAATAGATGAGCGAGTCAAAGTTTTCCATCAGGAAAATAAAGGTACGGGAGAGGCGAGAAATACAGGTACTCAAAAAGCAGAAGGCGAGTTTATTTGTTTTCTAGACAGTGATGATACGTTTGAATCTCAAATGTTAACTCAGCTGTTGTCTGAAGCTTCAGAAAACGTAGACATAGTTGCGTGTGACTTTAATGAAGTGTCAGAAAATGGAAATATTCAATCACATAAGTACAACGGTCCCTATGATTTTGAAGGGTATTTTAGAGCAATACTTTCGTTTAAAACGGCATCTGCGGTTTGGGCTAAATTGTATCGTAGAAAGTTATTCGACAACCCAGCCTGCCTTTTCCCGCTAAAGCTTAGAAATAATGAAGATAATGCGACGCTTTTTAAACTTCTTTATTACGGGCGTAATATCCGATTCATACCACAGGCCTTATATAATTGGAATCGAGGGAAAGATTCTAAAAGTAGAAATATCAATGAGTTACGCTTGACAGAAACTATTGATGTATTGGGTTTGCGAAAAACGTTTTTAAAAGAGAACGGAATTTTTGATGATTATTTACAAGAATTTTACTCGGGTGTTCTTTTTACACTAGCGCTCAGACAATCGCATATCGTCAGGTTTGTCCAATCCGGCAAGCAAGAGCTATTTATGCGATCAATGCATGCTAAAGTATTACAAGGCAAATTGATTGATAAATCTGATTTAACTCAATTTCGTTCAACTGATCCCATTGACTATTGGCGTTTTGTTTTTTTGTCTTTAGACAATAACACAGCGTTTTTAGAGAAAAGTTACCAAGCATATTTTGATCCTTTTGATTGGCATTCCGCGCTTAAATGTATTCATCCGAATGTCATGCCAGAAATGTATTCATTGTATTTTCATCTTCAGGCTTATATTAAGCATCCTATTTATGTCTATGGTAAAGGCGAATCGTGGATTGAATTACAAAAATTACTACCCGCCACCGCAAATATTTTAGGTTACATAGATAAATCTTTTGACGGCGAAAATAAAGAACTTTGTTATAATTTGGATTCGGCATTAAAACGAGTAGCAGTGAACTCAGTGTTTGCTATAGCGAGTGTAAATCAAGCAAAAGATATCGTTTCAGATATAAAAAATCATTCCCTCTACGATACCAAGCGGCCCATCATTGTTACGTTTGCCGGTGTTTTTTAAGTATCATTGCTATCAGTAAATAAAGTTAGTACAAGATATTTAAATAAGAGCTTGATAATTTAGGTCAAGAGTTAGGTGGATTAGTCGATATCTTATTTGCGGCTATCTGAGTTCAATATGACATTATCTCCAATAACTAGACGGCTAATATCCTTTGGTAGGTAAAACTACAATTCTCTGAATTATTAAATATAAAAATGAGTAGATAAGCTGAGTTTTATGACATTCCTCACTGTTGCAATTTGTACTTATAATCGGAAATGGTTTTTGCAGCAATGTCTGTCTGAGCTGTTACCTCAAATCTCATATTCTCAGGATGTTAGAATATTAATTATTGATAATAACTCTACTGATGAAACTGCAGAACTAATAAAAGCTCTTCAATTCAAACACTCATATTTGGATTATGTTTTTTGCCCAGAGCAAGGATTGAGTTACGCGCGTAACTGCGCTTTAGAGCAATGTAATTCAGTTTGGTTAAGCTTTCTTGATGATGACGCTTACCCAAATGATGATTGGTTGGAGCAAAATCTAGAGCTTATAAAGAGCGCGAAATACGACGCGTTTGGAGGCGTTTATTTACCTTGGTTTAAAGATGGTAAAAGTTCTTGGTTTAAAGAATGTTATGAGACAAACTTTTTTAGAATGCCAAAAGAAGAAACACGACTTGCACCTGGAGATCCATACTTTTCAGGGGGGAATTGTAGCTTTAAAGTGTATCCCATTCGAGCTTCAGGTGGTTTTCCGCTTACATTAGGAATGAATGGTAAGGTAATGGGATATGGTGAGGAAGTAGCTGCTCAGCGTTCAATGGCGATAAATGGTTATGTTTTAGGCTATAGTAGTCACTTAGTAATACATCACTATGTACCCTTAAGTAAACAGAGTATTAGATGGGCTTGGAGGCGAGAATATTATAAAGGTAGAGATTTCTGGAGCATTTATTCGAAGCCGCCGATATTAAAAAATATTATTTTCTATACTAAGCTTCGGTTTAAGGAGTCATTTGATTTAAGCCGGAATGTGATATCACAGTGTTTTTCAATTCGTCACCCTGAGTCTATTAAAAACGTATGTTATGAGATGTCTGTTTGGGCTGGGTTAATAGGTCTTATTACTGGTGCATTGAAGATAAAAATACTCTCTTTAAAGCGTTTCATAACTATTAGTTGACCGTTTATTTATCTTAGATTTGACTGACCGCTATTATTGTCAATTGTATTTAGTGAGACATACGCAAAATGTTCCCGAAGGAGGGAGTTAGGACTACAGGTTGCAAATTTTATTTCAGCTGGAATAAACACTTCTTTATCAACAATAGCTAGATACTCAAGTACTGTTAATGCCGTGTTTTTGGTGGCGCTTTGCTTGTCAGCAGTTGCATGTTTTGCTAATGGGTTGATGTCAAAATTTGACATATTGTAATCATCTAGCGTTGCTGCTTTAATCTCCTTTATTGACTTTTGTTCCGTATCCATAACGTCCCAAAAATATTTATTATTGTTTAAATCTACTCCAAGAAGCATGATGTTTTTGTATCCCGCTTGATAGGCGAAATGAACAGTACAATCCAAATTCGAAGAATGATGCATTAATTTTCCAGATTCTCCATACCAACGGGCTACAATTTTTTTGATTAAAGTAGGGCATGTGCTTTTGGGAATAGAAGGTGAATACAAATACAAGTTGCCATTCTCATCACATAATTTTCCCGATTTTCTGCGCATTACATGGCGTATTTGCATAAATACCTGTTCTTTATTTCTGGTTTGCTCTGCTAATAAATGTTTGTTAATACATGCCAATGACTTCGGTGATTGACCCAGCTCGATCATGTGAAAGGTTGGTCGAAAACTATGAGCATAAAAGTAGTTCACTCCTATACTGTCATGTTGATTGACTATTGCCCAATCACTTTCACTTAAGTCATTGATGCTGGCGCCACAACCAAGAATAAAAATTGTATCACTACTACGTTTTACGTTTTTTAAGTCAAACTTTTTACCTGGATAAAACGGCACTTCTTGATAAAATTTCTGGGCTAAGTATTTGTCCCAGTAATAGTCAACAAGTTCTTTTTTTTGTTGGTCGTTGAGACGCCAAATATAGCCTAAGGATCGAGAGAAAAGACGCTTGATTTTATAAAGGGCAGGGGCATAGTAGCGATAGGCTTTTGTTTTAAAATGTAGGTCAGTCATGTATTACTTTTCGATTGCTTGCGCAGCATAAATGATTTTATCAATGACTTCGCTTAACAGTGTTTCATTTTGCGACGCTGGCATGCAAATAATGCCGTTTGTAGGCCACAATACATTTTGTTGTAACATCAATGCTCTGAACTTATTTTGTTTTTCTGCTGATATTTCAAAACCATCACGTTGTTGACGGTTTTTAATTTTTTGGTCAGTAAAATAAATTCTATTTATTGAACCGCTACCATCAGCATGAAAATCTATATTGTTGTTTTGGAAGGCTTGGTTTAGTTCGTTTAAAAAGAAACATGTAAGGCCTTTAATTTTTGCATAAGTTTGTGGGGTTAATTGCTCAAGGGTGGCCAAACCTGCTGCAGCAGATATTGGGTTGGCTGAAAACGTGCCGCCGGTTAGTATTTGTTTGTTTTTATCTGCAAATGTCTCGGCAAAAACCTGCTCTGTAAAGGCAACTAATCCTAACGGCAGCCCTCCGCCCAGTACTTTTCCATAAGTGACTATATCTGGTTTTAAGTTCATTAAGGAAGCCGCGCCACCGGGATCTACTCTAAACCCAGTGATAATTTCATCAAAGATAACTAATATGCCCAAGTTTTGACAATATTCTGTTAGTTTGGATAAAAACGGATAGATATCCGGTTGAGGGTTAGATCCTTGAAGTGGCTCAATGATAATAGCCGCTAGATGTTTTGCATTTTTATCAATGATTTGCCAAACGGAATCGTCATTGTAAGGAAGCAATAAGGAATATTCCAATGCAACCTTGGGGATGCCGTTGTCTGCTCTGACTGTTGACTGTCCAAACCTTCCGCCATCATCTAATAGCGTCCATTCGTTCATACCATGCCAGCCACCTTGAAAAGAGGCTATATGAGTTTTGCCTGTAGCCGCTCTGGCGAGTCTAACGGCCCGTTGTGTGGCTTCACTACCTGTATTGCAATAAATTTGGTTGGTTAGTTCACAGGGAATGAGCTGTGCAACTTTATTGCTGAGTGCCTGCACACTGGGGTTGTTCTGTAAAAACAACGAGCTTTTTTCGCTTTGCTGTTTGATCTTTTCGACCACAACTCTATCTGAGTGTCCCAATATTAACGAGCCTGCGCCCATTACCAAATCAATAAAAGGCTGGTCGTTTTGGTCAAATAAAAAGTTGCCCTGTGCACGAATGAATTGCTTAGCCTGATTATCATAACCAGGGTTAATAATGCGATAAGTTTTGTTCATCAATTATTCTGGCTTCTGTGCAATAACAAGCATATTTCCGGCGTTATTTGTTTGTGAGATCAATTGAATAAATCCATCTTTAAAGTCTGTTTCCTTGAATTTTTCTTTAAGGTAAACACCTAAGTTAGCATCATATTTAGAGGTTGATTGAATCAATTTTTCAATGTAACTAACATCCAATGAGCCATTGGGAGTAAGAATTTTAAGTAGCTCAAAGCCATGTTTATCTAGAAGTATTTTAATGCTTTTGGAATTAAATAAATTGATGTGACCAGGTGGCAGTAGTTGAACATGATCTTTACCGGCTATTTCCCATTCAAAGCTAGTGGTGTTGGGAGTAGAGAAAAACCAATATCCGCCTGATTTTAACAAGCTATATACTTTAGTGCAAAAAGCATCTATTTGATCTATGTGCTCTATAGTATCCCACAAAGAAATACCTTCGTACTGCATAGTATCGGGTAGATTTTGCAACCAATCATTATATAAAGTTACCTGCGGAAATCTTTTGCTCAATCTTTCACAGGCATCCTTGCTAGGCTCACAACAACTGACATTGAGCTTAGTTTCAGTGCGGTTTAATGCTTCGATAAAAATACCAATCGCACTGCCTATATCTAATAAATTCCCAGATTTAAGATGCTGATGAATAATCTGAATTCGATAATCAAAAATAGGGATGCGATTTTCAAATGAGTCAGCAAAAAATTGATTCTCAAACTCGCCCATTTCGCCGTTGTAATAACAATTTAGCTGCTCATGATTTGGCATAGGGTTGCAAAAAATTTGCTGGCATTGGCGGCACTTATCCAACTTAAATCCAAATTTTTCCACATAGAAAAAGATATCGTCAGAAAGGCAAATAGGGCAGGTGCTGGATTGACAATTTGTATTGGTAATATCATGGCAAGCCAAAGCAGATAATTGCATCATCTCCATAAGCTTTTTTTGCTTGGTTTGAGTGTGTATTTTATCAAACGTAATTTTGTTCATTGGGTTGCTCACTTACTGATAATTGGCCGCCAAACCTTGGCGTGCTCATGACCATGTAAGGTGCCATCAGTATTACATCCGCTGCAAGGCGCACATGCTCTAGAGCCATTTAGCAACTTTCGTCTATATTGGTTGTAGTAGGGGGACTTCCAGATTTTAAGTAGAGATTGGTTGGTTAAGTTACCGAACTTTACTTTGTGATTCCAGTCTTGCATGCATAGTAATACGTCGCCATTCCAATCTAAAGTTAAAGAATAAGCAGTATAGTAACAAGGGTGTTTAACATCAATTGGCGCTTGGTCTCCAACATTTATCATGCCTGCTCTGTTGGTTAGTTTGAGACCAAAGCTATCTTCTTCATTGTGCCAACGGTCGCGCAAGATGAAGCGAGATTTTTCAATGTTACAGGCTGCAAATTTCTTATTAAACTCTTCAACTTGATGTTCGCCATCATACATACTGACAACAAAATAATCTAAACCGGCCTCCGACAATTCGGTAATTTTTCTTTCATTAAGAAAGTCTCCATTGGTAACCATTTCAAGTCTGCAGACGTCTTTAAAAATAGCTACCAACTTGGTAAATTTGGGGTGCAACATAGGCTCGCCAAATCCAGAAAACACCACCACACCTTTATACTCCAACGATCTTAATTCGTCTGCAATCTTTTGGGCTAAATTCAAATCCATATGCAGATGTTGGTTGGGATATTGTTGTTCGTCAACCCGAGGACAAAAAACGCATTTACGATTACACAACTCTGTTGGATTGATATCTATCCAGCTAAAAAGAGGTGTATCTTCTATTATTTGCACGTCATCGATGTAAACCGATTTACGTCTCAAATTTGTTTTTGTTGCTTCGTTTAACATTTTTTACCTTTTTATGCGTTTCCCAATTTACATGGGGGGGCTATCTATTGTTGAGAATAAATAGCCCGTCTAAATTTCTGAATCCCTCATCATTGTATTCACAGTGCAGCATTTTGGTTGGATGCTTGGGATCGTTAAAGTAGTTAAATGCGCCACCAAAACCGTCAATGAATTCAACCCCAAATTTTTGCTCGCGAGCGAATGCATTGGCAATCACTAACACTCCATTGTCAGTCAATAACTGGCTACAGTTTTTCATGACTTGATCCAAATGCGGTAGGATATACCAAAGTAATTGGTTGAGAACGACTACATCATATTTTTTTACATGAGTTAGTGTTGCTGTGATATCGCATACTTCAAAAGTGAACTCTGAAAACTGTTCTTTCGCTTTAGTAATAGCAGCCTTGGAAATATCCCATCCAGTATAACTACTTGTATAGATTGAGTTAAAATGATTGCAAGCATACCCAAGTCCACAGCCAATCTCTAAAACTTGAGATGCCTTTTTTGCTTCGATATATTTTGCTATACGACTTCGTGAACTGAGATAGTAGTCTGCCGACTCACCAGTAGCAGATTGATCCCAAGGGTCTTGTTCATTTTTGTAATACGCTTCAAAATTGCCCTTAAAGCTCAGGTTTCCTTGAGTATCAGTCGTAAATACATAGTCCTTAGATAGTGGGCTTCCAGTCTTGTTTTTGACGTTCAAAATGTATTTCCCCTTGTATTCTTTATAAGTTATCGACAAGGTGTGTAAAAACCTAAATTAGTATAATTTTAGAATAAAATATACTGTTTTTATTGTGAGGTAATTTCAATTTTCCAGTTTTAACGACAAATTATTAAAGTTAAAAATTTTATAGAAACTCAGTAATCTGGAGCAAACCCCTATTACCTTAGTTAAGTTAGTATTAAATTCACATTTATAAATCTCTACTTTAGCTTAGATTACTGTAAAAATTCTATCTTTATTCACACCCAATTCAACTAAGTTTCTCTTTGCAGATTTGCAGTGTTTTAATGTCGTGATTAAAAAGATTTCATCTCCTGTATCTTCAACATGCTGCAATGTAATTATTTTTTTTATGAAATTTCTGTGAGAAAAGTTTTCATGATTAGGCGAAATATCTATAATGGCAACTATATTAAGCTTGTTGATGAATTCATATCGATCGATAAAACCTTTTGTTTCTGTGCCTGCGGAGTAAATATAAATTCGCCTTTTTTCTATAAACTGAATTATGTCTAATAGGGCGAAAATTTCTTTGAAGTTCTTATGTTTTACGTGCTTAACTTTGCTCGTGCTTGTTTTTCTAATGTCAAATATATACAGTTCAAAAAAATTAAATTCTGGAGATATTACTTGTGAATATAAGTTTATCTTTGTTATTTTAAGCTTAGATTCTATTGAAATTATGCCGAGACAATTTGCGCTTGCTTCGGTGATAAATACTCCATCTTTATATATGGTACTATCAAAGTTTATTGCTAAATGTTTTGAATATATTGTATGTCGCGTTGGAGCAACGTTAGTTATGATCTGAATATTTTCTTGAAAAACTTCGTAGCCAAGTGTCTTTATGTCTTCAACAAGGTTACAAATTGGGAAAAGTAATGATAGAGGAAGCTCGTTTTTCTGTTTGTTTTTTTTTGCGTTTGATTTTGATAAAGCCAACGCGGATTGTGTGCCGTGAGATACTACGTTAGCTAATGAGGCAAGCATTTCACGTTCAAATTTTACTTTTAAAAAGGAACAGATGCTTTTAATACAATACTCAGGTTTTAAAATGAAATCTTCATATTTCACAATCAGTACATTATCCGTATAGTGCTTAACTGTTTCGATGATGTTTCTTAAGTCATTTGCTGCAGAGGGGTATCCGATCCCCGTTCTATACAATGAATGTAAAAGTGAGCGAGGATCACGTATGAGAATTATGCTCGGTAATTGAGGATATGTTTTGTAAAGAGGTGCAATATTATTTAAATTGGTTTGCCCGATGTATTGCAAACCACATTTTTTATCTTGTTTGTCGATTATCAAAGATGAGTTTAGAGCCTTTAGCGCATCCCACCATTTCGAATCATCAGGTATCTTGTTAACGTTTATATCGTCTACTTCTGCAAATCGGTGGTATTGAAGACCTGGTTCGCTCATACCGCGCATCCAATGGCATTCGTCTGAAAGGTATAATTCACTATGACTATTAATCATATTTTGAAACATTGTTGTGCCACAACGGCCCAGGCTCAGTAGAGCAAACTCATTTAATTTATAATTCATGTTTAATCGCTTGAAATTTCTTCGTCGAAATATACTCTCGAAAGAATTCATACTTGTAGTCAAAATTAAATATTAACGAGCCTCGCTCACCGTTATTACTGATATTCGCATCGATGTACTGATTGTTGTCGTAGAATGCACAATAGCCGTTAAAATCAACCACTATCTCGCTGCTCGGGTTCCCGAAAGTACTAACTAAGGGTAATTCACACCCTTCTTCTACATAGTACTTGAGCTTAATCTTTCTAGCTTTGTGTTCGCATAAACATGCTTTTATCGCAAGTTTAGCCGAGTAATAAGCTGAATTAATGTAGGGATGTTGTGAGCCATCCCAAGGCAGTGAGACTATTTGAGCTAAACTGCTAGTTGAACTCTTTTGGCCGCCTGTTTTAGTATAAATATGTAAATACTGCTCTTTAGTTTTTGGTTTGATATAGATGATTGCAAAGTCTTCATCGTCAATGTCTTCGATGCCTTTAAGCTCATTGCCAGTTTGCACATCAATAAAATGTACTTCTATCCATGAATAGTGAGTTGTCATTGCACGCATTGCAGACTGTCTGAAATCATGACAGTCCGTCATGATGTACATTTTTTTATTTTCTGAAAACGCTCGAAATAGTTTGACCTCTCTGACTTCATTTTTGTAATGAGAGTTATCGAACATCTTAACCTTCAGTGACAAAGCTAATCTGATTTTTCTCAGCGTTGCTGAAAAAAAACGTAGTATTTCGAATAAATTTTGGTTTGAAAACGAAAGTTTTGTAAACACTGCATTCGCATAATTCACAGTCCCATACATGTAATAAAACAGCAGTGAGCGGCCTGACTGATATGAGTCAAACAACAACTCCTTCTGGGTATTAATTAAGTTACTAATATCTTCAGGTGCCGAAATTTCCTGTTCGACTAAGTTCTGCAACTGCTGCATTTCTTCAAGCAGTAAATCATGTGAAAACTGCTTTTCGTATTTTTCAATAAAGTGCGCACTGTGTTTGGTTGAAAACGCCTTGTTTTTTAAACTCGCTAACGCTTGGTCGCGCTCACCATTGCTCGCCATGATGAGTAGATTATCGATCTCAAGTGGGGTTGTTCCTTTGATTCTCGCCCCGTCGCTACAATTGTAGAACGTTTGTTCCTTCGGCTTTCGGTGGGTGACTTGCTCAATGATCTGCCGTGATACTTTAAACTCATGTTTAGTATTTACCCTAGGCCTAAAGTTACCAGGAACAACGAGAGAGGTGATATTAGCGGTCGAGTAGTCGTAGGTTTCTTTGCCATCTTCTTGGTAATAGCCAGAAGACTTCGAGTGATGATGGTTTACATCAACAAAGCCTAAATCAACTCCCATCAGGTAAATATGGTTAAAGCCCAGAACGCTAATAATATTGGTAACGAAATTACTAACAGTGGGAAAGGATTGCTGAAGCACTTCAAAGTGTTGTTTACCTAATACGCTAAGGGCTGAAACTGTCGACGATTCACCTTCTTTAAATGCAACGAGTACATCTTTGTATAGTTCGCAGGTATCTGGGTGAATCCCGTTACAGGAAATAAGCGTTATTTCTTTTAAATAGCCCAAATCACCAATTAGCACAGGCCAATCATAGGTGCTGCGATTTTGTTCTATTTCAGCGTGAAAGTCTGGCGTGATACCGTTTTTATACAAGGCTTGAAGGGCAGTGCCGCAGCTAATAACTATCACTTGCTCGCGCCATTCTTTAATGGCTTCGATCGACATATCTAAAGAAGGGCCATTCCCTATGATAAACACAGGTACTTCTTTATCCTTATAGTTTAGGTATCGCGACGGATTATTCACTAATACCGGGTAATCGCGCCTGAACCCTTCTTTCATATGCTCGATCCCATAGTAGGCGTGATCGAAGTACTCCCCCATAGAGATAACCACTTGTAGTTGTTCTCTAAGCTGCGCTATGGCGCTATTAAGTGAGGCGTTGTAGTAGCTTTGATAGAAGTAGGTATTATTTAAAATGTAGGGGCCAATGGAGTGAAACTGATTTAATAAGTCGTTAAATAAGTGCGTACCGTCGTCACCTACGTTTAGGTAAATTCGCGTGTCACTGGCTTCTATTTTTTCGAAAATTGTTTGCCAATCTATGGCGAATAAGGATGCGTAAAAGAAGTCAGGATTTGGCTCACACACAAATAGTTTTTCTACCGTATGTTCGTCCAGTAGCTTTTCGAGCTGATAGCCAACCCCCAACCCAAACATAATGATAGAGGCTATTGTATCTGGTAGTTCACCGACGTCTTCTTCTGCTTCTTTTAGCAACTCTTGGGTTTCATTGACGAACTGGTAATGAAGGTAATGAGCGAGTTTGGTGCCCTTATAGCCAAGTACAAGTCCGTCTTTGTTCGGTTGTTCATTAAAATTTTCAAAGTTCCATTCACAATCTTGCTTTGGTGAACTGCCGTACCATGGGTGCAGCCCGACACTTTTTACAACATTGATTTCTTGGTTTTGGTTTTGGATCGGTAGCCAAATCTGCGGTGTATAATCTTTATATTGCTGATAAATATTTGGGAAATACTTTTTGAAAGCCAACAAGTTTTGTTCAAATAAACTATTTTGAGTGGACACATTTTTATGCGCAGTTAAGTCTAATTTAGGTGCCCAAGACGGCACAAATTCTAAGTGGCTTTTATGTTGGCTAATACCAAAGCCACTATTGCTAATATCATCCCAGCTGCGATGACAGATATCATGGTAAATCGAGTCAAACACCTCTTGGTTATAATGTTTATAGAGATGAAAACTGTCGATTGAAATGTGTTCCCTTAACTCCTTGATGTCAGTTAGTAAATCTCGTCCATCCTTCTCAATTTGTAAAAATAGCGCCGTGCCTTTTGCTTTGGCTAACGCAAAGATATCCGCCCAAGATACGGCCATCGTTGAGCACTGAAAATACTGAAGTTCAGGTTCGTAAACTATCAGGTTTTTAATCGTTCTCGCTTCAAGCAACTGAATAATATGCAAACCAAGACCACACCCTAATACAACAAGACATTCCACTTCGTCTGGTATTGGGGAAAGGGCTTGCTCGGTTTTAAAACTTTTTAGTTGTTTAAAATCTAACGGGTCTTCCGAGTTTTCAACTAAATTTGTTTTCTTTTTAGTGTCAGTAAAATCAACACAGGGGCAATGGTCCAGGGTTTGTGCAACCTGTTGCTGTATCTCTTCGCTTGGATGAAAGCCGTAAAAGGTTCTGCCTATCCCATAATCAACAATATTGGTTTCGCCCCATTTATTCATGAATAAAGATAGATTGGAAAGTTGTGAATCTTTGATCAGAGGAAGAAGTGAAGGGATGTTCCGCAAAAATGCGTTAAAGCTGTCGTTGCGGTTTTTAACAATACTTTTTGCCAATTGGTCATCAAGTAAGGCTTGTTTTTCTTCATCTTTTTCTAAATGCAGGCGAATATTTTTTAACATGGTTCACTTAATTTTACAGTTACTGTGATGATTACGGGCATATGACTTAAGCGTAACCCTAAATCTAAACTTCTTCATGCTACAAAGTGTTGATTGCGTAGTGAAGAGTTATAGGCTTTGTTTTCGCAAAAGCAATAATCAGGCCGCTTTACCGCTAATAATTTGACACAAAGCTTACATAAGCAACTGAAGAAAAGACAGAAACCTTGCACTAGCCTAAATATGAGTAAGCTTGAGCCATTGACACATACAGTATTGAATATTGCTAAGGCGTATCACACAACATACTTTGGTGTGCTTACTTTTTGACCCGAACTTTGCTACGCTCACCTAGGGTTTTGAGAGATGGTAGAGGTACGGTCTCTAGGAGAAAAAATATGATTAATTTAAATACAGAGTCCAATTCATCTTTGTTGCAACAAGTGCAGCAAAAACAAGAATCAATCTTTGAAAAATTAGCATCAGGCAAGAAAGTAAACAGCGCCGCTGATGGTGCAGCCGCGCAGCAAATTATTGATAGGCTAACGACTCAAGTAGAAGGTAATCGTCAGTCTGTGGCTAACGCTTATGATGGCGTGTCATTAACCCAAGTCGCTGAGGGTGGTTTGTCGGGAATCAACGATGATGTGAGCCGTATTCGTGAATTATCGGTTCAGGCCGGCAATGGCATTTTAAGTGATTCTGACCGCCAGGCAATTCAAGCCGAGGTAACGCAATTACAAGAAAACATCTCACAAACAATCGAGCAAACTGAGTTTGGTGGGCAATCGCTTTTAACGAATAATGACAGCATTGAGTTTCAAGTAGGCACAAATGCAGGGCAGAAAATTGGGGTAGCTACCCAAGATGTAGCTGCTAGCTTAACTGACGTATTAAATGTTGATTTGTCCACCGCGCAAGGCGCAGAAGAAGCCCTGGCCGTGGCCGATGAAGCTGCAGAATTTGTAGGGGCAGCCAGAGCTGACCTAGGAGCAACGCAGAATCAGTTTGAAAGCGCTGCGCGTAACCTTACGCAGTCTAATGTGAATATTGCAGCGGCCCGTAGTCGTATTCAAGATACTGATTATGCACAAGCTACAGCTGATAGTGCGGCTGCGAATATCCTAGGCCAAGCGAGTACTTCAGTGCAGGTACAAGCTAATCAGCAGCAAGGACAAGTTCTAAGCTTACTTAATGGATAATAACTAGGGCGTGTTGACCTTTGTTGTATATTTTTGCAGGGGTCGTCATGGCAGCATTTTACTCTTTGATCCAGTCCTATGACTTAGCCCATTAGGTCCTCAGAACTGATCCGCGATTAAAACGCTTCCATTTAGACCAAAATTCGTACAGTAAAGATCAACACGCCCAGGCATATAAAAATAAAAGACGGTTACAGCCTTTTTTAGTTGATTTTTTGTACATTTAAACCCGCCATAGATATTAACCATTAGTGGTATGATGCTTTTTTAACTTATTGTTATTAAAGGTTTTTTATTTTAAATTCCGCAAGCGTTACATTTAGGTCTCATTCCTCTATTGCTATCCACCAATGAATGGTTAAAATTAAAACCAGAAGTAAAACAGTCAATTAACAAGATTATATTGAGGGATGCATGAGTAATATTCTGATTATCAGTGGGCGACCCACGCTCGGGCATAATCTGAACACAATATTGACCTTTCTCGGTGAAAGCAGCACTGCTATCGCATTTGAGCAAGCCGTCAGTACGCTAAAATCTCATCCTGTTTTTGATGCTGTTTTAATCGATGCATTAGACATGGAGCTGGCGGGGGAATTGTGTGATAAATTTCCCCAACAGCCATTTATTCTGGTTGATAGCAAAGATGCCAATTTTACCTCTGGCGCCAACCGAGTTGGAGCCGTTGATGAAGCGGTGACTTACCCTTTATTAACGCAAATGCTGCATCGATGCCAAGAACATCGTCGTATGCAACCCAACCGCAACACTACGCCGCAGAATAAAACCAAACTATTTCGCAGTTTGGTGGGCAAAAGTAATCAAATTCAAAACGTACGCCATCTTATTGAACAAGTCGCGCCAACTGACGCCAATGTACTTATTTTAGGGGAATCCGGAACGGGTAAAGAGGTGATTGCGCGTAATGTGCATTACCTATCTAAGCGAGGAACTAATCCTTTTATTCCGGTCAACTGTGGTGCTATTCCTGGTGAGCTTCTGGAAAGTGAATTATTCGGCCATGAAAAAGGCGCATTTACCGGGGCGATAGGGGCGCGAAAAGGCCGCTTTGAATTAGCTGAAGGTGGCACACTGTTTCTTGACGAAATTGGCGACATGCCACTGCAAATGCAAGTCAAATTACTGCGCGTTTTACAGGAACGCACGTATGAGCGGGTCGGTGGAATGAAACCCATTCGTTGTGATGTACGGGTAGTTGCAGCGACTCACCGCAACCTCGAAGAAATGATCGAACAAGGGCGTTTTCGCGAAGATTTATATTATCGTTTAAACGTGTTTCCTATTGATAGCCCCGCGTTGCGTGAACGTCATGAAGATATTCCTCTACTCTTGCAAGAGCTTGTTTCCCGTATGGAGCGTGAAAACGCACAGATCAAGTTTACCGAAAACGCCATGAAGTCGTTAATGGAACACAGCTGGGCGGGCAACGTCCGCGAACTGTCAAACTTGGTTGAGCGGTTAATGATTTTGTATCCTAATCAACTTATTGATGTGGGTGACTTGCCGCATAAATATCGTCATTTAGATGTAGACGACTACGAACCTGATTACCCAGAAGAGTTACTTGAGCGCGAAGCGCTTAATGCTTTGTTTTCAGCTGATGCAGACTCTGAAGATGACAGCTTCGATGAGAACACCACTTCTACCGAATTACCCCCAGAGGGCATTAATCTCAAGGAGTATATTTCAGAGATGGAAGTTAGCTTGATATCCCAAGCGCTCGAGCAGCAAGACTGGGTGGTTGCTCGCTCAGCTGAGGTGCTTGGCATGCGTCGCACTACGTTAGTGGAAAAGATGCGTAAGTACGATATAAGCAAAGCGTAACCTCCAGCCTTTCCCCTTGCTTCGACAAAAAAATGACACGTAAATCAATCTAACTATCTGATTAATAATAAATAATTTTGTGGCACAGGATGTGCTTATCTAAAAGCTATATTCAATCTGTCTAAGTTTTGACGTGAGGACCATATGGCATTTAGTAATCTACAGACCCTAACGGCTAGTCAGGCACCAGTTTCAACTGGGGCTGTCATATCCTTTTCAAGCGCTGTTGATGCCAATTGCGTTTCTGATGCCAATAGTACAATTGAATCCACTCAAGACATTCAAGCGCTGCGTCAACAAGCCACTAGGCTGGAACATCTATTACAAGTAATGCCCGCAGGCGTAGTTGTACTTGATGGAAAGGGCCACGTGAAACAGGCAAATCAGCTCGCCAAATCACTGCTAGGGGAGCCATTAGAGGGGCAAGTGTGGCGTAATATCATCAAGCGCTCCTTTAAACCCCAAGCTGACGATGGTCACGAAGTGTCGTTGTTTGATGGTAGAAAAGTAAAATTATCTATTACGCCACTGGTGAATGAACCTGGTCAATTAATTGTTCTTACGGATCTTACCGAAACACGTCAACTTCAACAGCGTATTGGTCATCTGCAAAAGTTATCTTCTCTAGGAAAGATGGTTGCTTCATTGGCTCATCAAATTCGTACCCCTCTATCTGCTGCGATGCTATATGCGGCTAACCTATCCAGTGGGGATTTAGCCAAGGAGTCACGTCAGCGTTTCAGCGACAAATTACTATCGCGTTTACGTGACCTAGAAGCGCAGGTTAATGACATGCTACTTTTCGCCAAAAGTGGAAATGAGCAAGTACTAGCTGATATTTCTCTCGAAGAAATGATGTTAGAGGTAAAAGCGGGCAGCGAGGCCATGCTCAATAAGAGCAATGGTAGCTTAGATGTCATTTTACCAGAGCCAAATATTCACTTTATAGGCAATAAAACTGCCCTCAGTGGCGCCTTACAAAACTTAATTCACAATGCGCTGATCGCGCGGCCTGACGGTGCGCATATTGTTTTCAGTGCAGAGCGAGACGAGCAAAAGCCCGATTGTATGCGTTTAACGGTTACGGACAACGGGCCTGGGATCCCAGCAGACAAAATTAAGCATATTTTTGAACCCTTTTTCACTACGCGCAGCCAAGGTACCGGCTTGGGGTTGGCGGTGGTAAAAACGGTCGTTCAGTCTCATCAAGGTGAAGTGCAGGCGACCAATTTAGTATCTGGCGGCGCATGTTTCTCTATCGTATTGCCCATTTTAACGCGAACCGCAGATGAGAAAATATCTGCTGGTAATGCCAATATTCACGCCCAATAGGCGAGGAGTTAAATTTATGTCTCAAACAACGATTTTAATTGTCGAAGATGATGCTGGTTTGCGTGAAGCCTTGGTAGACACTCTTTTGCTCGGTGGATATAAGGTCCTAGAAGCTGACTGCGCCGAGCGTGGCTTGATGATGATGAATCAAGAATCTATTGATTTAGTGGTTAGCGATATCCAAATGGGCGAAATGAGTGGCCTGTCCTTACTGCGTAGCTTGAAAAACAAGTATCCTAATGTCCCCGTTTTGTTGATGACTGCTTATGCCACAATTGATGATGCAGTTTCGGCTATGCGCGATGGGGCAACAGATTATTTGTCAAAGCCATTTGCACCTGAAGTGCTGCTTAACTTAGTGGGTCGCTATGCACCTGCTCAGAAAGTGCTTTCATACGACCCCATAGTCGCTGACCCCAGTAGCGTCAAATTATTGCAGTTGGCGCAACGTGTTGCGCGTTCAGATGCAACCGTTATGGTACTTGGCCCAAGCGGTTCGGGAAAAGAGGTACTGGCGCGTTATATTCATGATCAATCTGATCGCGCAGAACAGCCTTTTGTCGCAATTAATTGCGCAGCTATCCCTGAAAATATGCTAGAGGCGACCTTATTTGGCTATGAAAAAGGGGCCTTTACTGGCGCCATTCAAGCCTGCCCAGGAAAATTTGAGCAAGCACAAGGCGGTACTATTTTACTTGATGAAATAAGTGAAATGGACTTAGGTTTACAGGCAAAACTATTGCGCGTGCTTCAAGAGAAAGAAGTAGAGCGATTAGGTAGCCGCAAAATGATCCCGCTAGATGTGCGGGTGGTTGCAACAAGTAACCGCAATATTCGTCAAACCGTTGACGATGGCTTATTCAGAGAAGATTTATACTATCGCTTAAATGTGTTTCCGCTAACTTGGGCTCCCCTTGACAAACGTCCTGGTGACATCGTTCCACTGGCTGAACATTTGGTGGCACGTCACCGTGGTAAGCAGGGTGCAGCTACACTTGGCTTCTCTTCATCTGCGCGCAGTAAAATGCTACAGCACAATTGGCCTGGCAATGTACGAGAGCTAGAAAACGTTGTGCAACGGGCCCTTATTTTATGTGACGGAGAAAAGATTGAGGCAGATGATCTTATGCTTGAGTCTATTGAAAATGATTTGAGCCATACTCAGGAGTCTGTGATAGAAGAAGACGAAAGCAAGCTAGGCTCAGAGCTTCGTCAGCAAGAGCATCAAATTATTCTTGATACATTACAGTCTTGCCAGGGTCGCAGAAAAGATGTCGCAGAGCGCCTAGGAATAAGTCCACGTACATTACGCTACAAGCTAGCGAAAATGCGCGAAGTGGGTATCGAGTTGCCCGCTTAATCGCACAGGCACGATGCTAGCGCGTTAGTCTTGCGCTTGCTCAACTGAATTGCTATTTAATCGACCGCCCACCCCAAAAGGCGGTCGTGTTTTTCAGCTCCTTCAATATTCCTCTTTTGTTACAAAAACTTACCCTAATACCATTTTACGTATTAGTGCACTTTGGTTTTAGATATAAAAACAAAATTGTTCAATTCTCTCATCATGTCAAGAAACCGTCATACCAGTACATCTCATTTATATTGATGTAACTGATTGATATATATCGTGTATTCTTGTTGGCATTAACTTTGCTTTTAACTGGTTAAGACTGAATACCGTCATCTCATTAATTCGCCAGGAGCACATCATGGACATTAAGGCACAATCACTTTACCAAGACATGCAAAGCATGGCTTTACAAAGCAAAGCTGGGTTAGGTGAAATCAACCCTGCTAGTTTACAGGGTGTGCAAGTCAATCCGTCAGGTGAGAATTTTGCTGACATGCTTGGCCACGCGATTGAGTCGGTTAATAGCATGCAGTTGGATGCGAAGAGCCAAGCTGAGCGTTTTGAGATGGGTGATAAAAGTCTCAGTTTAGCGGATGTGATGGTCGCCAAAGAAAAATCTAGTATCGCATTTGAGGCAACAGTACAAGTACGTAATAAAGTGCTTGAAGCCTACAAAACCATTATGAATATGCCGGTTTAGGAGCTGACACGTGGCAGAAGCAACAGGTACAGAGTTGGCAATGAGCAATGCTAGCGCAGACCCATACTCAGGTGGTTCAGAAGCTGAACAAAAATCTGGCTTTATGGATTCACTTGGCTCCACCGACATGGTGCGTCAACTTATGCTTGTTGTGGCTTTAGTGATATGCGTAGCTATCGCAGTATTTATTATGATATGGGCACAAGAGCCTGATTATCGCCCGCTAGCTAAGATGCAAACCCAAGAATTGATCGAAGCGTTAGATTATTTTGATCAGAATCAAATAGACTACCGCCTTGAAGGCAATACAGTTTATGTAAGTTCAGATCAATATCAAGATATCAAGCTGGGCATGGCCCGCCAAGGCTTGAGTCAAGGCGTATCTGAAGGCACCGATATTATCATGCAAGACATGGGATTTGGAGTCAGTCAACGCGTTGAAAAAGTGCGTTTAAAGCACGCTCGTGAACAACAACTGGCTCGCACACTTGAAGAAATGAGTGCTGTCACCCGCGCTAAAGTACTACTTGCTCTGCCAAAAGAAAACGTGTTCGCAAGACGTGAGAAAAAAGCCAGTGCCACAGTGGTCATCACCGCGCGACGCGGCGCAATTATGGGCAGTGAAGAAGTAAGCTCAATTGTTGATATCGTCGCATCTGCAGTGCAAGGCTTAGAGCCAGAGCGCGTTACAGTAACCGACAGTAACGGGCGTTTGCTTAATTCTGGTTCACAAGACAGTGAAGCGGCCAGAAGTAAAAAAGAATTTGAAATGGAGCGTAAACGCGAAAGTGAATACCTTCAAAAAATAGATTCCATACTGATACCCGTTCTAGGTTTGGGGAATTATACCGCGCAAGCTGATGTTACTATGGATTTCACCGCGGTCGAGCAGACTAAGCGTAGTTACAATCCGGATTTACCCGCAGTACGTAGCGAAATGACCGTCGAGGACAACAGCGTGGGTGGCGTTTTAGGCGGCATTCCAGGGGCGCTAACCAATCAGCCTCCACTTGATTCTAATATTCCAGAAGAAGCGATTGCGAGTAATACACAAACGACTATGCCGGGGCGCAATCATAAAGAAGAAACCAGAAACTATGAGCTAGATACCACCATTAGTCATACGAAGCAGCAAACGGGTGTTATTCGTCGTTTGAGTGTTTCTGTCGCATTAGACCATATCGCTACAACAGGTGAAGATGGTACTACCACATTCTCACCTCGCTCTCAGGCAGAGCTACTCGATATTCGCCGTTTATTGCAAGGTGGTCTCGGTTTTGATGTTACCCGCGGCGACTCACTTGAAGTCGTTAGCATTCCATTTAGCCGAGAGGGTGAGGTGGCGCTAGAAGAAGTACCGATTTGGGAAGATCCTAAGTTCATGCCTATTTTAAAGTTAGTGATTGGCGGTTTGGTAATTATCGTGCTTCTGCTAGCGGTTGTACGCCCAATGCTACGTAAACTTATTTACCCAGAAGAGACCACGTCAAAAGATGAGTTTGATGCGGATGAAGGGCTAGACTTAGGCGATGAAACCATCAGCATGTTGTCGCAAGAATTCGATGACTCACAAGTCGGCTTCGCCGCTGATGGTAGCTTTATGTTGCCGGATCTACACAAGGACGAAGACGTACTCAAAGCGGTTCGTGCCTTGGTAGCCAATGAGCCTGAGTTGTCTTCTCAAGTGGTTAAAAACTGGTTATTACAAGACGAATAACCTAAGCAACGCGCAGACTAAGTGACGAGTAAGAGATAAACATCATGCCAGAAGAAAATACAGCACCAGCAACCACGGCCCCAGCAGAAAGCGGTTATGATGTTGGTAAATTAGAAGGTGTTGAAAAAGCGGCTATTTTGCTTCTGAGTTTAACGGAAGAAGATGCAGCACAAATTCTAAAGCACTTAGAGCCTAAACAAGTTCAAAGGCTAGGCCAAGCTATGGCACAAATCGATGATATGACGCAGCCCAAGATTACCGCCGTGCATAAACACTTCATTGATGAAATCCAAAAATACAGCACCATAGGTTTCCAAAGCCAAGACTTCGTGAAACGGGCGTTAACGTCAGCCTTAGGCGAAGATAAAGCGGCCAACCTTATTGATCAAATTTTGATGGGCACAGGTGCTAAGGGACTTGACTCCCTGAAATGGATGGACTCAAAACAAGTGGCCAGTATTATTCGCAACGAGCATCCGCAAATTCAAACCATTGTTATGTCTTATTTAGATGCTGAACAATCTGCTGAGATCCTCGCCCAGTTCCCAGAAAAAGTACGTTTAGATTTAATGATGCGGGTTGCAAACCTAGAGGAAGTACAGCCGGCCGCTTTGCAAGAATTAAACGAAATCATGGAAAAACAATTTGCAGGCCAAGCGGGTACGCAAGCAGCCAAAATGGGCGGCTTGAAATCTGCGGCAGATATCATGAACTACCTCGATACCAATATCGAAGGACAATTGATGGATGCCATTCGCGAACAGGACGAAGAAATGAGTCAACAGATCCAAGACTTAATGTTCGTGTTTGATAACTTAGCTGAAGTCGATGATCGAGCGATCCAAGCTATTCTGCGTGAAGTTCAGCAAGACGCCTTACTCAAAGCGATTAAAGGCGCAGATGAAGCCCTTAAAACGAAGATCACTGCAAATATGTCTAAACGTGCGGCGGATATGCTTCTGGACGATCTAGAAGCGCTTGGGCCAGTACGCTTAAGCGAAGTAGAAGCCGCGCAAAAAGAAATTTTATCTGTGGCTCGACGGTTAGCTGATGCGGGCGAAATCATGCTCGGTGGCGGAGGCGGTGATGAATTCCTATAGCCTCTGGACACTAAGTGGCAGTAGCACGGCGTCATGAACAAGTATAATGATAATGAACAGGGTAAAGACATCAGCGCCTGGGATCTCCCTTTTGTTGAGGATCAGAGCAAAGCCGATAGCACGACAACCAATGCGATAAATCGCCGCTCGAATTGGAAATACGAACCCCCAGAAAATCAAACCGATGAAGAAGAGGAGTTTAGCCCCCCTACGGCCCAAGAAATTGAATCAATTCGAGAAGCAGCACAAGGTGAAGGATTTGATGCGGGTAAACAAGAGGGCCTTGAAAAAGGACATCAAGAGGGATTTGAGCAGGGCAAAGAGCAGGGGTTTACCCAAGGGCTTGAAGAGGGCAGAGCGCAAGGTCTAGCTGAAGCGCAAGAAACCATTCAACAGCAACTTGAAAGCTGGCAGAGTTTGTTATCAACGCTGCATCACCCTGTGGCTTTAGTGGAAGATGCCTTACAAAAAGAGCTCGTATCTTTGGCCGTGTCGTTGGCAAAGTCAGTGATAAGAGCTGAAGTGAAAACTAACTCAGATATTATTTTCAATGCCCTAAGCGAAGGGCTAAAAGCGCTACCCATTAATGAAAACCAGTATCAAATTCACTTGCACCCAGAGGATTTAGCGTTAGTCACTGAGCACTTTAGTGAACAAGAAATCGAAAAGCATGGTTGGCAGTTAGTGGAAGCCCCTAATTTGTCTCAAGGTGGCTGCGATATCGTTACTCAAAGTAATGCGGTTGATGTCAGTATTGAGCGCCGGGTTAAAGACGTATTGGACAAGTTTTTGTTAGAGCAAGGGTTAGACACCATTGTGCCTGACGAAGATGAGTAGTCGATTATGTCACTTTCGCTATTAGAAAATATTAAAGCACTGCAACAACAGGTACCTCAAGCGCCGGTCGTTGCAGCCGGCAAGCTGGTGCGCGGAATTGGTTTAACATTAGAAGCTGTCGGCTGCCAAATGCCAGTGGGTAGCCAATGTTTGATTCAAACAGTAGATGGTGAAATTGAAGCTGAAGTGGTTGGATTTGCTGAGCATATTACCTATTTGATGCCTACACAGGCAGTTAAAGGCATAGTGCCAGGCTCACGCGTTCAACCACTTAACCGTGAACAAGGACTACCCGTAGGTATGTCTCTTTTAGGGCGAGTGGTAGACGGCAATGGTCAACCTCTAGATGGTCTTGGGGCCATCAAAGCAGAAAAGCGCGTGCCGTTAACCCGCCCACCTATGAATCCACTTTCCAGAAAGCCAATTCGCGAACCTCTAGATGTAGGCGTGCGGGCTATTAATAGCATGATTACAGTAGGCAGCGGTCAACGCATGGGGTTGTTTGCAGGCAGTGGTGTGGGTAAAAGTGTATTGCTAGGCATGATGACCCGAGGCACAAGTGCCGATGTGGTAGTGGTGGGTTTGGTCGGTGAACGTGGGCGAGAAGTAAAAGAGTTTATTCAAGATATTTTAGGCGATGAAGAGCGTCAAAAAGCCGTTGTCGTGGCGGCACCTGCCGATACATCCCCGTTAATGCGTTTAAAAGGATGTGAAACCGCCGTTACGATTGCCGAGTACTTTCGCGATAAAGGGATGAATGTTCTATTACTTGTTGATTCGCTGACCCGCTACGCGATGGCCCAGCGTGAAATTGCTCTGGCGGTCGGTGAACCACCTGCAACCAAAGGCTACCCGCCTTCTGTATTTGCACGCTTGCCTGCATTAGTTGAGCGGGCTGGAAATGGCGGGGAGAACCAAGGCTCTATCACCGCATTTTACACCGTGCTAACCGAAGGGGATGATTTACAAGATCCAATCGCTGACTCGGCACGAGCTATACTAGACGGGCATATCGTACTCTCGCGTCAACTAGCAGATTCAGGACATTACCCCGCCATTGATATTGAAGCATCTATTAGCCGAGTGATGCCTATGGTTGTTAGCCCTGAGCATGTTCAAGTTGCTCGGCGCATACGGCAAGTGTATTCAACCTACCAACAAAACCGCGATCTCATTAGCATTGGTGCATACACCAGAGGTAACGATCCGCGCATTGATTTATCTATTAAAGCTGAGCCTGCTATCAATGCTTTTTTACAACAAGGTATGCAGCAAATACTGACTTTTGAAGAAAGTGTCGAAACTATGGTTAAGCTTGGTACTGGCTTAGGGCCCGCATGAAGATTGTGGTTAAATTCCTACGCATAGAGCAACTTGCCTATTCCGTTCATTTTTCACTTCAGACAGGAGCGCGATATGCCGGTCAGTAAGCAATTGCAAATGGTGGCAGATTGGGAACGTCGTAAAGAGCAAAAAATGGCCACAGACTACCAGTTAGCACAGCAAAACGTAGTAGATAATCAAAATAAACTCATTGGATTAGAGCAATATCGAGTTAACTATTTAAAAGAAGGGATCCGCAAGGGCCAGCTTGGTTTAGCTGCGAAAAATTATGGGCAGCACCAGTCCTTCGTGGGTAAAATTGATGCCGCATGTGAACAACAAACGAAACAAGTCAGCAATGCACTTGTGGTGGCCGAGCAGCGCAAAACACAGTGGCTTGCTCAGCAGCGTAAGCGAAAAGCTGTGGAAATGTTACTCGATAAACAAGCCCTTAAGATTCAACAAAAGCAGGATAGGGCAGAACAGCAAATGCTTGACGAACTTGCATTACAAAAGTTTCTGCGCAGCAAATAGAATTAGTCTAATCACTGACTACCCTCTCAACGGGTAAAAACCTCCAAGTGCTTCTACGCGTCCTCTTGTTTTAGTCTGCTTTGTGTATATTCATCTATGTTGGAATGAACATTGCTCTTATTCATTCAAGAGACAATTTAAGAACTAAAAACCAAGAGATTGAATCGTGAAAAGAGCGCCGTTAGTGCCTTCTACCATTCAGCAATTATTATTAAGTTTTTGTTTTTAAATAGAATAATTATTTTTTCACACTTGGGTGTAGAGGATTTTAAATGCTGCAACAAATTGCCACCGCTAAATCAGACGTTGCCGCTTACGCGGTTGATGTGAGTGATGAAAGCGCCTCTAAACTGCAAAATGCAGATGAATTTGCCTTTATGTTAGCTAAGGAGAATAAATCTCATCAGTCAGCTAAGGCAACACCTGAGACTAAAGCTGACGTACAGCCACGCACCAGCAAAAAAGATAAGCAAGCTGCACAAAAAAGTGTTGTCGTATCAGAAAAAGCGACCCAAGACGCGCTATCAAATACTTCCCCTAACGAAGAATCAAATGCGTTGGGCAAACAAGCGCAGCCTTTTGCTGCAGAGCGAGATAACACGGTTGCAACTGATAAGAATGGTCTTGCAAGTAAAAGTAAAGCGCAAAACGAATCGGACGGTAAAAATATCGACATATCGGCGCAAGTTCAGATGGGCACATCCGAGGCTAACGTGACGTCATCAGAACAGGTTGATACCTTGGTTACCACAGAGGTTAAAGATGATGCACAGGGCAATCATTGGTTATCGATAGTTGAACAGCTTGTGGCAAACGCTCAGAGCAAAGGTAACAGCGAAGCGCAAGGTAATAGTCAAAAAGCGGGTGTGGCCGATGAAAGCTCGCTCAAAGGAGTTATTGATAGTGCAGGTTTTCCCGTCAATGCCGAGGACGCTATCGAAACAGTTTCTGGCTCAAACGTTAGTGATGATAATGCTGATATGCCAAAAAGTGACCAGTTGGTACTGGTAGCAGCTTTGCTGAATAAAATGAACAATACCCAGCTCGATAGCAGATCAGCGCAAGGCGCAAATGAGCATAGCGTTGAAGGTAAAATAGCTGAAGGCAAAATACCCGCTGATGATGTGAGTAAAATGATGGCTGCGCTTGAGGGGCAACCAGAACTAATGAGTGCGTTAAAGCAATTACTCACAACACAAGAGCAAATAAGTGAAGAGTCAAAAGTAGCGCTCGTTGATGCCGGTACTGAAGGGTCACTTGAAACTCAGACCAGCGAAGTTTCAGGTACGCTAATACAATCTGCAGAAGAAGAGTTAGTACTTAATGAGCAAGAACTAGTCGAGCTTGCTCAAGCTGTTTTCAGTTTAATGGATGCAAAAGCTGCCACCACAAAAGAAACAGCCAAAGGTGATGTAGCGATACAAACACTTGGGGTAAAGGGGAGTGAGCCACAAGCGGGCAGTAGCGAAACAGTGTCGCAACTTATTGAACAAGCAACTGAGCAAAGCACTCTTGTCTCTGGGCTAGACGCTGGCGTCTCTGAATTAGACGCTGAGCTAACGCAACAACAGCTTGTCTTGTTAGAAAGCACACCTGAATTAAAAAAGCTTCTACAGTTGCCCCCAGAAAAACTTGAGAGTGCCTTAGCAATATTAGCCAAGCAATTACAGCAAGGAGGCACAGCAAGTACAAGTTCCGTGAGTGAATCCTCTATTGGCACAGTGGTGACAAATACAGGTCAGATAGAGAGTGACTTAACGCCCCCCGCAAGCCTCGATTTGAATAATCTTTTGAGCAAAGTTGACACCAAAGCAGACGTCAGCGGTACCACTGATTTTATTTCTGCTTTAAAAACAGGCTTGGCCGAAGTAAAAGCTCAGCTTGAAAAAGGCCGTGAGCCCGGCATTGATTTAAAGGCCTTGGTGAATGACGCCATAAAATCGTCACCAGAGTTGGCAAGCAATATGCTTTCAACTAAGCCTGAGCAGGTAGAATTGGCTACGCGGTCAATGATGCAGGTAGTAGACGTGGCCCAATTGATGAGTAGCGCGCTAGAACAGGTTTCGCATCAGCAATCGGTTAATGCTACCTATCGTGAGCAGGGCATCAATATGGTTGAACAAACTAAGGCAAGCCAGTTGCAGCAAGGGCAATTTGATAAAGCATTGAATTTAGCCAAACCTGAAGCGCATCAGCAATTAGCTGAAAAAGTACGTTTTATGGTTAATGCCAATCAATTGGTAGCAGACATACGCTTAGACCCAGCTGAATTAGGTTCAATGCACGTAAAGGTGTCGGTAAGTGGGGAGTCAGCGAACGTGAGTTTCGTGGTGCAAACCTTACATGCTAAAGAAGCGATTGATAATGCTGCTCCTAAGTTAAAAGAGATGTTGGCTGAAAAGGGCATTGAGCTGGGGCAATCATCCGTCGAACAAGGGTCGCAAGACAAAGGTGACGAGCAGCAAATGGCCGGAAATGGCAATGGTCATGACCATAGTGCAGAGCAAGGTCTGGCTGAAGGCGAAGTACCTGAAGGTGTATTACAGCAGCCAATCGTGAATGGAGCTTTAGGCGGTATAGATTACTTTGTTTAACGTTATCTAAGGTGCTTATCGATTGCGATTTTCTGAGTAAGAACGATAATAGCAGCAATTTATTATTTAAGGCGTGCTCATGGCTGAAGAAGAATTACAAATGGAAGAAGGCGGTAAAAAAAGTAAACTTATGATGATTATCATCATTGTGGTTGTTTTACTGTTAGGGGGCTCAGCCGCCGCTTATTTTTTACTGGGTGGTGAAGATGACGCGGCTATGGAGGCGGGTGCTGAGCAAGCACAAGGCAACAACGACGGAGCGTCCATGTCAGCACCGGTTAAAACGGGCACTGCTTTGTACGTAGCGATACCTAACCCAATCACGTTTAATGTGCCAGGCACCACTAGGGACAGATTAGTTGAGATAAAAGTGCAACTTATGGTGCGCGGTAGTGACGCCGAAGAACAAGTGAAAATGCATATACCGTCTATTCAAGGGGCATTAAATCGCGCATTTAGCCAAGCGAATGCTGATGATTTAATCACTGAGGCAGGTAAAGCAACGATACGTGATAATGCGTTAAAAGAAGTGCAGAAAACGTTGAAAGACGTATCAGGTAATGAATTGGTTGAGCAGGTATTGTTCACTGGTTTTGTGATGCAATAAGCATAAGCGAGAAAGAGATTGAGCGACTTATTATCCCAAGATGAAATCGATGCGCTACTTCACGGAGTAGACGAAGTCGAAGAAGAAGACGTTGAAGAAACGCAAGGCGATGGCTCTGCGCTTGAATACGACTTCTCTTCGCAGGATCGAATCGTTAGGGGAAGAATGCCAACACTGGAAATCGTAAACGAACGGTTTGCCAGACATATGCGGGTTAGCTTGTTTAATATGATGCGCCGCTCGGCTGAAGTATCAATTAACGGTATCCAAATGATTAAGTTTGGAGAATATATTCATACTTTGTTCGTTCCTACTAGCTTAAATATGGTGCGCTTTCGTCCTTTAAAGGGCACAGGTTTGATCACCATGGAAGCTCGCTTAGTATTTATTTTAGTGGATAACTTCTTCGGTGGCGATGGACGTTACCATGCCAAAATTGAAGGTCGAGAATTTACCCCCACTGAGCGACGCATTATTCAAATGTTGCTTAAACTCATTTTTGAAGATTACAAAGAAGCATGGGCCCCAGTGATGGATGTATCTTTTGAGTATTTAGACTCGGAAGTAAACCCAGCTATGGCGAACATTGTGAGCCCTACCGAAGTGGTGGTGATCAGTTCTTTTCATATTGAACTTGATGGTGGCGGCGGTGATTTTCACGTGTCTTTGCCTTATTCCATGCTTGAGCCAATTCGAGAATTACTTGATGCGGGCGTGCAAAGTGATAAAGAAGATACGGACCTGCGTTGGAGTAAAGCGTTACGGGATGAAATCATGGACGTAAAAGTTGAGCTATCAACCCACATGATGGATTTAACCCTTAGCTTGCAAAAAATTATGGACATGAAAGCCGGAGATATTATCCCGATTGATATGCCCGAGCACATTACCGTCATGATTGAGGAATTACCTACTTTCAGAGCCAAGCTTGGTCGTTCTCGTGACAACCTAGCGCTCAAAATTACCGATAAAATTCCGCGTCCCACATCAGTGAAATCGGAGTTACAACTATTAACCAAAGGCGGTCGCAGAATTGACAGCGACGCCGAGTTACAAACCCTTGAAGATGATTTGTAGCCAATCAAGAGGCAAATATTATGAGTGAAGAAGAAGGTTTAGACGATTGGGCAGCAGCCATGGCTGAACAAGCAGACGAAGAAAATAAAGACGCAGCGGCGACCGTTGCAGATTTTGATGAGCTTGAAGAAGATAAAGATATCACGCCAGCGGAAAAACGTAAGTTAGATACGATCCTTGATATCCCAGTGACTATTTCCATGGAAGTAGGGCGCAGTCACATCAGCATTCGTAATCTACTGCAGTTAAACCAAGGATCTGTCGTTGAATTAGACCGTGTTGCTGGCGAACCACTTGATGTGTTAGTAAATGGCACGTTGATTGCTCATGGTGAAGTAGTAGTCGTCAACGATAAATTTGGTATTCGCTTAACTGATGTTATTAGTCAACTGGAAAGAATCAAAAAACTCCGCTAACCAAACTCCTTTTAAAACAAGGGTTTGGTTGCTTCTGAGCCCTCTGTTTTTAGCCTCAAATACAGCACTTGCTGAGGCCAAAACCCTCTCTGATCCCACATCTATAGTGTCAATTTTTCTATCCCTTTTATTGGTTATCGCCGTGGTTTTCATGTTGGCGTTCATCATGCGACGGTTTAACGTCACTGGTGGTAGCTCGGGTCAACTTAAAGTAGTGGCCTCTCTAGCTGCAGGAACGAAAGAGCGGGTATTGGTTATTGAAGTGGGAGACGAACAGCACCTGATTGGTGTTACGGCTCAGAATATTAATCATCTCGCTAAACTTGATACGCCCATTGCAAATGATAAGCCCCCAAGCGGCGAGAATTTCAAAGATAAACTTAACTTGTTTATGGCTGGCAAGTTACAGCCCAACGCCAATCCTGGCAGTAAGCGCAACGCGGGAGAGCGCGATGAATAAACTATTTTTCTGGCTATTGGCCGCCGTGCTGTTGGCTGTGCCGAGTTGGGCGATTGCAGAGCCGGGGATCCCCGCTTTGACCATGACCGAGAACGCAGACGGTTCGCAAGATTACACCATGACATTGCAAGTCGTGGCTATTATGACAGCACTTAGCTTGCTTCCCGCGTTCATTATGATGATGACCTCATTTACACGGATCATCATTGTGTTATCTATTCTGCGTCAAGCTATTGGTTTGCAGCAGTCTCCGTCGAACCAAATTCTTATTGGTGTGAGCTTATTTTTATCGATGTTTATCATGGCACCTGTGTTTGAAAAAATTAACGAAACGGCGCTTCAACCTTATTTAAATGAGCAAATTACCTCAATACAAGCCTATGAGTTAGCCAAGGAGCCATTGCGCGGTTTTATGCTTGCGCAAACGCGCGTAAAAGATTTAGAAACTTTCGTGGAAATCGGTGGTTACGAAGATCAGTTCCAAGAGCCTGCTGATGTCCCAATGAATATACTGATCCCAGCGTTTGTTACCAGTGAACTGAAAACAGCGTTCCAGATTGGTTTTATGCTATTTATTCCTTTTCTTATTTTAGATTTGGTTGTGGCGTCTATCCTGATGGCGATGGGTATGATGATGTTATCGCCGATGATTGTCTCCTTGCCCTTCAAATTAATGCTATTTGTGCTAGTCGACGGCTGGAACTTAATCTTCGGTACGCTAGCAAACAGCTTCGGAATGGGGACCTAGTCATGGCACCTGAGGTCTTTGTTGATATCCTAAAAGAAGCGTTGAACATGGTGATTTTATTGGTATCCGCCATTATTTTGCCGAGTTTATTTGTAGGGCTAATTGTAGCGGTATTCCAAGCGGCCACCTCGATCAACGAGCAAACCATGAGTTTCTTACCGCGTTTAATTGTGACCTTACTGGCCTTGAGCTGGGGAGGACATTGGTTAGTGCAACAATTAATGGACTTCACCTTTACTATGGTGGAGCGTATCCCGGAAGTTGTTGGTTAACATGGAGTTTTCAGCTGACGTCATTACGCAATTTATGGGCGATATGTTGCTACCGTTTATGCGTATTTCCGGCATGTTAGCGACTATGGTTGGCCTTAGCGCGAAAACCGTTCCTACTACCGTTCGTGCTTTACTCACTTTGTTTATTACCCTGATCATTCTACCTGTGATACCACCGGTACAGGTTGATGAGGTGTTTTCAGTGGGTACCTTTATGTTAGTGATCCAGCAATTGATTATTGGCATCTCACTGGGGTTCATTTCCACTATGGTGCTCAACACTTTTGTATTAGCAGGGCAAGTGGTTGCTATGCAGACAGGTCTTGGCTTTGCGTCTATTGTTGATCCGGTCAACGGAATTAACGTACCGGCAGTTGGTCAATTTTATCTCATCTTGGCAACCTTGCTCTTTTGGGCGTTAGATGGCCATTTAGCAATGATCCGCATGGTGGTGATGAGTTTTACCGCGTTTCCTGTGGGTGAAGCTTGGTTGCAGCCAGAACAATTCAGAGAAATTGCCCATTGGGCAGGGTGGATGTTTATCTCAGCGGTAACCTTGTCTCTCGCGCCTATTGTATCTCTGTTGATAGTAAATTTAGCGTTTGGCGTTATGACCAAGGCAGCACCGCAGTTAAACATTTTTAGTTTGGGTTTCAGTATTGCTCAAATTATGGGCTTGGTGATTATCTGGATCACCATGGACAACTTTACTTATCACTTTGAAGTACAGTGGGACAGGGCGCAGCAAATGATGTGTCAGCTCGTTAGGGTGTGTCCTTGAAGACTTTCATCAAAACAGTCCTGACAACACTCCTCAAAGGAGCCCAGAAACAAGCCCTTAAAGGAGGCGGTTAGTCATGTCTGACGCGAATGAAAAAACAGAAGACCCCACATCCAAAAAGATCACCGACTCCAGAAAAAAGGGCCAAGTCGCGCGATCTAAAGAGCTATCAACGGCCTTAGTGCTCGTCTTCAGTGCGGCGGCTTTTATCATGATGGGTGGGCAAATTGCCAAAGCTATCTATTTGGTAACCCAGCGTACATTCACTTTATCTCGTGATGAAACCTACGACTTTACGCATATGTTTCAAGCATGGGGCTCAGCGATTGAAACTGTCGCAGGGCCCGTTATGTTATATATGGTGATCATTACTGCCGCGGGAATTTACGGCAATATAGCGCTTGGTGGCTATAACTTTACTTGGCAAGGGGCGGCCCCAAAAGCGAATAAACTCAATCCACTTGCTGGCTTCAAACGAATGTTTGGCATGAACGGTTTAGTAGAGCTGCTTAAAGCGATTGCGAAGGTGATCGTCGTCATGGGAATGGCATATATAGCCATGCTGGTCTTTAAAGATGAAGCCCTGCATTTAGATTTGGAGTTGTATCCGCAAAATTTATTTCATGCCATGGATTTAATTTCTTGGGCGTTTTTAATGATGTGTTGTGCGCTTATTCCTATCGCGGCGTTTGATGTGCCGTATCAAAGCTATAAGCACAACAAGGAAATGAAAATGTCTAAACAGGAAGTTAAAGATGAAAATAAAAATGCTGAAGGTGACCCACAAGTTAAAAACCGCATTCGCCGTTTACAATTTCAAGCTGCGGCAAATCGTATGATGCAAGAAGTGCCAACAGCTGATGTGGTAGTGACTAACCCAACGCATTACTCCATTGCCTTAAAATACGATCAGCAAGGAACGCGAGCCCCAGTGCTGGTGGCTAAAGGGGTGGACGAAATGGCCATGCATATTCGTAAAATCGCTGATGCCCATGAGGTTCCGATTGTTGCTTCTCCTATGTTGGCTAGGGCAATTTACTACTCCACTGAGGTAGAATCAGAGATCCCGACTCAATTGTTTATGGCTGTGGCGCAAATATTGGCTTATGTCTTCCAATTAAAGGCGTATAAAAAAGGCAAAGGCAAGCGTCCGAAGTCAGTGCCGACCAACCTGCCAATCCCTTATGAGCTAAGGCGTTAACTGATCTTTAACGCTTAGCATTAGACTAAAGATTAAAGCGTATTATTAGGTGGGTTACCTAATTTGGCGCGGTAGTTGCTTTACTAGATAAAACGTCCGCCAGGTGTCAAAAATACGCGCTATGCAACTAACTGCTTATCTTAATCGTTTCGACAAAAATCAATTTCAGTCTGTTATGTCTGGACTTGGTGCGCCTCTTGTTTTGTTGGCAATCATGGGAATGGTTATTTTACCCATGCCAGCGTTTCTTCTCGACGTGCTGTTTAGCTTTAATATTGCTTTATCATTGGTCATTATCTTAGTGTCTGTTTTCACTAAGAAGCCCGTCGACTTCGGTATTTTCCCTCTCGTTTTGTTAATTGCCACAGTACTGCGTCTAGCGCTGAATGTCGCGTCAACACGAATTGTATTGCTTGAAGGGCATGAAGGTGGCGATGCAGCAGGTAAAGTGATTCAAGCATTTGGTGAAGTCGTTATCGGCGGTAATTATGCTGTGGGTATTGTGGTGTTCGCCATTCTTTTGATTATCAACTTTAAAGTGGTGACAGCGGGCGCTGGGCGTATTTCTGAAGTAAGTGCACGATTTACCCTAGATGCTATGCCGGGTAAACAGATGGCAATTGATGCCGATCTGAACGCTGGGTTTATCGATCAAGATGAAGCGCGTAAACGCCGTTTTGAAGTGACCAGTGAGGCAGATTTCTATGGCTCAATGGACGGTGCATCTAAGTTTGTAAAAGGAGATGCAGTGGCAGGCTTATTTATTATGTTGATTAACATAGTAGGTGGCTTGTTTATTGGCATTTTTCAGCATGATTTGGCCTTTGGCCAAGCTGTCGAAATCTACACCTTGCTGACCATAGGTGATGGGTTAGTCGCACAAATTCCTTCGTTACTATTATCCGTTGCAACGGCGATTATTGTCACTCGTGAAAACGACTCCCAAGAGATGGGGCAAGAGCTCACTCGTCAGCTGGGTAACCGTCAAGCGCTATACATTACCAGCGGTATTTTGTTTGTAATGGGCATTGTTCCGGGCATGCCTCACATGGCGTTTTTAGGGTTCAGTGCGTTAATTGGTGGTTATGCATATTTCCAATATTGGAACGAAAAGAAAATGGCAGAGCAGCCTGAAGTGTTAGCGCCCACACCAGATCGTGGTAACGCGAAACCCGCGGAGATAAAAGAACTTGGTTGGGACGATGTGCAGCATGTCGATACCATCGGATTAGAAGTCGGGTATAGATTAATTCCCTTGGTTGATAAGTCTCAAGGCGGCGAATTATTGACGCGTATTAAAGGTGTGCGTAAGAAGTTATCTCAAGAATTAGGCTTTCTTATTCCTCCTGTGCATATTCGCGATAACTTAGACTTGAGCCCAAATAATTACACTATATCTATGTTAGGTGTATCTGTCGGTGAAGCTGAAATTAGCCACGACGATGAACTGGCAATTAACCCAGGCCAAGTATTTGGCAAACTAGACGGCACAGTGACAAAAGATCCAGCCTTTGGCTTAGATGCCGTGTGGATCCGCTCCAACCAGCGCGAACACGCTCAGACATTGGGTTACACCGTGGTTGATAGTGCTACTGTGGTTGCAACGCATTTAAGCCAATTGCTCACCAACAATGCCTACCAGTTGCTCGGTCACGAAGAAGTTCAACAACTGCTCGACATGCTTGCCAAGCAAAGCCCTAAACTGGTAGAGGGTTTGGTGCCGGATATTCTTTCGCTTAGCACTGTGGTTAAGGTTTTGCAGACCTTATTGTACGAGGGAGTGCCTATCCGCGACTTGCGCACTATAGTGCAAACCTTGTGCGAGTATGGGCCGAAGAGTCAGGATCCAGACGTGTTGGTATCCGCTTTGCGTATCGCACTGAAGCGCTTAATCATTCAAGAAATCAACGGCGGCCAAGCAGAACTACCAGTCATAACTTTGGCGCCAGAGTTGGAACAGATGTTGCACCAGTCTTTACAAGCCGGTGGTGGAGATGGCGCAGGCATAGAGCCAGGTTTAGCGGAACGCTTACAGAAGTCGCTAAATGACGCATCTCAACAACAAGAATTGGCGGGTGAGCCTGCGGTATTACTGACCTCAGGCATGTTACGCCCAGTGCTATCTAGGTTCCTGAAGCACGCAGTACAAGGTTTGCATGTGTTGTCATATCAAGAAATTCCAGATGACAAACAAATCAAAATAGTCAGTTCGGTGGGTCAATAGTCCGTCACCAGATGCAAGTAGCAAGGGGTAAATTGTGAAAATTAGACGCTTTTATGGCAAAGATATGCGAGAAGCATTGAAACAGGTCAAAGATGAATTAGGCGATGACGCGGTTATTATGTCTAATAAGAAACTGAGTGATGGCGTAGAGATTGTCGCAGCTTATGATAAAGAGCCTGTGCATGCGCCTAAGCGCCAACAAGCTCCAACAACACCTGAGCCAAAACGCCGAGTGGATGCTACCCCTACGCTGAGCGAAATTATTGGTGATAGTGGGCCTGATAGCCTAAGAGCATTGCTGGAAAAACAGATTCAGGCGAAAGAGTCAGCGGTACAGGCCAATTCCAACGTACAACCTTGCCCAATTGCGCCACAACGAACAACCACCCAAAGCGAAGCACGTCAACCGCAAGCACGTACGGTTAATGAGCCCCAACAGGATGCATTGAATGAGATGCGTCAAGAGTTGGCTTCACTGCGTAATGTACTGCAATTTCAAGTGGCGGGTTTAATACAGCAAGACAAAGGGCGTAATCACCCATTACACGGATACTTGACCAGCAAGCTTCAAAGTATGGGGATCAGCCAAGCGCTCGCCAATGAAGTGGTGTCTTATACGCCAGCTGACACTGATGAGCGCCAAGCGTGGTTGTTTCTACTTAAGTTGTTAGCTAATCGTATTCAAACAGAAGAAAGTAACTTGCTGGCGAAAGGGGGGGTTGCGGTATTAATGGGCCCAACTGGCACAGGTAAAACGACTACCGTGGCAAAGCTTGCAGCGCAAGCCGCGCAAAAATACGGGGCAGAAAATGTCGGTTTGATCACCCTAGATAGCTATCGAATTGCCGCCTATGAGCAAATATCCACATATGCGCGGATAATTGGTTGTTCGGTCAAAAAAGCGCAAAACGCTGAAGAATTGTCCGATCTGTTATTTCAGTTTAGAAATAAACGCCTTATTCTAATTGATACTGCAGGATTTGGACAAAGAGATGTTAGACTGATCAAACAGTTAGAAACGCTAAAGCAAAGTACAACAGCAAATATCAACAGTTATTTGGTGATGCAAGCCAATAGCCAATATCAAGTCATGCAGCAAACTATCGCTGCGTACAAACAGATTTCTTTACAGGGTTGTATTTTCACCAAAATAGATGAATGCTACAGTCTTGGAGAAGCAATTAGTGCGGCCATCGAGCACAAATTGCCCGTGAGTTTTATAACCGATGGTCAAAAGGTTCCGGAAGACTTGAAAGTGGCAGATGCAAAATTTTTAATAACCAGCGCCGCCAAGCTTTATAAAAAGCATGTATTAATTCATACTAGTGATAATTCACTAAATAACGCAGCAGTGGCAGTATGATTGAGGACCAGGCAAGTAGCTTAAGAAGAATGAATCAATCGCGATTAATTAAAGTTATCGCCGTGACCGGTGGTAAGGGCGGAGTGGGTAAAACCAACGTCACATTAAATACCGCAATTTCTATGGCCCAGCAGGGTAAGCGAGTGATGGTATTAGATGCAGACTTGGGGTTAGCCAACGTTGATGTGTTACTTGGTTTGCGCGTGGTTAAAAACCTTTCCCACGTACTTTCTGGTGAATGCACCTTAGATGAAGTACTCGTAGAAGGCCCTTGTGGAATAAAAATAGCGCCAGCAACCTCTGGTAGCCAATCTATGACAGAGCTCACACCGACAGAACACGCAGGTTTGATCCGTGCATTTAGCGAACTACGTTCGCAAATCGATGTGCTGATTGTGGACACTGCCGCGGGTATTTCTGACATGGTGTTAAGTTTCTCGCGAGCGTCTCAAGACATTTTGGTGGTGGTGTGTGATGAACCCACGTCACTGACTGATGCCTACGCGTTGATTAAAATTCTTAATAAAGAGCATGGTGTTTTTCGCTTTAAAATTGTCGCCAACATGGTGCGCAATATGCGAGAAGGCCAAGAGTTATTTAATAAATTAACTAAGGTTACAAATCGTTTTCTTGATGTCGCTTTAGAGCTAGTGGCTACGGTACCGTTTGACGAAAATATCCGTAAATCGGTGCGTAAGCAAAAAGCCATAGTAGAAGCGTACCCGAATTCTCCTGCTGCTGTGGCGATTAAAAAATTAGCTCAGCAAGCGTCCGGCTGGCCAGTACCTTCGCAGCCGGGGGGGCACTTAGAATTTTTCCTTGAACAGCTTATCGTTAAAAAAGCTGTGGGCGATGTTCGGTGAATAGTAAAGCCGCTGCATATCAGCAGTTAGATGACAGAAATGCATTAGTGGAGCGTCATGCGCCATTAGTTAAACGCATTGCCCATCATTTAATTGCTCGTTTGCCAGCCAGTGTGCTGGTAGACGATTTAATTCAAGCCGGCATGATCGGTCTGCTTGAGGCCTCACGTAATTTCGATGGTTCTAAAGGCGCGAGCTTTGAGACATTCGCCGGTATTCGAATTCGTGGCTCTATGCTCGATGAAATTCGAAAAGGCGATTGGACACCGCGTTCTGTACACAAAAATGGCCGGGCAATAACCTGTCTCTTATACACATCTCCGAGCCCACGAGACGCTACGCTATCTC